>Ga0209040_10004858_pt1 | contig 10102 bp, 13 predicted proteins | sample BogFormECP12_OM3_FD_188240 | JGI IMG/M metagenome (GOLD analysis project Ga0209040, IMG submission 188240) | Bog forest soil microbial communities from Calvert Island, British Columbia, Canada - ECP12_OM3 (SPAdes) (version 2) | ecosystem: Environmental > Aquatic > Freshwater > Wetlands > Bog ... | reverse complement strand
ATAGAACGTGAACGGCGAGACGAGCATGCGCCCGTAGCGGATCGGCACGAGCTCGGGCACGCGTGCCTTTGCCTGGCCCTCGAGCAGCTTGATCGGATCAGTGCGCCGCCGCGGCGGTTCATACTCGGCGTGGCTTGAGCGCGGCACTTCGGCCCGGGCCGCCTTGCCAAGGGCTTCCCGCTCGGCGACCGTCAGATGCACCACCGTCGAGATCGCACCGTTCTCCCCGGTCCGGGCTGAGCCCGACCTACCGCCAGCAGCATTTGGCGAAGCTGTGCGTGGAGCTGTTGATGAAGACACTGCGGGCGGAGACATCGCTACCCCCTTGGAGTTGTTCAGGCCGCCAGGCAGACGCCGGAAAAGAGGCCTCGCCTCCGAGTCGCGGTCTTTCGGCGTCACTGACCCTTGCCCTGACTAGTTCGCTCGGGCGTGATCGGATCACTCCAGATCGAGGATCAAGCCACGAGCACCGGGCCCGAGCGCCTCCCGCGTAGCCGGGCAGCTGAGCCTCCTCGCTCCTGCTGGGCTTGAGCGGAGGTGGCTCGCCATGAGCACAATGACGGCCCGAGCGGATTGACCCGGTCGCTCGCCGACTGTTCACGAGTGGGAGCCGTGGGCGCGGAACGGGTGCCATCGGATCTCTCGGAACAGGATCATGTAGAGCGCGAGGGCGAAGTAGATCGCCACGGCCACTCCCGGCGCGGCGAGCCTGGATGAAGGGCGATGGCCTCGACGAGCAGCGTCGCGGCGAAGGCGAACACGCCGTCGCTGAATGATTCGAACCGCCCCGTGTCGAGCATTCGCCGCGCACGCGGCATGTCGCCGTCAGAGGCCACGCCGTCAGAGGCCACAACTTCCTACCTTGCGTTGGCCGAGGCCGCGACGGACGTGACCATGCCTGCTCGGGCCTACTCGGCCTATCGCCGCTCTAGGGCGCGTTCGGACATGCCCGCGTTCTCAGCGATCAGATAGACGAAAACGCCGAAATACGGAAGCACGACGATGAAGATGATCCATAGGACCTTGACCCACCCTGACTCATCGTGGCGACGGAAGATGTCGGCGAATACCACGATCAGGAGGTAGAACCAGATGACGAGTGCCATAAAGATGAGCATCGTCCATAGGACTTCGAGGAACGGGTAGCTGGTTGCGAGGAGCATGGTCGTGGTCGCCTTATCGATCGAGGGGGGAAAGGAGTTGTTCGGCCCTGCGAACCCTGCTAGGGCGTGGATCGTGCGTCCGGATCGAGATTCCTGCGTTGCAAACGTAAGTACGACGCCATCGCTCGAGCAACGCGCAGCGGGCTCAAACGGCCTTAGCGCCTCGCCCGACGGCGCGAGCGCCGTCGCACGCCACACACGGACACCGGGCTCAGCGGCCGGCCGATCGGGTCGATGAACAGTGAGCAAGGACCTGTCGCGCTCGGCATCTCGCCCTCGAGCACGTCTACGTTGTAAGTGAGCGCATCGCCCTGCAGGCGCGGGTTCGTGAGCGTGACCACCACATCCTCGGGCGTCTCATCCGTCGCCGCAAGGAACGAGAGCACGGCGTTCGGGGGATCGTCCCGAAAGCTGTTCTCACCGTCTCCCCAGCCCTCGACGAACTGCGTGGCGGTGAGATGGCCTACGATTCGCTCGGGTCGGTCGGAGAACATCAGCGTGGACGGCGCGAGACCTTGAAGCGTCAAGGAGCCGTCGCCGCTCGTGACCCCCTGTGCGCTCTGAACATAGAGCGCCTCGAACTCGTCGGTTTGAACTGCGGTTTCTGACGACACTTCAATCTCCTCGGTCTCGAGTTGGCCGCATGAGCTGCTTTGGCTTACAGGCCGTCTAAAGGCGCTGACGCGTCCGATCGGGTCGGACAGTCCTGCGATATCGCGTCGGCGTTCCTGGCCGGTGACTCACCCTGACTAGTGCCGCTGGGCGTTCTTGGATCACTCGACGCTCGCGGCGGCCGCGCGAGCAGCAGCCTGAGTTGCTCCGCCTCGGCTTGGGAGCCAACGGCGCTGGGGAGGCCCGCCTGCAGCACGCGTTGAGCGTCGTCCAGGCTGACTGCACCTCGGCGATTCTCGTCTCGGCGCTCCTAATCGCGTCTTGGTCCACGATCGCCTCCTTTGTCTCAGGGCTGTTGACCGGCATGCCGACCGTTGGGCGCTAGGAGCATTTGAGAGCTTCGTAGGCCTGCGTGTAGCTCGTGGCGAGCCCGGCTATCGCAGCCTTGACCTCCGGCTCGGATTGCTTGAGCACAGCTTCGGTGTTTCCCGAGGCTTTCGCTGTTGACGCAAGGGTCGTAGCGAGCGCGGCGAGCTCGGTCTGCAGTGTCTTCTGCGCGGATTCCACTGGAGCCTTGCTCGCCGCGGGCAGATTCGGGGTGGATTCTTTGATCTTGGCAGCTTCCTTCTCCATCACGGCGGCGGCGTCTGTTATTTCTTCCGGTGCCTTTGAGGAGATCGACAGAGCAGAAAGTTTCGAGAGCTGCGCGCGGATTGCCTTCGTCGACGAGCACACCTGCGCTGTCGCCTTTTCTTCGGAGGATTCCCCGCATGCGGCCAGTCCGATCGGGACGAGCAGAATCGTGGCCACCAACACCACTGGCCTACGAAATGGTCTGAACACTGAAGCTCTCCTTAGGGTTGATTGGCGGCACTGTATCTTTGGGCTCTTGCTGTCGCGGCACCCAGTCGGAGCAGCGACAGGCCGGCGCAGGTCCTCGCGTCGCGGCTATTGGCTGCTGACGTTCTCGCCGGGTAGGAAGAACGAGGAGGCGGTGTACTCGTCTGCCGCCTTCCATGAACCGTTCGTGGCACGATGACCTTTGATGTAGTTCCCCTCTAGCGGATAGTTGAATGTGCAAATATCAGTACGACACCCGCGCTCAGGCAGCGAAGCTTGCAGGTGACCGAAAAGCGTCAGCGCCTTGCCCGCCGGCGCGAACGGCGCCGCAGGCCACACGCGGACACGGGGCTAAGCGGCCGGCCGATCGGGTCGATGAACAGTGAGCAAGGACCCGTCGCGTCTGGCAACGTCCCCTCGAGCACGTCAACGTTGTAGGTGAGCGTGTCGCGCACCAAACGCGGCATCGTGAGCGTGACCACCACATCCTCAGGCGCCTCATCGGCGGCCGCGAGGGACGAGAGCACGGCATTCGGGGGATCGCTGAGGAAGCTGTTCTCACCATCCCCCCAGCCCGCCACGAACTGTGGGGTCGTGAGATGGCCGACAATACGCTCTGGCCGGTCGGAGAACATCACGGTAGACGGTGCCAAGCCGTGAAGTGTAAGCATTCCGCCGGCGCTCGTCATCCCCTGGGCACTCTGGACATACAACGCCTCGAACTCGTCGCGCTGGACCGCCGGCTGTGATGACATCTTGGCCTCCTAGGATCGGGCGTCGGACGTCGCGCGGGCGCCCCGTCGACGAGCTGGCCGGACGACGCGGCTACGACCGGGCGACACGGCCTACGACAGTTAGTCGGCCCAGGCGTCCTTGGATCACTCCGTGGTCCGGTTTGGCCGAGGGTGGTCCGGTTTGGCCGAGCGCGGCCTCGCCGGATGCTCCGGATGGGTTCAGAGGGCGCCGTCGAGTGGCTGGAGGAAGAACAGCTCGCACGCTATGCCGGGCGAGGCCTGGTTCCCGCTCAGGAATGCGACGACGCGGCGTCGCGTGACCCGCTCGACAGCGGCGCAGAACTCGTCCTCACGATCGGCCTGGAAGGCGATGCGGCCCTCGATGACCTCGCTCGAGCCACCGGCAGCGACGAGTTCCTGCTCTGAGGAGCACAGGATGTCCTCGAGGATGCAGACCACGACGTCGCCATTGATAAAGGTGCTCGCCGTGGTCCGACGGTGATCGTAGACCTCAGCATAGAGCGCGACCATGGCGGCGGAGATCGCGCGTGTGAGCTCCTCGTAGTGCGGGGGAGGACCAACTGTAGACATCCTGCTTGCTCCTCGCGGTTGATTCCGTTCAGCCCAGCGCGGCGAACGTCCCTGCCTTCTCTAGTGTCGGCGCGCGCGTTCGGATCACTCATGGCGCGCAAGGGGGCCACGCCATCGGCGGCGCGCTGCAGGCGCGGCCCTCGGGCGATACGCTCATCGGCACTCCACCCGTCGGACTCCTCCTCTGCTCCTGTCCGGCGCGTCCGCCGAGAGAGCTGGGAGAAGCGAGGCGGCAATGCCGAAGCTTGCGCCCGACCGTCATGTGAGCATCTCACCTGCTGGGCACTCCCCACGTCGACGATCCGTAGTCGTCCGTCAACGTTCGCGGCTTGACACCGTCGTAGCGCTCGACGGACCGGCCAGCATTGGTCGTCCCATGACGATCGTATCCGCCGAACCAACGGATGCGGCGCTGATGCAGGACGTCAAGTCCGGGAGCCGTGTCGCGCTTGGAGAGTTGTATGCGCGCCTCGCGCCGCGTGCGTACCGCACAGCCCTCTCGGCGTGCCATGATCGAGATTGCGCGCAGGACGCCGTGCAGGACGGATTTGTCTCGATGTGGGCCTCGCGGGCGACCTACCGGCCTGAGCGTGGGCCGGTGCTGTGGTGGGCGATGAGCATCGTGCGCCACCGTGCGATCTATCTCGCCCGCCGCCGGTCGGCGGCGGCAGGCCCCGACGACGCCACGGCGCGGCTCGAGGAACAACCGGCGGGAGACGACGTGCCCCGGCAGGTCGAATCCCACGTCGAGGCGGAGCAGCTCGAGCGCCTGCTCATTTGGCTCCCGCCGGCGCAGCGAGAGGTCATTCGGCTCGCCTTCTTCGACGGCCTCACGCACGAGCAGATCGCGCGCAGACTGGCCCTGGCGCCGGGCACCGTCAAGGGCCGGATGCGACTCGGGTTGAAGAAGCTGCGCTGCGGACTCGAAAGGGAGTGATCCGAGCACCCGCGAGCGCACCTCTGGCAGGATCCGCAGGAGCGATACGACATCTTCATGAACTACTGGACCGAGAAGACGTGGATGATGGGCCCGATGGGGCAGAAGTCGATGGAGCTGCTTGTGACCTACAAGAAGTATCCAAACCGTTTGCTGCAGACGCTGGCGATCGGCGCACGGGAGTTCTACGCCGACGACGCCGCCGTCCAGGCCCAGAAGCTCATGCACTCCATGGTCGGCGGCAAATAGGCGATCGCGCGAGCACACGATGGAGATCGACACTGACGTTGAGGCAGCCGGGCCCGTCCTGACGGTGCACGGCGCGCCGCTCGCGTTTCACCTGATGGCCAAGCCGACCGGGGCGATCTGCAACCTGGACTGCGAGTACTGCTTCTTCCTTTCGAAGGAGATGCTCTACCCGGGGAGCCGCTTCCGGATGGCGCAGGAGCTGCAGGAGTCCTATATACGGCAGCTGCTCGAGGCACACGATCGGGCTCCGGAGGTGGTGGTCGCGTGGCAGGGCGGTGAGCCCACGATCATGGGGCTCGACTTCTTCCGCCGCTCGATCGAGCTGCAGCGCGAGTACGCTCGGCCGGGTCAGCGGATCCTCAACACGCTGCAGACGAACGGGACGCTGTTCAATGACGAGTGGGGGGAGTTCCTGAAGGAAAACGAGTTCCTGGTCGGGATATCGATCGACGGCCCGCGGGAGATTCACGACACCTACCGAGTCAGCAAGGGCGGCAAGCCGACGTTTGAACGCGTGATCCGCGGGCTTGACGTGCTCAAGCGCCACGGCGTGGAATGGAACGTCCTGACCACGCTCCATGCTGCCAACGGCGATCACGGCCGCCGCGTGTACCGGTTCCTGCGGGACGAGCTGGGAGCCGAGTTCGTCCAGTTCATCCCGATCATCGAGCGCGCGACGCCGGAGACGCTCGAGGTCGCTGACTCTGGCTGGGGAGGGCGCGTGAAGGGCCGGCCGCTGTACACGCAGCAGGGGGAGCTGGTGACGCGCCGCTCGATCGGCCCGGAGCAGTACGGCCGGTTCATGATCGACGTGTTCGAGGAATGGGTCCGGCACGACATCGGCCGTGTGTACGTGCAGATGTTTGACACCGCCCTTGCGAATTTCCACGGTGAGCCGAGTGGAATGTGCGTGCACGCTGAGACGTGCGGCCTGCAGCTCGCGCTCGAGCACAACGGCGACCTGTACTGCTGCGATCACTTCGTTGAGCCCCACTACCTCCTAGGCAACATCGCCGAGACGCCGATGCAGCAGCTCATAACCTCCTCGAAACAGGTCAAGTTCGGTCAGGACAAGCGCGACACGCTGACCCAATACTGCCTCGACTGCGACGTGCGCTTCGCGTGCAACGGCGGCTGCCCGAAGGACCGCTTCGCCACCTCTCCATACGGTGAGAGCGGCCAGCACTACCTGTGCCCCGGCTACAAGCTCTTCTTCCACCACGTGCAGGAGCCGATGCGCGCCATGGCCGAGCTGCTCGCAGTCGGCCGCGCGCCCGCGGAGCTCATGGATGTCTACGCCAGGCAGGACGCCCGTCGCGGCCGCAACGAGCCCTGCTCCTGCGGCAGTGACCGCAAGTGGAAGCACTGCCACGGCGCGGGCGCCATCGCGTGACGGCTGCGTGAGACGCTCCAGCGAGATCGCCTCCGCGTTCGGGCGGTGACTCGCCCCGACTAGTTCGGTCAGGCGTCGTTGGATCACCCGGCGTCGAGTCCGGCGCGCAGCTTCCTCAGCCCGAGTGGCACCCGGCGTCATCCGTGATCATCAACCGGAAAACTGCGGACGGCGGCTTCGGATCCGACGGCGTCTGTCGGTGCCCGTCGAGAACCCTCCAGCGTGGACGTCAGCTCCGAGCCGGGCGTCTGTCGGCTCCGGGGAACGGGAGTCGCTGGGGGCCCGACGGTCGAGAGCTGTGGATCCGCCGCGCGAGGCTTGCGGAGAACTACGTACATCTATTCCTTCCGCGCGGGTGAAAGTACTCGCGAGGGCCGGATGTGTAAGACTGCCCGGCTGTTGGGTCCCATCGTGTCAGCGACCGAGTAGGGGAGATGCTGCCTTGATGTTCGAAGCCGTCCGCAAGCCCGCTGCCATCGCTGCTCTCCTGGTCAGCACGTTGGGGCTGACGGCGTGTGGCGAATCCTCGTCCGAAAAGGCGACCAAGCAGGTGTGCTCAGCGACGAGCGAAATCTCCACGCAGCTCAAGAAGCTCGAGACGCTACCCATCTCTTCGAGCTTCGTCACTGAAGCCAAGGCGAGCGTCGAAGCGATCGACAAGAGCGTCAAGAAGATCGAAGAAGCCGCGCCTAACCTGCCGACGTCGAGCAAAGAAGAAATCAACGCCGCTGACAAGGCCTTCCAAACCGAAATCGCCACCATCACCGTGGACGTCGCGTCGGCCAGCAAATCCTCCAACCTCGAAGCGGCGCTCAAGGGCGCAGAGCCCAAGATCAAGGCCTCGCTGAGAACGCTTTCAAGCGACTACAAGAAAGCTTACGAAGCGCTCAAATGCTCATAGCCCGTCGTCAGGCCATAGCGACCTCAGTAAAGGGCGTCAAGGTCCTGGGGTCGGGCAGGCGCGCGGCGACTACGACCAGCTAGTCGCGGGCGTCAACCCCGCGACCTCACTGGACATGGCCGGGGTCAGCGGTCGTTCCAGCCGGCGCCGGTCGCCTCGTACTCCTCGACCCGTGCGCGCATCAGCGCCTTCAGGAGCTCGCTCGGCAGTTCGCGCTCGTAAGGGAGCTTGATGAAGCCCGCACCAGCCTCAAAGCCCGCGCCCTCAACCGCAGCCTTCTGAGTGGAAAAGAACGGTGGCGGGAACCGTAGCGAACAATGATTCTTGAAGTTCTGAAGCATCCACAGGCTTGTATTCTTGCCGCGGACATACACCGGCAGGTTCCACTTCAGTTCCTCCCGCGCCTCCGGGTCGGCATCGCCGCTCATCTCCCTGAGCGCCTCCAGGTGCGGCCGCTGGACGTCGCTCAGTTGCGCGAAGAAGTCATCGACACTCGACCGCCTGGGCATCGGCATGGTGTCAGCTTACCCTGCAGATCGCGCCGCTGGCGTTCTTCGTCCTGGGCGCGCTCCACTCGCCGATCCGCGAGGATCCTTCGCGCCTCTTCAACTCGAGTCATGACGGGAACACACGGCGTGCCATCGACTTCCACGAGGGTGACGATCGGCGTCGAGCTACTTGCGGATGACCGCGTCGTAGCGCTTCGCGTTTACATACTTGTTCAACGCAGCGAGGTTCTTGGGGCAGTACACCTGGATGATGATCTGCTCGCCTTCGACGACGCGGCGATCTGCCCGGATGGGTCGTATGCCAACGGTGGCGCCGCCGTTGGCATACGACAGGTCCTGCTGGGCCTTGGTCAGCGCGCTGGTGGGGGCGGCGCACACGGATCCACCGTTGGTTCCCAGGATGCTGGTCAGCGTTCTGTCATCCGCCGGCACGGTGAGGCCGTGTGCAGCGTAGAGCGCCTCGACACGGTGAGCCTTGGCCTGCGCGAGGTGATTGTTGGGAGCGGGCTTGTAGACCAGCAACAGCACCACCGCCAGGATGACCAGCAGCACCGCAACCGCCCAGAGCTCGCGCCGATGGCGGCGGCGATCGGACAACCCGTGCAGGGTGGGCCGTTCTTCATGCGTCATGTTCTGAGCTGTCGACGAAGGGCCGGGTGTGGCCGCCGCTGCGGGGGCTGCCGGTGCAGCCGCCGGTGCCGCCCCGTTCGCCGCAGGCGCTGGCGCGGCGACCGAGGTCTGGTTTACCGGACCTCACGCTCGGGTTCGTGCTAGGCAAATTTCTGGCCAGCCGCATGGTGGATCGCCTCATCGAGCGCAACGATCAGTGTGCATTGTCGCCGTCAGCCCACCCAGCCCCACAAGAGCAATATGGCCCGGATGATTTTTATCCCGTGGTGGCGCGTGGCGTTGCAGCGGCAACGACGTCTCCCTCACGCGAAGGGCGCCGCTTCCCCCAAGCGGCGCCCTTCGCACCCCCCGCAAGCACCAGGCACAGCAAGCGCCGCCGCCAGAGGGCGCTCAGCAACCTGCCGAAGGACGAGGCGCCCGAGCCCCAGTGCTCGGTCGGGTGGCGACGTCGCCCCCAACCCGGACGCGCACCGCGCAAGCCCGCGACGCGCCAATGCGCTCCCTACTCCCGGGTTGCACCGATCGGCGCCAGCCGCTAACAGCGGTATCGCGCTGGTTCGGGGCTGTCACTGGACGCCGGCGACCATGTGCGGGATACTCCCTGCCATGTCCGAGGAGCCCGCGAGCCCCGACCTGGTCGAGCTTACACAGCGTGCCTTTGATGCTGTAGATCGTCGAGACTTCGACGTCGCACTTTCGCTGTTCGCTCCTGACGCGGTCTGGGCCTCGGAGGTGCTGGAGACGAACTTCGAGGGGGCTCCCGAGATCAGAGAGTTCCTCGAACGATGGTCGTCCGCCTACGAGGCGTTCGACGTCCAAGCCGAGAGCATCATCGACTTCGGCAGCGGGGTTGTCCTGTGCTTGCTCACGAACACGAGACCCGCGGTAGACGGCGTCAGCGAACCCGGCTTGCGCTTCGCGCTCGTGATCGTGTGGGCCGAAGGAGTTATCCGGAGCGTCAGGGGCGATGAAGACCTCGACGAGGCCCGTGCTGCCGCCGAACGCCTCGCCGAGGAACGAGGGTAGACGAGAGGTCGCAGGAGAATGTGGAGGCGGCGCGGCGGCTCTGGGAGCGCGCGACCGAGAGCCTAGCTTCGAGTCGCGCCGTGACTGCGATGTGGAGAGGTCCCTTGGTACACGCGGACGTTGAGTACCAGGACCCCGCGTGGCCGTGTCCGGAGGGCGTATGGGGCCGAACGACCATCGCTATAGATTCGGTGGGCCGTACGGGCATCCTCGCACGCATGGCAATGCGAGCTCATCGATGCTCGTCCTTCGCGAGCCAGGGCTGGGCATGAGCCCGCTCACGGAACGCGAAGCCGACGCTCAGACTCGTGCACGCGTGCGGCGCGACGTCGCAGCGGGAGCGGTTGTGCTCGCGCTGATGTTCGGACTCATCGCTGGACACTTCGTGGAACCCGCCGAAGAAGCGCCGAGGTCCGCGCAAGCCACAAGCACGCCGCCGAAGGGATCGGTTGCCGCGCGGGTGGATCCAGGGATCGTCGACATCGACACCAACCTCGCCTACGAGGACGCTGCCGCT
>Ga0209040_10004857_pt1 | contig 10103 bp, 11 predicted proteins | sample BogFormECP12_OM3_FD_188240 | JGI IMG/M metagenome (GOLD analysis project Ga0209040, IMG submission 188240) | Bog forest soil microbial communities from Calvert Island, British Columbia, Canada - ECP12_OM3 (SPAdes) (version 2) | ecosystem: Environmental > Aquatic > Freshwater > Wetlands > Bog ... | reverse complement strand
CCAGCGCGCCCGGCCTGTCCCTCGCGGGCGTCCGGTTGATCATCCCTGATCACGCGTCAGGGTTTCCCGTGTTGCGCGCGCTTTCCTTGTGTACATGCTGCCGCCACTACCCCGGTGCAGCAGATGGGCGTACTCCTCGCTCAAAAATCACCCACCCGTATCAGCCTTCCCCGATTCCACTGTCGGGTCGGCCTGCACATCGACCTTTTCGAGGTTTGCTCGGCGTTTACTCGCGTTGCGGCCTGCACACTCGCGTGGTCACCAAATTCGTGACCGCTAGCCGGGGGCTTCAGACATTTCGTCACCTCCATGCCTGCCCCGGTTGCTTCCGGCTGGAGCGATCGCCGGGTGGGCCTTGCACCCACTGGAAAACCGCCGCCTTGTCACGGCGCACATGGGACGCTGTCCTTGCCGGCGCAGCCGCTCGCGATAGGCCCTGACCTTATCCCGTGAGAGCTTCGAGCGAATGGATTCCGCCATATCCGCGCTCCGACAAAGTGACATGTAAATCACCGATCGGCGCGGAAAGCCAACCCCCGATCGACGAGCCCGTTGCCACGAGCTGGAATAGCGGGCGCAGATGCTAGTCCGAGCCGGGGACTGTGCCCTTCGGTAAGCTCGCGCAATACCGCGCGATCTCGCCGGGCGTGGTGATCCACAGCGCGTCGCGGTGACCGATGATATGGCGAATGGCGTCGCGAAACGGACGCAGCCGAAACGGCTGGCCGATGATGAAAGGGTGCAGTGCCACGGCGAAAACCAGCGGATATTTGCGCGACTGCTCTAGCATTTCGTCGAACTGGTCCACAATCATCTCGGCGAACTGGCGTCCGGTGTGGCGGCGGTTGACGAGTGCCGGCAGATCGTTGAGCTCGGCCGGATAGGGCACCGACAGGATCGGCCCGGCGCGGGTGCGCATCCAGATCGGCTGATCGTCCATCGCCCAATCCATGACGTAGCGGTAGCCGGCCTCCTTCAGGAGGTCGGGTGTCGCCGCACTCTCTGCGAGCCCAGGACCGAGCCAGCCCTCCGGCCTGCTGCCGGAGAGCCGTGTGACGACCTCGGTGCATTCGGCGATCAGCCGCGCCTCGTCCTCCTCCCAGAGCACATCTTGGCGCTCGGCATTGGTCCTGCCGTGGCCGACAAATTCGTCGCCCCGCCCCTTGAGCCGCGCAACGATGTCCGGACAGGCTTCGAGGACGGCCGAGTTGACGTTGTGCGCCCCCGGCAGCCCGAACTCGTCGAGCAAATCGAGATAATGCCAGAGGCCGACGCGGTTGCCGTAGTCGCGCCACGCATAGTTACGGTGGCTCTGGGGGGCCGGCGCACCCGACGGGTCGACGCCGAGACCCGCGCCAAAGGCGAAATATTCGATGTTACTGCAGAGGGTGACGGCGAGCCGGGCGCCGTCGGGCCATTCGTATTGCTGCCGCTTGTGGATCGGCACGTAGTCGTAGCGGCTGTGGGCGGGGAGTTTCATCGCAGAGCTTCCGATCGCTGGCGGCTGTGGTGCCCCCGCCCTGCCTCCCCCGCTCGCGGGGGACGGAGGGGCCCGCGCTAGCGGGAGGGTGCCGCTTATCGCGCCTTGAACACCGGCTTGCGTTTTTCCATGAAGGCAGTGCGGCCTTCGATATAGTCCTCACTGGCGAAGCACTCGTCGACCAGGCGCTTGCACAGCGCGAGGTCGCGCTCGCCAGTGTCCTTCATCGCTTCGCGCACAATGACCTTCACCGAACGCACGGTCAGCGGCGCGTTCGCGGCGATCATCTCGCAATAATCTTTGACATAGTTTTCGAGCTGATCGGCCGGCACGACCTGGTTGACCAGGCCCATGCGCAATGCCTCCTCGGCGCTGAACTGACGGGCCGTGTAAAAGATTTCGCGGGCATAAGCCGGCCCGACGAGATCGATCAGCTTGCGGATCCCGTCATAGGCGTAGCCGAGCCCGAGCTTGGCCGCCGGAATGCCAAAGCGCGAACCTTCGGCGGCGATCCGCAGGTCGCACGCCAGCGCAGTGCCGACACCGCCGCCGATGCAATAGCCCGATATCATCGCGATCGTCGGCTTGGGGGTGTCCTGGATGCGGCGGCGGGCACCCTCGGAGATCTTGCCGTAGGCGGCGACCGCTTCCTCCGAGGCGCGTTTCTCCTTGAATTCGGAGATGTCGGCGCCCGACACAAAAGCCCGGCCGCCGGCGCCGCTGAGGACGATCACATGAACCGCGTCATCCTGCTCGAAATCGTCCATGATCTGGGTCACGGCCTGCCACATTTCGAGCGATACGGCGTTGTGGCGCGCCGGATTGTTGAAGATCAGGCGGCCGATCGGCCCCTCCTTCTCGGCGATCATCTTGCTGGTCGCCAGCGGCTGATCGAGCATGTTTCTGGCTCCTTGCCTGGTAAAGGGAGGCGGTGTCAGACGACGGCGCGGGCGCGCAAATCGGCGATCGCGGCGTCATTGTAGCCGAGCTCGCGCAATACCTCATTGGTGTGCTGGCCGAGGTCTGGGGTCGGACGCAATTTTTCGGGCTCCTGAGTGCGCGTCATGTTGATCGCCTGGCCGACGGCCTTCAACGGGCCGAGCTTTGGATGGTCGATCGGACGCGCCATTTGGAGATGCTGGACCTGCGGGTCAGCGAAAGTCTGGTCGATCGTGTAAATCGGCCCGCAGGGCACACCGACCTCGTTCATCAGCTCGACCCAATAGGCGGCGGGCCGCCTTCTGGTGATCTCGGCGAGGCGCTCGTTGAGCGCCTTGCGGTTTTTCGAACGCGCAGGGCCGTTCGCATAATCGGGATCGTCGAGCAATGCCATCGCGTCGGCCGCCTCGCAGAAACGCCGGAACATGTGGTCGCCTGACGCAGCGATGTTGATCTGGCCGTCCGATGTCGGAAACACGCCGGTGGGGATACCAGTCGGATGGTCGTTACCTGCCTGCTTGGCGACTTCACCCGCCATCAGCCAGCGAGAGCCCTGGAAATCGAGCATGAAGATTTGCGCTTCGAGCAGCGAGGTGTGTACCCACTGCCCCTCGCCCGATGTCTCGCGCTCGATCAGGGCCATCAGAATACCCTGGGCGAGCAACAGCCCGGCGCAGAGATCGTCGATCGGGATTCCGACCCGTACCGGTCCTTGACCCGGCATACCAGTGATCGACATCAGCCCGCCCATGCCTTGGGCGATCTGGTCAACCCCGGGACGCTTGGCGTAAGGCCCGGTCTGGCCAAATCCGGAGATGCTGCCATAGACGATGCGCGGATTGATCTTCTTGATCGACTCGTAATCGACGCCGAGGCGGTATTTTACCTCCGAACGGAAATTCTCGACGACAACGTCTGCCTTTTCCGCAAGCTTGAAAAAGATCGCCTTGCCCTCCTCGCTCTTCAGATTGAGCGTCAGGCCGCGCTTGTTGCGGTGCAGGTTCTGGAAATCGAAGCCCTCGCGCCGCGAGCCGGTCACGTCGCTTCTCGCCTCGCCCGGCGGCTCGATCTTGATCACGTTGGCGCCCCAATCGGCAAGCTGGCGGACCGCGGTCGGGCCGGCGCGGGCATGACAGAGATCGAGGACGGTGAATTTCGAAAGCGGTAGAGTTCCGATGCTCACGACAGCGCGCCTTTCTTGGTTCGAATCGCCCGCCCGGAACCCCGCGGCGCGGACTGCTGGGTCCACGAGCGTGGCAAGGCCGGATGGTCGGCAATCTCGCCCTTCCGATGCTCCGAGGTCAAGCCGATGAGCCGCAGGCTCGCCGCACGGCCGGCCCCGACCCGCTCGATTGCCTGCGGCCATCCGCACCGCCCGGAGGCGATTTGCTGTTTTTGCAGTTATTTGCAGTGAATATACAGTAGCCGCCCACGACGACGCCCACGGCACGCGTTTGTTCACGTTCTATGTTGGCTACATGGCGTTATTCCGGCGGCTGGTTCGGCGCCACCAACCCCGCTCGGCTGGAATCTCCGTGTGAAGTGACGCACACCGCGGCGATGCCGCTTTTGGTTTATTCTCCGCCGCAACATCGGCCGCGCTCGAAAGAAGAGGACGCCATGAGAATTCGGAAGCGAACGGGAGCTTCGGCGAAGCGCCGCTCCGGCGGGGGCATGCTCCTCGCCGCCGGAACGGGAGCTTCGGCGAAGCGCCGCTCCGGCGGGGGCATGCTCCTCGCCGCCGCTCTGGTCATTGCCGCCGGCTTTGGCGGCAGCGCGTCGGCGGTCCCGATGCCGCCGACGCCGAGTATCGAGCACGGACAAAGCGGATGGAAACCGATCATGAAAACAGCAGAGAATTCCCCAAAAGAAACCCGCGACGAAAAAGCCGCAGCCTCGCCGACAAAGGACGATCCTCCGGTTTTACCCAAGGAATTCCGGGAATACCTCGCCTATCAGGTGGCCGAAGACGTCAAGGCGCAATTGATTGCCTAGGCGAAATGGGTCATCGGCGTCGTCGCCTTGTTGATCGCAATTCTCGGCGTCAAAACCTATTTCGATGTGCAAAGCAAGATCAGCGCGACGATCGACAGCGAAATCCGGGCAACAAAGGCGACGACGGACAAAGTTATCGAACAATTCATGAAGGAGAAAGATGCGAGTCTGACAAAGCTGCAAACCGAGTGCGACAGGATTCAGCAGGAGGCGGATCGGGCCAGCGAGCGCAGGATCTGGGTCAAGAGCTTGGACGACATCACCGCGAGCACGGATTTCGAGGATTTCGCCACGATCACCTTCGAAACCGCCAAGAAGCTGTACGGGAGCGACAGCGACGAGGCAAAGGCGGTGGGGGAAGCGCGGTCCAAGGTCGGGCTCAGCGTTTACGTGCGAGAGGAGAGAAGCAGAACGGGCAAGGTCGGAACCGGGCCGCGGCCGTCGGCAAAGGCCGGGCGAAACTCGAACGGGGAAATAACCCGGCGGCGGACAACGGGTTTCTTGGCGGTCCTGCGCCGGTGCGGATGCCAAAGGCACTGTTGCAAGGACGGCGAGGTTTTCTCACATTCCCAGGCACGGTCGGCGGAAGCGCCTCGATCACTCCGTCAGTCGTGTTCGATGCCGGTTGCTCTGCGGAACCTGTTCTTCAGCAACACCCCGTCGCGGGGCGGCAACACCCGCGGCGGCTCGTCGGCGCGGATCGCGATCCGGGCGAAAAGTGTCGTCGCCGCATTACGTAGGCGGCCGGCAAACTTGCTCAGTCCAAGTTCGTCGGTGATGTCGAAGGCCGCTTTGATCCCGCAAGCATCCGCGACACCGGTCAGTTCGACCGCCGCCTTGGTATGGCTCGCCTGCATGCCGGTTTCGCCATAATGGCCGTTGTCGAAGACCGCGATCGCCAGGTTCGGTGGTCGCTGTACCCCGATCGTCGCGAGCGCGCCCATACCCATCAGCATCTCGCCGTCGCCGGTGACGACGAGGACGCGGCGGTCGGGCCGGGCGATCGCCAGCCCGAGGCCGATCATCGCCGCGGCACCCATCGCACCCCAGAGATAGAAGTTCCGGTCGTCGTCGCCGACCGCGGCGGCATCCCAAGTCGTCGAACCGAGCCCCGTGACGAGCAGCAGTTCGCCGCGGTTTTCGAGTAGGGTGCGCATCGCGGCGCGCCGATCGAGCCGGCGGTCGTTCGCGATCATTTCACCCACCGTTTTGTGCCGATCAGCCTCTGCGCCAGCAGAACCGCCGTGGTGAGATCCCCATTGTAGGTAATATCGAGCGCCGCGGTGACGGTCTCTGCGGCCTCTTCGAGCCGCTCGACCCGATAGACGAGCACGTCGCACAGTTCGAGCACCGCCTGCGTCTTCGATCCCATCGGCACCTGCCAGGGGTTGAACTCGGCCCATTCGCCGCGCATCGCCACCAGCATCAGCAGCGGAAACCGGCAAATCTTGGTCAGCGACAGCATGTTGATGCAGTTGCCGACGCCGCTCGACTGCATCAACAGAGCCGCACGCTGCCCGCCGAGCCAAGCGCCGGCAGCGAGCGCCACCCCCTCCTCTTCGGACGTCAGCGGCACCGCGCGAATCGTGGGCTCGGCGCGGCACAACTCGATCAGCCGGGCGTGCCCGGCATCAGGCACATAGCCGACCTGCCGGATTTTCGCCGCCTTCAGCGCCGTGAAAATTTGGTCGCGCCAATCGGGCATTTCTGCCCTCGTCGGCTCGCTCAAGCTCGGCCTCCCTCGCCGCTCGGTTGCCGGCACGATCCCAATCTTCATCGAATCTGAACTCGATCGTCCATAGAGATGCGCCATGAGCGAAGCGCCCGATAATTTAGTGCTCGTCTACCTGCGCAAGATCGACGGCAAGATCGATCGACTGACCGACGATGTCCAGGATCTGAAGCACCGCGTCACATCGCTGGAGGGTCAGGTGGCGAGCATTCGCGGCGATATGGCGGCGATGTCTCTCGGGATCGACCGCATCGAAACCCGACTCGACCGGATCGATCGGCGGCTCGATCTCGATGCCGCGTCGACGGCCTACTCGGGCTCAGCCCGAATTTTCTCACACTAATCGGTGATTTAGGAGCGTAGTGCCGCTAACGGCTAGCCTCTCGCTTCGTCGTTCGGCTGCGGACCGAGATAGCGGGCGCGCGGGCGGATCAGGATGCCGCTCTCATATTGCTCGATCGCGTGGGCGATCCAGCCGACCGTGCGGCCGATGATGAACAGCCCGAGCGCACCACTCCGGGGAAGCTCCAACCCGATCGCCGCCGCAGCTAGGGCGAAATCGACATTGGGGTGACGCCCGATCAGACGCAACCCGGTTTCGGCGGCGCTCTCCGCCAGCGCGTGGGCCTCGGACGCCGCTTGCGCGAGAGCGGTTAGAATGGCAACGGCGCGCGGGTCACCTTCGGGGTAGAGAGGCTGGCCGAACCCCGGGAGGCGCTCGCCGCGAGCCAGCCGGCCGGCCATTACCGTCATCGGATCGCCGCCCTCCAAGAGTTCGCGGAGCAAGCCTTCTGTGCGCTCCGTCTCGCCGCCGTGAAGGCGGCCGGATAATGCGCTCAACGCCGCAGCGACCGCGGCATAGGGGGTGGCTCCGGTCGAGGCCACGCAGCGCGCGACAAAAGTCGACGGATTGAGCTCGTGGTCGGCAATCAGCACGAGACAGCGGCGAAGGAGGTCGGCTCCTACTTCCCCCAGTCTCCACGCCGCGGCGAGCCGGCGGTGGATCGGTTCTGGCGAAGACCTCACGGGGGCGACGCAGGCGGTGAGTTCGCGCAGGATGCGCCATCCGGTGCGGATCACCCTCGCCCGCGTCAGATCGAGCGCCGCCGGATCCTCGTCGCCGAGCGCCGTGAGCCGGATTTGGCAGCGCTCGATCAGCCCGGAGACCGGCACCGCGCTCGCTGTTCGGCCGGGTCGGCTCTCGTCCGCGAGTTCGGAGCCCGCCTCGTCGAGCCACAGCAGTCGTGCGATCTCATCGAGTGTGGACCTCTCGGAGAGGTGAACGGCGTCCTGCCCCCGATAGTAGAAGTGGCCGTTCTCGATCAGGCAGATCGACGAGCCGATCACCGGCATCAGCGCTTCGGGATCGGGACTGCGCGGGGACTTGGCGCCGGAACGAGCGTCGAGCATGGCCTCGACGTCTTCCCCCCGATAGCGCCGCTCGCGCGTCCCCGGGACCATCACCGAGCGCAGCCGGCCGCGGCTGACATAGGCGTAGAGCGTGTCGAGCTTGATCCCGAGCCGGTCGGCGGCTTGGTGGGCGGTCAGCAGCATGGGTTGATGTTAATCAAGGTTGACATCATGTTCGTACAGCTATCTAGTGATTCCTCTTTCGTGGAGGAACCCCATGAGCGCGACGACAAATCTCCGGACGGCGGAACTCGGCATCGGCGGCGGCAACATGCGCCCCGACCTGCCGCTGCTGCGCCCCACCATCGGTGCGCCGATGGTCGATGTTCGCGACCTCAACAAGGAGGCCGGGTACTTTACCTACGATCCGGGTTTGGGCGAGACCGGGATCTGCCGCTCGACGATCACCTATGTCGACGGCGACAACGGCATTCTGCTCTTCCGCGGCTATCCGATCAACGCGCTGGTCGAGAGGTGCAGCTATCTCGAGATCTGCTGGCTGCTGCTCAACGGCGAATTGCCGACGGCGGCACAGCTCGCGAAATTCACGCACGACATCACCCATCACACGATGGTCAACGAGCAACTGCACGCGATCTATCGCGGGTTCCGGCGCGACGCCCATCCAATGGCGGTGATGTGCGGCGTCGTCGGGGCATTGGCGGCGTTCTACCATGATGGGCTCGACATCTTCGATCCGCACCGCCGGATGATTGCCTCGCATCGGCTGATCGCCAAGATGCCGACGATCGCCGCGATGGCCTACAAATATTCGCAGGGGCAGCCTTTCGTCTATCCGCGCAACGATCTCGGCTACGCCGAGAACTTCCTGAACATGCTGTTCTCGGTGCCCTGCGAACCCTATCGCGCGCCTGACGCGGCGGCGCGCGCGCTCGAAGCGCTGCTGATCATCCAGGCCGACCACGAGCAGAACGCCTCGACCTCGGCGATGCGGCTCGTCGGCTCGACGCGGGCGAACCCCTATGCCTGCACTGCGGCGGCGATCGCCGCTCTGTGGGGGCCGCTGCATGGCGGCGCCAACGAAGGTGTGCTGCAGACCTTGGCCGAGATCGGCTCGGTCGAGCGCATTCCCGAGATCTTGCGGCGCGCCAAGGACAAGAGCGACCCGTTCCGCCTGATGGGTTTCGGCCACCGCGTCTACAAAAGCTACGACCCGCGCGCCAAGGTGCTGCGCCGCCGCTGCTACGAGGTGCTCGACGCTTTGGGGCAGCGTGGCGATCCGCTCCTCGAACTCGCGATGGAACTGGAACGCGTCGTCCTCGCCGACGAGTATTTCATCGAGCGTAAGCTTTATCCCAATATCGATTTCTATTCCGGCATCATCTTCCGCGCGTTGGGGTTGCCGCCGGCCATGTTCACACCGATCTTCGCCGTGGCCCGCACGGTCGGCTGGGTGGCGCATTGGAACGAGATGATCGCCGATCCGGAGACGCGCCTCTTCCGTCCGCGCCAGCTCTATACCGGGCCCGGCGAACGGGACCTCGTGCCGATCGCCGAGCGCACCGCGCACCGGCCGCTCGTCGGCTGAGTCATACCGGATAAGTCCGAAAACGGAGATCATCCACAAAGAAGCGCGTCGCCGGCCCCTGCGGTATGCCGGCCTCGGAGCGGATTGCAAGGACGCGCGCGACTTGGATGGCCGGACGGGCGGCTCGCCGCGTGATGGTGCTGAGCCGACCCTGAGGTGCGGCCGTCCCGAAAACCCCCGTTTTTGGTACGTCGTCCGCGGCCGACACGCCCGCAATTTCGCACCAGAGTTCTGCAAGCCCTAAGCCCTTGCGCTGACGGGCGTACTGGGCTGGCGCGACCAACACCAGTGGACGAATATGGCAATCGTCACCCTATAGCGAGGAGAACATCCGCAGGGTAGCCGTGCGAAAGCACCAGCACCTCGTCGCCCGCGGTCAGCCGCAGCGAAAGCAGCACGGCGTTGCAGCCGACGGTGGCATTTTCGACAAAGGCTATGTCTTTTGCATCGGCGCCTACGAACGCGCCAAGTTTCTCCACTGCTGCCCGCAGAGCTTCGGGCAGCACCCGGAACACGAACCTGCTCGGTTCGGCCTCCATGTGGTTGCGCCAGTCCCGCTGCACCTTCAACACGGCCCGCGGCGCCGCGCCGAACGAGCCATGATTGACGTGCAGCCAGCTCCAATCCAGCCCCCATTCGTCACGGACGGCCCTGCCCAGAGCGGGCGTGGTCATGGCATGCTCCATCGATCCCGTTGGGGTCACTGATGACCTATGGCATACCAGTGGCGCAATAGTCCAAAAAGTTCCGCAACGCCCGAAATAGAGAGAGGGTTTTCAAACCAGGAGTCTATCTCTGGCGGGGGGCGGCCGGCATCCGAAACCCTTCACCATAGCGGCCGTTCGAGAACGCCCAGGGCTGATTTTGGAATTTCAACCGAGATGAGCCGAGTGGTGTTACCTAGGGCGTGTCGTCAATTGAGCCAGATTGTAGCGGCGGCGAGATGGACGGCGGCGAGGAAATTTCTCGCGGTTTTGTCGTAGCGGGTGGCGATAGCA
>Ga0209040_10004856_pt1 | contig 10103 bp, 6 predicted proteins | sample BogFormECP12_OM3_FD_188240 | JGI IMG/M metagenome (GOLD analysis project Ga0209040, IMG submission 188240) | Bog forest soil microbial communities from Calvert Island, British Columbia, Canada - ECP12_OM3 (SPAdes) (version 2) | ecosystem: Environmental > Aquatic > Freshwater > Wetlands > Bog ... | reverse complement strand
GTGGTCTCGGGGGCCGGGGCCGCCGGTGTTGCGTGCACGAACCTGCTTCTCGCCGTGGGGGTTTCAGAGATCACCGTGCTCGATTCGCGCGGCATCCTGCACACCGGGCGCGACGACATGAACGGCGTGAAGGTGGATCTGGCGCGACGCACCAATCCCAGCAGTCTCACCGGCGGCATGGTGGAGGCGCTCAAGGGGGCCGACATGTTCCTCGGGGTGTCCGGCGGCGTGGTCCCCGAGGAGCTGATCGCCACGATGGCGCCCGACGGGATCGTGTTCGCGCTGTCCAACCCAGACCCGGAAATCCATCCCGACGCGGCGGCCAAATACGCGGCCGTGGTGGCCACCGGGCGCAGCGACTTTCCCAACCAGATCAACAACGTGCTTGCGTTCCCCGGGATGTTCCGCGGCGCGCTGGACGCCGGGGCGCGCCAGATCACCGAGAAGATGATGTTGGCCGCGGCCGAGGCGATCTTCTCGGTGGTCAGCGAGGACCTCGCGCTCGACCGGATCGTCCCGAGCCCGCTGGACCTGCGCGTCGGGGATGCGGTTGCCAGAGCGGTGGCGATCGCTTCGAATACTTCCGTGTGAGAATCCGCAGGCTGGCCGCGCCGCTGATCGCCGGCACGCTGGTGCTGACCAGCTGCGCTGATCGGCACCCTGCGCCGGAGTTGGTGGTTGGATCCGGGTCCGATCCCGAGTCCGTTTTGCTCGCCGATATCTATGTGGCGGCACTGCGGTCATACGGTTTCGCGGCGCGCGGCGAAACGGCCGCTGACCCAATGGCCCCAATGGCCCCAATGGCCCCGATGGCGAAGCTGGATTCGGGCCAGTTCACCGTCGTCCCGGCTTTCACCGGCAAGGTTCTGCAGACTTTGCAGCCCGGCGCCGCTGTGCTGTCCGATGCGCAGGTCTACCGCGCCATGATCGCGGCGCTGCCCGAAGGCGTTCTTGCCGGCGACTACACCACCGCCGCCGAGGACAAACCCGCCCTGGTGGTGACGGCGGCCACCGCCAAGGCCTGGGGCGGCAGCGACCTGAGAGAACTGCCCGGCCACTGCGACGGGCTAGTCGTCGGGCTCGTTTCCGGCGCGCGGGCGCCCGCGTCGGTGGGCTCGTGCCGGCTGCCCGCCCCGCGTGAATTCCCGGATGGCGCAGCGATGTTGGCCGCGCTGCGGGCCGGGCAGCTGACCGCGGCGTGGACCACCACCGCCAACCCCGACATTCCCGCCGACCTGGCCGTGCTGGCCGACGGCAAACCCGCGCTGATCCAAGCCGAGAACGTGGTCCCGCTCTATCGCCGCAACGCGCTGACCGATCGCCAGCTGCTGGCGCTCAACGAAGTGGCCGGCGTGCTGGACACCGCGGCCCTGGCCGACATGCGCCGCCAAGTGGCCGGCGGCGCGGACCCGCAGGCGGTGGCCGGCGGGTGGTTGGCCGAACACCCGCTGGGCCGTTGATGTTTCGCGGAGCTCAGCTGCGGGGGATCACCCGGCCCGTCACGGTCGAAAACAGCCGCTGATACCCCGAGCCCGTCAGCCGCACCAGGATGTCCAGGGCCTTGGCGTCCGCGCCGACCAGCACACGAGCCCTCTTCTTGCGCACGGCTTCCAGGATGATCCGGGCGGCCCGTTGCGGGCTGGTGCGGGCCAGCCGCTTGTCGAACAGTTTGGCCAGCTCGTCGCGGTCGAGTCCCTCGGCTGTGGTGGCGTTGCGGGCGATCGCGGTCTTGATGCCGCCGGGGTGCACCGTGGTCACCGCCACCGGATGACCGGCCAGCACCATCTCCTGCCGCAGCGCCTCGGTGAAGCCGCGAACGGCGAATTTGGCCGAGTTGTACGCCGCTTGCCCCGGCACCGAGAACAACCCGAACACGCTGGACACGTTGATGACGTGGCCGTCGCCGGAAGCGATGAGGTGCGGAAGGAAGGCCTTGGTGCCGTTGACGACGCCCCAGTAATCGACGTCCATCACCCGCTGGATGTCCTTGAACGGGCTGACCTCGACGTCTCCGCTGTATGCGATGCCGGCGTTGTTGTAGATCTGGTTCACCTTGCCGAAGTGCTGCTTGACGGCGTCGGCGTAGACCAGGAAGGCCTCGCGTTCGGTCACGTCGAGCCGGTCCGCCTTGACCTCTGCGCCGATCGCCTTGAGCTGTTGCTCGGTGTCCGCCAGCCCCTCGAGGTCGACGTCGCTGATCGCCACCTTGGCGCCCGAGCGGGCCAGCTCGATGGCCAGCGCCTGCCCGATACCCGAACCCACGCCGGTGACCACGGCGACCTTGCCGGCGAACCCCTCCATGAGCACCCTCCCTCGCGTTGGCTCTCCTCGAGGTTAGCCGGTACCCGTGGTAACGCGTGCACGGGCCCGACGGCCTCGCCACGCCTTACCTGCTGTGCTGCTTGAGCTGCCCATTACGGCGGTCGTCGGATCCTTGCGCGCAGTGATGGGGTAGCCCATAATCCTGCGTTGGAAGGGGGCGGCTCAGGGTCCTCTCAACCAATAACTATCCTCGATCGATGGCCGACCGCGAAGGAGACAACCACAGGAATGAGCGACGATCCGCGCGCCGACGTTGTCTCCCGCCACTACGAGCGGTGGAGGTACCCCGAACCGATACTGGACCTCGATGCTTGGGCCGCTAACAGCTGGGAATGGTTCGACCCCGTCCACGCCCACCGGATGTTATGGCCCGATCGGGAATACAAACCCGATCTCGATATTCTGATTGCGGGTTGCGGCACCAACCAGGCGGCGTGTTTTGCGTACACGAATCCCGCTGCGAAAGTGGTGGCGGTCGATGTCAGCCAGCCGTCGCTGGATCATCAGCAATATCTCAAAGAAAAGCACGGGCTGTTCAACCTTGAGTTGCATCTTCTTCCGATCGAAGAGCTGCCAACGCTAGGACTCGACTTCGACCTCGTCGTATCGACCGGCGTCTTAATGATACTGGCAGATCCGCTGGTGGGCATGAAAGCGCTCGCCGACTGCGTGCGGCCGGATGGTGCCATAGGTGTCATGCTGTATGCGAAGTACGGCCGAATCGGAGTCGAATTGCTGCAATCGGTCTTTAGTGACATCGGGCTGCGTCAAGACGATGCATCGGTCCAAATAGTCAAAGACACGATCTCGGTGCTAGCGCCGGATCACCCAATCCAGGGCTATCTCAAATTAGGCGGGTCGAACGATTTGCAGTTCGATACCGGCGTGGTGGATACGTTTCTGCACCGTCGGGACCGTAATTTGACCGTCGATGAGTGTGTCGACCTTGTCACCTCGGCCGGGCTCGTGTTTCAGGGATGGTTTCTTAAGTCACCGTATTATGCGCACGATTTGGTTGCAGCGCCGAACGGGTTGTATCCGGCCGTGAACGCGTTGCGTGAGGCTAAGATCTGGTCGGTGATGGAACGCGTCCAGACGACGAACGGCTGCCATTTTTTCATGGCGTGTCGTCCGGACCGGCCGAAACAGAGCTACACCATTGATTTTTCGGCGGAGGATTCGCTCGATTTTGTGCCGATGTTCCGTATGCGTTGCGGTCTGTCCGACTCTGAGATTTTCCGGTCGGACTGGCGTACCAGTCTCAACGCAGCCCAGTTGCCCTTCGTGCAGCAGATCGATGGCCGTCGCACGATTCGCGAGATCGCGGCCGACGTGGCGCAGAGTGGGGCGCGGCGAGGTAATGCGGCTGACCTCGAAAAATTCGCCCGCAAGCTATATCAGTCGCTGTGGCGTCTCGATTTTCTTGCGATGGGCCTCAACGCGGACTCAGATCATTAGGCCACGGGCCGAACCGACAACCACCCCCGATCAACGGCTGACGGCGAAGGAGCCAACCACTGAAATGAGCGACGATCCGCGCAGCGATGTTGTCGTCCGCCAGTACGAGCGGTGGAGGTACCCGGCACCGATACTGGACCTTGATGCATGGACCGCTGACAACTGGCAGTGGTTTGATCCCGTGCACGCGCACCGGATGTTGTGGCCCGATCGGGAATACAAACCCGATCTCGACATTCTGATCGCGGGTTGCGGCACCAACCAGGCGGCGGTTTTTGCGTACACGAACCCCGCTGCGAAAGTGGTGGCGGTCGATGTCAGCCAGCCGTCATTGGACCATCAGCAATATCTGAAAGACAAGCACGGGCTGTTCAACCTGGAGTTGAATCTGCTTCCGATCGAAGAGCTGCCAACGCTGGGACTCGACTTCGACCTCGTCGTATCGACCGGTGTTTTGCATCACATGGCAGACCCAGTGGTGGGCATGAAAGCACTCGCCGACTGCGTGCGCCCGGACGGCGCTATAGGTGTCATGCTGTATGCGAAGTACGGCCGAATCGGGGTCGAATTGCTGGAATCGGTGTTTCGTGACATCGGGCTGCGTCAAGACGATACGTCGGTCCAAACAGTCAAAGACACGATCTCGTTGCTAGCGCCGGATCACCCAATCCAGGGCTACCTGAAGGTGGCGGACGATTTGCGCTCGTCCGATGCTGGCATGGTGGACACGTTTCTGCACGGTCGCCAGCGTAGCTACACCGTCGATGAGTGTGTGGATCTTGTCACCTCGGCTGGACTCGTGTTTCAGGGATGGTTTCTTAAGTCACCGTATTACGCGCACGATTTGTTTAATGCGCCGAACCTGTTGTATCCGGCCGTGAACGCGTTGCCTGAGGCTAAGATCTGGTCGGTGATGGAACGTATCCAGACGTCGAACGCTTGCCATATTTTCCTGGCGTGTCGTCCGGAGCGCCCGAAACAGAGCTACACCATTGATTTTTCGGCGGAGGATTCGCTCGATTATGTGCCGATGTTCCGTATGCGTTGCGGTCTGTCCGGCTCTGAGATCTTCCGGTCGAATTGGCGTGTGAGTCTCAACGCAGCCCAGTTGCCCTTCGTGCAGCAGATCGATGGCCGTCGCACGATTCGCGAGATCGCGGCGGACGTGGCGCAGAGTGGGGCGCGGCGAGGTGATGCGGCTGACCTGGAGAAATTCGCCCGCAAGCTATATCAGTCGCTGTGGCGTCTCGATTTTCTCGCGATGGGCCTGAAGTCAGACTAGTAGCTGCGAGCAGACGCAAAATCGCCCATTTCATGCCGGAATCGGGTGATTCTGCTGGGGGTACCTCCCGCTTGCGGGGGACTGCTCGCGCTGGAAAGCTACCTAGGCTCAGCCGAACGCCGTGTCGAGGATCTCCTGCTGCTCGACGGCGTGCACCTTCGACGAACCCGATGACGGGGCCGACATCGCCCGGCGCGAAATGCGCTTGATCCCGCTCAACTTGTCCGGCAGTAGCTCGGGTAGCTCCAGCCCGAACCGCGGCCACGCGCCCTGGTTGGCCGGCTCCTCCTGCACCCAGAAGTACTCCTTGGCGTTCGGGTAGCGGTCCAGCGTTTCGCGCAGCCGGCGCCGCGGCAGCGGGGCAAGTTGTTCCATGCGCACAATCGCCACGTCGTCGCGGTTGTCCTTGGCTTTGCGGGCGGCCAGCTCGTAATAGATCTTGCCGCTGGTCAGCAGCACGCGGGTGACCTTGCCGCGGTCGCCGATGCCGTCCTCGTAGGTGGGTTCCTCCAGCACCGAGCGGAACTTGATCTCGGTGAAGTCCTTGACGTCGCTGACCGCGGCCTTGTTGCGCAACATCGACTTCGGCGTGAACACGATCAGCGGGCGCTGGATGCCGTCGAGCGCGTGCCGGCGCAACAAGTGGAAGTAGTTGGCCGGTGTCGACGGCACCGCGATCGTCATCGAACCCTCGGCCCACAGCTGCAGGAAGCGCTCGATCCGGCCGGAGGTGTGGTCGGGCCCCTGCCCCTCCTGCCCGTGCGGCAGCAGCAGCACCACGCTGGACAACTGACCCCACTTGGCCTCACCGGAGCTGATGAATTCGTCGATGATCGACTGTGCGCCGTTGACGAAGTCGCCGAACTGCCCCTCCCACAAGACAAGTGCGTCCGGGTTGCCCACGGTGTAGCCGTACTCGAAACCGACGGTGGCGTACTCCGACAGTGGCGAGTCGTAGACCAGGAACTTGCCGCCGGTCGGGGTGCCGTCCTTGTTGGTCGCCAGCAGTTGCAGCGGCGTGAACTCCTCGCCGGTGTTGCGGTCGATGATCACCGAGTGCCGCTGGGAGAAGGTGCCGCGCCGGGTGTCTTGCCCCGATAGCCGCACCAGCTTGCCTTCGGCCACCAGCGAACCCAGGGCCAGCAGCTCCCCGAACGCCCAGTCGATCTTGCCCTCGTAGGCCATCTCCCGGCGCCTTTCCAGCACCGGCAGCACGCGTGGATGCACGGTGAATCCCTCTGGGACGGCCAGGAATGCGTCGCCGATCCGGGCCAGCAGCGATTTGTCCACCGCGGTGGACAGCCCCGCGGGGACTATCTGGAGGGACTCGACCGATTCGCTCGGCTGCGCGCCGTGCTTTTCCAGATCGCGGACCTCGTTGAACACCCGCTCCAGCTGGCCCTGGTAGTCGCGCAGCGCGTCCTCGGCTTCCTTCATCGAGATGTCGCCGCGGCCGATCAGGGCTTCGGTGTAGCTCTTGCGGGCCCCTCGCTTGGTGTCGACGACGTCGTACATGTACGGGTTGGTCATCGACGGGTCGTCGCCCTCGTTGTGCCCGCGACGGCGGTAGCACAGCATGTCGATGATGACGTCCTTGTCGAACCGCTGCCGGAAGTCCACGGCCAGCCGTGCCACCCACGTGCACGCTTCGGGGTCGTCGCCGTTGACGTGGAAGATCGGCGCCCCGATCATCTTGGCGACGTCGGTGCAGTACTCGCTGGACCGGGAAAACTCCGGTGCGGTCGTGAAGCCGATCTGGTTGTTGACGATGAGGTGGATGGTGCCGCCCACCCGGTAGCCCGGTAGGTTCGCCAGGTTCAGCGTCTCGGCGACCACTCCCTGGCCGGCGAAGGCGGCGTCGCCGTGCAGCATCATCGGCATCACGGAGAAGGCGTCATCACCCACTTTGTCCAGCAGATCCTGCTTGGCCCGAACCAGGCCCTCCAGCACCGGGTCGACGGCCTCCAGGTGCGACGGGTTGGCGGTCAGCGAGACCTGAATGTCGTTGTCGCCGAACATCTGCAGGTACACGCCGGTGGCGCCGAGGTGATATTTGACGTCGCCGGAGCCGTGCGCCTGCGCCGGGTTGAGGTTGCCCTCGAACTCGCTGAAGATCTGCGAGTACGGCTTGCCGACGATGTTGGCCAGCACGTTGAGCCTGCCGCGGTGCGGCATTCCGATGACCACTTCGTCCAGCCCGTGCTCGGCGCACTGGTCGATCGCCGCGTCCATCAGTGGGATCTGGCTTTCGGCGCCTTCCAGCGAGAACCGCTTCTGCCCGACGTATTTGGTCTGCAGGAACGTCTCGAAGGCCTCTGCGGCGTTGAGCTTGCTCAGGATGTATTTCTGTTCGGCCACAGTCGGTTTGACGTGCTTGGTCTCGACCCTTTCCTCCAGCCACTTCTGCTGTTCGGGGTCGAGAATGTGGGTGTACTCCACGCCGATGTGGCGGCAGTAGGCGTCGCGCAGCAAGCCCAAAACGTCACGCAGCTTCTTGTACTCACAGCCGGCAAAACCGTTGACCTTGAACACCCGATCCAGATCCCACAGCGTCAGGCCGTGGGTGAGCACCTCGAGATCGGGGTGACTGCGGAACCGCATTTTGTCCAGACGCAGCGGATCGGTGTCGGCCATCAGATGGCCGCGGTTACGGTAGGCCGCGATCAACTCCATGACGCGGGCGTTCTTGTCGACGATCGAGTCCGGGTTGTCGGTACTCCAGCGCACCGGCAGGTACGGGATGCTCAGCTCGCGGAAGATCTCGTCCCAGAAGGCGTCCGAGAGCAGCATTTCGTGGATGGTGCGCAGGAAGTCACCGGATTCCGCGCCCTGGATGATGCGGTGGTCGTAGGTCGAGGTCAGGGTGATCAGCTTGCCGATACCCAGTTCGGCGATGCGCTCCGCGCTGGCGCCCTGGAACTCGGCGGGGTATTCCATCGCACCGACGCCGATGATGGCGCCCTGGCCGGCCATCAGCCGCGGCACCGAGTGCACGGTGCCGATGGTGCCGGGGTTGGTCAGCGAAATCGTCACGCCGGCAAAGTCTTGGGCGGTCAGCTTGCCGTCGCGGGCCCGACGGACGATGTCTTCATAGGCGGTGACGAACTGCGCGAATCGCAATTCTTCGCAGCGCTTGATGCCGGCCACCACCAGGGAGCGCTTGCCGTCTTTACCGTGCAAGTCGATCGCAAGGCCGAGATTGGTGTGGGCCGGCGTGACCGCGGTGGGCTTGCCGTCGACGTCGGCGTAGTGGCGGTTCATGTTCGGGAACTTCTTGACCGCCTGCACCAACGCGTAGCCCAGCAGGTGGGTGAACGAGATCTTGCCGCCCCGAGTGCGCTTGAGCTGATTGTTGATCACGGTCCGGTTGTCGATCATCAGCTTGGCCGGAAGGGCCCGGACGCTGGTCGCGGTCGGCACGCCCAGCGACGCGGACATGTTCTTGACGACGGCCGCGGCGGCGCCGCGCAGCACCTGCAGCTCGTCACCTGCGGCGGGCGGGGGAGTCGCGGCTTTGGCGGCCGGCGTGTCCGGCTTGGTCGGCGCGCCGTTGCCTACCGGCGCGGTTTCGGCCGGCTTGCTGGCCGGCGCCGTAGGTCCAGTGGGCCCAGCCGACGGCTGCGCGGGCGCGGCAGGCTGTGCCTGCGGGGCGGCCGCAGCGGGCTGCCCATCGGCCGGCGCCGCTTCGGGGGGCGATTCGGGGTTGTAATCAACCAGGAACTCGTGCCAGCTCGGATCGACCGAAGAGGGGTCGTCGCGGAACTTGCGGTACATCTCCTCGACCAGCCATTCGTTTTGCCCGAATGGTGAACTTACGTTGCTCACGGCCGCTGTTCGCCTCGATTCTCTTGTCCTGCAGGGTCATTGCGAACGCTACTGCGCGACGCCTGCAACTTCCTGCACCCCGGGTGGCGGGGCACCTCACACCTGCGGCGGTCAGTAAGGTTGCCGCCTCATAAAGGCTAGCGCTTTGCCGGCAATTAGCGAGAGGGACCGGGAAACCCTGGACGAGATGGTCTAGCCGGCGTCACGAATGGTCGGCAGCACATGCAGGGTGACCGGCCAGCGCGCCGGCGGGGCGCCGAACGCCGCCCGCGCATTGCGGACGATCTTCTTGCCCACCAGCCGGTTGCCAACGGCACCGACAATGGCGCCGATGCCGACCGGCAGCAGCTTGCCGAACATCAGCGCACCGCGTTTCAGCGTGAATCGCTTGACGAAATATTTGAGCATCCGCGAGTTCAATTTCGACACCGCGGGCAGCGGCAGCGTGGCGACGCTTTCCGACACCCAGCCGCCGCTGGTGCGAGCCCCTCCGATCAGTTCGGCGACGGCATTCTTGCTGTTGTCGCCGACCAGAACCGCCAGCACCAGGGCGCGGCGCCGTTCTCGGTGGTCCAGGGGGATCCCGTAGACCGAGGCCAGTGCCAGCACGAACAGCGCGGTGGCCTCCAGGAACACCACGGTTTCCCCGGCGGCCGCAGACAACGCGGCCACGGTGCCGATCCCGGGAAATGTTGCGGCCGCACCCACCCCCGCCCCGCTGGCTGTGACGACGGACACGAAGCGCTTCTCGAGCTTGGTGACGATCTCGGCCGGGCTGGCAGCCGGGTGGGAACGACGCAGGCGGGCCACATACGCCTCGGCCGCCGGACCCTGTATCCGCGAACTACGTTCGATGACCTGCGCCAACGCCCGCGTGGACGCTTTGGGCCGGCCGCCCGTTGTGGCCGACATTTCGTCCGGTGGTGATGTCTTTCGTCGAGCGTTCATATTGCCTCTCCTGCGCATGGCGTCCCTTCAGGCTATACGCCGTTAGTGGCCAATTGCCCCAGCCGGAATAATGCCGGCATTGGGGGGGAAATCCGGTCGAGGGGACGGGGCCGGGCAAGATGGATTATCGATGACCTATGCGCTGACGTTGCCAGGCCGGGGCCTGACCGGCCCGATAAAGCGATGGAACCGGGAAAATCCCTGGAACGCGCTGTGGGCGATGATGATCGGCTTCTTCATGATCATGCTCGACGCGACCATCGTCGCC
>Ga0209040_10004854_pt1 | contig 10104 bp, 11 predicted proteins | sample BogFormECP12_OM3_FD_188240 | JGI IMG/M metagenome (GOLD analysis project Ga0209040, IMG submission 188240) | Bog forest soil microbial communities from Calvert Island, British Columbia, Canada - ECP12_OM3 (SPAdes) (version 2) | ecosystem: Environmental > Aquatic > Freshwater > Wetlands > Bog ... | reverse complement strand
CAGCAGATTGGAGGCTTCTTCGTCGAGCGAGACTCCGCTGACCGACGCTTGCTGCTGTTGCAATTGCTGCAGCATGGTATTGCTGGCATCAAGTTCGGTGTTGCCGTCGCTGACCGCGCTGCCCACCTGAAAGACCAGGTTGGCATAGGCGCCGGTCGGAGTCATGCCGTTGGAGACAGCCTGGTTGGCCACCGCCGACAGATTGGCCAGGTTGCCATTGCTGCCGGTAGTGCCGTCGGAACTGGCGGCGAGCAGGGTCGGATCGGTGATTGCAACCGCCATGCTCGCCGCTGCGCCCGCTCCGCTCACAGGAGAAAACAGGTTGCCGCCCGCATTGCCGTTCAGGTCGAAGCCCTGCGCGTGAGCGGTATTCAGAGCTTGCACCAGACCGCTGGCCAGCGAATCGAGTTGCGTTTGCATCGCGGGCAAAGTCTGATCGCGGGCCTGCAACAAACCGCCCAACTCTCCACCGGAAATTTTTGCTGTGATATCTGTGCCCTGCGAATAGATGTGCTGCACTCCACTCGCAGGATCGAGCGCGGTGCTTACGGCAAAGCTCTGGCTATCGGCCACGAGCGTCGCGCCTTGCCTGGTAGTCAGCGTGATGGACGTTCCATCGTTAATCACCGAAACATCGATCAGCCCGGAAAGCTTCTGGATCAGGTTGTCGCGCTGATCGAGAAAGCTGCCGTAACCCTGCGCCGTGCTGCTAAGTTTGGCAAGCTTGGTGTTGATGCTCGCAATCTCCTGCGTGATCTGGTTGACTTCGCCGGCCGTCTGCTGGACGTTCTGGTCGAGCGAGCTGCGCTGAGCGCTCAATTGGTTAGCCACGCCATTGAACGCCGAAGCCATGCCGTTCGCGGCCGAAAGCACGCTCTGACGAAGCGCCAGGTTCGATGGGTCGGTAGAAAGGCTGTTCAAGCTCTGGAAGAAGTTGCTGATCTGCTGTCCAATGCCGCTGGTGTCGTCCGGAAACAGTGTCTGCGCCTGGCTCATGGCGTTCACGTAGGCCTGTGATTGCCCCTGTTGCTGAGTCTCATTGCTGATCTGCAACTCGAGGATGCTGTCGCGCAGACTCTCGATGCCCTGAAGCTTGACGCCATCACCATAAGCGATACGGCCATTGATGATTGGATCGGCCTCTTGCAGAATCGGCCGCTGGCGCGTGTAGCCCGGCGTGTTGAGGTTGGCAATGTTATTGGTTGTGGTCTCAAGCCCGGCCTGCTGCGCCTCCAGCGCGCCCATCGCTATCGACATAGTACCTAGCAGGCTACTCATGGCGACACCACCGTGGATCGAGTGATTCGGTGTAGGTCACAGATTCGGTTGCAAGATGGAGTAGTTGTTGACGCAGGAGGATCGAGCGCCGCCAGCGCCGCAACATAGCATGGCAGAAAGAGCGCTGCTGGCGTAACTCGGCAAGCAGCTTCTGCCGCTGTTGTTGCGCCTCAGGAGTCAACGGCAAGCGGCCCAGATTGAGTGAAGCAGCCACGACCTCGCCCGCGGTCGCGTTGATGCTGCGGCCTACCTCCGCCAAATTCGCCGGTTCTCCGCGACTGAGCGAACGAATCGCCGCCGTAAGCAGCGCCTTCAGCGTCTCCAGCACCACCAATTCCTGGACCTCCGGTGGAACCGTACCGCTCGGCGATTCAACCTTGGTGCTCAACGGAACTCCTCAGGCGATGTCATCCAACTGGTGATTTTCCTGCTCTTCGGCCGACTCGTCTGCCTCTATCGGCCCAGTTTGCTCTTTGGGCCGGCGTGCACCGCGCCGCTTCTGCTCTTCAGGCGACTCGCCGAAGGGACGCTCCTGAATTCGCGCCGATGCTTCCAGGCGGCCAGTGTTGAAGTCCATACCGATACCTCCGTCTGCACGGCGGAACTAGCAGGTTAGCCGGCCTTCAGTCCGAGATCCGCTAGCATCGCAGTCGCGACGGCATGTGCCGAGATCTTGTACGTACCCTCACTGATCGCTTGCTTCAACGCATCCACGCGCTGTTGCCGGATCTCGGGAAGCGTGTCCAGTTGCATCTTGAGCGTCTGCACGGCATCGCTCCCACTGGACAGATGCGCTACGTCATCGGCGCTCGGCGCTGCCAGCTGGGTCATGTCTCCCGGCTTTGCCCCCGCAGCGGCATCACCGCTGCGGCCCAGCTCCGGCATGGCCGACGGATTTAAGTCAATTCTCATCGCAGTACCTCTGTCTCCTGTATTACCCTGCAATTGAATGATCGGCAATTGATGAGAAAGCTTTAATCTTTTCTCCCGATTTTTCACTTCTCTGGTGTTATCGGCTGGGTGCCTTCGCTAGACCAGTCTTTGGCGCGGCAAAATTCTCGAGCCCTGGGTGAACGGACCGGTCAGCGGGCTGCAATTGCCGCAGCAGCATGGCGGCGATGCCGATGCCACCTCGCGCCGCCAGGGCCGAGGCGATGGCCTGCGTCCCCAGGCTGCTTACTGTGTCGTGGGCCGCGTCCTGGCTCTCGCCGGCGCCCACGAAGCTCTGGTTCATCTTATCCAGCCAGCTCTGCAGCAGAATGGCCTCAAACTCCTCCGCCGATTTCTCCAGCTTGCTGGCGGGCCGCGACGACGCTGCAGACGGCCCGTTCTCCCCCGGAAAAGTGACCGCAGAAAAAGCCGAGGACGCCATGCTCAGATCACCTCCAGGTCCGCCTGCAAAGCGCCCGCCGCTTTGATCGCCTGCAGAATGGCAACTACGTCTCGCGCGGTTGCCCCAATCGCTTGCAGCCCGTCCACCAGCTGCTGCACGCTGGCGCCTTCGCCGAGTTCGATGTGCTTCACTTTCTCCTCCTTCGCCTCCACCGTGGTCTGCGGCACCACCACCGTTTCTCCTCCCTCCTTGCTCGTAAACGAGTTGGGCTGAGAAACCTGGTATTCGGTCGAGATCTCCACCGTCAGGTCGCCGTGCAGGATGGAAACTGCGGTCAAGCGGACGTCCCTGCCCATCACGATGGTCCCGGTGCGCTCGCTCACGACAACTTTGGCATGGGGATGAATCTCGACTCTCAGGCTTAGAAGCCGGGCCAGCAATTCCGGAACTCCAGCAGGCGGCAGGCTGCTCAGTTCCACTCGGCGACCGTCGATAGCCGTCGCAACCGCGCCTCCAGCCTCGTGGTTGATCGCCGCCGCCATGTCCCTCGTGGTGCGAAAATCGGGCTCGCGCGCCAGCAGGGCGATCGTCGAAAGCTTCCGCAGGTCCAGCGAGGCGTCGCGCTCCACCAGTCCGCCGTTGGGCACCCGTCCAGCGGTCGGATGGTTGACCTGCTTGGTGTTGCCACTCCGTCCGGCAGAGTACCCGCCCAGCGTTACCGGGCCCTGGGCCTCGGCATAAACCTGGCCGTCGGCAGCGTAGAGCGGCGCCAGCAAAAGCGTGCCTCCCTCGAGGCTGGTGGCATCGCCGATGGAGGAAACGGTCACGTCAATCTGCGTCCCCGGACGGGAGAATGGCGGCAAGGATGAAGTGACAAAAACGGCAGCCACATTCTTTACACTGACCGCTGCGGCCGGGATCGTCACCCCCATCTTGAGCAGTATGTTGCCCAGCGTCTGGGTGCTGAACACCGTCTGCCGGCGGTCGCCGGTGCCCGCTAGTCCCACCACCATACCATAGCCGACCAGCGGATTCTCGCGGACGCCTTCGATCGTAGCCAAGTCGCGGATTTGCACGAAATGATCGGTTTGCTGCCCGAAGGCGACCCGTGACGCCAGCACAACCATCAGCAGCACAGGTCCCCACACGAATTGCGGCGCGTGTTTCATCACCAATTCACCAGCTTTAGCAGTAGACGGGTAAAGATGTTGGGCTGACGGGTCGCGTCGGTGACCACTCCCTTGCCCTTCAGTTCCAGTTCGAGATCACTGACCCGGGTGGAGAGCACAGAATCGTCGGAAGCAATATCGCCGGGGCGAACCAGCCCGCGCAGCACGATGACCTGGCTCTGCTGATTGAAGCTGACCCTGCGTTCAGCCTCAACCACTAGATACCCGTTGGGCAGCACCGCAACCACCCGCCCGGCCACGCTGGTCTGCAGCAGCGACTGGCTGTTGGCTGTACCTGTCCCTTTCAGGTTGCTGTTGGAGTTCAGAGCATATAGCGGATTCACCGGAGCGGTATTCACCTCACCTGCCAGTCCGGTGATTGCCGAATTCGCGCTGAACCCGCGCTGCGCCGTCACGTTGCCCGAAGCTTGTGCCAGGGTTTGCTCAACAATGCGAACGATCACGACATCATTCAGCCGTCGCGCCTTGTAGTCGGTCGCGAGATCGGTGAGCGTTCCTCCCTCCAGCGGCCACAGACTGCCGAGGGACAGGGCAGTCGCAGGCTGCTCTCCGCGCACGCGCTGGAGAAACTGACTTAAGGAGGAACGAGACAGCGTCTCCTTCTCGGTCTTGGCCTTCGCATCGCAGGTTCCAGCCAGGCTGAACATCAGCGTTACCAGTATTGCTCGATACATCATGGGCATCACTCCACCCGAACCAGGTCTCTGCCGGCGACCGTAGCCAATAAAACCCGGCGGGTCGCCAGATTCCGCACACGAATCTCGTCGCCCAACCCACCCGATTCCAGACACACCACCGTTACCTTCAGCCGCATTCCCGAACGCTCCTCCACCAGCAACACGTGATCGCCGCCGCGCGCCATCGGTGACCGGAGCGGTTTCGGCTTCGCTTTCGGGCGGATGGGCTGGTTCCGTCCCGAAGCGCTGGTCGTAAGCCCTGCAACAAGCCCCTCGTGCAGGTTCGCTCCGGGCGAGTGCAGCACGACGTGAAACGGCAAGCAATCGCGCCGGGAAGAGCAGTCCAGGCGCAGCAGCCAGCTTCCCGGTGAGTAGCCCGCGCGTACCGAAGTCACGTGCAGCTCCGATCCCGATGGGACCGAAGGTGTATGAGCAAGCACTTGAAGATTATTTCCGGGGCTGTCATTGGGAAGGTCCAATTGCAGATCGCGCGCGATCGCAGCGGCCACTTTTTGCCGTAGGTCTGAGAAGCTGCTCTGCTCCCGCACGGACGGCTCCGCCGCGACGCACATCTCGATACCGCACAACAGAACCGGCACAACCAGCGAGCCGAAAGTTGCCGCGCGACTTAGCATGCTACCTCCTAGCGGGAAAGGTTGTTCAGTTGTTGCAGCATCTGATCGGCGGCTGTAACCACCCGCGAATTGGCCTCGTACGAGCGCTGCGCCAGAATCATCTGAATGAATTCTTCCACCACGTTCACGTTGGACTGCTCCAACACGCCTTGTTGCAGCGTCCCCAGGCCTTCGGAGCCTCCCGGCGTGCCCGTAATCGGATCGCCCGAGGCGGTGGTCGCTAGGTAAACGTTCTGCCCAACACTGTTCAGACCTCCCGGGTTCTGGAAGGTCGCCAGTTGGATGTTGCCAACCTGCTGAGCCTGCGTCTGCCCGGGTTGCGTGACGGTCACTGTCCCATCGGAGCCAATCGAAATCGTCAGCGCGTCGGGCGGAATCGTGATTGGCGGGTCGAGCGGGTTACCATCGGCGGTGACCATGTTGCCCTGGTTGTCGAGGTGAAACATCCCTGCCCGCGTGTAGCCGGTCTCGCCGCTGGGCATCTTGACCTGAAAGAAGCCAGTGCCCTGGATGGCAAGATCCAGCGAGTTACCGGTGGAGTTGAAATCTCCCTGTGCCTGAATCACCTCTGACGCCGCCGTCCGCGTGCCCAAGCCGACCTGCAATCCCGAAGCCACGGTCGTGTTCTGCGTCGCCGCCGCGCCCGGCATCACCAGGTTCTGGTACATCAGGTCCTGAAACTGCAGCCGCCGCCGGCGAAAGCCTGAGGTGCTGGAGTTAGACAGGTTGTTGGCAACATTGTCCAAATTCAGTTGCTGGGCCACCATTCCGGTGGCGGCGGTATAGAGTGCACGAAACATGGCAGTCCTCAGATTCTCGACAGATCTTGTGCCGCAATGCGGTTAAAGTTCGAGTGGAATGCGGTCAGCGCCTGCTGCAGCAGGTCAGCATTGCGCTGCAGGGCGACCAGACCGACCGCTGCCGTCACCCCATTTACATTGCTGCCTTCGAGCGACCCCTGCACCAGCTGCCCGCTGGCAGCGCGCTCGCTTCCCGCCGGAGCGTCAAAATAGGAATTTCCCGCAGGGGTCAGTGCGGTCCCCGGTGCGAAGTTCACGATCTTGAGCTGGCCTGCCAACGCTCCGTCCACTGAGATGGTTCCATCGTTGCTGACCGACAACTTGCCGGGAGGAATGGTAATCGCTCCCTGTGCGCCGGATACGATGTTCCCCTCGCCCGTTACCAGGTGCCCGTTGTGGTCGACGTGAAAGTTGCCGTTGCGAGTATATAGCCGCCCACTGCCTGACTGGACGGCAAACCATCCCTCGCCTTGTATGGCAAAGTCCAAGTCGCTGCCGGTGTGCTCAAGACTACCCTGCATACCATCAGTTCGGCTGTCACCCAAGACTCCGAAATTATTCACCGCTTGGGAAATCGCATCGATGGTTGCATTCGAAGACACATTGGCCAGCAGCGAGCGAAAGGTTGGAGCTTGCGCCTTGTACCCGGTGGTATTGATGTTGGCCAGATTATTCGCGGCCAGCTCCAGGGCCTGCGTGCGCGCCACCAGACCAGCACAGGCAGCGTAAAGTCCGCTGTTCATGGCATCCTGCTCCGGGAATTCCTAAAGCAAGCAGCAGACCAAAGCGCAGTGCAGCGACTTCACGATTCCAAGGGTTTATGCGGTGTGCAGGTTAGAAAAGACTTAAACCGGGTGTGTAGGAACGGAGACGAACTCAAAGCGCGCGTGTGCAATGTGCCCGCAGATGACGAGCCTCTGGCGCCGCGAAATTGTGACCATCCCTTGAGCGGCAATAGAAAGGACCACCGCGATTGCCACATCAGACCTTACTTGGTGCTTAATCTATCGAAAGCCCGACACTGAAACCTTGGAGTTGGTCTGCTTCGGCTCACAGCGAATTGTTGTAAGACTGTCCTTTTAGGATGCCCAAGCTCGACTGCACGCCCGGCGCTGCCTGGCAGCACTCCAGGATTTCGGCATCGGTCAGCATGCGGTCGGAATCCTTGGCCCGCTGATAGATGCGGTCCACCAGCTCGTCGGTCGCATGGATGCCATGCCGTTCGAGCCAGAAGTGGACATTCGACTTGCCGCTCATGGGGCCAATCTCGATGATCTGCGCCATGCCAAAGTAGTGCGACGGCACGCCGGAATAAATGCTGTTGGCCAGCAGCACGTCGTTCTTGCGATAGGCCTTGATCACCGCCGCCGCATGGACGCCAGTGCCGGTCTTGAAAGCGTCTTCTCCGACCACCGGATAGTTCTTAGGAATCGGCACACCCGTAGCTTTGGCAACGGCCTCGCAATAATCCTTCAGCTTGGTCAGGTCCTGGCTCTTCCACGGTTCAATGCCCATGAGCTTCAGGTTCACCAGCATCTGGTCCATCTGGGTGTTGCCGACGCGCTCTCCGATACCGCAGGCGGTTGCGTGGACGACTTCGGCTCCGGCCACCAGCGCGCCCAGCGCGTTCGCGACGGCCAATCCGCGATCGCAGTGGCCGTGCCATTCGACGCGAATGTTTTCGCCGGAAGGTTTCACCACTTCATTAATCACGAAATGCATGAGCGCGACCACGCCCATCGGGGTCGCGTGTCCGCAGGTATCGCAAATCACGATAGCCTTGGCCCCGCAACGGATCGCAGCGCAATACATTCGCTGGATGGTCTCCGGATCGCAGCGGGTCGTGTCCTCGGTCACGTACATCACTTCGAGACCGAGTGAGACAGCGTATTTCACCGCATTCTCTGTGGTGCGCAGCAGGAAGTCGTCAGTCCAATCCTCTGTATAGCACCGGATGGGGCTGGAACCGATAAACGTTGCCGCCTCGATGGGGACGCCGGTGCGCTGGACGATCTCCGCGATGGGCCGGATATCGTTCTGATGGGTGCGGGCAGCGCAGTTGGCCCTGATGTTCATGCGCGCCCGGCCAATCTCGCGCGCCAAGGCCTCGCAGTGTGCCACGGCACGAGGCCCCGCTCCCGGCAGACCGAGATCGAGCGAGTTAATGCCAAGCCCCTCCATCAAATGGAGGATTTCGATCTTCTCTTCAATGGAAGGGTCGCGGACCGAAGGCGACTGGAGGCCGTCGCGCAGCGACTCGTCATTCAGCAGAACCTTGCCCGCCGGTATCATAGACCGGGCATAGATCGTGTTCCAGTCGTAAATAAGATCAGCAACTTTGGCGGTCACTGTTCGTTGACACCCCGTCTTCCACCCCCACAAGCGCAAAATCAGCGCTCGTCGGGGATCCCGTCTCCGGCGCCCCACAGCGCCGGCCCACCTTAGAAGGATGCGGGACACTGCCCACCGCGCTTCAGATTATCGCCCAAACCCGGGCTACTGCTTGCCTTTTTCTTCGCCCGGCTTAGCTGTCAAGGTTAATCCAAAAATGGACTGCTTGCCCAGCCCAGCAACATTCCTGCCTCGCGGTTCCTCTTCGCTGGGCAGATACAACGTCTTGCAGTGCTCGCAGCGATAAATCTCCGCTTGCTCGCCAAAGGCCTCACGAACGTCGCCGCAGGCCTGCTCCAGCACGTCGGCCAGATAGAACCAGCGCTTCAGATGCCCGCCGCAAAGCTTGCCCTTTGCGTCCGGCTCGTTGCAGGCCCGCTGGAACGGCTTTTTGTATTTCACCTTATGCTTCGGAAGTTGCGGGGCTTCTGTTTGCATGGTTTCAGGCATAAAGGCAGTATCGCCTGTTGCGAGGAATATCTCAACTTTGGACGAGTTCAAGTCCTGAGGCGCCGCGGCTTCAAATCCGATTGCCGCGCCGCACCAGCCCCACGGAGCGCAGAGCTCCGCTGAGCTTCGTCCCCAAGTTCCTGGCGAATAGCAGGTCAATAAACCCATCCATCTGCTGGTTGAGCTTGCCGTCGTATCCGAACCACCAGGGTTTCGGGACATTGGGAAGCAGGTCCACATCCACGTGTTTCACCTGCACCATCTCGGCCATGCCCATTTCGCCGTGGGTGCGGCCGATGCCGCTGAACTTGAATCCGCCGTGAGGAGCCTCCGCGATGCCGAAGCACGAGATCACGTCATTCACCATCACGGTGCCAGCTTTGAGCCTGCCGGCCATGGCCTCGCCGCGGCGACGGTCCCTTGTCCACACGCTGGCGGCCAAGCCGAAGTCGCTGTCGTTCGCCAAGTGCAAGGCTTCGTCGTCGCTGTCGAACGGCGCCACCGGAAGCACCGGCCCAAAAGTTTCCTCACGCATCAGCCGCATGTCGTGCGTCACGTCGGCGAGTAATGTCGGGGCGTAAAAGTTTGGCCCAAGCTCGGTCAGCCGCTTGCCACCCAGCAGCAACCGCGCACCATGCAACACCGCGTCGTTCACCTGGTCTTCAACCACGCGTAATTGGCGCTCGCTGATCAGCGGGCCTTGCTCGACTTCGGAATCGATGCCATTGCCCACGCGCAGCTTCGCGATCTTGCTGCGGCAGGCTTCGAGAAACTCGGCATACAGGCTGCGATGGACATAGCAGCGCTCGACCGACAGACACGTCTGCCCGGCGTTGACGAACGCGCCCCACACGGCGCCGCTGGAGGCAATATCCACATTGGCGTCGTCGAGCACGAGCATGGGATCTTTACCGCCCAACTCCAGTACGACCGGCAGCAGCTTTCGCGCAGCCGCCTCGCCCACGCGCCTTCCGGTTGGCACGCTGCCTGTGAACATGAGCTTATCGACGGGCGACTCGATCAACGCCGCACCGGCCGGACCCTCGCCGACCATGACTTGCATGAGATCGGCATTCAAACCCGCATCCCGCAACAGGCGCTGCAATTCGAGCGCGATCAGAGGGGTGAACTCCGACGGCTTCAGCACCACGGCGTTGCCTGTGGCCAACGCGGCCAACGTCTCGACCGCGGGAATCGAGAAGGGATAATTCCACGGCGAAATAATACCGATCACGCCGAAGGGATCACGCACCAACTTACCGCGCTTCATCTTCATGACGGGATTGCTGTGCGGCAGCCGTTCCTCGCGGAGAAAATTGTGCGCGTTGTGGATGCAGAACTCCGCCGCAT
>Ga0209040_10004853_pt1 | contig 10105 bp, 8 predicted proteins | sample BogFormECP12_OM3_FD_188240 | JGI IMG/M metagenome (GOLD analysis project Ga0209040, IMG submission 188240) | Bog forest soil microbial communities from Calvert Island, British Columbia, Canada - ECP12_OM3 (SPAdes) (version 2) | ecosystem: Environmental > Aquatic > Freshwater > Wetlands > Bog ... | reverse complement strand
GACGGCATGGCGGCCCGCGGCTTCGGCCGGATCGTCAACATCACGTCGATCAGCGTCAAGATGCCCCTCGCGGGACTGGATCTGTCGAGCGCGGCTCGCGCCGGACTCACCGCCTTCGTGGCCGGGGTGGCGCGCAAGTTCGCCGACAAGAGCATCACCATCAATAATCTCCTGCCGGGCAGTTTCGACACCCAGCGCTTACGCGGCGGCTTCGCGGCCGCCTCCAAGCGCACCGGAAAGCCCGAGTCGGCCACGGCGGCGCAGGCCATGGCGGAGATTCCCGCCAAGCGCTTCGGCACTCCGGCGGAGTTCGGACAGACCTGCGCCTTCATCTGCAGCGTGCACGCCGCCTACATGACCGGCCAGAACATTTTGCTGGACGGCGGCGCGTATCCCGCGGCGTTTTGACCTAGACGCCGCGGCGGCGGCGGCATCGCGCGCGGCTCACAGCAAATCCGTTTCCGCGCGGGTGAGCATCCGCCACTGCCCTTTCGCCAGGTCGCCCAAGGTCAGCGAACCGATCGCCACCCGCACCAGCCGCAGCACCGCTATGTCGAACGCTTCCAGCAATCGGCGTATGTGCCGATTGCGGCCCTCCTCGAGCACGATCTCGAGCCAGCTGTTGTGCTGCGCGCTGCACAGGACACGCGCCGATCGCGCGCTCAAATGTTCGCCGCCCCGCGCGACGCCGCGCGCGATCGCCGCGAGCGCAGCGGCGTTTGGCAGACCCGCGACCTGCACGTGGTAGGTCTTTTGCGGCCCGCGATCGGGGTCGGTGATATTCGCGGCCCAGGCCGGATCGTTGCTGAACAGCAGTAATCCCTCGCTCGCCTTGTCGAGCCGGCCGACGGGCGCGAGCCATGGCAACGAAGCGCCCGCGAGGCAGCGGTACACGGTGTCGCGGCCCTGCTCATCGTTGGCGCTCGTGACGAGACCGCGCGGCTTGTTGAGCATCAGCACGAGCCGGCTCGAGGCGGCCGGCTCCCGACCATCGATATCGATGCGGTCGAGGCCTTGGCGCACCGGATATTCGGGATCGCGGACCAAGCGGCCGTTGACACGCACGCGCGCCTCGCCGACCATGCGCGCCGCCTGTGTGCGCGAAGCGAGCCCCAGCTTGGAAATCACACGAGCGACGCCGAAGCGCGCCGGCGCCGGCCCGCGAGTACGAGGTTTGCTGCGCATGGCCACCTTTGGTCTCGGTGGGTTCGAGCGCTCTTCAGCGCCTGTGCGCGGCGGGCCGGGCCACGATCGGCCGGGCCGCGACAGGCCGGCGCGCCGATTTGGCGTCCGTGCTCGCATGCCGAACGACAGCCGGGATCACTTCGTGCAGATGGCGCAGCGCCAATTTCGCGATCTCCCGGTCGAGATTGCGGTAGCTGTCGATCAGCGTCTCTCCGAACGCGGTTAGCTGTACGCCGCCGCCGCCTTTGCCGCCGGTGCTCGCGACGGTCACCCGTTCCCGGAATGCTCGTTTGAGACTGTCGACGAGCAACCAGGCGCGCCGATAGCTCATGCCGAGATCGCGCGCCGCCTGCGACAAGGAGCCGGATTTCCGGATCGCCTCGAGCAGCGCTATTTTTCCCGGCCCGACATTCGAGCCTTTGGCGAAATCCACTCGAAAGCGAACGACGGGTGCGGACATGGCGATCCTCCGGCGCCCATCATATCGCAGCGGATCGATCGGGGACTGCGAGGCTGCGCGGGTACTTGCGCACCCGCGGCGGTCAATTGTTCGCGAAGCCGCGCGCTAAAACTTGAAGCGCAGCCCCGCTCCGTACATCGCATTGCTGGAATAGGCGATCACCGGCGCCTTCTTGTCGAGTCCGACCCCGCTGTAGCTCATGGCCATCACGCCGAGGTAGGCATCGAAGCTCTTGTCGAACGTGTAGTCGGCGAGCAAGGAATAGGCCTGGGCGCGATAGGCTTTCTTCACTTCCGGGGAGTTATCGGTGTTGATGTTGAAATATCCGATCGCCAAATCAAACGGCTTGGAGAGCTTGTAGTCGCCGCCGACCCACCAGGTTTGGAAATTTTGATTGGGGCTCGCATTGACCGCGGGGTTCGGCAGCGTCAAGCCGTAGTAAGACTCGATCCCCGTGAGGTAGGGATCGGTCGGCGGCGAGATCGTCGAGTATTCGTAGCCGACCTTGACGGTCGCCTGATCCGTGACCTTGTCCATGCCGGTCAGCATGAATCCGCGGGTATTCTCGATTTGCAGATTGCTGTCCGGCGCGACAACGTTGGAGTACTGCGTCGCCCAGGCGACCGTGTTGGTCGTTTGCGAATAGGTTGCTTTGAGGCTCACGGGGCCGTTATTGTAGGCGAGCATCGCGACATAGCCGGATTCCGCCGCCTGCGTGCTCTTCGAGCCCGCGAACTTGTACTCGAGGCCGAAGTCGACCGGGCCGACGGCGTTCTCGTACCGGATGCTGTTGTCGAGGCGCGTGTTCTCGGTCGCGCCCAATCCGCCGCCGATGCCGCCGGAAAAGCCCAGCGGCGAAAAGAGCAGCGCCGCCTGCACGGGGTCGTATTGCGCGACCTGGTCGAGCGAGAAATTGGTATTGCGCCCGAACGAGACCGAGCCGTACGGTTTCGCGGAAAGGCCGACATAGGCTGCGCGCGAATACCACTGGCCGTCGATCGCGCTTGCGCCGTTCGCGGTCTTGAGACCTTTGAGGTCGTTGTAGAGCGACTGCCCGTTGTTACTGATGAGGCCCGTGTTGACGTCGACCGCGGACTCGACCCGGAAAAATGCCTTGATGTCGTTGCCGAGGTCCGCCTCGCCTTTGACGCCGACGCGAGACATCGAGATGCCGCCCGAATACAGACCGGTGAAGCTGTTCGGCGAGCTGTTCAGATTGTAGGAATTGACCGTCGAGGCGAACACATCGCTGCCGGCATAAGAATGTTCGAGATAGCCGACGCCGATGTCCAAGATGCCATAGACCGAAACGCTGAAGCCTTCCTTGCTGAATCCAACGTCCGCCTGCGCAACATTCGAGCACGCCGCCAAGGCGGCGAGCGCCATCAGTGATTTCTTCATTGGTGAATCTCCAAAATCGTCGATATTTCGTTTTAGGTCGGCCCGCGCTTGCGCGCAGACCCGTTTGCCTCATCCCCTTCGTTATATACGGCGAAATATAGCACGCGATCGGCCCAGCGAGCAGCGCCGCGATTGCGGGCGGGCGGGCGGGCCGCGACAGGCCGGGCCGCGACAGGCGGCGCCAATCGCCGCCGCCGCGGGCCCGCTGGCCGATTTCAAGCAAAATCGAGCCAAAAAGCGCCCGATTCAGCTAGAATCGCGCCGTCGGTAGCGGGGCGGTCCTGCACGCTCCTTAGGTAAGGCCCGACATCAAGCGCTCGAGCCCGCGTTCCGAACACCTTGGGAACGCATTGCTTCATCGCAGGTAAACCCCTTTTGATTGGACCAAAATGCTTGCTACTTCGAATGTTGCGATTCAATTCGGCGCGAAGCCGCTGTTCGAGAACGTCACCGTCAAATTCGCCGACGGCAACCGCTATGGCTTGATCGGCGCAAACGGCTGCGGCAAGTCGACGCTCATGAAGATCCTGGGCGGGGATCTGGAGGCGAGCGCCGGCGACATCATGCTGCAAGCGGGCATGCGCCTCGGCAAGCTCAATCAGAATCAGTTCGCTTATGAGGACGAGCGCGTGATCGACGTCGTCATGAGCGGGCACGTCGAGCTCTGGAACGCGATGCAGGAGCGGGACCGCATCTACGCCAATCCGAACGCCACCGATCAGGACTACATGCGGGCCGCGGAACTCGAGGGAACCTTCGCCGAGTACGGCGGCTACGATGCCGAAGCGCGCGCCGGGGCGATCCTGACCGACGCCGGCATCGACGCCTCACGGCATTTCGGACCGATGCGCGAGGTGCCTCCCGGCTTGAAGCTGCGGGTGCTGCTCGCGCAGGCGCTGTTCTCGCGGCCGGACGTGCTGCTGCTCGACGAACCGACCAACAACCTCGACATCAATTCGATCCGCTGGCTCGAGGGAGCGCTCAACAACTACGACGCCACGATGGTCATCATCAGCCACGACCGGCACTTTCTCAATCAGGTCTGCACGCACGTTGCCGATCTCGACTTTCAGCAGCTCAAGATCTATCCCGGCAACTACGACGACTTCATGCTCGCCTCGGTCCAGGCGCGCGCGCGCGTCGAGGCGGCAAACGCCAAGGCGAGAGACCGGATTTCCGACCTTCAGGAGTTCGTGCGCCGCTTTTCGGCGAATGCCTCCAAGGCGCGGCAGGCGACCTCGCGCAAGAAGCAGCTCGAGAAGATCAAGATCGAGGAGATTCGTCCCTCGTCGCGGCAGAATCCCTATATCCGCTTCGAGCAGGGCAAGAAGCTGTACCGCTCGGCGGTCTCCGTGGACAAGCTCAGTTACCGCTATCCGGGAACCGACACGGACGTCTTCAGCAAGCTGAGTTTCGATGTCGAAGCGGGCGAGCGTATCGCGATCATCGGACCAAACGGCATCGGCAAGACCACCTTGATGCGCTGCCTCGCGGGCGAGCTGCGGCCCACTGCGGGCCAGATCGAGTGGGTCGAGAATGCGCACCCCGGGTACATGCCGCAGGATCCTCAGGCCGACTTCGAGGACAAATTGGATTTGTTCGCCTGGATGTCGCAGTTCACCGGCAAGGCGGACGACGATCAAATCGTGCGGGCGACGCTCGGGCGACTGCTCTTTTCGGGGGACGAGACCAAGAAGTCGGTCAAGGTGCTCTCTGGCGGCGAGAAGGGCCGCATGATCTACGGCAAGCTCATGCTCATGAAGCCCAACGTGCTGCTGCTCGACGAGCCGACCAATCACATGGACATGGAAACGATCGAGTCGTTGCAGATCGGCCTCGAGCATTTTCCGGGCACGATGATCTTCGTCTCGCACGACCGGGAATTCGTCGGTGGACTCGCAACGCGCATCATCGAACTCAAATCCGGCGCGCGCCCCGCGGACTTCAAGGGCAGCTACGACGAATATCTCAAGATGCAGGGTATCGAAGCGTAGCCGCGAGCCCGGCAAACACGAAGTAAAGAACGCCGAACAGTGCGAGCTTGCGCGCGCTGAGCATCCCCTTGCGCAGCAGCATCCACATCAGCGCGATCGATGCGAAGGTGACGACCGCCGCGATCGTCAATGGGCGATCGAAAAGCCAGGGCGTGAAGAAGATGCCGAGCGCGCTCGGAATCGTCGCTTGGATCATCATCGCGCCGCTGATGTTGCCGAGCGCGAGTGTCGTCTTGCCTTGGCGCATCCAGATGATCGCATTTAGCGTCTCGGGCAATTCGGTCGCGATCGGACTCAACAGCAGCGCCGTCAACTGCGTCGATAGGCCGAGCTGCGGACTCAAGGCGGCGAGCCCGCGCACGAACAGCTGCGAGCTCAGAAAAATCACCGACAGCGCGATCGCGGTCTGAAGCAGGGCCCAATGCGCGGGCGGATTTGCGTCCTTGGGCCGGAGTTTGAGCGGTTCGAGCTCGACTTCGGCCTTGCCGAACTCCTCGCCCGCCGTGATTTCACGCCAGGTATAGGCCGCATAAGCGAGCACGAACGCGCAGCCGAGCCACGGCTTGTAGCGGAACGCGATCAATCCCAGGCCGACCTTCGCCGCGAAGATCAGCAGGAACCAGGCTTGATCGCGTGCGAGGCGCCGCTGCTCGTCGGGCTCGAGCAGGGCTGCGCGCGTGCGGTTTTGGAACGCGAGAAACGAGAGTCCTACCACGGCGTAGGCGATGGTCCCAAGCACCAGGGGTCCGCCGATCGCGGCGCCGACGCCGATTTGCTTTTGCGCAGCGGAGCCGCCGGTCGCGACCGCGACGAAGGTTACGACGCTTTCCGGCAGCGCCGTGCCGAAGGCCGCGAGCACCGTGCCGACGGCGCTCTTCGATACCCCGAAGCGCAACCCGACCCACTCGATGCCGTTGACGAAGTATTCACAAGCGAGGTAAATCATGGCCGCGCACGCGAGCAGGCCGAGCGCGGTCGGGATCAGCGTCACCGCTTAGAACTGCGCATGCACACGGACCGCAAAGATCGGCGCGGGACCGCGATCCATGTTGTAGCCGGGATTCTTCACCCACTGATAATCCAGGCTCACGTGCGCCCACGCAAGCACCGCAATGCTGTAATAAGTCTCGATGATTTGTTCGGCGCCCGGATGCGGCAGCCGACCGTCGCCGACCAGGATGCCGAGGCCTCCATCATTGAAGTACTGCTCGCGCTCCGCCGAGATCCCGTTGACGATCCCTGCGATGCCGATCGTGTCGTCGCGCCGACCCCAGCCGGACCCCTTGAGCGACAGTCCTGCGCAGATGCTGCGGTCGACGTCGGTGAACTCATAGACCTCGACGTTGCCGGGGGCCTTGCCGATGCGTGCGAACAGGCCGAGATCCGCGCTGAGCTGCTGCTCGAGATCGAGACTCAGGCCGACGCGGCTGCCGTAAGTACGCACGTCCGCGGTATTGGGCGTCGTGCCGGTCAGCCGCGCAAGTGCGATCGCCGCATCGAGCCGACCCATGCGGCCGCGGGTGTCGAAGCCGGTCAGCAGCAGCCGGCCGGGTTGACCGCCCCACTCATGTCGGTGCTCGAATTCCCAGACGATTTGAAACTCGTGGAAGCCCGGATCCAGATGCGTGCTGTTCGGCACCGTGGACAAATCGAACAGACCCGCGCGCGCGGTCCAAGACCCTTGGTAGCGTTCGGCGGCCGCTCCGACCGTGTAGGCCCAGGCATCCGCCGCGTAGTCGAACGTCGCGGCGTCGACCGCGGTCCAGTTGAAGAAGTCGTTGCGCGCGTCGTGTGCATATTGATTGGTATCGAAGATGTCGGTGACGCCGAACTTGCCGACCGTGAACACCCAACGGTCGCTGCTGCGCCGGCCCGCGAGCTGCATCTGGTCGGCATCCACGGTCTCGGTCGGTGCCCCGAGGTTCACGGTTTGGCGCACGAATACCCGCGGCAGGCGCAAATAGGGTGAGTTCCTGCCGACTTTATAGGCCTCGGCACTCGGGAATCCGGCGACTCCGAGCGTCGCATCGAGGCCGAAGCCTTGATCGATCTCGGCTGCGATCCAGCCCTCCGCGCCCGACCACAGCCGCGCTCCGAGAGACAGCGTGGCGTCGGTCGTCTCGCGACCCTGGTTGGGCGAGAGACTGTTGGCGCCGGCATAGGGCGCCGTGAACGAGCCGGCCTCCTGTTCGACATAGGTCGCTTGGCCGTGCATCGCGAAGGATTGGTCCGCGCCATCCGCGGCGAATGCAGCCGGCGGCGCCGCAAACAAGCCGAGCGGAGCGAAGCAAAACGCGGCAAATGCCGCGGCGCTCATGACGCAGCGGCGCGCCGCTGCGCGTCCGCCGTTGTGCGCCTGCGTCCGGTTGAAATTGCTTGCCATCGCTGCTCTTGCCTGTCGTTGTGCATTGCGGGCTATATAGGGTAGGGGAGTATAGGATACTGTCCGAGACCTGACAAGCGCACGCCGGCATGCGCCGCACGGCGTCGCGTGCCTCAGAGGGTAGGGTGCGGGCATGACTCAGGTGTGACGCACGAGGAATCGCAGGCGCGGGCAGCGCCGCAGTGCGCCGTCCGATCAGCTCACGCGCCAAGAAGATCTTGAAAGGATCGACGCCGCCACCCCGGCCGCGGCCGTCGTGCCCTACCGGCGGCTCAATCGAGTGAGTGGCCCGGCAGCGAGCGATCGTTCCGCAGGCCGAGCGTGAGCGCCAGCATCAGCACCATCAGCCCGGCGACCATGAGATACGCGACGCCGAACCCCGCGGTGCCGCCGCCCTTGAAGTCGGCGATCGCGCTGACCGCGGCCGCCGCGAGCAGCGTGCCGATCGCGTTGAAGATATTGATGAGTCCTTGCGCCGAGGTGCGCATGCTCGCCGGCGCCTCGTCGATCGCGATCGAGCGCAGCGCGCCGCCGACGACCACGCCGATCCCCGCACCCACGGGAATCGTCGCGGCGAGAAACGCCGACAAGCCGTAATCGGTGACCGACACCGCCGCGTAGCCTGCACCGAGCAGCGCGAAGCCGATCAGCAGCACGCTGCGCGCGCCGACGCGGTTGAGCAGGCGCCCGGCGACGGTCGATCCCAGCATCGAGGCGACCACGAGCGGCAGCAGCACGAAGCCCACGCGGTTCGGCGTCACGCCATACCCGACCGTTGCGATCGATGCGACGAAGATGACGCTGCCCATGCCGAAGCCGGCGCCGAGCGCGAGCCCGTAGACGATCGCGAGCTGGCGATTGAGGAACAGCGTCAAGGGAATCAGGGCCCGAGCGGCTCGCCGCTCGATGGCGATGAGCATCGCAAGCAGCGCGACGGCGACTACGCAAGCCCACGGCCACAGCAGTGCATCCACGAACTCGTCGGCAACGCGTGTGATCCCGAGCACGATGGCGCTGAGCAGCGCGAAGGTCACGACGATGCCGAACCCGTCCAGGGGTCCGAGCTCATCGGCACTGCGCAGCGTCGGCAGCACGCGAGCCCCGAGGATCAGCACGACACCGGCGATCGGCAGATTGATCAGAAATATCCAGTGCCAGCTCAAAGTCACGAGCAGCAAGGCCGCGAGCGGCGGGCCCAGCACGAAGGCCATGCCGTAGGTGGCGCCGATCAGCCCAAGCGCCTTGCCGCGCTCAGCGGCAGGGAAGCTATCGCCGACCACGGCGCTCGCGGTCGGCGTGATACCGCCGGCGCCGATCCCCTGGATCGCGCGGCTCGCGAGCAGCATCCAGAAGCGCGGCGACAGTGCGATCAGCAGCGAACCGAGCGCGAAACACGCGACGCTCGCCAAATAGATTGGCCGGCGGCCGTAGCGATCGCTCAGGTTCGCCATGAGCGCGGTGCTGCAAAGCGAGAACAGCACGTAAACGCTCATGACGAGCCCGACTTGGCGATTGTCGACGCCGAACGCGGCACGCAGTGCAGGAATCGCGGGTCCGATCACGGCCGTGTCCAGAGCCGACATGAAAACGCCGATGAACAGCACCGGCATGAGCCGCCGCGACGCCGAGCCGCCGGCTACCAAGGAATCTACCGCCATGAATTCTCCGCGCTCGCACGGGCACCGTACGGCATTTGAAAAGCATTTAGAATTATAGCGCCGACCTCGGGGCGGCGCTGCGGGGCTCTCGGTATTCCCGCGCTGGCGTCCGATGCGGGCCTGGTGTAGCGTGGCACTCGTGATGACTCCAGTGCTCGAGCCCCCGATGCCCACCCTGAACTTGCGCCGCATCGCCGACGATGAGTTCCAGATCCCTGGAGCCGATCCGTGGTACGCCGATCCTCACGATCCTGCGTTGACTGCCATGACCGACTTCCGCGAACGCTCCTCGGTGACCGTCAGCGATACGGCCCCGATCGATGCGGCGCTCGAGCACATGAAGCACAACGGCGTACGCTGCGCATTCGCGGTCGATGAGCGGCGCCGCGCGGTCGTCGGCCTCACGACCGCGTACGACATTCTCAGCGAGAAGTCGATGCAAAGCGCGCATACACCGCGCCGCGAGGTGTTGGTGCGCGACATCATGCTGCAAACCGCCGACTGGCGGGTCCTCACGGTGGCCGACCTCGAAAACGCGAGCGTCGGTGCGCTGCTGCAGCTGTTCGACCACAGCGGGCTCACGCACGTTCCGGTCATGGAGACGGTTGATCGGGGGAAATTCCGGCTGCGCGGATTGTTGTCGGCGGCCAAGGTCCGACGTCTGCTGTCGCGGTGAGCGAGGCGGCTGCCGCGCCGAACGCTCGACTGCGGGCAATGCAAATCACGACGGTCGTGCTGCTGTTCGGCGGCTACGCATCCTTGTATTTCTGCCGCGCCGACTTGTCGGTTGCGACTCCGATGATCATCGAGGAGCTGGGCCCGAAGGGCGTGAGCCACGACGAGGCGCTCGTCGCGATCGGCAAGATCGCATCCTGGGGCGTGTTCGCCTACGCGCTCGGCAAGCTGTTTCTCACGGGGCTCGGCGATTTTTGGGGCGGGCGCATCAATTTCCGGATCGGTCTCGCGGGCGCGACGCTGTTCACGCTGTGCTTCGCGATGAGCGGAAGTTTACCGCTGTTCACGC
>Ga0209040_10004851_pt1 | contig 10108 bp, 7 predicted proteins | sample BogFormECP12_OM3_FD_188240 | JGI IMG/M metagenome (GOLD analysis project Ga0209040, IMG submission 188240) | Bog forest soil microbial communities from Calvert Island, British Columbia, Canada - ECP12_OM3 (SPAdes) (version 2) | ecosystem: Environmental > Aquatic > Freshwater > Wetlands > Bog ... | reverse complement strand
TTTTTTCAATACGAGGCAGGCTCCGGCCGGCCATAAGACCAAGGAACAACCCGATGTCGATCACCGCCGAGCGCAAGACCGCGCTCATCAACCAGTACGCCGTGAAGGTCGGCGACACCGGTTCGCCCGAGGTTCAGGTCGCCATTCTCACCGAGAGAATCGCCAATCTGACCAGCCACTTCAAGACTCATGTTAAGGACAACCACTCCCGTCGCGGCCTGCTCAAGATGGTTTCGCAGCGCCGCACGCTTCTCGACTACGTGAGAAAGCAGGACGAGGCGCGCTACAAGGCCCTCATCGAGCGCCTCGGCATCCGCCGCTGACAACCGGGCCTGTGGGGTGCTTCTCGAGAAGCACCCCATATGATGACCGGGCGGCGGCGCCCGCCGACGCCCGTAACGACATGCGAGAGCCTCCCGTCATGGCAGGATCGCCAGAGGCTGGCGCCTTTTTCATCGCCCAGCCCCTCGCCGTCTTGCCGATGACGAGCCCGAACTCGGGCGGCATGCACCGCAGGCTTTCGCATCCTCAACCACAGGATGAGAAAGAAGAAAGATGTTTGACATTCAACGCGAAGAACTCGACTGGTGCGGGCGCAAGCTCGTGCTGGAAACCGGCCGTCTGGCCCGTCAGGCCGACGGCGCGGTGCTGGCCACCTGGGGCGAAACCACCGTGCTCGCTACCGTCGTCGCAGCCAAGGAGGCCAAGCCCGGACAGGATTTTTTTCCGCTCACCGTCAACTACCAGGAAAAGGCGTTCGCGGCGGGCCGCATCCCCGGCGGCTATCTGAAGCGCGAGGGACGGCCTTCGGACCGTGAGACGCTGACCTCGCGCCTGATCGACCGCCCGATCCGCCCCCTGTTCCCCGATAACTTCCGCTGTGAGACCCAGGTCATCGCCACGGTGTTCTCCTATGACCTCGAATCGGATTCGGACATCCTGGCGATGATCGCCTCTTCGGCGGCGCTGACCCTATCCGGCGTGCCGTTCATGGGCCCGATCGGCGCGGCGCGCGTCGGCGTCATCAAGGGCGACGTCAGGGTCAACCCGACGGTCGAGGAGATGAAGGATTCCGCGCTCGACCTCGTCGTCGCCGGCACGGCCGATGCGGTTCTGATGGTCGAATCGGAGGCGCAGGAGCTGTCCGAAGAGACGATGCTGAAGGCGGTCATGGCCGGCCACGCCGGTTTCCAGCCGGTCATCCAGGCGATCATCCGGCTCGCCGAAAAAGCCGCCAAGGAGCCGCGCGAGCTGCCGCCTAGCGACCGAACGGCGGTCGAAAAGGCGGTGCTCGAGATCGGCGAAGCGGACCTGCGCGCCGCCTATGCGATCACCCAGAAGCAGGAACGCTACGCCGCCGTCGACGCGGTCAAGGCGAAGGTCATGGACGCGCTCGCGCCGGAAGGCGGCGAGGCCAAATTCCCGGCTTCCGAAGTCGCCGAAGCGTTCCACAACGCCCAGGCGAAGGTCGTGCGCTGGAACATTCTCGATGACAAGCGGCGCATCGACGGGCGTGACCTGATCACCGTCCGGCCGATCGTCGGGCAAGTCGGCATCCTGCCGCGCACGCACGGCTCGGCGTTGTTCACCCGCGGCGAGACCCAGGCTCTCGTCGTCGCCACCCTCGGCACCGGCGAGGACGAGCAGTACGTCGACTCGCTCGACGGCACTTACAAGGAGCGCTTTTTGCTCCACTACAACTTCCCGCCCTACTCGGTCGGCGAGACGGGCCGGATGGGAACGCCCGGCCGGCGCGAGATCGGCCACGGCAAGCTCGCCTGGCGCGCGATCCATCCGATGCTGCCGACCGCGGCGGAATTCCCCTATACGATCCGCGTCGTGTCCGAGATCACCGAATCGAACGGTTCGTCCTCGATGGCGACCGTCTGCGGCTCCTCGCTCGCGCTGATGGACGCCGGCGTGCCGCTGAAGCGCCCGACGGCGGGAATCGCCATGGGGCTCATTCTCGAAGGGTCGCGCTATGCGGTTCTGTCCGACATCCTCGGCGACGAGGATCACCTCGGCGACATGGACTTCAAGGTCGCCGGCACCAGCGAAGGCGTAACTTCGCTGCAGATGGACATCAAGATCGCCGGGATCACCGAGGAGATCATGCGGGTCGCGCTCGCTCAGGCGCGCGACGGACGCTTGCATATCCTCAATGAGATGAGCAAGGCCATCACCGCCGCGCGTCCGGAGCTCGGCGAGTTCGCCCCGCGCATCGAGACGATGAAGATTCCAACCGACAAGATCCGCGAGGTGATCGGGTCGGGCGGCAAGGTCATCCGCGAGATCGTCGAAAAGACTGGCGCGAAGATCAATATCGAGGACGACGGCACGGTGAAGATCGCCTCGAGCGACGGCGCCAAGATCAAGGCCGCCATCAACTGGATCAAGTCGATCGCCTCGGAGCCGGAGGTCGGCCAGATCTACGACGGCACCGTGGTCAAGACGGTCGAGTTCGGCGCCTTCGTCAATTTCTTCGGCTCGAAGGACGGCCTCGTCCATATCTCGCAGCTCGGCAAGACGCGCGTCGCCAAGACGACCGACGTGGTCAAGGAAGGCGACAAGGTCAAGGTCAAGGTTCTCGGCTACGACGATCGCGGCAAGGTCAAGCTTTCGATGCGCGCCGTCGACCAGCAGACGGGGGCCGACCTCGACAAGGCCCAGGCGGAGCCAGCGGCGGTTAACGAATAAGGCGCTGAACGGTGCCGGAAATTGGGAGCGGAGCTAGCGGCGCCGCTCTCGTTTTCGCCGATTTCGCGGGAGGCCAGTCGAGCAAATTTTAGCCCTTCGAGACAGGCGTTTTTAACGGGGCGGAAAGGCGACCCTGCGTAATTGGGGAACGTCTTTTCAAGATGAAGTCGAATGGGGTTGATCATCATGCAGGTGAGCTATGACGGCGAACTGGAAGATGGCCGCGCCAAGACGGTGATCGGGCAGGTCAGGGCGACGTCGCGCTGGCGCGCCGCGCAGGTCACGGGCTCGGAAGCCGAACGCAAGGCGGTGATCGAGGCGCTGATGCGCGAAGCCGCCGAATACGGCGCCGACGCGGTCATCGACGTCCGGTTCGAGATCGACGACGTCAAGGGACACGACGTCGACGGCGTCGTGTTGCGGCGCGTCACCGCAACCGGGCTTGCGGTCCGCTTCGCGCGGGCGGCCTGACTGCAAACCACGCTCACTCGGCCGCTTGACGCATCGACGGGCGCTGAGCGTCCTCTCTGCGGCGGAATTCGGCCTCGCGCTCGAGGATGTAGTCGCGCGTGAGGGGAACGGCGTCCTGCCGCTTGGCGAGCTGGATCTGGAAGACCATGTGCCCGTCGACTCGGAAGGACGTCTCCGACCCCGCCAGATAGAATTCCCACATCCGGCAGAAGCGCTCGTCATGAATGCGGGCTGCTTCCTCCCGGTTCGCCATGAAGCGCTCACGCCACGCCCGCAGCGTGTCGGCGTAGTGAAGGCGAAGGATTTCGATGTCCGTCACATAGAGGCCGGCGCGCTCGATTGCGGGCAGAACTTCAGAGAGGCTCGGGATGTAGCCGCCGGGGAAGATGTATTTGCGGATCCAGGGGTTGGTCGCGCCGGGAGTGGAGCTGCGGCCGATCGAATGGAGCACCATCACCCCGTCGTCCCTGAGCTGACGGCGAGCGGTCTGGAAATATTCGTCGTAGTTCGCCACGCCGACGTGCTCGAACATGCCGACCGAGACGATGCGGTCGAACGCGTCATGGATGTCGCGGTAGTCCTGAAGGCGGAAGTCGACACGGTCGGCGAGTCCCGAGCGCCGAGCCCGGCTCGTCGCGACGCCGAACTGGTCCTGAGACAAGGTGACGCCGGTCACCCTGGCGCCGGCGACGCCCGCGAGATAGAGCGCCATGCCGCCGAAGCCGCAACCGATGTCGAGCACGGACGCTCCCTCCATCAACAGGAGTTTCGCCGCGATATGGCGCTTCTTCGCCCTCTGCGCGTCTTCGAGCGACTGGCCGGGGTGTTCGAAATAAGAGCAGGAATACTGAAGGTCCGGATCGAGAAAGAGCTCGTACAGGCGCGCGTCGTTGTCGTAATGACGGGCGATGTTCTGTTTCGCCCGGCGACGATCATTGCGCTGATGCACGCCGCGGAATGCAACGCGGCCTCTCTCCAGCGCCTTGACCCAGGGAAGCTCCTCGAGCGCCGCGAGATTCCGGGCGCCGAGCTCCAGGAGCTCGTACAGGCTGCCCCTGGTCAGGATCAAGCGGCCGTCCATATAGAGCTCGCCGAGGCGCAGCGCCGGGTTGAGCAGCAATTGCCGCTCGGCCGCGCGATCGGCGAGCCGTACGCCAAGCCGTGGACCGGAGCCGTCGCCGAGCGTGTGCGTCTCCCCGTCGGCCGTCTCGACCTCGAGATTGCCGGTGCGCACAAGTTTCCCCATCAGCGTCGCAAACGGAATCGTCATGGTCAGTTCACTCCTGATCGCCGACCCATTCGACTGAGAGCAATCCTCCCTCAGGCTTCAGTTAAAGAAAGTTCGACGGATATTTCAAGGTCAACCTGATCCGGGCAGCCGCGGTTCCTTGCGGCGGCGTCTTCGTTTGGCCCCAATCATCACGGCATGTCCGGCGACGTTTTCCTTCGCTCCTTTTGCGATAGACGACGAGCAATTAAGCGAGGAATTTCCTGTTCGTGCAATACGTTTCGACGCGCGGGGCGGCGCCGATCCTCGGCTTTGCGGACGCGCTCCTCGCAGGTCTTGCGCGCGACGGCGGCCTCTACGCGCCACGCACCGTTCCCGAGCAGCGGCCTGACGCGATCCGGGCGCTCAGCGGGCTTGCCTACGCCGACGCGGCGGTCCGGGTCATGATGCCCTTCATCGCCGGAGATTTCGGCGACGCCGAATTCAGGGCGACGACCAGCGACGCGTATTCAGGCTTCCGCCATGCTGCGACGGCGCCGCTCGTCCAGATCGGCGCCAATCTCTTCGCGCTGGAGCTCTTTCACGGCCCGACGCTGGCGTTCAAGGACTTCGCGATGCAATGGCTCGGCCGTGCGATGAACCGCGCGCTCGCCGAGCGCGGCCAGCGCGCAACTCTTCTCGGGGCGACCTCCGGAGACACCGGCGCCGCGGCCATCGAAGCCTTCGGCGGCCAGACGCAGACCGACGTCTACATTCTCTATCCGCATGGGCGCGTGTCGGAGGTGCAGCGGCGCCAGATGACGACGGCCGGCAAGCCGAACGTCCATGCGCTGGCGATCGAGGGCACGTTCGACGACTGCCAGCGCATCGTCAAGGACCTGTTCGCCGATCTCGCCTTGCGCGACCAAATGAGCCTGTCCGGCGTCAATTCCATCAATTGGGCGCGGATTCTCGCCCAGATCGTCTATTACTTCACCAGCGCGGTCGCTCTGGGCGCCCCCGAGCGGCCCGTGTCGTTCTCCGTGCCAACCGGGAATTTCGGGGACATTCTCGCCGGATATTACGCCAAGCGCATGGGCCTGCCGATCGAGCGGCTCATCGTCGCCACCAACGAGAACGACATCCTCGCCCGCGCGCTGGCGAGCGGCCGCTATGAGCCGCGCGGCGTGAAGCCGACCCAGTCGCCCTCGATGGACATCCAGGTGTCGTCGAATTTCGAGCGCCTGCTGTTCGAGGCCTCCGGCCAGAGCGCGGAAGTCGTCCGCTCGCTGATGGCGGACTTCGCCAGCGACGGCTGGTTTGCGATCCCCTCCGCGATTGTGCAGCGCATCCGGGCCGACTTCGACGCCGAGCGGGTCGACGAGGCGGCGTGCGCGGCGGAAATGGGCCGTGTCTATCGCGAAAGCGGGCTCGTCGTCGATCCTCATAGCGCCGTCGGCGTCGCCGCCGGCCGGAGGGCCCTCGCCGCCGCCCCGGCGACGCCGGTCATCGCGCTCGGCACGGCCCATCCGGCGAAATTCCCCGACGCCGTCGAGCAGGCGACCGGCGTGCGCCCGCGGCTGCCGCCGCACCTCGCCGATCTCACGGACCGCCCCGAAACGATCGTCAGGCTGCCGAACGACCGCAACGCCGTCGCCGATTATCTTCGCCAGACTGCAAGAGCGCCTGCGTGAGCGTTCAGGTCACCATCCTTCCCTCCGGACTCGCCGTCGTCACCGACGCGACGCCGCATGTGCGGACGGCCGCGGTCGGCGTCTTCGTCGGCGCGGGCTCCCGGCACGAGAGCGTCGACGAGCACGGGCTTTCGCACCTGCTCGAACACATGGCGTTCAAGGGCACGCGCCGGCGCACCGCCCGCGACATCGCCGAAGCGATCGAAGATGTGGGCGGCGATCTCAACGCCGAAACCGGCGTCGAGCGCACGGGCTATTTCGCCCGGGTGATGGGAAACGACGTTGGACTCGCGCTCGACGTCATCGGCGACATTCTCACCGACAGCCAGTTCGACGCCGCCGAGCTCGAGCGGGAGAAGAAAGTCATCATTCAGGAGATCGGCGCGGTTGAGGACACGCCCGACGATCTCGTGTTTGACCTTTTCACAGCGACCGCCTGGCCGGACCAGGCGATCGGACGGCCGATTCTGGGGACTCGCGAGGGGGTCGGCGGCTTCAGCCGCGACGCCATCGGCGCCTATCTTCTCAGACACTATGGCGCTTCCGCGATCGTGGTCGCCGCCGCCGGCGCAGTCGACCACAACGAGACTGTCGCGCTCGCCGCTTCCCGCCTCGACACGCTGCCGGCGGCTTCCTCTCGGATCGAGACGGCGGCCAACTATCGGGGCGGAGAAACCAGGTTGCGCAAGCGGCTCGAGCAGACGCACGTGGTGGTCGGCTTCGAAGGACGACGGGTCGGCGCGGTAGATCACGACGCCGCCCAGGTTTTCGCGGCCGCCGCCGGCGGCGGCATGTCGTCTCGCCTTTTTCAGGAAGTTCGCGAGAAGCGCGGCCTTGCCTATTCGATCTACTCATTTCACTGGGATTATTCCGACACCGGGCTGTTCGGCTTCTATGCCGCCTCGGCCGACCGTGACGCGGCGGAGGTAGTGTCCGCCTCGATCGACTGTCTCGCTGAGGCCGCGCATGGGCTCGGGGAAGCGGAAATCGGCCGCGCCAAGGCGCAAATGAAGGTCTCGCTGTCGGCGGCGCTCGAATCGCCCGCCGCCCGCGCGCAACAGCTCGCACGCCACATGCAGATTTACCGGCGGCCGCTCGGCTTCGACGAGATGATCGCCCGGGTCGACGCGATTTCGGTTGAAGACGTTCGCAAAACCGGAGCGGCCATGCTTAGATCGCCGGCCACGGTCGCGACAATCGGCGCCGTCGGCAAGGTTCCCGGCCGGGCCAAGATCGCCGAAGCGCTGAGGGGAGTCTGATGGCGCTGTTCGGGCTGACCCGATCCATTCATCCGGAACCGCTCCTGCGCGGGGACGGACTCTATCTGCGCCCGGCGGCCTCTTCCGATTATTCCTCCTGGTCGAGGCTGCGGGCGGCAAGCCGGACCTTTCTGGAGCCCTGGGAGCCGACCTGGCCGGAGGACGACCTGACCCACGCAGCCTTCCGCCGCCGCCTGCGCCGGCAGGAGGAGGACATTGCGCGCGACGAAGCTTACGCGTTCCTCATCTTCGATCAGACTTCGGACCAAATGCTCGGAGGCGTGACCCTCGGCGGCGTGCGGCGCGGCGTCGCCCAGGCGGGGACCCTCGGCTACTGGATGGGAGCGCCTCACGCCGGCAACGGACGGATGACCCGCGCCGTCGCAGCCGTCGTTGATTTTGCCTTCTCGAAGCTGCGGCTGCATCGCGTCGAGGCCGCCTGCCTTCCCGAAAACGCACCCTCGATCGCCCTCCTCGAACGCAACGGCTTCAAGCGCGAAGGCTATGCCCGCGGCTATCTGAAGATTGACGGCGCTTGGCGCGATCACCTTCTTTTCGCGCTCATCGAGGCCGACCTCGCTCAGCGGCGGACGGCGTCCTGATTTGTCCGAGATCGATTTGCGCGCCGTCCAGTCGCGCCTGCCCTCTTCCCGCTCTTTCGTCCAGTCCGCCCCGAACGCGGGGCGAACGGGGCGGATCTTGACCCTCCTCCTCCGCCTCGCCCTCGTCGCAGCCCTCGTTCTCGCCGGCGCTCCGGCGGGCGCGGTCCAATCGGTCAGGGTTTCAGCCGATTCCGACGCGATCGACCTCACCCGGGCGGTCGAACGCTACAGCTCCCAGGGCGACAGGATCCAGGTCTCGACCGCGCCCGGCGCCGACGGCATCGTTCGGCGCATCGAGGTGAGCGCGCTCGAAGCCGGCGCGCAGCCGTCCTGGATCGTGTTCGCCCTGACCAACGACACCGACGAACAGCTGACGCGCCTCATCGTCGCGCCGCATTTCCGCTTTGTCGGCTCCGGCGTCGTCTGGCCCGATCTCGGCTCCTCGCGCATCACCACGATCACCGCGAGCCAGGGCCAGGCCCCCGAGCGCGAGGACAATCCGCAGGCGGACGTGTTCCGCCTGACCCTCGATCCCGGAACCACGGTGACCTATGTCGCCGAATTGCGGACGCCGTCGCTGCCGCAGCTCTATCTGTGGGAGCCGGACGCGTTCAAGGACAAGTCGACCAGCCTCACCCTCTACGAGGGCATCCTGATCGGCATCGCCGGTCTTCTCGCCCTGTTCCTGACGATCGTGTTCGTCGTGCGCGGCGCGATGATTTTTCCCGCCGCCGCCGCGCTCGCCTGGGCGGTGTTCGCCTATGTCTGCATCGACTTCGGCTTCTGGCGAAAGATGTTCGCCCTCGAAGACGCTTCCCAACGGGTCTGGCGCGCCGGGGTGGAGGCCTCGATCGCCGCGACGCTGATCGTGTTCCTGTTCGCTTACCTCAACCTGCGCCGCTGGCACGTCCGCTACATGCATTTCGCCCTGGCGTGGCTGGCGCTGATGGCGGCGGTCGTCGGCCTCTCGGTCTTCAACGCTCCGGTGGCGGCCGGCGTCGCGCGCATTTCGATCGCGACCGTCGCCGGCGTCGGTCTGCTCCTCATCCTGAGCCTCGCCGCGCGCGGATCTGAGCGGGCGGTGATGCTGATCCCGACCTGGTATCTGCTGGCGGTCTGGGTGGTGGCGGCGGCAGCGGCCGCGCTCGGCTATCTGACCAACGACCTCGCCGCGCCGGGACTCGTCGGCGGGCTGGTGCTGATCGTGATGCTGATCGGCTTCACCGTGATGCAATTCGCCTTTTCCGGCGTCGGCGGAGGCGGGAACAGCGGCGCCGACGTCGAGCGACGCGCGCTCGCGATGACCGGTTCGGGCGAAGCGATCTTCGACTGGAATGTCGTCAATGACGAGATCAGCGGCGCCGAAGCGCTCGAAAGCCAGCTCGGCTTGAAGCGCGGCGCGCTCGACGGACCGGCATCGGGCTGGCTCGACGTGCTTCACCCGCTCGATCGCGACCGCTACACGCTGGCGCTCGACGGGCTTCTCCATCAGCGCTCCGGGCGCATCAACCACGACCTGCGCCTGCGCGGCTCCGACGGCCACTATTTCTGGTACGTCTTGAAGGCGCGGCCCGTGGTCAGCCCCGACGGCGAGGTTGTGCGCGTCATCGGCTCGCTTGCGGACGTCACCGAGAACAAGTCGGCCGAGGAGCGTATGCTCCACGACGCCATCCACGACAATCTGACCGGCCTTCCCAATCGTGAGCTCTTCCAGGATCGGCTGAACTCGGCGCTCTATCAAGCGCAGAAGGCGGTGGGGAGCGCGCCGACGGTCCTCGCCATCGACATCGACGGATTCAAAGCCGTCAACGATTCCTACGGTCTGTCGATGGGCGACTCCGCCCTGCTGGCCGTCGCCCGGCGGTTGTCGCGCGATTTGAAGCCCGGGGATACGCTGGCGCGGCTGTCGGGCGACCAGTTCGGCGCCATCGTCCTGGCCGAACCGGCGGGGGAGGAGCTCGCGGTCAAGATCGAGGGTCTGCGCGCGGCGCTCTCTGCGCCGATCAGCTTCGGCGAACGCGAAATCGGCCTCACCGTCTCGATTGGCGCGGCCGTCTACAGCCCGAAACTGCACACGAAGGGCGGAGATCTGTTCGCCGACGCGCAGCTCGCCCTCGCCAACGCAAAAAAGGCGGGCGGCGACCGGACCGAACTGTTCAAGCCGATCATGCGATCGCA
>Ga0209040_10004849_pt1 | contig 10109 bp, 9 predicted proteins | sample BogFormECP12_OM3_FD_188240 | JGI IMG/M metagenome (GOLD analysis project Ga0209040, IMG submission 188240) | Bog forest soil microbial communities from Calvert Island, British Columbia, Canada - ECP12_OM3 (SPAdes) (version 2) | ecosystem: Environmental > Aquatic > Freshwater > Wetlands > Bog ... | reverse complement strand
CAAAGGCGGCATCGGCGTCATCAGGACTGATCTCTACGTTGACGTCAAATCGGGCAGGAATGAACTGGTTCTGGGTGCCGGGAAAAGGTGGATCGGTCATGGTGCGACGGCCCCGCAAGTCATCGTTTTCTTTCAGCAGAAAATTTGGTCGCCCCAGGCCCTCCCCGATGGATTCGATCTAAGCAAAGCCGTTGTCGTCTCCTTTGAAAGTGACAAGGTGAGGTTTTTCGATTTCGACAACATGTCCGGCGGCTATTACAGGCGATGATAGAAAAGCAGGTCGCGAAGGCCTTTATGCGGAGGCTCAAGCCCGCTAATTCCGCGCCGCTGTCTGCGTCTGCCCGCCTTGCGCCTGGCTGCTGTTGTTCAGCAGCAAGTGCACCGCATCCTGATAGCCCATTTGTGGGCGCACCGGCTCAAAGTCGCTCGCGTCTTCCGTCGTCTCCATATCCAGCGACTTGACCATCAGAATCTTGCCCTGGAGCCGCAACCGCATGTGGGTCGTCTCCCAGTGTCCGGTGCCCACATCCTTTTGTTCCACGACGATTGTGCCACCCTTGAACAGCTTGCCCAGGATGCCCCAGCCAAAATTCACATCGGCGATCAGGTGCGCGTCCATCTTTACCATGCGCTCCTGGCGCTGATCGATCCACAACTCACCCATCATGCCGTGATACACCTCACCCTCGCGGTCTGGCGGAGTGAAGTTGGGATTGGGCTTGAAGCTCAGCCGATAGCAGGGCCCGTTGGGGCCGTCGACCATGCCTTCGTAGTGGTAAAGGAAGGCGACCGGCAGCAGCCGGATCATCTCATTTGCGCGCGTGCTGTCCTCCTGTTCCTTCTTGTGCCGGTGCGCCTGGATCTCGGGATGCGCCAGCAGGTTATTCAGCCGGTCGATCTCCGCCTGCTCCGCCTCCGGCGTAAGCGGCTTGTCGCCGGATGCGATCAGGCGCGCGACGTCGCCGTCCTTGGTTTCGACGATCTCCTTGGTCGTGATCTTTCCATCGTCGATCTTATGCAGCTTGTACCGGTGGGGATGTCCATCCCCCGTACCGAGCTCGTTATGCGACGCCCTTTTCACGAGCGGTACCGGATCAGCAGCAACATCCTCGTGCGGCGCCTGCGCTCGCGCCAGACTGCAAAGGCACAGGGGTACCAGCAGCAACAGGCTTGCTGCTGAATAATAAGATCGCGCAGATAGGTCCCTTTTTCTCATTTGTAACGTGTTCATTCCCCATCATGGATGAAAACCCGCCACAATGGGGCGCAAAAATCTTAGACGCCGAATGTACCACCTAAGTTTGGCTGGTATATTCAGCCCCTTCCAGCGAGGCGGCGAAATGCATACAATTTCTTCATGATGCACGTTGTACCCTCCAGGAAGTATTCCCGGGCCCTTCTGGCCGTTTGCCTCTTTGCCATCAGCCTTCCAGGACTGCTGTTTGCCCAGGATCCGCCGAAGCGGGGACGGAAATATACGCCGCCTCCGGTGACTTCGAAAATCACGGTGACGGTGATCAAGGCCACCAACGGCAAGCCGGTCGAGAATGCCGCAGTTGTGTTTCATCCAATGAAAAACGGCAAGGATGAAGGCAGTCTCGAACTCAAGACCAACGAAGAGGGCAAAGCCATCATCGACGTGATTCCCATCGGCGATACGGTGCGGCTTCAGGTGATCGCCAGCGGTTTTCAGACCTTCGGCGACGACTATGAGATCACCACAGACAGCAAAGAAATCACCGTGAAAATAAAGCGCCCGGACCGTCAATACTCGATCTACGAAAAACACGACCCGGATAAGCAGCAGGGCGGTGCCGACCCCGAGCCGGATAAGACTTCCCAGCCTGAACAGAAGCCCCAGGGCGAAGCCTCGAAGCCTCCTCAATCCAACTAGAGCTGCCCTCACGCCTTGACGCTGCGGCGGCGATCGAACCACCAGGCCAGCAGCAGCAGAGCCACCACCCCTATCAGTCCGCTCAACGCGAGGTCGGTGGTATTTTCCGTCGTGCCGCCGGCGCGGTCGCCCAGATAAAGCACCAGCAGCGCCACGATAAAGCAGACTGGGCCATAGCTGCCCACCCAATCCACACCCCGCGTGGCGCGAAAATACAGCCATGCCCCGACTGCGAACATCGCAAGCTCCACGATGATCGTTCCGGCGACCCAGTTCCACAGCCCCAGCCCCACCTTTGGGCCGTTTGGATAGATCGGCATATCCGGACGATGGCTGATCCAGTCCAGCACCCAATGGCTGAGAACCGCTACAAACACAGCGATCGTGCCCGGCCGGTAGCGGGTGAGCCCGTAATACAGCAGGGCGGACAGGGTGGCCCACACCAGATCCATCAGCAGACTGTGCGACCAGGGGAAGTATGCGAGATCCAGCGGCGTAAAGCGTGTGTTGCCGGGATCGAAACGGACGCTTTCCCAGCCGCAAAGCAGGAAGACCGTCCACAGCACATCGGGGAGCACCGCCGCACCGACCAGTACCGCGAGCGAAGTGCGCGGAGCGAATTTCTTTGAGCCGAAGCCCACAGCAAAGTGACCGATGAACATACAACCAACCGTTTTCGGCCCCTGGGGATGGAGCTCTGAAGCCTGTTATGAGAGGCGTTTAACCTTCCAGTCGATACTTTGTCTCCGCCAGGCGATACAAGGGTCTCCACACCAGGCGGTTGATGGTCACCACCATGAGCGCCATGATAATTGTCGCCGCCAGCAGGGTAGGGAAGTTGCCCTGATTGCTTGCCTCGCTGATGCGCGCACCCAGCCCCTGCGTGATGAGTGTCTTGTCCTTCAGTTGAAAGTACTCGGCGACAATCGAGGCATTCCACGCTCCGCCGGAAGCCGTAATCAGGCCGGTGATGAGGAAGGGGAAGATCCCCGGCAGGATCACAGTCGTCCAGCGCTGGAGAGTGGTGAAATGGAAGAGGTCCGAAACCTCCTTCAGGTCCGACGGAATCGCCATCGCTCCTGCAATCACGTTGAACAGGATGTACCACTGGGTGCCCAGCATCATCAGCGCAATCGAGCCGATGCCGAGCCCCAGTCCGAGCCTCATCAATGCTACGAGGATCACGGGGAAGAGCGCGGTCGCCGGAAAAGACGCAGCAATCTGTGCCAGCGGCTGCGTAAAGTTCGCCAACCGGGGATTGAAGCCGATTGCCACACCGACAGGAATCGTCCACGCCGACGCCAGCAGGAGCGAGGTGTTCACCCGCAGAAACGTCGCCCCCGCGCCTGCAAGCAGCGAGACGAATTCGTGGCCATGAATCTGCCGCAGGAGCAGAAGCGCGTGAACGGCCGCAAAGCCAACCACCGCCGCGGCTGCCGCTCCTACGACAACGTAGACGGCCGTATTGCCGCGGCCGGAATCCTCGGGCGGCTTGCCGAGCGCGATCTTGCGCTCGTTCCTTCGTGCAATGCCCTCGTAGATACGCTCGCTCAGCGGCTTCAGCGTGTGCCGCTGGATGACGCCGATCACATTCGAGTTGCGCAGGATGTGCAGCATCGGTGAAGTAACGCGGTCCTCGCTTTCAACATTCTCGAATTTGAACTTATCCGACCACGCAATAATAGGCCGCCAGAGCAGCTGGTCGGTGAGCACGATAATCAGCATCATCGTGATCAGACCATAGACCATTGCGTGGTAATCGCCGTTCGAAGCGGCCGTCTGCAGGTACGAACCCAACCCCGGCAGGCGAAAATTACGGCTGCCCACAGGAAACATCTCGCAGATCATCAGGAAGAACCAGCCGCTGGCTACCGAAACCATCGAGTTCCATACCAGGCCGATCGCTGCGTAGGGCAGCTCCAGTTGAAACAGCCTTTGCAGCGCCGAAAAGCGGTAGATGGTACAGGCCTCCTGCAGCTCGCGTGGAATGCTCTTGAGCGAAGAGTAGAAGCTGAAGGCCATATTCCAGACTTCTCCGGTGAAGATCAGCAGAATCGCGCCCAGCTCGATTCCCAGCTGCCGCGAAGGGAACAGCGACATCATCGCCAGCATCACACCGGGCAGAAAGCTGAGCACCGGGATAGATTGCAAAATATCCAGGGTCGCGATCATCAGGGCTTCTACGCGCTTGTTGTACGCGGCGATATAGCCGTATCCGACGGCGAAGATCAGGCTGAGCAGATATGCAACAAAAATGCGCACCGTGGAGTAGAAAGCATAGAGCGGCAGGTGCGAAGGCGAGCGGTAAATCTCGACCTCTGGAATTGCGCCGCTGAACCAGAATTTCGCTATCCAGAGAATCGCGTAGAAGCCCGCCAGCAGACCTGCGGCAACGGTCAGGTCGAGAAAGAACGGCCAGGTCCTATCGACCACCAGCGCACGCGAAAATGTGTAGGGGCTCTTCATTCGGCGTGCGCCCCCTCCACGGTTTCCGCAGTCACCTCAGGCTCCGGCAGAATGAAGCGGCGTCGCGCGGCGTCGAAGTCGAACAGCTCGGCATAGCGGCCCCAGTTGATCGCCGTTTCAAGCTGCCTCAGCGTCTCCTCCTGGCTGAACTGCTCATCGAGCATATCCAGAAAGAACTCCTCCGGAACCGTCTGATCGCTCTTGTTCTGGAGCGCGCGCGTGATCTGGCGCAGCAGCAGCACATGGTCGAGCGCAGCCTTGCGGAAGAGCTCTTTCTGCTTCAGAATTTCCGATTCGGCGAACTCCCGGCCTTCCGGTGTGATGACCACATCGCCCTCGCCGACGCGCAGGAAACCGAGAATCTGCGCGGCTTCCATGATCGGCAGCAGGTCGTCGATCTCAAACGCCAGCTCATCGGCCAGCTTGTAGATGTCTGCGCGGCCCGTCGACTGGTCACTGAGGTCGATCACAATTTCAAGCAGGCCGGCGATGCCGCCCGGTCGCGCATGGGGCAGCATCTCGTAGTGCATCTGCCGCTGATCGCGCACCTTGCGGCCGCTCTCCAGGTCGGGCATCGCCGCCGGAACCACGTCCGGCTTGGTTAGCACCTTGTAGATGTAGTCCACCAGTTGCATGAAGGGCTGGCTCTTGCGGTCGCGGGGGTGCGCGAGCGTCACCTTGAAGTCCGTGCGGACATGCCCGGGATTGCGGCCCAGCACGATGATCCGGTCGGCCAGCAAGACCGCTTCCTCAATGTTGTGCGTGACCAGAAAAATGGCCTGGGTGGGGATGGTCTTCTTCTGCCACAACTCCAGTAGTTCGCTGCGCAGATTCTCGGCCGTAAGCACGTCCAGCGCCGAGAACGGCTCGTCCATGAACAGCACCTCGGGCTCAACCACCAGCGCGCGCGCAAAGCCCACCCGCTGCCGCATCCCGCCCGACAATTCCTTCGGATACGCCGCCTGGAAACCATCCAGGCCGACCGTGTCCAGAATCTTCAGGCTGCGCTCCCGGCGCCCCGCTGGAGCCATTCCCGCCGCCTTAAGGGGGGCCTCGACGTTTTCGAGCACCGTGAGCCAGGGGAAGAGCGCGAAGCTCTGGAAGACAATCGCAACATGAATGCGAACTGTGGAAATCGGCTTGCCGTGCCAGTAAACCTCGCCGGCCGAAGGCCGTGACAGCCCCGCCAGCATGCGCAGCAGCGTCGATTTTCCCGATCCCGAAGGACCGAGCAGCGCAACGATCTCTCCCGGCACAATGGACAGGTCAGTGGGGGCGATCACCTGGATGCGGTTTTCGCTCGGTTGCGCATAAAACTTTTCCACCTGCTGCGCGCGAATGATCGGTTCGGCCATCAAACGTTCCGCCTGAAAATGAACTGAGTGTCTGAACAGAGGTGAATCATTTCCGGAGGTTAAGCCGGGTCTTCCGGTGTCTGCCGCGAATCTTCCTGCGAGATATTCTAAGTTGCGAGGATTGTGAGAGGATGAAGCATCCTCACACGAAGAGCGTATCATCTCACTACAGAATCTTTACGGAATCCTTATACTAGGACTGTGAATAGGCACTGAGTCTAACCTCCAGACAAAGCTCAACGAGGAAGTCTATATCTCGTAAACTGCCTCAAAATATCTCCGAAAGAAAGCGATGTGAAGGAACGAATGTCCGAGACCCAGGTGAAACCCAAAGTGCTGGTTGCCGACGACGAGCGTGTCATTGCCGATACCCTGGCCATCATTCTGAATCAGAGCGGCTTTGAAGCCACGGCTGTTTACACCGGCGAAAAGGCCGTCGAGACGGCACGCACCCTCAAGCCCGACATGCTCATCAGCGACGTCATCATGACCGACCTGAATGGCATCGACGCCGCGATCAGAATTCGCGAGCTGCTCCCCGCCTGCAAAATTCTGCTCTTCTCCGGACAGGCCGCCACAGCCGATTTGCTCGACCGCGCCCGCGGACAGGGCCACGAGTTTGAGATCCTCGCCAAGCCCGTCCACCCCCAGGATTTGCTGGCAAGGCTGCGTTCCTAGCCGCTAGCTTTTCGCTACTACCTTCTAGCTTTTACCGCGGGGCAATAGGTCCGTCCCTTTGCTCCCCAATAGCTAATAGCTAGCAGCTAAAAGCTAATGGCTAAAGCCTGTTTCTCCCCTCCAACGCCCGCGTCATCGTCACCTCGTCGGCGTATTCAATGTCGCTTCCCGCCGGAACCCCCGTGGCAATCCGGCTGATCACGGTTGCTCCGCCCCGCAGCATGTCGGCGAGGTAGTGCGCCGTCGCCTCGCCCTCCACCGTTGGGGAAGTTGCCAGAATGACCTCATCCACCTCGCCCCGCCCCACCCGATCCACCAGGCTCTTGGTGCGCAGATGCTCGGGGCCTACTCCGTGCAGCGGCGAAAGCGTGCCGTGCAGCACGTGATACACGCCGTTATAGCCGCGGGTCTTTTCGATGGTGGCAATGTTGGTCGGCTCCTCCACCACGCACACCAGCCGCTGGTTACGTGTAGGGCTCGCGCAGTACAGGCAGGGGTCGACGTCGGTAATGTTGTTGCAAATCGAGCAGAGCCTCAGTCGCGCCTTTACCTCGCGCACCGCATCGGCCAGCGCCTCGGCATCTTCTCCGCTAGACCGCAGAATGTGAAAAGCCAGGCGCTGTGCGCTTTTCGTGCCGATTCCCGGCAGCTTGCGCAGCTCCTCGATCAGCCGCGCCATCGGTTCCGCGAAACGTGACAAAAGGATTTCCTCTGGAAATTACAGCGTGTTATAGACGACCGTGACGAACATGTCCGGCGTCATTCTTCCGGAGCCCCACGCCCCGTCCAGGTCCGCTGTCGGCTTGGAGGCGATCACCTGTTCAAACGTCTGGCCGGAAATCTTCAGCTTCTCGATTCGGTTGGCCACGGTGGAGAGCATCTCCCGGTACTTTTGCAGCGCACGTTTGTCGCCCAGAGGTCCGTGCCCCGGAACAATCTTCGTCCTGTCGTCCGTGAGGGCCAGGACCTGGTCGACGCCACGGATCATCCCGTTCACGGTGCCCCCTGTGCTGTCATCGATCAGCGGATACATGCCGTTGAACCACAGATCGCCCGTGTGGATCACGTTGCCGTTCACAAAGTGAATAAAGATATCCGAGTCCGTGTGGGCATTCGGTGTGTGGACCATATCCAGCTCATCATTATCGAAATAGAGTTTTTCGCTCTCAGGGAAGGTGAGCTGCGGCAATCCGGCGGTCGGCGAAACAGGGAATTCGAGATTGAGAATCGCCACCTTCTGCGGGCTCGACAGACGCACACGGGTGTTCTCCTGCGCGATGATGAGAGCGCCCGCTTCGTGCATCGCCGCGTTGCCATCTGTGTGATCGAAATGCCAATGCGTATTGATGAGCAGCTTCGGGGAATGCGCCCCGAGTTTTTCCAGCGTGAGAAGAAGAGCGGACGCCGCCGTGGCCACGCTGGAATCAATCAGCAGCTTCCCGTCCGGACCGATCTGCGCCACCATGTTTCCGCCTACGCCCTGAAGCAGGAAAATTGTATCGGTGAGCTTCGTCGTCTTGATCGGAGTTGTCCCACCAGCGATGCGCATCGACTGCATTAGAGTGTTCGGCGGCGGGGAAAGGGCGGCAGGCTGCTGGCCCAACAACGACGCCAACGACGTTCGACGCAGCGCCAGCGACCCCGCCGCCATTGCCGAACTCCTCAGGAATCCCCGTCGTGTGATCATTGCTGCCTGTGGTCGACGATCTTAGAGTGAGCGTTCAGAACAAGCCTTCCGGCAGATTCAACCCGCCCAGCATCCCCTGCATGCTTGACTTCAACAGCTCTTCCGCGCGCCGCCCTGCTTCGTTGAACGCCGCCGTAATCAGGTCTTCGAGCATCTCCAGGTCCGTGGTCGAACCGCTCAGGCTGGCAACGGCAGCCGGATCGATGGTCACCTTCAGAACCTCTTTTTTCCCGTTCATCCTTACCGTGACAGCACCGCCTCCCGACGACGCCTCGACGACCGACTGGCTCAGCTTCAGCTGCATCTGTTCCTGCATCTGCTTTGCCTGGCCCAGCATTTCCTGAATCTTTAGTGGATTCACCCTCGACTCCGTTTCTACTTCCGACACTCCCTTACTTCTTTTCGCGAAGATCCAGCACGCTGCGCACTTCCGCCTGAAACAGCTCCTGCGCCTGCCGTACCAGGGGGTTTTCAAGCGCCTTCGCCTGAATGCTGCCCACTGCCGCGGTCTGCTGTTTCGATGCAAGCCGCGGACCACCCGATGCGTCCCCGCCAGTTCCGCCTTCGCCCGGCAAAACCACGAGCTTGTGCGTGATTCCGATGGCGCGCAGCGCTTCGCGGCAAATCTTTTCCGCCTCCGGGTTCATGGTAAGCGAAAGCATCTTCCTGCCCATGCCCACCTCGACCTCGACCGCCTCGCCCTTTTCGAGCCATTTTCCCGCGCCCAGCAGAACTGCCGCCGTATTGTGCCCCTCGCGCTCCAGCGCTGCGCACACCGCGTCGCGAATGCGATCCAGACTTGCCGCTTCAGCCTCGGTCGTCGCCGGCTCCGTTGCCAATGCCAACGCTCCCGCCGTCGTTTCTTCAGCACGCTCCGTCACCCCGGCCACCGGAGCCTTGACGGCCGTCGCCTCGACTGCGCGCGATGCTGTCTCGAGCGGGGTAAGAGCACGCGGAGCCGGTGTTTCCATAGCCGCCGCTGGAGCGGTCGTGATTCTCGAAACAGCTTCCGAACTCGTCGCCTCGCTCGTGATCTTTCGATTCCTGTCTGCTTCGAAGGGAGAATAGGTCGGCTTGACCGCTTCCGGAGTCCGCGGTGTCACAGTCGCCCGAGCAGGTTGTCCCTCGGTCGATCCGGATCGGGGCACAGTAACGGGAGATGAAGACCGCGTGGGCTGTGAACTCCCCATTTTGCTCAGCAAATCTTCCACCGGCAGCAGCCGCTCCAGATGCACCAGCTTGATCAGCCCCAGCTCCAGGTGAAAGCGCTGTTCCTGCCGGTAATTCAACTCGTCGAAAGTCCGCAGCATCACCTGCAGAAAGCGTGTCAGGTCCTCCTCCGAAAACAGCACCGCAGACCGCGCGGCCCGAGCTCGCTCGTCAGGAGAGATTTGCAGCAGCTCCGAATTCTCGCCCGCAATCCGCGCCATCAGCACATTCCGCAGATATCGCACAAACTGCCGCGCCATCTGCGACGGGCTGTTTCCGGCATTCAGCAGCCGGTTCAGCTCGTCGATCACCGCCGCCGTCTGCCCTTCGCCGATCGACTCCAGCAGCCGCTCGAAGACTGCATTCGGAACCGTGCCCATCAGCTCGCGAATCTGCTCCGCATCCAGGCGCGGCTTGCCATCCTCGACGGGAGCCGATGCGATTGCCTGATCCATGATCGACAGCGCATCGCGCATCGACCCATCGCCCGCCTCGGCCAGCAGAGCCAGCGCCGCGTCTTCTGCCGCGATGTTTTCCTTGCCCGCGATCTCGCGCAGCTGGGCCAGGATGTCGTCGAACTTTACTGCGTGGAAGCTGAAATGTTGGCAGCGTGAGCGAATCGTCTGCGGAATATCTTCCGGCTGCGTCGTCGCCATCATGAAGACGACGTGCTCGGGAGGCTCCTCCAGCGTCTTCAGCATCGCGTTGAAGGCAGCATCGGTGATCTGGTGTGCTTCGTCCAGGATGTAAATCTTGTACTTGTCCCGCGCCGGCCGGTATCGCGCCGCATCGCGCAGCTCGCGCATCTCATCGATACCGC
>Ga0209040_10004848_pt1 | contig 10109 bp, 8 predicted proteins | sample BogFormECP12_OM3_FD_188240 | JGI IMG/M metagenome (GOLD analysis project Ga0209040, IMG submission 188240) | Bog forest soil microbial communities from Calvert Island, British Columbia, Canada - ECP12_OM3 (SPAdes) (version 2) | ecosystem: Environmental > Aquatic > Freshwater > Wetlands > Bog ... | reverse complement strand
CGACGCCCTTGCCCATCGGAAACGGCAGGCTGATGCTGTCGCCGTGCTTCTCCTCGCACTGACAATAGGCGACCCCGTCATACACATTGCAGCGCGCCGCGGCGCAAAGCGCATAGGTCTGATCCTTGCAAACCTTGAACGTCGAGCCGGCCATCGCGTCGAGAAGCTTGTCGAGGCACGCCTTGGGAAGCTGGCCCATCTTGTTCTGCATGCACTCTTTCATGCGTCCGACATCGGGCAGCACATCCGAGCACAGGCGCCAGACATCGCCGGCGCACGCTTTGATGATCCCGAAATCCTGGTCCAGGCGGTCCTGCGCCATCGCAGGCGCAGCCACCCCCGCCATCAACATGAGCGAAACGGCCAACTCTGCGCCGATCAGCCGCGCCTTTGCAGCCGTCTTCCAGCTTGACCACATATCCATTCCTCCCTTGAGGTCTGCGTCGATAACAATAAGGACGCGCGCTCGAATTCAGCATCCATGCGTCATGCGCCTGAACGCCGGCTCGCCATCCAGACGCGCGCCAGAAGGCCCGCGAGAATGGCGTGGGTTGCGAAGGCCGGCCAAAGCAATAAGCCCACGTTCGCCCCGCCCGCTCCGACAACGAGAAGGTACAGCGCCGCGAGCACGCTTAGCGCAAGAAGCGGCGCGAGCGCCCGGGGCGAGCCACGCTCAGATGCGGTGGGCAAACAACCCGCGGCGAGACACAGCATGACGAGGCCGGAAATTCGTCCGACCGAGTCGCCCGACCCGCCCATCTCCGACCCGAACAGCAGCCGCGCCAGGAACGATGGCGCCGCAAACAGGGTGGCGCCCGTCAAAATTTCAAGCCCGGCCGCTGCGACCGGCGCCGCCTTCGAGATGACGCTCGAGTCCTTGTCAGCCATGCTTGATCCCTCGAACCGCTAGCGGACCGCCCTCAAAAGCCGGCTTTCCACCGCAAACACCGACCGGGACGCTATGCCGGAAGCGCCGGAGCTGCGTCACGATGTCGCATTTCGTGTAAACAACTGGCCCAAATCATCTTCTTGCCGATCGAGGGGCCGCCCGCGGCGCGCGGACCATAGCGGCAATCCCCCCGTGCGTCATTGACTTCGCGGGCGAAAAATTGACAGATTGAGACAAAGGTCTGTCAGGTTTCTGTCATGTTGGGGAGTCGGCGCTCGACAGGGGGTCGCGGACGGTGAGTGAAGTTGGATACCGCCTCTCGAAGGACGCAGGGCGCCGCGATCGCCAGGATTCGCAACGTCGCCGCAATTCCGGCGACGTTGGTCGAGCTCGGGGCGGATCCCGCGATTGTTCTGCGGCGAGCCGGGCTCGATCCGAACCTGTTTTCCGACCTGGAAAACGTCATGCCGTATGCGGCCCTGGGACGGCTGGTGACGGAAAGCGTCAAGGCGACGGGCTGCGAAAGCTTCGGACTGCGCGTCGGCGCCAGCACCAAGGCGAGTTCGCTCGGCCTGACGAGTCTGGTTTCGATAAATTCCCCGACCGTGCGCGATGGGCTGCAGGTCATTGTCGACACGCTGAAGACGAGCGAGACCGGCGGAACGACGTTTCTCGACATTCGCGGCGGCCTCGGGTCGTTCGGCTACGACGTCACTGCGCCCGGCGTCGAAAGCGTCGATCAGATCGTCGACGCCTCGATCGCGATCGCGCACAACATCATGCGCCGCCTCTGCGGCCCGGCGTGGCGCCCGAGCCGGGTTCAGCTGATCCGCGATCCGCCCCGCGATAGAGGCCCGTTCTCGAAATTCTTCGAGGCGCCGATCGACTACGCCGAGCCGAGCGGCTGCCTCGTCTTCGACGCCGCGACGCTCGACGCGCCGGTGCGCGACCGCAACCCGGACTATGCAGAAATCCTGGCTCCTTTTCTCGAAGAGGCGGCGGCCAACGCGCCGGGCGACTTCCTGTCGGCGGTGAAGCTCATCATTCGCAGCCAGATCGGCTTGGGCGCGCTCTCGCGCGACAGCGTCTGCCGCGCCTTGGGCCTGAACGCGCGCACCCTCGCCCACAGGCTCGAAGGGTTCGGCGTCAGCTACTCCGGCCTCGCCGACGAAGCGCGGTATGAGGCCGCGCAGAGCCTGCTCAGGAAGGCGAAGCCGATCGCCGAGATCGCAGCGACGCTCGGCTTCGCCGAGCAGAGCGCCTTCACCCGCGCCTTCAAGGTTTGGTCCGGAACCACGCCCGCCCGCTGGCGGGCCGAGCGCGGCGGCGGGCGGTGAGAGGCGCGTCGGCCCGCGAGGCTCGGCCTCGCAAATACTTCGACAATGCCTTACGAGCGAGCTGCGGCGGCGTCTCGCCTCATTCCCTGTTTTCGGCCGAACAGCGGGAATTGTTCCCCTGATAATGCGAAAAAAATCCTCTGTTTCCTCGCGCAGGGAATTCTTGCGCGCCCCATTGAAATTCTTGATCTTTTGAGGACGCTTGTTCGCCGAACCGGGCAAAAAGCGGTGGATTCCCTGTTCTTTTCCCTCTTACCAGGGAATTCGGCCGCCGTCGCTCGAACGGACGCGGCTGGCCTATCCCCTCGCCTTCCAGTAGTCGGCCTGCAGCGCGGCCGCCTCCTCTTCGAGCAGCGGCCCGACGACCTCGGTCGCGCGCTGGCCGGCCCTGAACACGATCAAGCATGGCAGGTCGAGGGTCGGGTTCTCCTCGTGCGCCCCGGTCTGCGCTTTCAGCCCCTTCTCGCTCTGGCCGTAGACGACCCGGCCGATTCCCGCCCAGTAAATTGCGCCGGCGCACATCGCGCAGGGCTCGGCCAAAGTGTAGAGGGTTGAGCGGGCGAGGGAGGCAAGATCATAGGCGCGGGCGGCGCGCGAGGCGAGCAGGCGCTCGGCGTGGGCGGTGCGGTCCCCGCCCTCGCTGGAATAGCCGTTGCCCTGCTCCATCACGAGATTCCCCTCGGCGTCCGCCAGAACCGAGCCGAACGGGTGGTCGCCGGCCTCGCGCGAACGGCGCGCGACATCAAAGGCGCGGCGCAGCAGCGCCTCGTCGTAAGCGCGAAGGGTTGTCATGCGGGCTCGTCTCCAAAGGGCGCAGCGCGAATGTTAGCACGAAATTGGCGCCCTCCGTCGCCGCCCGTCCAGGTCGCTTTCAGCGCGATCGTCGAAACCTTTCCGTGACGGGGGCGGCAATTCATTTGACACCGGCCCGACGGTCGCTAGGGTCAACGACAGCGAGCGAGAAACCAGCTCCACGGATTAGGGGGCGGAGAGGCGGGTTTTTTGCGTCGCGGCTGATCGGACGGACGGCGTGAAGCGAGGGGTAACAAGGTGAAGGCTGATCCTCCCCCGCGTCTCCAGCTTGTCGGCGTCTCAAAGTCGTTCCCTGGCGTGCGGGCCAACGACAACGTCAACCTGACCGTCAAGCCCGGCGAGGTCCACGCCCTCCTCGGCGAGAACGGCGCGGGCAAGTCGACCCTGGTCAAGATGATCTACGGCATCCTCGCCCCGGACGAGGGGCAGATCATGTTCGACGGATCGCCCGCCCGCATCTCCAACCCGCGCGCCGCGCGCCGCCTCGGCATCGGCATGGTGTTCCAGCATTTCTCGCTGTTCGAGGCGATGACGGTTTTGGAGAACATCGCGCTCGGCCTCGATTCCCGCCTCTCCCAACGCGAGCTCCTCGCCGAGTTCAACAAGGTGCTCGAGGCCTATCATCTCAAGCTCGATCCGCGCCGCATCGTGTCGACGCTCAGCGTCGGCGAGCGTCAGCGCATCGAGATCGTGCGCGCCCTCCTCCTCAATCCGCGCCTGCTCATCATGGACGAGCCGACCTCGGTCTTGACGCCGCAGGAGGTCGAGCAATTGTTCGAGACGCTGAAGAAATTGGCGTCGAGCGGCTGCTCGATCCTCTACATCTCCCACAAGCTGCACGAGATCGTGGCGCTCTGCGACACCGCGACGATCCTGCGCGCCGGCAGGGTCGTGGCGACCTGCGACCCGAGGCGCGAGACCTCGCGCTCGATGGCCGAAATGATGATCGGCGCCAATCTGAAGGAGATCGCCAAGCCGGCGAACCGCGTCTTCGGCCCGCCCAAGCTCGCGGCGCAGGGCCTGAGCCTGCCCAAGCCGAGCGAATTCGGCGTCGCGCTCAACGATCTCGCGCTGTCCGTGCGCGCGGGCGAGATCTTCGGCGTCGCCGGCGTCGCCGGCAACGGCCAGAACGAGCTCTTGTCGGCGTTGAGCGGAGAATCGCTCCCCCCGAACGCCGAATCGATTCTGCTCGCGGGCCAGGCGGTCGGGCGGATGGGCGTGACCGACCGGCGCAATCTCGGCCTCTGCGCCGTGCCGGAGGAGCGCAACGGCCACGCCGCCGTCAGCGAATTTTCGCTCACCGACAACGCCTCGCTGACCGGGCGCGACCGCATGGAGTTCGTTCGCTTCGGCCTCATCGACCCCGGCCGGGCGACCAACTACGCCGCCGAGGTGATCGGGGCCTTCACCGTCAAGGCGACCGGCCCGGGAGCGCTGGCAAGCTCGCTCTCCGGCGGCAATCTGCAGAAATTCATCATGGGGCGCGAGATCCTGCAGCGGCCCGAGGCGCTGGTCGTCTGCCAGCCGACCTGGGGAGTCGACGCGGGCGCGGCGGCCGCGATCCATCAGGCGATCGTCGACCTCGCTGCGCGCGGCTCGGCGGTGCTCGTCATCTCGCAGGACCTCGACGAGCTTCTGTCCCTCTGCGACACTCTCGCGGTCATCAATCTGGGCCGGCTGTCGAAGCCGCTCAAGGTCGGCGAAGTGTCGATCGAGGAGATCGGGCTGCTCATGGGCGGCGTGCACGGCGATCCGTCGGCGACGATCGAAATGACGGAGCATCTGCATGCGCATCCGATTTGAGAAGCGCCTGACGCCGAGCCGCTTCATGCTGGTGGCGACGCCGATCGCCTCGGTGCTTTTGACCATGCTGCTCGGCGCCGTCATCTTCGAGCTGATCGGCTTCGACGGGCCGCACGCGATCTACGAAACCTTCATCACGCCGATCGTCGCCTCCTACAAATGGCAGGACGTCCTGACCAAGGCCGCGCCGCTGATCATCATCGCGCTCGGCCTTTCGCTCGGCAATCAGGCCAAGATCTGGAACATCGGCGCCGAGGGCCAGTACATCATCGGCGCGCTGACCGGCGCGGGCGTCGCCTTTTTCCTGCCGAACGCGCAAGCCTTCTGGATCATCCCGCTGATGATCGCGGCCGGCGTTTTCGGCGGCATGGTCTGGGCGGCGGTCCCAGCGCTCCTGAAGACGCGCTTCCGCGTCTCGGAAGTGCTGTCGAGCCTGATGCTCGTCTATGTCGCGCTGCAGGTGCTCAACTATCTGATCGGCGGTCCGTGGAAAGACCCGAACGGCCACAATTTCCCGCAGACGCCGCCGTTCACCCCTGCGCAATTGCTGCCGAAAGTGATCCCTGGAACCGTCGTTCCGCCGGGCTTCGTCGTCGCCATCGTTCTGACGCTCGTGTTCTGGATCCTGACGACGCGTTCGGTCTACGGCTTTTCGGTGCGCACGGTCGGCGCCGCTCCGAGCGCGGCCCGTTACGGCGGCTTCGACGCCTCGCGCACCGTCTGGTCGACCCTGATGATCAGCGGCGGCATGGCGGGGCTCGCCGGGATCCTCGAAGCGATGAGCCAGCTCGGACAGATCAATCTCGGCTTCCCGTCGGGCTACGGCTTCACCGCCATCATCGTGTCGTTCCTCGGCCGCCTTCACCCGATCGGCGTCTTCCTCGCCGGCCTCATCCTCGCGGTCACCTATGTCGGCGGGCAGGTGGCGCAGACGGTGGTGCACGTGCCGCAAGCGACGGCGGGTATCTTCCAGGCGACGATGCTGTTCTTCATCCTGGCGAGCGACATTCTGGTCAGGTATCGCCTGCGCTTCGTTCGTGCGGGGCCGGTCGCGAAACCGGCCACGGTGGGTGCGTCAGCATGACGCTGGCGTTCATCATTGATGCGCTTATCACCGTGGTCGGCGTGACGACGCCTATCCTGTTGGCCGCGACTGGCGAACTCGTCGCCGAAAAGAGCGGCGTCATCAACCTCGGCGTCGAAGGCATGATGCTGATCGGCGCCATCACCGCCTTCGCGGTCGCCTTTGATTTCGGCCCCGACCTCGGCGATGCCGCGCCGTGGGTCGCCGTCATCGCCGCGGCGCTCGCAGGCGCCGCCTCCTCGATGCTGTTCGCCGTGCTGGCGCTGACGCTCGGCTCCAATCAGGTGGCGACCGGCCTTGCGCTGACGATCTTCGGCATCGGCCTCTCCTCGCTGATCGGCGCGGGCTATGTCGGCATGACAGTGCCCGCGTTCGACTCGTTCTTTCCCGAGCGGCTCACCGGCGACCCGGTGGGAAGGGTTGTCTTCGGCTACAGCCCGCTCGTCTATTTTGCGCTCTTCATGGTGTTTGCGGTCGGCTGGTTTCTCAACCGCACGCGCGCTGGACTGGTGCTGCGCGCGGTCGGCGAGAACGACATTTCCGCTCATTCGATCGGCTATCCGGTGCTTCGGATCCGCTACGCCGCGATCGCCTTCGGCGGCGCGCTCGCGGGCATCGCGGGATCGTATTTTTCCATGGTCATCACTCCCATGTGGGCCGAGCAGATGACGGCGGGGCGCGGCTGGATCGCGCTTGCGCTCGTCGTGTTTTCCGGCTGGCGCGCCGGTCGGCTGCTTTTAGGCGCTTATTTCTTCGGCATCCTGATGACGCTCGAGCTCTACGCCAAGGCGTCGGGCTTCTCTTTCCTGCCGTCGCAGTTCTGGGCGGCGATGCCCTACATCATGGCCGTCGTCGTGCTCGCCGTCATATCCGCCCGCGGAGTCGCGGGGAGCGAAGCCCCGTCCTGCCTCGGCCGGCCGTTTATGCCGAACGCCTGAAGAACATTAAAAAAAACAAGGAGGAAACGACAATGACCCTGACCCGCCGCAACTTCGTCAAGACCGCCGCCACGGGCCTCGTCTTGCCTGCGTTTGTCCGGAGCGGTTTCGCCGCCGAACCGCTCAAGGTCGGCTTTGTCTATCTCGGCGCGATCGGCGACTATGGCTGGACCTGGTCACACGAACAGGGCCGCAAGGCGCTGCTCGAAGCGCTCAAGGGCCAAGTGCTCACCAACTATGTCGAGAACGTCAAGGAAGACGCGAGCGCGGTCCCGATCATGAAGGACCTCGCCCAGCAAGGCAACAAGCTGATCTTCACGACCTCCTACGGCTACATGGACCAGACGCTCGAAGCCGCGAAGCAATTCCCGGACGTCAAGTGGGAGCACTGCACCGGCTATAAGCGCGCCGACAACGTCGGAACCTACAACTCGTGCTTCTATCAGGGCAGAGCGGTCACCGGCACGATCGCCGGCATGATGAGCAAGACCAACACGATCGGGTTTGTCGGGTCGTTCAAGATCCCCGAAGTGGTGATGGGCGTGAACGCCTTTACGTTGGCGGCGCAAGCCGTCAATCCGAAGATCGCCACCAAGCTCGTGATGATCGACACCTGGTTCGACCCGGCCAAGGAGGCCGCGGCGGCCGAGACGCTCGCCAATCTCGGCTGCGACGTCATTGCGCAGCACGTCGACAGTCCGGCTGTGTTGCAGGTCTGCGAGAAGCGCAAGATCTATGGCTTCGGCTACGGCGCCGACATGTCGCGTTTTGCGCCGAAGGCGCATCTGACGGCGAGCCTCGACCTCTGGGGCCCCTACTACATCTCGCGCGCCAAGGCGGTGCTCGACGGCAGCTGGAAGCCGGACGACACGTGGTGGGGGTTCAAGGAGGGAATCCTCGCCATGGCGCCCTACAGCAAAGCCGTGCCTGACAACGTGCGCGCCGCCGCCGACAAGATCATCGCCGGAACGAAGGAGGGAAGCTACGACGTCTTCACCGGCCCGGTCGCCGACCAGTCCGGCAAGGAGCGCGTCCCCGCAGGCGAGCGCATGAAGGACGCCGACATGCTTGTGATGGACTGGTACGTCAAGGGCGTGCAGAGCTGATCTTGAGCTGATCTCGCGACGTCTGCCGGCAGGAACGGAAGGGCGCTCGGGGCACGCTTCTTGCGTGAGGATCTTGATACGCGTTCCGCGCATCTAGCGTCCTGGAGAGATATAGGAGAAGGTTGTGGGACTGATAACACGTCGTAACTTCGTCAAGGGCGCGGCCGCGGGGCTGGCGGCGCCGGCGTTCTTGCGCGGCGCGCGCGCCGCCGAACCGCTCAAGGTCGGCTACATCTATCTCGGGCCGATCGGCGACTACGGCTGGACCTGGGCGCACGAGAAAGGCCGCAAGGCGATGGTCGACGCCCTCAAGGGTCAGGTCGTCGCCGACTATGTGGAGAACGTCAAGGAAGACGCGAGCGCGGTGCCGATCCTCAAAGATCTCGCGCAGCAGGGCCACAAGCTCGTCTTCACGACCTCGTATGGCTACATGGATCAGACGGTCGAGGTCGCCAAGCTGTTTCCGAACGTGATGTTTGAGCATTGCACCGGCTACAAGCACGCCGACAATCTCGGAACCTACAACTCTCGTTTCCATCAGGGGCGCAGCGTCGAAGGCACGATCGCCGGCCTGATGACGAAGTCGAACACGATCGGCTACCTGGGCTCCTACAAAGTGCCGGAGGTCGTTTTGGGCGTGAATTCATTCACGCTCGCCGCGCAGGCGGTGAACCCGAAGATCACCACCAAGCTCGTCATGATCGACTCCTGGTTCGACCCCGCCAAAGAGGCGGCCGCCGTGCAGACGTTGGCCAATCTCGGCTGCGACGTGGTCGCGCAGCACACCGACAGCCCCGCCGGCCTGCAGGTCTGCGAGCAGCGCAAGGTCTGGTGTTTCGGCCAGGGCGCGGACATGTCGCGCTTCGCGCCGAAGACGCAATTGACCGCGATCGAGGACATTTGGGGCCCCTATTACATCTCGCGCGCCGAGGCGATGCTCGACGGCGCATGGAAGCCGGACGACGCGTGGTGGGGCATGAAGGAAGGCACGGTCGTCATCTCGCCCTACAGCAAGGCGATGCCGGACAATGTGAAGGCCGCCGCCGACAAGATCATCGCCGGCTGGAAGGACGGCTCCTACGACGTCTTCACCGGCCCGATTCAGGATCAGTCCGGCAAGGAGCGCCTCCCCGCCGGCGAGCGGATGAAGGACGCCGACCTCGCGGTGATCGACTGGTACGTCAAGGGCGTGCAGAACTGAGGCTCTCGCTCACCTTCCCCGGCCTCGCTACACCTTGCTCGGGAAGGTGGCGCGTGCGGAACGCCTCAGGCCAAATTTCTCCAAGCCGGACCAAGCCGGACCAAGCCGGACCAAGCCAGACCAAGCCAGACCAAGAAAATGAGCTTGGATTTTCTTGGATTCCTTCGTCCGATTCGGGGCTTTTCAAGGGGTTACGGGCACTCTAAATCAAAAAAATTCAACTCCCTTGATGGAGTCCCGGCGGAGCCCGGCGGCCAGCGAACACCCCTCGCGGCCCATTGCCTGGGGCAACGGGCGCCTCGGGACGAAGTCCGCGGGTGAGGCACAGTTCACGAATGGGGCGGCTTGAGACTTACCGACTATTTTCATAACTCGACGTCCTCCAAATGACACGGTCATGGCGGTTCGCATCCAACCGGCCGACGCGGCGGCTGGCGAGGGAGCCAACGGGCCGAAGCGCCCCGATCGGTCGACGAGAACAAATGTAGTACGCACTGGGACACGTGTCAAGAATTTTCCACAGCGGAAGACCGTCCGCGGGCGACAGTCAACGCCGCTTGTGGCGAGGGGCTCCGAACTCAAGTTGACAGAAGCTTGAGATCCCGTGATTAGCTCGTGATGTTGAGGGTACGGGGAGGGAGTGACCGGCTCGACGACTCCCTGGCAAGTCCTAAAGGTCTACAGGTCATCGGACTTTGTGAGACGACATATGCAATTCCCGCATTGTTTCATCCGGCCCGCCTGCGCCTTCTCGTTAGGCTTCCCCCCAGACCATTGCAAGGGCTCCGAACCCGGCATCGGCTTTGCAAGATCGCTCGCGGGGCGGTCTGGTCGCTACCCTAGTTCAACGTTTCCAAAGTTCGAATCATATCAAGCGGCCTTGTCGAGTTTATAGGACCAAGTATGGACGACGGGGTATCGGTTGAAGTCGTCGATTG
>Ga0209040_10004846_pt1 | contig 10116 bp, 7 predicted proteins | sample BogFormECP12_OM3_FD_188240 | JGI IMG/M metagenome (GOLD analysis project Ga0209040, IMG submission 188240) | Bog forest soil microbial communities from Calvert Island, British Columbia, Canada - ECP12_OM3 (SPAdes) (version 2) | ecosystem: Environmental > Aquatic > Freshwater > Wetlands > Bog ... | reverse complement strand
CAGCCGAATCGCCGCAATCAGGCAGGCGGCGATGAACAGGGCACCACGTTCACGTTCTTCCGGCATGCGAGACAGTGTAGGCGAACAAAAGGCGAATCGTCAACTCCGACCCGCTTTCCACATCTTCGCGCACCAGCAGGCGACTAACGAATGGCTTCCCCCGATCGCTACTGCTCGAGGACGTTACTACCTTGCTCGATTACGCTTGTCCTAACGGTTCGCTTTGGTCTGTGAGCGACGCCTTGTCGGGGCCGCTCAGGAAGATTCCATTCTCGTGCAAAATTCGTGCAGAATTCGCCGGATATACGCCAAGCAAGGGGTTCAGCGGTAAGCTAAGTCATTAAGAATCAAGCAATGCTAGGATCTATGGCCGCTTTCGAGGCGGATCGTTTCAACCGCTCACGCACCTCTCCGCGCGGATGCAACTGGCCGAGGTTGCCAGCACTGTCAGTTTAACAAATGCGCTTGGGTGAGTCATTTCGCGGAAAGATTCGCGGAAAGATGGCGCGCGCGTCGCGATTAACCGGACTGAGCTTGGCGCTTATCGCGAAAAAAGGTCTGGACCAGATCCATGCATCGAGCCGCCAGCACCCCGCAGGTGACCTCGACCTGATGATTGAGCTTGGGGTGGTTGAGCACTTGAAGCATGCTGTGAACCGCACCGGCCTTGGAGTCCTCGGCGCCATAGACCAACCGGCGGATTCTGGCGTGGGTAATCGCTCCGGCGCACATGGCGCAGGGTTCCACCGTTACGTAGAGGTCACAGTCCGATAAACGGTAATTGCCAACAACGTGGCCGGCTTCGCGCAGGGCCTGAACTTCGGCGTGCGCCGTAGGATCGTGATCGGTGATGGAGCGGTTGCGGCCACGTCCGACGATATGGCCGTCGCGCACGACGATTGCGCCGACGGGCACCTCGCCGAGCGCAAGGGCGCGTTGCGCTTCGCGCAGTGCCTCCTCCATGAACAGTTCATCAGTGCGGGACATTCAGCTAGACCCTAGTAGAGCAACTCGTAACCAGCCATCAGCGTTCGATCATTCCTGCTTCAACATGATTCGCTCAATACTGCTGGCTCGACCGGTGACAGGATCACACTCAACGAGCGCCGCGCATAGCCGGACGTCGTCGACCGCCGGCTCAAAGCGCGAAGGCATGTTGGTCAGGAACTTCTGCACGATGAGGTCCTTCTGCACACCAATCACGCCATCATATGGCCCGGTCATTCCGACGTCGGTCTGCACAGCGGTGCCTCCCGGCAAGACCTTCTCGTCGGCAGTCGGAACGTGGGTGTGGGTGCCGAGCACCGCAGTGACGCGTCCATCGAGATACCATCCCAAGGCCACTTTCTCGGAAGTAGCTTCCGCGTGTAGGTCGACCACGATCACCTTGGCGGTGATTCGTTTCAGCAGTTCGTCGACGACGCGAAAAGGATCGTCATTGTTGGCCATGAACACGCGGCCCTGGACATTGATCACGGCGTAGGCGACGCCGCTGCGGGTGCGTCCCTGATACCAGCCGAAGCCCGGACTGCCGACCGGATAGTTCGCCGGCCGCAACACGCGTCGTGCCAGCGAGGCTTCGTTGCCATTCGCCGAGTTCAGGTAATCGATGATCTCCCGCTTGTCCCAGACGTGGTTGCCGGTGGTGATGACGTCGGTGCCTAGTTCAAATAGCTCTTCGGCGATCTGCGGCGTGATGCCAAAACCACCGGCGGCGTTTTCACCATTGGCTACAGTGAGTTCCACGGCGTACTGCCTCTGTAACTCGGGAAGGCGCTCGTGGACAATAGTGCGGCCGGGTCGCCCAAAGATGTCACCGACAAAAAGAATGCGCAATGCTGCTGCAGCTCCTGATTATGGAGAGATGGACGCTGAATTTTGATGGTACCACGCGATCGAGAATCGGCCAGAACGCAACGGCGTGTTGTCAGCGGGTGAGTTCCGCAGTTCTCAGGAATTCGTAATTGCCGGCAGGATTCAGTTCGATGCCGTGCACCCGATTGGTGTGTACCAGAACGTTGTCGAGGTACCAGAGATTAATGTAGGGCAGGTCCTCGGCGACGATGCGCTGAATTTCGTCGTAGATGATCTTGCGCTTCCGCTGGTCGAGCGTGCTTCGGCCCGCGCGGATCAATTCATCGACTCGCGGGTTCGAGTAAAAAGTACGATTGGCGCGTTTGGGAGGGAAACTGCTGGAGTCGAAGACGTACTCAAAGATGTCGGGATCCTGATTGCCGCCAATCCAGCGCATGGAATACATCTGATACGCGCCCTTGGTTATGTCGCTGAAGAAGGTCGCAAACTCGTAGGTGCGGATGTCGAGCGCAACACCAACCTCGCGGAGTTGCTGTTGCAGCACCGCCGTCATCAGCCGAGTGGATTCGTCGGACGAGGACTTCATGACAATGTGAAAACGGATCCCATCCTTCGACTGGTACCCGGCGTCGTCCAGGATCTGGCGAGCCTGACTCGGATCATAGGGATAGCGGTCTACCTCCCCGTCGTAGGCCCAGTGTTCCGGCGGAAGGATGCTATAGGCCGGCTGCGCCTGATTGCGCAAAAGGTAATGAATGATGCGTCGCACGTCGATGGCATGCGCGAGAGCATGGCGAACGCGGATATCTTTCAAGATCGGATCACGGAGGTTTAAGGCAATGTACGCGTAAATGGTCCCGGGCGCCTGAATTACGGTCAGACCAGGGTCGTTGCGCAATACGAGAACGGTGTCGGCAGTGAGCGAATTAATGGCGACATCCGCGCTGTGCTTGCGCAATTCGAGCGCACAGGTGGTGGCGTCGGGGATCACTTTAAATTCCACTCTCTGGAGCTTGGCGGGCGTCTCCCAATAACCAGGGTTACGCTCGATGACGACTTCCTTGTCCTGCTGTGCGCTGACAAAGCGGAAAGGGCCTGAGCCGATGGGATTCTTGTTGAATTCCTCGCCGCTGCCGTACGGCACGATCCCGATCGCGCCATCCGAGAGGTTCCACAGCAGAGATGCCATGGGCTCCTTGAGATGGAATACCACAGTGTAGTCGTCGGGTGCATCGATGCGATCTATCTTGTTATACGCAGCCACTTTTGAACTACGAATTTTGCCGGTGAGCAGCGAGTCCAGCGTCCACTTCACGTCACGCGAAGTGAGGGGCTGGCCATTGTGAAACCGAACTCCCTTGCGAAGATGAAAGACGTAGGTTTGCGGGTTGGAAATTTCCCAAGATTCCGCCAGCCAGGGCTGGAGCTCAAAATGCTCATCGCGCCGCACCAGCGAATCAAAGATCAGTTCGTCAATTCGTTCCGACTGGGCGTCAATGCCGACGCGCGGATCGAGGTTGGTGGGACTGCTCTCAATGATCATGACCAGCGTGTTGGGATCCGGCTTGCGAGCGCATGAGGTGGCTAGCAGAAGGAAGAAAACCGCGAGCAGCAACTTTGTGGCTAAAGGGGTCCTTCGACTTCGCTCGTCCGCCGCGACGGACTCGCTACGCTCAGGATGACAGAAGAAATACTGCGGACGGAGCACGCTAGGCATAGCTAATCTTGCCAAGGATGGCCGGGCGATCGGCTCCAGTGGCCGATGGAATGTTGGACGGCGAGTGGCGCAACGTTTGATATGCCAATAACGCGAACGCGACCGCTTCTTTTGCTGCGGAAGGCATTCCAAAATCATCAGTCGTGCGAACCTGTATTTTCAACGGCGCGAGTTCTTCCTGGATCATGCGCATGAGCGTAGCGTTCCTGGTTCCGCCGCCGGAGACGACAAATTGGCGATAGCGTGACGGCCAGCGCGAGGTGGGTGGGACGTTCGCAGCATCCATCGGCAACACGATGTTGCGGACAGCGATTCCAACGGAGCGGGCAGTCAGCGCGGTTGCAGTGGCGATGACATCGTGATGGTCAGCGCGACGGCAGAGCCGCAACAACTCCTGCGTAAAATCGCGGCCAAACTGCTCGCGTCCGGCTGTCTTTGGCGGCGCCTGGCGAAAAAACGAGCGCTTCAATAACTGCCGCAAAACAGCCTCGATGGGTACACCTTTCGCGGCCAATCGTCCATTGCGATCGTAGGGGCGATCAAACAGGCGCTCCGCAATGGCGTCAATCACCATGTTGCCGGGGCCAGTGTCGAAGGCCACCACTTCGTCAGGAGTGGCGCGAGGCGGAATTGCAGTCAGGTTTCCAATGCCGCCGAGGTTCTGCACGATACGACCGAAACGGCGATGGCGGAAGAGTCTGTAATCAAGATAGGGAACCAGCGGAGCACCTTCGCCACCGACCGCCATGTCCGCGGGGCGGAAGTCAGAAACGACGGGCACTCCGAGCGCGGCGGCGATGACTGCACTCTCTCCGGTTTGCCAGGTGCACGCCACAGGGCGGCCGAGATACGGACGGGGAATCCCCTGGTGGTACAGCGTCTGACCGTGGCAGCCGACGAGTTCACACTCGAGCTTGGCTCGCCGCTGTGCCGCGCGCACAGCCTTAGCATATAGGTTGCCGAGCGTGAAGTTGAGTCGAGCGAGATCGGCGACCCTGGCTCCAGGAGCGTTCATCGCCTGCAGCACGGCGCGCCGAACGTCAGCCGGGTAGGAAAATTCGTAATGCGCCAGCAACTCGATCCGCGAACGAAATCCTCGCCCCCGAATTCGGACCAACGCGACGTTGATCCCGTCGGCGGAGGTGCCGCTCATGACTCCGGCGACGATCATTGCGCCAGCTCCTGGCTGCTGGGCTGTCGTTGGTTCACAGGGCTCGATCCTCCGGTGCGACAATCGAATTCGCGCGCAACTCTTCCGTAAACTCCCAGACGTGGCGACGTAAAACATCGACCTTACTTTCAGATGGCGGCGAACTCATTCTGGTTCGCAGTTCGGCGGATTTGGATTTGAAATCGACTACGCGTTTTGCCTTCAGCGCAACGAGTTTCGCGAACGATTTGTCGCTCTCGGCCCGCTTGAAGACCGCCTCGTAGGCCCGCCAGACATGCTCTTCTTTCTGGCACACGAGGAACAGGTCCGAGCCGGCACGAAGGGTTTCGACTGCTGCCTCTTCGATGGATACGGAATTCAGCACGCCCCTCATGTCGAGGTCGTCGGAGACAACCAAACCTGGATATCCGATTTTCTTGCGCAGAATGTCGGTGATCCACTTCTTCGACAGCGACGCAGGAGTCTGGTCGCGGGTGACCTTTAGATACGAGACGTGCGCCACCATGACCAGCGGAAACACCCCGCGCATCTCACGATAGGGAACGAGATCTTCGCTCCAGAGTTGCTTCCAAGTCTTGGCGATCGACGGCAGAGCGTGATGGCTGTCGAGGGTGGCACTGCCGAGCCCGGGAAAATGCTTGCCGCACCCGAGAATGCCAGCATCGCGAAGGCCGCTCAGAAATGCACGCGCGTAACGAACGGTCACTGTTGGATCAGGCGAAACCGTGCGGGAGCCCAACGCACTCTTCGATTCCTCGAACCGCAGATCAACACATGGCGCGAAATCGGTGTTGAAACCCAGCGCGCGAAGTTGTTGGCCGATCAGCTTCCCTTGCTTGCGAAACAGCTTCAGCGATCCAGTTGCGGCGACGTCGGCGACCGATGGAATTGGCGCGATCACATCACGAAAGCGATCGACGCTGCCGCCTTCCATGTCCACGCAGCGAAACATCGGGGTCGCCACAGTCTTCTGCGCCTCACGCAAGAGAGCGTGCGTCTGAACCGACTCCGCAATGTTGCGCTTAAAGAGGATGACTCCGCTGGGATGAAGCGTTCCCAGCATCGAGCGCAGATGCGCCGAGACACTTGTGCCGTCAAAACCCATGATGAGCAATTGACCAACTTGCTGGCGAAGATCGAGGCTGGATTTCGAAGGCATGTAGTCACTGGAAGTGTATCGCGTTATCCGGCGGCAACTCAGTAAGTACCCGGGTACACGTCAGTCGATCTGCCGCTTGAGTTCATGCAGTAGATTGAGCGCTTCGAGCGGACTGATCGAGTTCAGGTCAGTTTCCTTGATGCGGTCCACCACCTTTTGCGAGAGCGGCGTGAAGATGGTCAATTGCATGGGGGCGGAGCCTCTCGTCTCATCTTTCGCCAGATGCGTTACCGCACTCTGCTCCGCGGCTTCGTGCTCGGCCAGCACCTCGCGGGCGCGATGAATAACATCGACTGGCAGTCCTGCCAGCTTCGCGACTTCAATGCCATAACTTTTGTCCGCCGCGCCCTCCGTGACCTTCCTCAGAAAGACGATGCCGCCTCCACTCTCTTTCACCGTGACATGGAAATTCTTCACCCCACTGAGGCGATCGGCGAGTTCCGTCAACTCGTGATAATGCGTCGCGAACAGCGTCTTGGCGCGAGTGTTGGTGTGGATGTACTCGATGGCCGCCCAGGCAATCGCCAGACCGTCATAGGTCGAGGTGCCGCGCCCAACCTCGTCGAGCAGGATCAGTGAGCGTGGCGTTGCCGTATTGAGAATGACGGCAGTCTCAGTCATCTCAACCATGAAAGTCGAGCGGCCACGCGCCAAATTGTCGGATGCCCCAATGCGGGTGAAGATGCGGTCCACCAGTCCGAGGCGAGCCGAACGTGCCGGAACAAACGAGCCCATCTGGGCCATCAATATGATGAGGGCAACTTGACGCAGGTAAGTGGACTTGCCTCCCATGTTCGGACCGGTGATGACCAGCACGGAATGCGTGGTTCCATTGAGAAAAAGATCATTGGGGACGAAGCGATCGGCCACGCCGGACAAGTCCTGTTGCTCGATGACCGGGTGGCGGCCGTCCACGATTTCGATGTCGTTGGAATCGTCAAAACGAGGACGGCAGTAGTTGCAGTTGGAGGCCTGGGCGGCAAAACTGGCCAGAACGTCAATCTCGGCAAGAGCCAGCGCCGTCTGCCGGATGCGCCGGGCCTCGGCGGCGATCGCGGCCCGCAATTGGGCAAACAGTTGGCGCTCAATCTCAACCATCTTCTCCTGCGCATCGAGCACTTTTGTTTCGTACTCCTTGAGCTCAGGGGTGGTGAAGCGCTCAGCATTGACTAGAGTCTGCTTGCGTTCGTAATCGACTGGGGCGTGCTGGAGATTGGCCTTGGAGATTTCCAGGTAGTAGCCAAAGACGCTGTTGAACTTGACCTTGAGCGATCCAATTCCCGTGCGCTGGCGCTCACGCTGCTCAATCTGCGCGATGTATTGCTTGCTGTTGCGGCTGAGGTTGCGCAGTTCGTCCAATGAGGGATCGACCCCAGCGCGAATCACTCCGCCGTCGTTGAGCGTGATGGGAGGTTCGTCTTCCAGCGTGGAGGCAATGCGGTCACGCAAATCGGCAAGTTCGTCGCATTGGGCGTGCAACTCCTGCAGTCTCGCGGCAGGGAATCCCGCCAGCGTCGCGCGAACCCCCCGAAGCTTCGCGAAGGACGCTGCCAGTGTCAGCATGTCGCGCGGGTTAGCGGTTTCCAGGGTCACGCGGCTCAACAATCGCTCGAGATCAAGGACGCCGTCCATTGAGCGTCGCAATTCCTCGCGCGCGACCAGATCCTTCACCATAATCTCGACCGCATCCAACCGCTGTTCGATCAGGGTGCGACCGATCGAGGGGCGAAGCATCCAGGCGCGGAGCAAACGCTTGCCCATCGGTGTGACGGTGCGATCGAGCGAGCGAAAGAGGGTAAGGTTGTCGCCGGCGCCGGAAAAGAGCGGTTCGAGAAGCTCGAGGTTGCGAACCGTGACCGCGTCGAGTACGAGACAATCGTGCCGCTCGTAATAACCGACGCGATCGACATGGTTGAGCGATCCACGCTGCGTGGAGCGAATGTAGTGCAGAATGGCTCCGGCGGCGGCGGCCGCTGCGGTGCGGTCAGCAAGGCCGAAGCCTTCCAGTGAAAGAACGCCGAAGTGATTCTCGACCAGCGGAATCGCATAGTCCGGCGCGAACACCCAGTCTTCGAGTGGGGTCTCGGCCCAAGTTGCATTCTCCAAGCTGGCCAATCTCGGCGCGGCAGCTGGCATGGGAGCGGCAGTTTGCTGCCGCGGTTGGTCGAAAAGCGAGGTCGAGGAGGCAAACAAAACTTCGCGCGGACGAAGGACAAGCAGTTCTTCTCGAATCCGCCGGTCCGCGTCACTGCCGCGGAATTCCGTGGCGCGAAACTCTCCGGTGGAGAGGTCGAGCGCGGCGAAGCCGATCACGTCTTTCGCTCCCGCGACGCAGGCGAGGAAGTTATTTTCTTCGGCCCCAAGCTGCGAGTCAGCCGAGGTCCCCGGGGTGACGACGCGAGTCACTTCGCGCTTCACGAGTTTCTTGGCGATGCGGGGATCTTCCATCTGTTCGCAGATGGCGACCTTGAAACCCTTGCGGATCAGCTTGGCGATGTAGCCTTCAGCGGCGTGATAGGGAACTCCGCACATGGGCACCGCGATGCCTTTTTCCTTATTGCGCGAGGTCAGCGTGATCTGCAACTCGCGGGCGGCCACCTGCGCGTCTTCGAAGAACAACTCATAGAAGTCCCCGAGACGAAAGAACAGCAGCGCGTTGGGGTGGTCCTTCTTGATCGCGGCATACTGCCGCATCAGGGGAGTGGAGGGCTCGCTCATCGAAGCAAAAGTCTATACCAGCCGGGCGTGCTGCCACAGGTTCGCGAGGGTCGAGGCAGGGTGCTACACTGCGAGTTTTCCGGGGCAATACGCCGATGGCAACAATTCTTTGCTTTGAATGTAGTAAGTGCGGCGAACGGCTGACCGCCGATGTCGCTCGCAATGTCTGTCCCAAAGACGGTGGACCGCTGTACGTTCGCTACGATTTGGCGGCCATTCGTCAGCATGCTTCGCGTCAGTCGGTCGCTAATGGCCCCAAGAGCATTTGGCGTTATTCTGCCGTTCTGCCTGATGTCGAACCGGTGACTCTGGGCGAGGGCCTGACGCCCATGCTCCCCAGCCGCCGACGCCGGAACCTGTTGATCAAGGACGAGGGCTTGAATCCAACCGGGTCGTTCAAGGCTCGGGGTATGAGCGCCGCCGTAACGATGGCGCGCCATTATGGACTGAAGAAACTCGCTGCGCCTTCAGCGGGGAACGCTGGCGGAGCCCTGGCGGCGTATGCAGCGGCCGCGGGCATCGAGGCCTACGTCTTCATGCCGAAAGATGTCCCTCTCGCTAATCGTTTGGAGGTCGAAGCCTGCGGCGCTCACCTGACTATGGTAGATGGGTTGATCAGCGATTGCCGACGAATGGTGGCTGAGCGCAAAGACCAGGAAGGATGGTTCGACGTCTCGACTCTCAAGGAACCCTTTCGCGTCGAGGGCAAGAAGACGATGGGATATGAGGTGGCCGAGCAAATGAGTTGGAGTCTGCCGGACGCGATTCTCTATCCCACCGGCGGCGTTGGCCTGATCGGGATGTGGAAGGCTTTCGAGGAAATGGAGGAGTTGGGCTGGATCAAGGCAGGGAAGAGACCCAAGATGATCTCCATCCAGGCTAGTGGATGTGCGGCAAGTATTAAAGTGTTACATGAAGAAAAGTGTACCTCGGAAATGTGGCTCGATGCGCACACACTGGCGGCAGGATTGCGTGTGCCGAATGCCTACGGCGACTTCATCGTCCTTGACATCATTCGCCAGAGCGGCGGCACGGCAGTCGCGGTGACGGACGACGCAATCATGCAAGCGGTGAAGGATCTGGCAGCGACCGAAGGTATTTTCGCTTGTCCCGAAGGTGGAGCCGCACTGGCTGCCTACCAAATGCTGGTGGAAGAGGGCTTCCTGAAGGAGAGTGACAAAGTCGTGCTGTTCAACACCGGATCCGGATACAAGTACCTCGACACGTTTGCTGACTATTGGGGCGTGACCCCGGCCACTCCTGCTATCAAGTTGCCAGCTTCGAGGAATATAGGTGGCATCATCGGGCCATACTGACAAATCGTCAACCGGACCTGTCATCACGACCCGCGGACGTGCGATATTCGATTCATGTGGTACCCACTCAGGTTGCGAGTCATTGCGCCGTGCGCCGCAGCGCTGGCGCTGTTCGCAGTTCCGCACTCTGTGACGGCGCAACAGCACACGATGTTCCTCGGCATGGACCGCAATGACTACCCCGGCGACGTCGATATGCAGGTGCTGCGAAAGACCTTCG
>Ga0209040_10004843_pt1 | contig 10121 bp, 6 predicted proteins | sample BogFormECP12_OM3_FD_188240 | JGI IMG/M metagenome (GOLD analysis project Ga0209040, IMG submission 188240) | Bog forest soil microbial communities from Calvert Island, British Columbia, Canada - ECP12_OM3 (SPAdes) (version 2) | ecosystem: Environmental > Aquatic > Freshwater > Wetlands > Bog ... | reverse complement strand
GGGCGGTGCTGCAGCCCGGCAACGAGGTTGCAGCGGTGTGGCGCGGACGCCTCAGCGAGCATCTCGGCACCATCGCCTGCGAATTGGTGCGGGCTCATGCTGCCGGGATGCTAAATGACCCTGACCGGCTGGCCGGTTTGACGGCGGCCGCGGCCTTGGTGGCGGCGGCTTTGCCCGAGCGAGAGCCGTATCCGGACGTATTCGCCTCGTTCGGCAGGCTGCTCCAGGCCCTCGATTCGGCGACCGACTGGCCGGCGAGTTATGTCGGCTGGGAGCGGGACTTGCTCGCCGCACTCGGGTTTGGTCTGGATCTCAGCCGCTGCGCGGTCTCGGGAGCGACGACCGATCTCGCCTATGTTTCGCCCCGCACCGGGCGCGCAGTATCGCGGCCGGCAGGCCTTCCCTATCACGATAAGCTTTTGATACTCCCGGAGTTTCTGTGGCAAGCCGAGCCGGCCGACCCGCGTCAGATCGCCCTTGGCATGGTCTTGACCGAGCATTTCCTGGTCCACCACGTGTTCGCGCCGCAAGGCCGGACCCTGCCGGCGGCGCGGTTGCGGTTGACCGAACGCATGCAGCGGGCCGCGACGGCATACGGAAATGCTACCCTCGCCCGCATTGCGGGAGAGGGGGGACCCAGCCCGTAGGGCTGGTGGGTGAGGGTCTGTTCGGTTGCAGCCGCTCTCACCCGCCTCGCTACGCTCGGCACCCTCTCCCGCGGTGCGCGCGGTGCGGGGGGGCGCCGTTCCCGTTATCACGATTGAGATCACCGTATGGCTTTGACTGCTCTCTCTGGCGAGATCCGTAATGTCGATTTCGCCGATGCGCTCGGCGAGCGCTATCTCTCCTACGCGCTCTCTACAATCATGTCGCGCTCCCTGCCGGATGTGCGCGATGGCCTCAAGCCGGTGCACCGGCGGATTGTACACGCGATGCACCAGCTTCGCCTCGACCCTGCATCGGGATACAAGAAATGCGCCCGGGTGGTCGGTGACGTCATCGGCAAATTCCACCCGCATGGCGAGCTGGCGGTCTATGACGCCCTGGTCCGCCTCGCGCAAGATTTCTCGCAGCGCTACCCGCTGGTCGACGGACAGGGGAATTTCGGCAATATCGACGGCGATAACGCCGCGGCGATGCGCTACACGGAGAGCAGGCTGTCGGCCGTCGCGCAAGCAATGCTCGACGGGATCACCGAGGATGCCGTCGATTTCCGCTCGACCTATGACGGCGAGGACAGCGAGCCAACGGTCCTGCCCGCCCGCTTTCCGAACCTGCTCGCCAACGGCGCCTCGGGCATTGCCGTCGGGATGGCGACGAGCATCCCGCCACATAATGTCGGCGAGCTCTGCGCCGCTCTCCTGCATCTGATCGAACAGCCCGCTTGCGCGGTGGGCGAGCTCCATGCCCAGGTTCCCGGGCCCGATTTCCCTACCGGCGGGGTCTTGGTCGAGCCGCCGGAAAGTATTCGCCAAGCGTATGAAACCGGCCGCGGCAGTTTCCGCCTGCGGGCCCGCTGGACGACGGAGCCGCTGGGCCACGGCCTCTACCAGATCGTCGTCATCGAAGTTCCGTTTCAGGTTCAGAAGGGGCGGCTGATCGAGAAGATCGCGGCCCTGCTCGAGGAAAAGAAGCTGCCGCTGCTCGCCGACATCCGTGACGAATCGACCGAGGATGTCCGCCTCGTCCTCGAGCCGAAGACCCGCAACGTCGAGGCCGAGATGCTGATGGAGCAGCTCTTCCGGCTAACCGAGCTCGAAGTGCGGGTGCCGCTCAACCTCAATGTTCTCGATCCTCTCGGCGTCCCGCGGGTGATGAACCTGAAGGAGGCGCTGCAGGCCTTTCTCGACCACCGCCGGGTGGTGCTGCAGCGCAAGAGCCTCCACCGCCTCGCGGCGGTTGCACGCCGCATAGAGATCCTGCGCGGCCAGATCATCGTCTATGTCAATCTCGACGAGGTGATCCGGATCATCCGCGACGGCGACGACCCCAAAGCCGAGATGATGGCCCGCTGGGAGCTGACCGAGGTGCAGGCCGAGGCCATCCTAAACATGCGGCTGCGCGCGTTGCGCCGGCTCGAGGAGATCGAGATCCGCAAGGAAATCGACCAGCTCTCGGCCGAGGAGACAAAGCTCATGGCGCTGTTGTCGAGCGAGAAGACGCAATGGCGCGCGATTGCCAGTGAGGTCAAGGCGACAGCGGCCGAATTCGGCGGCGAGACGCCGCTGGGGCGCCGCCGTACCGAGATCGCCGCCCCTCCGGCGCCGATCGAGATCCCCGTCGCGGCGCTGGTCGAACGCGAGCCGGTCACCGTGCTGTGCTCGGCCAAGGGATGGATCCGCGCGGTCAAAGGGCACAACGTCTCGGCGGTCGAGCAGAAATACAAGGAGGGCGACGCGCCGCGCTTTGCCGCGGCCGCCGAGACGACGGACCGCCTGATCATCTTCGGCACCAACGGGCGCTTTTATACGATCGGGGTCGAGCGGCTCCCGGGCGGCCGGGGGCACGGCGAGCCGCTGCGGCTGATGATCGATCTGCCGAACGAGCACGATGTCGTTGCGATGTTCCCGTATCGGGTCGGAATGGAGCTGTTGGTTGTCGCCAACGACGGGCGCGGCTTTGTCGTCGACGGTGAGGAGGCGGTAGCCCAGACCCGAGCCGGCAAGCAGGTGCTGACGCCAGCCGAAGGCGCGGTCGCTCGCGTCTGCGTGCAGGCGGAAACCGGCGACGCGGTCGCCTTAGTCGGCGACAACCGCAAGATGCTGATCGTCAAGCTGGACGACATCCCGCTGATGACGCGCGGCCGCGGCGTCATCCTGCAGCGCTACAAATCCGGCGGTCTCGCCGATTGCAAGGTGTTCCGCCTGGCCGACGGCCTATCCTGGCGGCAAGGCGAAAACCGCATCCGCACCGAAACCAACCTCACCCCCTGGCTCGGCTCCCGCGGCTCCGCCGGCCGGCTCGTCCCGAGCGGCTTCCCGCGCTCGAACCGCTTCGGGTGATGCCCGCTCGCCGTTGAAAGTCAGGCGCTGGCCGCGAATCCGTACTGACGGCCATACTCGGTGGCAAAGCGCAGAATACGCTCGTCATAGGTGACCAGCGGGCAAGCGCGCTCGATCGCGGTAGCGATCAGAAGCCGGTCGGCCGGATCGCGGTGCGCGACCCGATACAGGCGACAGCTGCGGCATGCGGCACCATGGCCGAGCGGCAGAGCCTCGATGCCGGGCCGTTCGAGAAATCGCGCTGTCCACGCCTCGATTGGAAGATCCAGCTCGATCCGCCGGGTATCGACAAGCAGCGCAATCTCCGACACGCTGACTGCACTCAAACAAACGGTTCCGCCGGCCTGCCAGCAACCGTCGATCAGAGCACGCGTCGATGGCCGCAGGGCGTCGTCGCCGCTGTCAAGCCAGAGTGCGATATGCGTGTCGAGCAACAGCCTTCCTGTCACCGCCGGATTTCTCGACCCGTCTCGGCGTCAGGGTCGACGTCGAGGGCCGGCGCGATCAGATCGACACCCTCGCGCATCCGGACCGATCCGCGATGAGCCCCGAACAAGGAGCCCCCCGGGCATCCTGGTCCAGCAGACGCCGCATGGCCAGAGCAACCGCCTCGGCCTTGTTGCCGTGCGCCAGTTTTTTGGCCGCCTCCTCAATCAGGGCGATGACATCCGCTCAGCTGATGGTCACGACCGTTGGCATGCGGTGCCCTCGGCACATTTTCCATTACTTGCGTGATGAAACCATCGGAAAAATGCAAGCCCGTTCTCGGGGCATCGCCGGCTATCCCCGTAATCTCGATCAGACCGGGCCCCCTCTCTCTTCCGGCTGCCGTGGCGCACTTGACCACAGCAATGACGGTTTTCTTACGCAGCGGAATGACGCATCCTCGGTGTCGGCCTCTGAGGGGGATCTCATGCGCGCGCAACGACTGACGACGATCATCTTTATCGGGATGCTGCTCGGCATCGCCGTCGGCTATGCCTGTCACGAGCTATGGCCGGATCCGCAGACAGCGAAGACGGTCGCCGGTTACATCTCGTTGTTCACCGACGTCTTCCTGCGCCTGATCAAGATGATCATTGCGCCGCTGGTCTTCACGACCCTGGTGGTCGGGGTGGCGCATATGGGCGACACCAAGGCGGTCGGCAGGATCGGCGGTAAGGCGATGCTGTGGTTTGTCAGCGCCTCGCTGGTTTCGTTGCTGCTGGGCCTGATCATGGTCAACATTCTGCGGCCGGGCGACAACCTCAACCTGCCGCTCCCGGATGCCGGCGCTTCGACCAATCTCAACGCCGCCTCGCTGTCGTTGAAGGATTTCGTGACCCACCTCGTGCCGAAAAGCGCAGTCGAGGCGATGGCGAACAACGAGATCCTGCAGATCGTCGTCTTCTCGCTGTTCTTCGGTGTCGCCGCGGCAGCGCTCGGCGAGCGCGCGCAAGGGGTCATCAAGATTATCGACGAGACCTCGCAGATTATCCTGACGATTACCGGCTACATCATGGCGCTCGCCCCGATCGCCGTCTTTGCCGCAATGGCAGCAACCGTGACAACGCAAGGGATCGGAATCTTGGTAACCTACGGCAAGTTCTTGGTGATGTTCTACTTGAGCCTCGGGGTCTTGTGGCTGGTGCTGATCGGCGCCGGGTTTCTTTTTCTCGGACGTACTGTGTTCCGGCTCATCTCGTTGATCCGCGAGCCGTTCCTGTTGGGCTTCAGCACGGCGAGCAGCGAGGCGGCCTACCCGGTGACGATGGCGCAGCTCGAAAAGCTGCCCGTCAGCAAGAAGATCATAAGCTTCGTATTGCCGATGGGCTATTCGTTCAACCTTGACGGCTCGATGATGTACTGCACCTTTGCAACGATCTTTATCTCGCAAGCCTACAACCTCCCGCTGTCGATTACGCAGCAGGTCACGATGCTTTTGGTATTGATGCTTACCAGCAAGGGCATGGCCGGGGTGCCGCGCGCCTCCCTCGTCGTGATCGCCGCGACTCTGGTGACCTTCAACCTTCCTGAAGCCGGCCTGCTGTTGATCATCGGCATCGACCAGTTCCTCGACATGGGCCGCACGGCGACCAATGTGATCGGCAACAGTCTGGCGACGGCAGTCATCGGCCGCTGGGAGGGGGAGACGGCCGAGACGCTCGGTATTCCGGCGGAGGCGCGGGCGGCTTGATGCTGCGCTCGCTGCCCGCCGTCGCTCTGATCGCGTCGCTGCTTTTGCCTTCTGGCGCACACGCCCAGGAACTGACCGGGACCTTGAAGAAGATCAAGGACAGCAAAGCGGTCACCCTCGGCTATCGCGAGAGCTCGATCCCGTTCTCCTACGTCAACAAGATCGGTGACCCGATCGGCTATTCGATCGATCTGTGCAACCAGGTCGTCGATGAGGTCTCAAAAGAACTCGAAGGCATCGAGATTGCGGTCAAATACAAGAAAGTCACCGCAGAGACGCGCATCCCCGCCGTGCGCTCGGGTGAGGTAGATCTCGAATGCGGCTCAACGACGACCAATTTCGAACGCAAGAAGGAGGTCGCCTTTTCGCCGATCTTTTTCGTCGCCGGCACCAAGCTTTTGGTGCCGCGCTCCTCCGGTATCAACTCCTATCGCGATCTGCGTGACAAGACGGTCGTCGTGACCGCAGGCACCACCAACGAGGCGGCGGTACGGACGATCTCGGAGAAGCAACATCTCGGCATCAAGCTGGTAATCGGCAGCGATCACGCCGGATCCTTCGCCATGTTGAAGGACGGCAAGGCCGATGCCTTCGCCACCGACGATGTGCTGCTCTATGGCCTGGTGGCGACGACCGGGTCAGGCGACCAATACCATATCGTCGGCGAATATCTGTCCTATGACCCGTATGGGCTGATGTACCGCAAGGACGATCCCGGCTTCGCCGCAATCGTCGACCGCACCTTCACCCGCCTCGCCCAGAGCCGCGAGCTGGTGCAGCTCTACAACAAATGGTTTCAGCAGCGCCTGCCGACCGGCGAGACCCTCGACCTGCCGATGAGCCCGCAGCTCGAGGAAATCTTCCGCGTCCAAGGCGTCCCCGATTGAGCCGGCTCAGTGTTTGACCGAAGAATAGGGGAGGATCGGCTCGCCGGCCTTGTACTGGTCGGGCCATAGGACGACTTCGCCTTTGCCGTCGCGGAAGTCGTCGATACTGGTGCCGGTGATGTTCTGGAATTGTACGGTCATCAGGCGGGCTTTCTTCCACTCGCCCTTGTCGCCGAACTCGACCTCACCGATGACGGTCTTGAAGCTGTGGCTGCGGATGTAATCGGCGATCTTGTCCTGATCCAGGCTCTTGGCTCCCTCGACAGCCTCGCCCAGGACCTGTAGATCGGCATAGGCCCAGGGCGCCAGATAATAGCCGAGCGGGTCGACACCCTTGCCCGCCGCCTGCGCCTGATAACGCTGCAGAAATTCCATGACACCGGGAAACCGCAAGGTCGGGGCCGGCAGCCAAAAGTCGAAGGTGATGATGCCGTTCAGCATCGGGCCCAATGAGGTCTTGATCGACGTGCTCTGCGGCCCAGTCATCGTACCGCAACAAATCTTGGTAATCAGTCCGACCTCGTGCATCGTGCGGATCAGGCCGACGCTGTCCGGCGGATAGGAAGCGAAATAGACGATATCGGGGCTCGTCGCCTGGATCGCGCGGATGATCGGGGTGAAATCGGTCGTCGTCGGCGGATAGGTCTTGTCGTAGACGACAGTGAGCCCGGCCTTCTTCAGATTGACCCGCGCTCCGTCGGCGGTGTTGCGGGTCGCCTCGCCGTCGTCGACGGCCAGCGCGATCGTCTTGAGGCCGAGCTTCTCTTTATTGGCCTTGACGATCTCGAAGAAGCCCTCCGAGATCGCCGCCCGCGGATCCGGCCCGACCGGCAGCATCGAGAAGTATTTCGGGTAATGGAACTCCTCGTTGACGTCCATTGCGAACAGACCCATGAACGTCTTGTTGTGCTGGATGATGACCGGCAATGCAGGGGCCGTGACATTGGTGCCGTAGGCTGACACGACGAGGTCGACCTTGTCGACGTCGAGCAGCTTTGTGTAAATGCCAGGCACCAAGGACGGGTTGGTCTGGTCGTCGTAATAGACGAGCTTGACAGGGCGGCCGAGGAGGCCACCCTGCTTATTGGTGTCTTCGGCCCAGATCTGCATCGCGAGCAGCCCCGAGGTGCCATTGACCGCGAGCCCGCCGGTCAGCGGCATGCTGAAGCCGATCGTGATCGGCGGCCCCGACGGCGCCTCGGCCAAAGCCGCGCCAGAACTCGCCAGCAAAACCGCAGCGGCTGCGGCGATCGCCGACGCAAATGCACTCCGTCTAAACACGCTCCCTCCCCGACAGACGATTATCAACGCGGCAGCTGACTGGCTCCCATCAGTAACTCGTCGATGGCGCGGGCGCATTGGCGGCCCTCGCGAATCGCCCAAACGACAAGCGACTGGCCGCGCCGCATATCGCCAGCGGCGAAGATTTTGGGCACTGAAGTGCGATAGTCGACCGTATTGGCGCGAACATTGCCCTGCGGATCAAGCTTGACCCCCGACTGGTCGACCATCCCCGGCCGGCGGGGGCCCAGGAACCCCATCGCCAGCAACACGAGATCGGCCTTCAGGGTGAAGCGGCTGTGCGGAATTTCTTGCATGACGAAGCGGCCGTCCATGGTCTTCTGCCATTCGACGCGGACGCATTCGAGCGCGGTGACGCGTCCGTCGTCTCCAATGGCCTGCCTGGTCAGCACCGACCAGTCGCGCTCGCACCCCTCCTCCTGTGAGGATGAGGTGCGCAGTTTCATCGGCCAATCGGGCCAGATCAGCCCCTTGTTCTCACGCTCTGGCGGCTTCGGCAGGATTTCGAGCTGGGTTATCGAAGCCGCGCCCTGACGCACCGAAGTGCCGATACAGTCGGAACCGGTGTCGCCGCCGCCGATCACAATGACGTGTTTACCGTCGGCGGTGATCGTGCCGTGCGGTGCGGCGCGCTCCTCGCTGTCACCGGCACCGCGTTTGTTCTGCTGCGGCAAAAAGTCCATTGCGAAATGAATCCCGTCGAACTCGCGGCCCGGGACTTCAAGATCGCGCGGAGCCTCGGCACCACCGGTCATTGCAATCGCGTCGAACTCGCCGAGCAGTAACGCCATCGACATATCGACGCCGACCTCGACCTCGCCGTGGAACGTGACGCCCTCTGCCTCCATCTGCGCGAGGCGGCGGTCGATCAGCCACTTCTCCATTTTGAAGTCGGGGATGCCATAGCGTAAGAGACCGCCCATACGGTCGGCCTTTTCGAACACCGTCACCCGATGCCCGGCGCGCGCCAATTGCTGCGCGCAGGCAAGCCCCGCCGGACCTGAGCCGATCACCGCGACGCGTTTGCCGGTGCGGCGCGCGGGCACAACCGGCTCGATCCAGCCTTCCAGCCAGCCGCGGTCGACGATCGCGCATTCGATCGTCTTTATCGTGACCGGATTGTCGTCGATGTTGAGCGTGCAAGCCGCCTCGCAGGGTGCAGGGCAGATGCGGCCGGTGAATTCCGGGAAGTTGTTGGTCGAGTGCAGTGTCTTCAGCGCCGTCTGCCACTGGTCGCGATAGACGAGATTGTTCCAGTCCGGGATCAGATTGTTGACCGGGCAGCCGTCGTGGCAGAACGGAATGCCGCAATCCATGCAGCGCGCTGCCTGCTTGCGGTTCTCGGGATCGGGCAGCGGTTTGACGAACTCCTTCCAGCTGCGGCTGCGGACTTCCCGCTTCTCATAGGGTCGCTCCCGGCGCTCGATCTCGATAAAGCCGGTCGGCTTACCCATCGGTTCTTACACCGGCGAAGGCGGGTGCCCATGCCCGAATGGGTCCCGGCCTTCGCCGGGATGACGAGAAACATGTGCCGCGCATTATCATTCGGCCGCCTCGATGCGGGCGGATTGGCGTTCGGCGTGCAGTTCGAGCAGGGCGCGCCGGTAGTCCTTCGGCGTGATCTTCACAAAAGAGGCGACCGTATTGTCCCAGTCTTCGAGGAGGGCGCGCGCCCGGGCGCTGCCCGTGAACAGGTGGTGGCGCTCGAGCAAGATACGCAGCCGCGCGGCATCGAAGCGCAGCGGGTTGCCCATGCCGTTGTCATCGACGCTCGGCGCGCGCTGCCGCGGCCGCTCGTCAGGATCCGCGTCGTCCTCCGGCTCGGCGGCGGCGATCGGTTCGAGGTCGACCTCGTTGCGATTGCACAGGCTGGCGAAACGGCCCTTCGGGTCCCAGACATAGGCGATGCCGCCCGACATGCCGGCGGCAAAATTGCGTCCGGTGTCACCGATCACGACGACAACCCCGCCGGTCATGTACTCGCAGCCATGGTCGCCGGTGCCCTCGACGACAGCGACGGCGCCCGAATTACGCACCGCAAAGCGTTCGCCGGCCACGCCCTCGAAATAGGCCTCGCCGGCGATCGCGCCGTAGAGCACGGTGTTGCCGATGATGATGTTTTTGGTCGGCTCGCGCCGCGCCTCGGGTGGTTGGCGGACGATCAGGCGCCCGCCCGACAGGCCCTTGCCGGTGTAGTCGTTGGCGTCGCCATACAGCTCGAGCGTCACGCCATGCGCGAGAAACGCAGCGAAGCTCTGCCCGGCATTGCCGCGGAACGTCGCCCAGATCGTGTCCTGCGGCAAACCAGCATGCCCATAGCGGCGTGCGACCTCTCCCGACAGCATCGCACCGACCGTGCGGTGGACATTGCGGATCCGGTGCTCGATGCGTACCGGCTGGCGGTCGTCGAGCGCCGGCCGTGCTTCCGCGATCAGCTCGTTGTCGAGCGCCTTGTCGAGATGGTGCTGCTGCCGCTCGCAATTGTAGATCGCCACCCCGGGCTTAGCCGGCTCCTGGTACAACAGGCGGGAGAGGTCGATCCCCTTCGCCTTCCAGTGGTCGATCGCCCGCACCATGTCGAGCTTGCCGACGCGGCCGACCATCTCGTTGAAGGTGCGGAAGCCGAGCTCCGCCATCAGCTCGCGCACTTCCTCGGCGACAAAGAAGAAATAATTGATGACGTGCTCGGGCTGGCCGGTGAAGCGCTTACGCAATACCGGGTCCTGCGTCGCAATGCCGACCGGGCAAGTGTTC
>Ga0209040_10004842_pt1 | contig 10123 bp, 9 predicted proteins | sample BogFormECP12_OM3_FD_188240 | JGI IMG/M metagenome (GOLD analysis project Ga0209040, IMG submission 188240) | Bog forest soil microbial communities from Calvert Island, British Columbia, Canada - ECP12_OM3 (SPAdes) (version 2) | ecosystem: Environmental > Aquatic > Freshwater > Wetlands > Bog ... | reverse complement strand
CCGAGCTTCGGGTGCAGCACCGCGGCGGCGTGTTCGAGCTCGCCGTTCTCGCCGACGGCCGCGGCCTTGCCGTAGCTCTCCGCGCTCGGCCCCTCGATACCGAGCGCCGCAATGGCCCGCACGGCGAGCAGCTCGCCCAGTTCCTCGCCGACTTCCATGAGCAGCGAGAGATCCTCCACGTAGCGGCCGGCGAAAGGATTTTCGATCACCGCGACGGCGACGGCGCGTCGCGTTGGCGGCTCGACGGCACGATCCATCTCGACCCGCGTCTCCTCGACGACAGTCACGAGCTTTCGAAGCTTCGCTTTCATCTCAGCCCATCCAATCCCTTGATCTGGGAGGCCTCGAGCCCACCGGCTCGGTTGTGCACGCGCGGGCCGGTTGTCATGGCGAGCGCGAGCAGCATCTCGTCGGCGCGCGGCGCGTCGGCGACGCCGACCTCGATCGCGTCGAAATGGCTGCGCACGTAGGAGGCGTTGACATGTGTGATCGGCACGTCGAGGCGCGCGCCGAGCCCCGCGACCTTCTTGGCGGACGGTACGATCGCCATCGCGCCGCCGAGCGCCTCCCGCATCGCATAGCCGCCCGGGACGTGCCAAAGCGCCCCGTGCTCGATCTCGCCAGCCGAACCGACGATCGCACCCTTGCCGTAGCCCTGGATCGCCTTGGGGTCGCCGCCGAGCGCGGCGATCAACGCTTTCGCCATGTCGAGGCCGAGCGGCTTCAGGTCGTCGGAGAAGCCGATGATCTCCTCGACATAGCGGCCCGCGAAGGGGTTCCTGATGACAGCGAGGATCGCCGCGCGGCGATAGGGGACTTTCGCGACAGGGCCGCCTTCGTGGAAGATCTCGTCGACCACGGTGACGCGCTTGCGAAGCTCAACCGACGGCATGCCGCCCCTTTGCTACATTGCGAGGGAGGACGGTGCGGACGCAGCCCTTGTACGGGCTCGCGCCTGCGCCAACAAGGCGCGTCCCTTCGCCGAGACGGAGCGCGGCCGCTTCGATGAGGCCCGCGCCCCGCCAAAGCTCAGCCTCGGCCGCGCCGGAGGCTAGGGCGCGCTCGATTTCGCCAGGCGTCAGCGGCCCGACTGCGACGGTGACGCGCCGCTCGCCGAGATCGCTCTGAGGGTCGAGGTCGCAAGCCGGCGCGCGCTCGATCGCGGGATGGCCGGCAATATCGACTGCGTTGGCGATGAGGGTCGCCGCGGCGTCTGCGAGCGCGGCGGAGGTCGCGAGGACCGTGACCGCGTCGGCGACGCCGAGTGAAAAGCTGCGCCCTCGCCAGCCCGACGTCGCGACGCCGCGCACGCGGTCTGCCGCGCCGATAGTGGCGCGGCCGAATAGGCTTGGACGGTCGGGCCGGTCGACCATTCCAATCGAGAACGTCTCGCCGGGCCCGAGGTGAAGTGCGACGTCGCCGCCGTTGTTGACATAGGCACGGGTAAGCTGCCGCCCGCTCGTCATGGCCTCGAGGACCTCTTCAGCCACCGCGCCGGCAACCGCCGCCATCGGGGTGAGGAAGCGCCGCGCGCGGAACGGCGCGACGGCCGCCGCCATTCGGCGCGCCACCGGGCCCAGCGGCGCCGGGCTGCCGGCGCTCGGGTCCGCCCTCAACAGAGGCAGCTCCGCGCAGAGCTCGTCGAGAACCGACGTGAAGCGGCGCCATGCTGCGACATAGGCCGCTTCGACGGCGCTCGTCTCACCAAAGGCTTCGATGATGAGATCGATCGGTCCATCGTGCAGATGCAAACGTCCGTCGGCAAACCGTCCCTGTTGTGGCGGCGCTCTCATGCCTTGCGCCTCGCGTCTGCGGCGCGCGCCACTGCGCCGCTTGCAAAGACATTGTTCGGCCGCTTGGCATGCTGCGCGACCACCTCGTCGAGCGGGCGCACCTCGTCGACATGGCCGCCGAGCGCGGCGTAGTCGTCGAGGCGCAAAGTAAACTCGATCGGCGCGACGATGGCGGGCGTCGGCACGTAGCCGAAGGAGTTCTCGGGCAATAGTGTGACATCGACCATGAAAGTGATGCCGCCGCCCGGCCAGACGATGACCGGCGCGCCGCCAGCGGTCACCGTCGTCAGCGCCTGACGCACCGAGCGCGTGAGACGCACTGGATTCTCCGTGACGCCGGCGCGCAGCGAGCCACCGGCGCCCGCCATGAAAAGCACCGAGCACAGCGCCGGCTCGCAGTTCTCGCTGATGCGCTCAACCGACTCGCGCAGCGTTTCGGGGAGCTCCGCCTCGACGGGGCGCAAATCCTCACCCAGCCGATAGAAGGCGTATTGCTCGCCGGTCGTCGAGACCATCAGCATCGTCATGCCGCTCCACGCGACCTTCGGATTGAAGCCCGCTATGATGTCGAGCGGATCCGAGATGTTGGTTCCGCCCCAGCTGGTTCCGGGCTCGGCGACATGGAAATACCGGCCTGGCGTCGAGCGGCGCCCTTTCATCTTGATGCCGGTCTCGCGCATACCAAGCAGCTTGCCCGCCTGATGCTCCGATAGGACGCCGGTGATGTGGTCGTCGACGACGACCACTTCGTCGACCTTGTCGCCCCATTGCTTGGCGAACATGCCGATCGTCGCCGAGCCGCAGCCGACCCTCATGCGCTCCTCGAACTTACCGTTTATGATCGGCGTTTTGCCGGCTTGCACGATCACGCTCGCGCCGCCGTCGACGACAAGCTCGACGCTCTTGCCGTTGCAGAGATCGAGCAGGGTCTCGCAGGTGACTCGGCCCTCCTTCTTGCCGCCGTGAGTGAGGTGATTGACGCCGCCGAGGGAGAGCATCTGTGAGCCGTACTCCCCGGTCGTCACATGACCGACCGGCTCACCTTGTGCGCGCACGGTCGCGCATTCCGCGCCGAGATGGCGGTCGGTGTCGATTTTGAGCTTCACGCCGCAATAGCTGTAGATGCCCTCGGTGACGACGGTCACCATGTCGACGCCATCGGCCTTGGACGAGACGATGAAGGGTGCGGGCTTGTAGTCGGGATAGGTGGTGCCGGCGCCGACGGCAGTGACGAACGGGCCGGGCGTATTAAGGATGTCGCCGCTCCAGAGACCCTCAGCATTGACGAACGGCACGACCTTGCCGCCTTCGCTGACGGCGTGGTCGAGCAGCACATGCGGATCGACCCGCACCAATTGGCCATCTTGGTTCGCGTAGCGGTCGCACGCGCCCGTCATCCCGGGTCGAATGTAACACAGCACCGGGCAGGCGTCGCAGCGGATCTTGTCGTCGGCTTCGGTCATGCTCGCGCTCCTGCTGCTGCGAGAATGGCTTGGCGCACCCGATCCGGGGTCGCAGGTGCGCGCCGGATCCGCGCGCCGGTCGCATGATGGATGGCGTTGAAAATCGCTGGCGCGGTCGGTATAAGCGCTTGCTCCCCGATGCCCTTCGCGCCGAACGGGCCGACCGAAGAGGCGTCCTCGATCAGGATGCACTCGACCGGCGGCACGTCGCCGATCGTCGGGATCAGATAGTCGTGCAGGTTCTCGCCCTTGCCGGGGAAAAACTCCTCCATCAGCGCGAGGCCGAGCCCCTGCGCAGCGCCGCCTTCGATCTGGCCTTCGACGAGCGTCGGGTTAATTGACCGGCCGACGTCGTGCGCGCAGACGAGGCGCAGCACTTTGACGCGCCCGAGCTCCACGTCGACCTCGATCTCCGCCATATGCGCGCCGGAGCCGAACACCGCATAAGGATCGCCCTGGCCGTTCACGTCGAGCGGCGTCGTCGGCGGATCGAACGTCTCGACGACCTCGACAACGAAGCCGGCGGCATTGACCGGCAAGGCAGTAAGCTCGATCCGGCGCTCGCCGCTCGCGTCCGCGATCACGACCGCGCCACTTTCGAAACGCAGCTTCGCGTCCTCGCCGACGTTCGCGAGACGAAGGAGCTCACGCCGCATTGCGCGCGCCGCAAGGGCGGCGGCGTTGCCGGAGACGAAGGTCTGGCGCGAGGCGGAAGTTTTGCCGCAGTCGGGCGTCACGTCCGTGTCCGCCGACACGAGATCGATCTGCCCGATCGGCGCGCCGAGCGCGTCGGCGCAAATCTGCGCGATCACCGTGTTCGAGCCCTGACCGATATCGACCGCGCCCTGGAACAGTGCCAAGCGCCCGTCGGGCTTGAGGCCGAGACGCATCGTCGAGGGATTCGAGAGCGATGTGTTGCCGCAACCGTACCACATGCCGGCGACTCCCACGCCGCGCCTGAGCGCGCCTTGCGATTGCGCGTTGTAACGCTCCGCCGCGGAGCGCGCCTCACGCCAATGGGGGCGGAGCGCCTCGAGACACGCCCTAAAGCCCATGCCATCCGCGAAGACCTGGCCTGTGACGGTCGGCTCGCCGGCGCCAAGCGCGTTGAGGATGCGGAATTCGAGTGGGTCGATTTGCAGGCGAAGCGCGAGCTCGTCGTAGAGTTGCTCCTGCGCGATCGCGCTCTGCGGCACGCCGAAGCCGCGAAAGGCGCCGGAGGGCACGAGATGCGTGTGGATCGCGCGCGCCAGCGCCCGATAATGCGGCATCCGATATGGGCCGGCGGCGTGCACCGGCACCCGGTTAGCGACTGTCGGTCCCCATGAGGCGTAGGCGCCCGTGTTGAAATCAGCGGCGAAGTCCATCGCCGCGAGACGCCCGTCGCGGGTTGCGCCGACCCTCGCAACGATTCGCGCCGGATGGCGCTTGGTCGTCGTCATGATTGATTCGCGGCGCGAATAGACCATACGGACCGGCCGATCGAGCCGCCAGGCGGCGACCGCGATAAAGGGTTGGATCGACAGATCGAGCTTCGAGCCGAAGCCGCCGCCGACCGCGGTCGGAATGATGCGCACCTGCTCAGGCGCGATGCCGAGGATTTTCGCGATGTCATCGCGATCCATATAGGGCGCCTGTGTGCAGGCCTGAATCTCGATGCGGTCGCCGACGCGGCGCGCAAAGCCCGCCTCGGGCTCAATATAGGCGTGCTCGACGAAACCCGTCTCGAAAGCGCCTTCGACAACAACGTCCGCCGCGGCGAGGCCTGCCGCAACGTCGCCGCGGGCCACGCGCCCGCTCGTCAGGATGTTGTGGGGGCGGTGCGCGTGAATGCGTTCGGCGCCCTCGTCAAGCGCCTCGTCGAGCGTCGTCAGCGCCGGCAACGGGCTCCAGGTCACAGGAAACGTTGCGAGATCGAGATGGCGTATCGTCTCATCGTCGCCGACCACAAGCGCCACTGCCTCGCCACGAAAGCGCGCGATGCTTTCCGCGAGCACGGGCTGGTCCGCGAAAGGCGGGATCACCCCATAGCAATTCGCACCGGGCACATCCTTGGCGGTGAAGACGACGACGATCCCGGGATGAGCGCGCCTGAACGCCTCGACGTCGCCGAGAACGAACGCGGCGTGCGCGTGAGGCGAGCGCACCGCGCGCGCCGTAAGCGCCACCGCCGGCCATTCGTCGGCGCCGAAGATTTCCGCTCCAGAGAGCTTGCGGACGCCGTCAAGGCGGGGAACTCGACGTCCGACCGCGCCCTCAGCAGGCAATTCCGCGACTTCGCGGGCGCCGAAAAGGCGCGCCTCCTTCACGGCGTCGAGGATGGCGCGATAGCCAGTGCAGCGGCAAAGCACGCCCGCGAGCGCGTTCTGGATCGCCTCTTCGTCGGGCCGCGCCTCTCGTCGCAACAGGGCGACTGCGGATAGCAGAACGCCTGGCGTGCAGACGCCGCATTGCGCGGCGCCGTGGGCGTGCAAGGCCGCGCGAAGCTGCGCGACGATCGCCTCGCTGTCGCTGAGGCCTTCAATCGTCTCGATGGCGCGTCCGTCTGCCTGCCCAACAGAAATCAGGCAGGCGCAAACCGGCTCGCCATCGATGAGCACCGTGCAGGCGCCGCAATCGCCGGCGTCGCAGCCGACCTTGACGCCCGTCAGGCCGCATTCCTCGCGCAGCACGCGACTGAGGCGTTCGAGCGGAAATCCAGAAATTCGCGCCGGTTCCCCATTCAGTCTGAAGGAGACGCCTGGCGCGCGTTCGAGCATCAGACGACGCCTCCTGTTTGGCCAAGCGCGCAGGCGTCGATCGCACGCCGCAGCAACGTCAAGGCGGCGTCGCGACGATAGTCTGAGGTCGCGCGAACGTCGTCGATCGGCGACAGCCGCGCGAGGTCCTGCGCCTCGATCGCCCGTCCGAGGCCCGGGCGCGCCGGAGCGCCGATCAATCGGCGCTCAGCTTCCCGCATCCGCTCAGCGACCACGGAGCAGGCGCCCACGGCGATCCGCGCGTCGCGCACGACCCCCTCGACGACGTCGAGCGCGACGGCAACCATCACGATCGAAATCACGAGGTAGCGCCGGGCCCCGAGCTTGAAGAAGGCCGACCGCATTGTCGGCGCCGGCAGCGGCGCGACGACCGCGGTCATCACTTCGTCCGGGGCCAGCAGGGTTTTGCGAGCGCCGCTGATGAAAGCATCGAGCGTGAGACGGCGCGTCCCTCGCCGGGAGGCGAGTTCGACTTCTGCGTCGAGGATCAGCAAGGGCGGAACGCCGTCTGCGGCGGGCGAGGCGTTGCACAGATTTCCGGCGATCGTGCCGCGATTCTGGATCTGGGCGGCGCCGACGTCGCGCGCCGCGACCTTCAGCGCGTCGAAAGCAGGCGGCAGATCGGCCCTCGCGATATCGCTCCACGTCGTAGTCCCGCCGATTCGCACGGCGTCGACTTCGACGCGCGCGCCGCGCAACGCGGAAATATTCGAGACGTCGACGTAGTCACCCTGCAGCGGACGCTCGCCCGCGCCCGGGTAAATGTCAGTCGCGCCGGCGATGATGCGAGCGCCGCCTTCGGCCAGCAACCCTAGCGCTTCGTCTAGGTCGGAAGGGCGAGCGTACATGCGAGCGGCCCACGCGTCGGACGTTTGTATACAAATGATCGAGCGGATCCGTCGCCTTGTCAAGGACCTGTGCGGGTTCAGCACATGTGAGACGCTCGCCGCGCCCGGCGGTGATCGGCATTGTCGGCTTAGAGGCGATTCACAGTGAAAGGAATTGAATTCAAGGACGGCCTGAAAGGCCACAGCCGGAGGCGACCGATGTCAGTTGATTGCCATTTCGAAGAACCCACCGCTATCCGGACTCATATTGGCGCAATTTTTGTCCGGCCTCTCGGCGTCACAAAAATGAGGCAGAGAGTGCTGACAGTTCATGATCCGCGGATTTCTGTCGTCAACGCAGGGCGAAGACGGGCTGCGCTAGCCGCCGTTAATTAAGCATTCACGATCTCGGGAACAGCGACCGCTGGTGGAGTGTTCCGGCTACGCCCAGTACGAATTTGGCCGTCGATCACGGTCATGCCTACGCCCGGAATATCGCCGAGTTGCACGCTTTCGAGCAACGTTTGGCCGGCAGAATGTTGTGGCCGATCTAATAGAACGAAGTCCGCGGCGCGCCCGACCTCAATAAGGCCGCAATCGAGATTGCGAAGACGGGCCGTGTTTCCAGTTGCGAATGCGAACGCGATCTCAGCCGGTACTTCGCTGAGCGATGATAACATCGAGATCATTCGTAAAATCCCAAGCGGCTGAACCCCCGAGCCCGCCGGGGCGTCGGTCCCGAGGATGACGCGATCCAGCTGCTTGAGCTCCTTGGCGGTTCGAAGAGTTAAGAGCGCTGCGCGCTCGTTGCCGTTGTGGACGAGTTCAAGGCCGCGATTGCAGCTCTCGCAGAGGCAGACAATTTGGTTGTCCGGCAAGGCGGTATGACCGCCGTTAATATGGCCGATGATGTCGGCGTCAGCCGCGAGAACGACATCCTTGTCGATAAGGCCGGAACCGGGAATGGAGGGCCCTCCGGTGTGGATTGTGCTCTGAATTCCGTATTTACGCGCCCACGCTACCATTTGACCCGCCGTTTCGCCGTCCTTGACCGAGCCCAAGCCAACTTCGCCAAGGAGCTTCACGCCCGCCGCGGCAAGTTCGCGAAAGTCGTCTTCGACCATTCCGTGCTCGATCACCGGCGCCCCGGCATGAACCTTAACTCCGGACGCGCGGAAGGCCGAGAATGTGCGCTGCGCCGTAATTGCGAGCGCTTTGAGCCCGACGATGTCTCGCGGCCTGCCGGGGGTATGAACCTCCCCCGCCGAAATCATTGTCGTGACCCCGCCGTGCAGACAAGAATCGATCCATCCGAGCTGGTTCTGGCGTGGCGTCCAATCTCCGGCGACCGGATGAACGTGACTGTCGATCAGGCCCGGCGTAAGCGCTGAGCCATGCGCGTCGACAACGACCGTCGCGCTGCTCATGTCGAGATCTTTCCCCCGGCCGAACGCAACGATCACGCCGTCAATCGCCACGATCGCGTCCGCGTCCAGAATGGGCTTCTCAAGCGCGCCAGACAGCATCAGTCCGATATTGCGGATGACGAGCTTGCTCGGCGCGCCACCGCCGACGGAAGCATCATGCGACATAGTTGGTTCCTGCCGGTTTAGAAGACGCGCGACTCTTCGCCGTTAGCCGAAGTTATCGTCGCCGTCACCTATTCTGTGAAGAAGCTCCATAAGCGTCTTTTGCTCGGGGGGCGACAACGGCGCGAGTACGCGGCGCGCCACTTCCATGCTATCGGCAAGTCGCTCTATCGCAAATCGGGCTCCGCGGTCGGTGAGGCGGATCATCGCCAACCTTTGATCCTTCTTCGGCCCACGACGCTTTATGTGGCCGTTCTTCAGCAACTTCTGCACGACGATGCTGATCGTTGAGGGATCCATTGCCGTAAGGCGTCCGAGGTAGTTCTGCGATAGCTCGCCGTGCTTCAATAGTGTCGCGAGCGCCGCCTGCTGCGTGGGCGTAAGATCGAGGCCGTTCATGACCTGCTGGAAATAAAAAGTCGCCCGCTGATGCGCCCGCCGTATCATATGAGCGGGATGGGTCGCCAGATCGTAGCCCGAAGCTTCGTAGGCGGCGAGCGCCTGATCGCGCGGGATCGCTGTCTCGTCGTCGGCGAAGCGTGAAACGGTCGCCGTCCTTCTTGCGCCCGTTTTAGCGGCGCTGCTTTCCGGATTCTCGCGCGAAGCCCGATCCGATGCCATCCGCCCCTGCCTCAATCCTTGCCACCTGGCCAAACCAGCGGCCGTGCAATTTTTCCGGGTTCACGATCGACCCCTGACAGCCTCACGCCGCAAGGTCGATATTTGCAATGATCGCGCCCTTCGTAATAGCCGCAACCACACATTCCGCCTCAGTAACGACGCCGAAATGAGTCGCGATATCGTAAAGCGTGCTTTCCTGCTCCCGCGCGCCCGTCGCCGCGCAACAGTCGCGCGGGACGACAACCTCGTAGCCGTTGAAGAACGCGTCATGCACGGTCGAGCGAACGCAGATATTCGTCACGACGCCGAAGATCACGAGCTGATCGACGAGCATGTCCCTCAGAGTGACGTCAAGATCGGTCTGGAAGAATGACGAATACCGATGCTTCACGACATGAATCTCGTCGCTGCGCGCGCCCAGGTCCTCGATGATCTCCGTCGCCCACGTTCCTTCGATGGAATGCGGCGTTCGCTTCACCCATTCGCGATCCCGCCGCATATTTCGCCGATGGCTGTCGTGGACCCAAATGACCGGCGTCCCCGCCTTCCGCGCGGCCTCGATCACGGTCAGTTGACGCGGCACGAGGGCCTCGTAACCAGGAAGGACCATCTTCCCGCCCGGCTTGCAGAATTCGTTGATCATATCAATCACCACAATGGCCGCGCGCTTGGGGTCGAGCCGCACGGTTTCGGCGTTCATATGCGACGAGAAGACATCGATGCTCATGGGATGATCTCTCCTAGTTCAATAGGCGCTAGTCGCGAAGCAAGTAGTAGAGCAAGTCAAAGAATCGATCTGCATCAACTTCCGTGGCGATATTAGCGTTCGGAGGCATGCCTCGTTCATTCCAGAAATCAACGACGGTCGCGCCAAGCGTAAAGCTGCCGGAAAGGTCGACGGCGATATGGGCCGGCCTAGTTCGCACCAACGTCGGATCAATGATCAGGGCGAGGGCTAATGGATCATGCAGAGCGCCGGTGGATTCCGAAGCGAAGTGCAACCCCGTCGACAGCATTGGTTCCTCAACGAAAAGTCGGGTTTCCCATTCCGAACGCCGGCCTTCTGCTCGG
>Ga0209040_10004841_pt1 | contig 10124 bp, 5 predicted proteins | sample BogFormECP12_OM3_FD_188240 | JGI IMG/M metagenome (GOLD analysis project Ga0209040, IMG submission 188240) | Bog forest soil microbial communities from Calvert Island, British Columbia, Canada - ECP12_OM3 (SPAdes) (version 2) | ecosystem: Environmental > Aquatic > Freshwater > Wetlands > Bog ... | reverse complement strand
TCTCGTCCGCCGTGCTTGATCTTCGACAAGGGGGCGAGTGTGTCTTACGCAACGATCTTCGTACTTATTCTGACACTGCTGTTCGCGGGCATTGCTCCGGCACAGACGCAGCAGGCAAACAACATCTCCGACGTACTCGGCTACATCGACAAAAGCTGGGACGTGCTAACGCGCTCGCCGGTGGACTGCAAGACTGTCATGGATGTTCGCGTGCCCGAACACTCCCTGCTCTACCTGCCCGACCGCTACCCGGAACCGCCGTCAATAAAGGAATTGCAGGCGAAGTGCAAGATCGCGGTTGAGCATCTTCCGCAGGCCATTACCTCGCTCGGCAGTCTCAACATGGACAACTCGCCGCGCCAAGGTGTGCTTTACCTGCCCAACCCCTACGTCGTGCCCGGAGGTTTCCTCAATGAGATGTACGGCTGGGACAGTTATTTCATCATGGTGGGTCTGCTGCGCGCGGGGCGCATCGAACTCGCCCGCGGCATGGTGGAAAATTTCTTCTTCGAGATCGAGCACTACGGCGGAATTCTCAACGCGAACCGCACCTACTTCCTGACCCGCTCCCAGCCGCCGTTCCTCAGTTCAATGGTGATGGCGCTCTATGACGCGCTGCCCGATGAGGCGACGAAGCGTCTCTGGCTGGAGAAGTCGTATCCGTTTATCCAGCGCGACTACGAGATGTGGACGAGTGGCGAAAAGCTCGCCGGCAACACCGGCCTGTCGCGCTTTTATGACTATGGCGAGGGGCCGGTCCCCGAGATTGCTACCATGCACGACCCGTATTATCGCGACGTGTTTCGCTACCTACAGGCTTCGCTGCAGGGCAAGGAATATCTCGGCGAGCCGGGCAAGTCCACCGCCAAGCTGATTGGGCCGTCGTTTACCTTCGAAGCTTGCGAACAGGATGCCAGCGCACCGAACTCTTGCCAGAAGTCGCCGGTCAACCAGTTCACCGCCGACTACTACAAAGGCGACCGCGCTATGCGCGAGTCCGGCTTCGACATCTCGTTCCGCTTCGGCGATTTCAGCGGCAGCACCCATCACTATGCTCCCGTGTGCCTGAACAGCCTCCTATACAAAGAAGAGATTGACATGGCGTCGATCAGCAAGCTGCTGGGCAAGACCGCCGAGGCCGATCAGTGGACCAAGCGCGCGCAACATCGCAAGGAGCTTATCGACCGCTATCTGTGGAATGCGCAGGCAGGGATGTATTTCGATTACGACTTCACCAAGGGCGAGCAGTCGAAATATCAGTACGCCACCACGTTTTATCCCCTATGGGTGGGCGCCGCGTCGCCGCAGCAGGCCAAGGCCGTGATGGGAAATCTCAAGAACTTCGAGCACAATGGCGGAATCGCAATGAGTCCGTACGAAACCGGCGTGCAGTGGGACCTTCCCTATGGCTGGGCGCCAGTGAACTACATAGATGTCGAGGGCATGCGGCGCTACGGCTTCAGCCAGGACGCTGACCGAGTCTCGCGCGAGTGGATCAACACCGTGGCCGCCAATTTCCGCCAGGACAACACCATCCGCGAGAAGTACGATGTGGTCTCCAGCTCCAGGGAGTTCAACCCCACCGCCGGATACAAACAAAACGTTGTCGGCTTCGGATGGACAAACGCGGTAGTGCTGCAATTCGCGTATGAGTTGGGCATGACGCAGGAGAAAGCCGCAGGTGCGCAGTGACTACCGTCTAATCATCCCGAGCGGGGCGAAGCGCAGTCGAGGGATCTGCGGTTGTCTGGCTCCGGCACTGAAGCAAGCCTATCTCTGATCCCTGTCATCTTCTGGGGCCCTACATTCCGCACTTCGCGGGGCTCGCGGTCAAACCGTTGAGCAGCTTCTTCGCGGAATCGAGGTCGGGGTTGAACTGGAGTACGCGCAGGGTAAATTCGCGTGCATGCTCCACTTGGCCCGCGCTGCAAAATGCGCGCGCGATGTTCAGGCCGATGCTGCTTCGTCCCGGAGCGCGTTGAAACGCTCCCTCCCACAACGTGACTGCCTCGCGCAAGTGACCGCTGTTGGCTTCCAGCACGCCCAGATTGGTTGCCGCGTCCAGCAGGTTGGGATCCTGTGCCAGCGCTCTCTGATAGAACTCGCGGGCGTCATTGAGCGCGCCGCGCCTCTGCTCCACGTACCCAAGCGACGACAGCAGTGCCGCATCCTTCGGCGATTCCTGCACCGCCTTGCGCAACAACTGTTCGGTCTGCTTCAGCACCGCTTCATTGCCGTTCTCCGCCATCGAAGCCCATGCCAGGGCCATGTCGCGACCGTCGCGCTCCGCCTCGGGTGAATCCGGAAACGGCGCCAGGCGAAGCAACGCAGGCGCCGGGGACGTTGGCGTGGAGGCATCCTCCAACGCGGGCCCTGAATTCGGGCGGCGCTGGATTCGGTGATCGGTGACGGCAGTATGCGCAACATCGGTGCTCAAGTTGGCGGGCATGTGACACGAGGTGCAATCGGGCTGGTTGGCGTGGTGCTTCGTGCCCATCGCCGCGTGACAGGCCAGACACTTCTCGCGGTAGAAGGAAACCCGCTCCGCCGCCGGCACGGCACGATGCGGGTCGTGACAACTGGTACACGACATCGCAGCTCCCGACTTCTTCTTGCACGTGCTTTGCGCCAGCGCCTCGAACTGGCTCGCCGCACGTAGCCCGGACGACCGCTCATCTGCCCGGACGTAGTAACGAATGTAGTCGGCGAGATCGTCTCCCGGCCGGAACTGATACAGATGTTTGCCCGGCCGTTCGATCGCGGCATTGCCTTCCAAATGGCATTGCATGCAGATGGCATCGCGCCGGTCGGCGGAAAGTTTCGACGGATTCACGGTGGCGCCTCCGTTCAGGTGCGCCGCTCCCGGTCCGTGGCAGCGCTCGCACGTCACGCCCGAGTACCCGAACACCGGCATCTTGTAACGGTTCTCAGTACCCTGTATGGGAGGCCGGATTCCGCTGACGTGGCAGTCGAGGCAAGACGTCAGAGCCGGGAGATTCATGGGCGCTTCGCGCGCGTTGCCATACGCGGGCGCCATGTCCCAGATGCGCTTGTCGGTGTACCAGTTCACCGGCGACTCGAACAGGAATCCATCCACTGAGAACAGATAGGTCCGTCCGCGCCGCCCCTGCCCGATGTAATACAGCAACTCGCGCTTGCCTCGCACCGACGGATCGCCCGGGCGCTGGAAGCTCAGCCATGCCTTGCCGTCTTCGGTGTAGATGCGGTAGCTCATCCCCGACTTTTTGTGGAGGAAGTCACCCGTGAGCAGGTTGTCGGTAGCCGGCCCGCTGGCCTGCGCCATGGCCGTGCGCTGGTAGGACTCATAGATGGAGGCGTGACAGCGCGCGCAGGCCTCGCTGCCGACATAACCGTTTGCGTCAGCTTTGACGGAGACGGGCGGAGCAGACTGGCCGGCTCGCCCGCTGGGCGCAATCAGCAACGTGCTCAGCAGTGTCGCGGCGATCAGCACCGGTCTCATGAATAGTCGCGGGTCAGACTTGTATCAGGGCACGACTTCCACAGGCCGCTGAAAAAGTCGAAAAAGCAGATCCCTCACCGACTAAAGTCGGTTCGGGATGACAAAAATAAAGGACTTGCAACGGCACAGCTAAAGCTGTTCCTTTCAAAACGCCACTGAAACGACTTTTTCAGCGGCCTCTGAAGCCGTGCCCTGGTACGAAACGCAGCCAATACCATGGCCAGTTCTGGCACCTTCGGCAGCGCCGACACGCAACGGTCCGACGGAACACGCTCACCCGGTCCCCTACTTGGCAAGCTCGCCGATGTACACCGCGAACGGCTCCAGCGAGAGTTGCTTGACCGACGAAGCGGTCTTCAGCGACGCCTGCGTGGTCATCAACGTCTTCGCTGCGCCCGGTCCAAAGCCCTGCTGCGACAGATCGAAGCTCACTTTTTGCGGTTTCGCCGACATGTTGATCACCACCAGTACCGCATTCTCGCCGGCGCGCCGCAAGTAAGACAACACGTTTGGATCTTTCGGGTTCAAAGCCACGTAGTCACCGTTGAGCAGCGCCTCATCGGAATGCCGCAAGGCCAGCAGGCCCTTGTACCAGTTGAGGATTGAGTTCGGGTCCTTCAACTCGTCGGCCACGTTGTAGGTCTTGTAGGTGACCGGAATCGGCAGCCACGGGATTCCTGTGGTAAAGCCGGCGTTGGGCGTGTCATCCCACTGCATAGGGGTGCGCTCACCGTCGCGTCCAATCTCCTTCGGCCATCCCGTGCGGCCGATCGGGTCCTTCACATCTTCCTTGCGCTTGGGATCATTGTTCTGCATTCCGATCTCTTCGCCGTAATACATGATGGGCGTGCCGCGCAGCGTGAGATACATCGCCGCCATGTCCTTGGCGATCTGATCGTTGTGCTTGCCGTCGCCGTAACGGTTCCAGGAGCGGACGATGTCGTGGTTGCCGATGACCCACGTCGGCCACTCGCCCGAGCCGGCGACCGCTGCAATATGCTCGCGGAACACGGGCGCTGAGAACTTGAGTTTGGTCAGCATCAGGTCCATGGGCATCTGCAACTCGTCCTGATTCGAGCCATAGTATTGCTTCAACTCTGGGATGTTGTCCGTCCACGTCTCACCGATCAATACCGCTCCGTAGGGATCCGCGGCCTTGCGCAACCCTTTCAGCACGTCATGCACCTCGGGCAGCTTATCGTTGTTCTCGTTGTTCATGTTGGGATCGCCCTGCTTGTTCTTCCCCGGCAGGACCTTGTTGTCCTTCAGGTTCGGGTCTTCAAACAGAGTGCTCACCGCATCGAGACGAAAGCCGGCAACCCCGCGCTTATACCACCACGTGCTCACCCCGTACATCGCGTTGGCGACATCCGGATTGCGCCAGTTCAGATCAGGTTGCTGGGGATAAAAGAAGTGGTAATAATACTGATTGGTCTTGCTATCCCACTGCCACGCCGAGCCGCCAAAGGTCGAAATCCAGTTGTTCGGCGGCTGGTTCGGCCCCTTGCCATCCCGCCAGATATACCAAGCACGCTTCGCAGACGTCTTGGAAGAGCGCGAATCGATGAACCAGGGATGCTGGTCAGAGGTGTGGTTGACCACGAAGTCCAGAATGATTTTGACGCCGTGCTCCTCCCCCAGCTTCACCAGCCGGTCGAAGTCCGCCAGCGTGCCATAGGTCTTGTCAATGTTCTCGTAGTCGGAGACGTCATATCCAAAGTCCACCTGCGGCGATGGGAAGCAGGGCGAAATCCAGATCGCGTCCACTCCGAGTGCATGCAAGTAGTCAAGCTTGGATGCGATGCCGTTCAAGTCGCCGTAGCCGTCGCCGCCGCTGTCCATGAAGCTGCGCGGATAGATCTCATAGAACACTGCGTGCTTCCACCACGGCGCGTCGCCGGTCGCTGATTTGTTCTGCGCGCAGACAAATGGAGACGCAACACTAAAACCAACGAGTAGTGCCAGCAGTCGTGCTGCAGTTCTGAGCATCGGAACCCCCTCGATAAGTGTCGAACGGCTTCAAAGGGTACGAGTCTAGCGCATCGGTGGCAGGGGATGCTACATGGAACGACGGCAGCGCGAAGCCCTCGTCCCAGCGTGCTTGCAAATTAGGAGTCTGTACTGGAAAATTGAACTCGCACTTCCGCACACTCAAGGGCCCAGCAGGTATCCTTTTTGTCTCAGTCGCGCCGTACATTCCTTAGGTCTCTCGGCCGCTCGGCGCTCGTACTTCCCTTGCTTGATGTGCTTGCCCAGGGGCGACCCTCCTGCCTGTTGGCCCAGACGGCACAACCTGACAAAGAAGCAGCCGCAAAACCGGAACCCGACATCGGCGTCACCTTCATCGACATTGCTCGCGAAGCCGGTCTCAACGCCAAGACCATCTTTGGCGGCGAGCACAAGAACAAATACTTGCTGGAGACCACGGGCTGCGGGGTCGCGTTCTACGATTACGACAACGACGGTTGGCTCGACATCTTTCTGGTCAACGGCTGGCGGCTGGAAGGCTTCCCCAAAGGCGAAGAACCCTACTCGCACCTGTTCAAGAACAACCGCGACGGCACCTTCACCGACGTTACCCTGAAGGCCGGGCTCAATCACAGCGGCTGGGGCCAGGGCGTCTGCATCGGCGACTACGACAACGATGGTTGGGACGACCTATTCGTCACCTACTACGGCAAGAATGTTCTGTACCACAACAACGGCGACGGCACCTTCACCGATGTCAGCGAGAAAGCCGGCGTCGCCGGCAAGAAGACACGTTGGGGCACCGGCTGCGCGTTTGTGGACTACGATCGCGACGGCAAGCTCGATCTCTTCGTCGCCAACTATATCGACATGGACCTCAAGACCGCGCCGGTGCCGGAATCGGGGCCGTGTCTCTATAAAGGCGTGATGGTCGCCTGCGGACCGCCTGGCCTCCACGGCGACACCAACATCCTCTACCACAACAACGGTGACGGCACTTTCACCGACGCGAGCGCGAAAGCTGGCATTCTCAAAGCCAGCGGCACGTTCGGTCTCGGTGTGCTCACCGCCGACTTCGATAACGACGGCTGGCCCGACATCTATGTCGCCGACGATTCCACCGCCAGCGCTCTCTACAAGAACCTGCACGATGGCCGCTTCGTGGACGTCGGCATGGAGGCCGGCTGCGTGCTCTCCGCCGACGGCAAGCCGCAGGCGGGCATGGGCGTCTCCGCCGCCGACTATGACCTTGACGGCAATCTCGACATCGTGAAGACCAACTTCGCCGGTGACACGCCGTCGCTCTACCACAATCTCGGCAATTGGAACTTCGAGGACACCACCTTCCAGGCCGGCCTCGGCGCGCATACGCAATATCTCGGCTGGGGCTGCGGGTTCCTCGACTACGACAACGACGGCTGGCCCGACATTCTGCTGTGCAACGGACACGTCTATCCCGAGGTCGAGCAGTTGAAGACCGAGGCGGGATATCCGCAGCGCAAGATCCTCTACAAAAACCTGCGCAACGGACGCTTCGAAGAAGTCGCAAATGCCGGCCCCGGCATCAATGCCCCGAACGCCTCGCGGGGTGCGGCTTTCGGCGACTTCGACAACGACGGAGACCTTGACGTCGTGGTCAACACTGTCAACGGCTACCCACAGCTCCTGCGCTGCGATTCGCACTTCGACCGCAACTGGATCAAGGTGAAGTGCATTGGCGTCAAGTCAAACCGCAGCGCCATCGGCGCGCGCCTCAAGTGCGTCACCCATCCTCCCGACGAGCCCAAGCCGCACCCTCAGATCGACGAAGTGCGCAGCGGCGGAAGCTATATCTCGCAGAGCGACCTGCGAGTGCACTTCGGCCTCGGCAAAGCCGACAAGGTTGAGCTGCTGGAAATCCGCTGGCCCAGCGGCCAGGTGGACACGCTGAAGGACGTCAAGGCAAACCAGTTGATCGTGGTGGAAGAAGGCAAAGGTATCGTTCGCACGCAAACCTTCGAGGCGGCGAAAAAAGCAAGCACAGCGAAATAATTGACGTGCTTCTAAAAGACAACCGAAGCTGCTCGCGACGCGTCCCGCTTCATCAACAACTCCTGGGTCAGCGGCACCGTAGTCAACACCTGCACGATCTTCTCCGAGGCGAAGCCCTCTCCGTAAGGATTGGTCATGCCCACCAGAGCGCTGCGGAATTCCGCACTTCTGGCAATCGCGATGGCCTGGAGAATGGAATCGGCGTCCGGGGCAGCGTCCAGCACATTTCTGGCCCGCTCACGGCCTTGCTGCCGCAGTCCAACGTTGACGGTTGGCAAGGCAAAGGAGGCGGATTCCATGATACCGCTGCTCGAATTCCCAACTAACACCTCCACCTGCCGAAGCAGGCTCCAATAAGTCACTGCATCAAGGTTGGTGAAGACTCGTCCTTCTCTGCGACCAGCCATGAAGGACCGGGTGTGCTCGATGAGAGCGCGGCTCCCGGCGTCCGCGTTGGGATAGCAGAACAACATTTGGAAAGGAATCGCTGCCAGGGCTCTAAACAGAGCATCCGCTTCGCGTATCGTATCTCGATTGATGGTCACCGGATGGTAGGCCACAAGAATGGTCGGCTGCCCAAGATCAATCTCCAAGCGCGATTCTACTTCGTCTCTGCTAAACAGGGTTCGCCGGCGAAGATGATCGATGGACGGAGCTCCGGCCCGATGCACCCGCCATTCTTCTTCGCCCATGCCGATGACCCGCTGCCGCGCGGCGTAGGTCGATGTGAAATGGATGTGGCTCATCTTGGTCAGGGCGTTCCTCACCGCATCGTCGATGGCTCCTTCACTGATTTCTCCGCCTTCGATGTGGGCAATCGGGATCCGCAATGCCAGGGCAACCGCTGCCGGGGCCAACAGTTCATAGCGGTCCGCGATCAACAAAAGCAGGTCCGGCCGCATCTGTCCCAGCAGGTCGGCCAGGCTCAGGGTAGCTACGCCGATTGTCTTGGCCATGCCCACATCGCTATCGGAACTCAGCAGACACTCGATTCGGGCGCTGACCGTGAAACCGTCCCGCTCAATCTCCTGCATGGTGTACCCGAACTCGGGCGACAGGTGAGACCCCATCACAACGATCCGCAGATCGACATCCTCGCGCTGCGACAAATCGCGCAGCGGCCAGTACAGATGTCCATAATCGGCGCGAGACGTGGTGACTGCGGCAATCGTGCGCTTCATGCCTTCACCTGAGCGGGCAAACGATTCAAGCATCGTAGGAGCGTTTCACTGGGCCGGTATTCGGGCACTAGACAGCAAAGTGTTTCGACAACGCAGTCGAGGTCGCGCCGCCCACAGCCCTCTGCAAGCTCTTGCATCGCCCTGTCAAAACTGTCTGGCGATTGCTGTGGGCTGAGGATGCGGCGGAGCCCGGCAACGCTGCTAGGCTCAGCAGATTCGCCGGCCGCCACCAGTTCCTCCGCCATCTTGTCGCCGGGACGAAGCCCGGTAAACATAATCTTGATGTCCCGCTCCAGTTCCAGTCCCGCCTCTCGGATCAGGTCCCGCGCAAGGTCAACGATCTTGACCGGCTCTTTCATTTTGGGAACGAAGATGCCGCGTTCATCTCCCAGTGCCTCGGTTGTCAGGACCAGCCTCACCGTCTCTGTCATGGAAAGAAAATACCGGCTGACCCCAGGGTGAGTTACCGTCACCGGGCCGCCGCGGGAAATCTGTTCGCGGAACAGCGGCACTACGCTTCCCTCGGAGCCCAGAACATTTCCCAGCCGCAGAGCTACCATCCGGCACTCAGCGTTGCTCCATCGCAGCAGCGCCAGTTCCGCAACCCGCTTGGAAGCCCCCATCACGCTGAGCGGATTCGCCGCTTTATCGGTGGAAATCATGATCAGCTTCGGAACTCCGCATCGGCGGGCAGCTTTGGCCAGGTCCAACGTTCCAATCGCGTTGTTCGCCACTGCGGCAATGGGATTCACTTCCGCGAGGGGAACATGCTTGAATGCCGCCGCGTGATAGACAACCTCGGGCTGATACCTTTCGAAGATCTCAGCCAGCAGCGCCGGGTCGCCAACGTCCCCCAGGATGGGCACGTGCTCCGCTCGGCCACCTATAGCAGCCAATTCGCTGGCGATGCGATGCAGGTTGCCTTCCGAATGGTCGAGCAGAACCAGCAGTCGCGGGCCGGAGGCCACGATGGCCTTCGCCAGAGCGGAGCCGATCGAGCCTCCCGCTCCCGTCAATAGGATGGTCATGTCCCGATTGTAGAGGGTGCTTCACCAGCCCGGAGCCGGAGCCCCCATTACGCGCGCATTTGCGCGTAACCGCGGTGGAGCAACCCACCGTGCCCATCGTGCGCTATGAAACATTATTTCGTCCTGCGGAGCGGGACTCTCGCACTGGCGATTCCGCCCTTGAGGCGCCGTCAGAGGACGCGCGGAGGGAATGTTCCCGCCCTGGGGAGGAGCTTTTCTATCCATTAACCACTAACATCCACTGCACTACAGCTTCGGAAGCACGATGCCTTTCTGCCCCTGGTACTTGCCTTTCTTGTCCTTGTAGCTGGTCTCGCACTGCTCGTCGGATTGGAAGAACAGTATCTGGCACAGGCCTTCATTGGCGTAGATGCGCGCCGGCAGCGGCGTGGTGTTGGAGATTTCGAGGGTGACGAAGCCTTCCCACTCCGGCTC
>Ga0209040_10004840_pt1 | contig 10124 bp, 9 predicted proteins | sample BogFormECP12_OM3_FD_188240 | JGI IMG/M metagenome (GOLD analysis project Ga0209040, IMG submission 188240) | Bog forest soil microbial communities from Calvert Island, British Columbia, Canada - ECP12_OM3 (SPAdes) (version 2) | ecosystem: Environmental > Aquatic > Freshwater > Wetlands > Bog ... | reverse complement strand
CTACCACCTGTCCACGCTGTTCCCGCCGGTCCGGCCGCACGGGCACCTGGAGCTGCGGATGATCGACGCGCAGCCCGGCGACGGCTGGATCGTGCCGGCGGCCGTCGTTACCGCCCTGGCCGATGACGAGCGTGCCGCCGACGCCGCGCTGGCCGCCGCCGAGCCGGTGTGGGAGGGGGCGCCCGACGCCCAGGACCCGTGGCTGCGGGCGGCCAGGTACGGTCCTTCGGACCCGCGGATCAGCCAGGCCAGCAAGGAGTGCTTCGAAGCCGCCGGCGCCGCGCTGGCCCGGTCGGGCGCGCCCGCCCCGATCCGACGGGCAGTCGCCGACTTCACCGAGCGCTACGTGATGAAAGACCGATGTCCTGCCGACGACCAACTAGACGGAGTCTGAAGATGACGGAGTCACAGATCGACCCAGAAACCCTGCGCGCGGTCATCGCGCGGGAACTGACCGGCGCGCGGCAGCGGACCTCGCTGCTCACCGACAGCGTGGACGAGGCCGACCTGGTCAGACAGCATTCGCCGCTGATGTCCCCGCTGGTCTGGGATCTCGCGCACATCGCCAATCAGGAAGAGCTCTGGCTACTCCGCGAGGTCGGTGGCCGCGAGCCGATGCACCCGGAGATCGACCGGCTGTACGACGCGTTCGAGCACCCGCGGGCCGAACGTCGCACGCTCCCGCTGCTGCCGCCGGCCGAGGCGCGGGCTTACGGGCACGAGGTGCGCGGCCGCGTGCTCGACCTGCTCGAGCGTGCTCCGTTGACCGGGACGCGGCTGCTCGGCGACGGGTTCGCGTTCGGGATGATCGCCCAGCACGAGGCGCAGCACGACGAGACGATGCTGATCACGCACCAGATCCGGGCCGGAGCGCCGGTACTGGCCGCCGCGTCCCCCGGCCCGGCGCCCGCCGACGCGTTCCGGCTGCCGGCCGAGGCGCTCGTCCCCGGCGGCCCGTTCACCATGGGCACCTCCACCGAACCGTGGGCGCTGGACAACGAGCGCCCCGCGCACGCCGTCGACGTGCCGCCCTTCTATCTCGACACCACCCCCGTGACCTGCGGGGCCTACACCGAGTTCATCGAGGACGGCGGGTACGACGACCCGCGCTGGTGGACGCCGGTCGGCTGGAAGCACCGGCAGAAGACCGGGCTGACCGCTCCGCTGTACTGGCGTCGGGACGGCGGGCAGTGGACCCGCCGGGTCTTCGGCCGGCCAGAGCCGGTCACGCCGGACGAGCCGGTGCTGCACGTGTGCTGGTACGAGGCCGACGCCTACGCCCGCTGGGCCGGCCGACGGCTGCCGACCGAGGCCGAGTGGGAGAAGGCGGCCCGGTACGATCCCGCCACCGGCCTGACCCGCAGGTACCCGTGGGGCAACGCAGCCCCCGGGCCGTCGCACGCCAACCTCGGCCAGGCCTTCCTGCGCCCGGCGGCGGCCGGCTCCTACCCCGGGGGGGCGGCGCCGTGCGGGGCCAGGCAGCTGATCGGAGACGTCTGGGAGTGGACGAGTTCGGACTTCCTGCCCTACCCGGGGTTCGAGGCGTGGCCATACCGGGAGTACTCGGAGGTGTTCTTCGGCCCGGAGTACAAGGTCCTGCGCGGCGGCTCGTTCGCGGTCAGCCCGGTGGCCTGCCGCAGCACGTTCCGCAACTGGGACTACCCGATCAGGCGGCAGATCTTCTCCGGCTTCCGCACCGCTCGCTCAGCCACCCTCTCCCCTGGGGGGACCGCCCTCAGGACCCCCAGGGAAACCGCCTGATGTGCCGGCACCTGGCCTACCTCGGGACGCCCGCCTCGCTGCGGACGCTGCTCATCGACCCGCCACACGGGCTGTACCGGCAAGCCTGGGCGCCGCGCCGGCAGCGGTACGGGACGGTGAACGCGGATGGGTTCGGGGTCGGCTGGTACGCGCCAGACGACCCGGTCCCGGCCAGGTACCGCCGCCCGGTTCCGATCTGGGGGGACGAGTCCTTCGCCGACATCGCCCGGGTGACCAGCACGGGCGCGGTGCTCGCCGCGGTGCGCTGCGCGACGGAAGGCACCGACCTGGGCACCGCCGCGGTCGCGCCGTACGTGTCAGGCCGCTGGCTGTTCAGCCACAACGGCAAGGTCGAGGGGTGGCCGGATTCGGTCGCCGGGCTGGCCGCCATCCTGCCCGCAAGCGCGCTGCTCGGTCTGGAGGCCCGGGTCGATTCGGCGCTGCTGTGGGCGCTGGTGCGGCGTCGGCTCGAACTCGGCGTGACCGCGGAGCAGGCCCTGGCGGATACCGTCCTGGCGCTACGCGCGGCGGGCGTGACCGGCCGGTTCAACTTCCTGCTTACCGACGGCCGGGTGATCGCGGCCACCGCGGCGGGCGACACCTTGTGGTACCGGTCCGGGCCGACGGACGCGTTTGTGGTGGTCGCCTCGGAGCCCGGCGACGACGAGCCCGGCTGGACCGAAGTCCCCGGTAGTTGCGTCGTCACCGCCACCCGCCAGCAGGTCAGGGTGGCTGAGATCGGCGCGCTTGACGGTCATGCCACGCAGCGCCAGGTCACGCAGCGCCAGGTCATGCAGCGCCAGGTCATGCAGCACCAGGACATGCAGCACCAGGACATGCAGCACCAGGACATGCAGCACCAGGACCCCGAAGACGGAAGGATCGCGATCCGATGACATCCCTCGACCGCCGGCTGCCGCCTGGTTTCCTCGCCGAGGCCCTGCGCGCGGACGCGCTGAGCGGGCTGACCGCGGAACCGAAGTCGCTGCCGCCTAAGTGGTTCTACGACGCCCAGGGCAGCGCGCTGTTTGACAAGATCACCGAGTTGCCCGAGTACTACCCGACCCGGGCCGAACGAGAGATCCTGCGCGCCACCGCGGCCGTGATCGCCGGGCAGACCCGGGCGCGGACCCTGATCGAGCTCGGCTCCGGGTCTTCGGACAAGACCAGGCTGCTGCTCGACGCGCTGCGAGCCGCGGGCACGCTGCGCTGTTACGTGCCGGTCGACGTCAGCGAGCCGGCCCTGGCCGCCGCGGGGAGGGCGCTGTCGGCGGAGTACCCGGGCCTGGACGTGCGCGCCGTGGTGTCCGATTTCGAGGAACGTCTCGGGTTCCCGGCCGACGGGGACGCGCCCGCGCCCCGGCTGGTCGCCTTCCTCGGCAGCACGATCGGGAACCTGGAGCCCGATCAGCGGGCCGCTTTCCTGGCCCGAGTCCGGGCCCAGCTGCGGCCGGGTGATTTCTTCCTGCTCGGCACCGATCTGGTCAAGGACGAAGCCACGCTGATCGCCGCGTATGACGACGCGTCGGGGGTCACCGCCGACTTCAACAAGAACGTGCTCGCGGTGCTGAACGCCGAACTCGGCGCCGATTTCGACCTGGACGCCTTCGAGCACGTCGCGGTGTGGGACGCCAGCGCCGAGTGGATCGAGATGCGGCTACGGTCGCTGGCCGAGCAGACGGTACATCTGCCGGCCATCGGGCTCACCGTCGGCTTTGCCGACGGAGAGGAGATGCGCACCGAGGTGTCGGCCAAGTTCCGCCGCACGGGCGTGTCGGCTGAGCTGGCCGCCGCCGGATTCGCGATGCAGGCGTGGTGGACCGATGCCGAGGCTCAGTTCGGCCTGTCGCTATCCGTCCCAGCCTGAGCCTTGCCGCTAACCGGATCAAGGCCGTCTGTCCGTGATCACGTGCCCTTAGGCGTCATTTCCGGAGCCTTTTGGACATGTGATCATGGTTGGCACATTAGGCACGGCGTACGGGACGGCCGATGCGCTTCTGCAGGCAGACCGTCACGGTGTCCCCGGCTTCCTTGCCGATGACCTTGCGGATGTCGGCCTTGACTGGGAGCTTGTGGGTGCCGTCAGGCGGACATGGGCGAGCCAGCCATCGCGGTGCGCGGGCTGCGCAAGAGCTTCGGCCCGAAGGAGGCGGTGGCCGGGATCGATCTGGAGATCGCGGCGGGTTCTTTCGCCGGGCTGGTCGGGCCGAACGGGGCGGGCAAGACCACATCCCTGTCGATGATGACCGGCCTGCTGCGGCCGGACGGAGGCCAGGTTCTGATCAACAGGCTGGATGTGTGGGCCGACCCGCCCGCCGCCAAGGCGGTCATCGGGGTGGTCCCGGCCGAGGCCCGGTTGTTTGAGCGGCTTAGCGGCGAGGAACTGCTGGAATACGCCGGCCGGCTGCGCGGCTTGCCGGTCGGCGAGGCGCGCTCCCGGGCCGCGCAGTTGCTAGGCGTGCTGGACCTGACTGCGGACGCCAAACGCCTGGTCGCCGACTACTCCACCGGCATGCGCAAGAAGGCCACCCTGGGCTGTGCCCTGATCCACAACCCATCGGTGCTGTTCCTGGACGAGCCGCTCGAAGGCGTCGATCCGGTCTCCGCCGATGTGATCCGCCGGCTGCTGACCCGTTTCGTCGGCTCCGGCTCGACCGTACTGTTCTCCAGCCACGTCATGGAGTTGGTCGAACAGGTCTGCGACCACGTCTCCATCATCAACAAGGGCCGGATCGTGGCCACCGGCACCACCGAACAGGTCCGGGGCGGCAAGACCCTGCAGCAGGCGTTCATCGACCTGGTCGGTTCGAGGGCGGACGGCGGGGAGGGACTGTCGTGGCTCGGCTCTTCGTCCAGCTGAAGCTGCGCTTGCTGCGCAATGGGCTGCGCTCCTCCACGCAAGCCCAGGTCGCCTTCATTATCAGCACGATCTTCGCCGCGCTGGTCGCGGTCGGTACCTTCGCCGGCCTGGCCGCGCTACGCGGCAACAGCGCGTCGGTGGATCTGACCACGGTCGTCTTTACCGTATTCGCGTTCGGCTGGCTGATCCTGCCGCTCCTCGCCTTCGGCCTCGACGGCACCCTGGACCCCGCCACGCTGGCCCTCTACCCGCTGCGCACCCGCCCGCTGGCCGTGGGCCTGCTGGCCGCCTCGGCCACCGGCGCCTGGCCGCTGGCCAATCTGGTCGGCCTGCTCGGGGTGACCATCGGGCTGGCCCGCGGCGGATTCGGCCTGTTCATTGCGCTGCTCGCGGTCCTGCTGGAGGTGCTGTTCTGCATCACGCTGGCTCGGTTCGTGACCGCGGGCCTGGCCGGGCTGCTGCGCTCACGGCGCGGCAAGGACTTCGCCGCGTTCCTGATTATCCCGATCTTCGCCGTCTACGAGGTCTTCACCCAGGTGGTGCCGAAGCTGACCGCCGAGGGCAAGCTGACCCCGGCGAGCTTCGCCGGCGCCGACGTGTGGATGCGCTGGCTTCCGCCGGGCCTGGCCGCGCACGCGATCCAGGACGCCTCGAATGGGCACCCAGGCACTGCGTTGCTGCAACTGACGCTGCTCGCCGCCGTCATCGTCGTGCTCGGCCGGTTGTGGATCGGATCCCTCAGCCGGGGCCTCGTGACGGTCGATACCACCACACAGTCATCGACGGTGCGCGGCGCGGCGCTGCCATTCGGCCGTTACGGCCTGCGCGGCACGGTGGCCGCCCGATCCTGGATCTATCAGCGCCGCGAACCCAGCTCCATCATCTACTGGTGCATCACGGCGGTCGTCATGATCGCCGTGTCCATCAGCACCATCCTGACCCCGAGGTATCTCAGCGGATTGCTCGGCAGCGCGGCCCTCGGGGCCGCTCTCATCGCCGTCCTCCACTCCGACTCGATCGGGATGAGCGGACCGAGCTTTGGCTTGGAGGCGATGGCGCTGAGCGGACGCCGCGCCCTGCGCGCCTATTTCTCCGGCCAGAACATCGCGCTCGGCATGATCGCGGTGCCGCTGCTGACGCTGATCTCCTTCGGCCTCGCGGCCGTGGCCAAGCACCCGGTGGACGGATTCCTGGGCATGGCGGTGGAACTCGCCGGGATCGGCGCAGCCTTGGCCTTGGGCAGCGTTTTCACGGTCACCGCGCCTTACCCGGTGGAGAAGCGGGTCGGCAGCCCTACTCCCAGGCCGGTCGACGGATACATGGGCTATCGGCTCGCGGGCACGTTCGGCAGCCTCTTCGGCACGGTGGTGGCGGTCATCCCGGTCGTGCTCGCCGCGGTATTCACTCGCTCGGATCCGGCGGTGGTCCGGATGCCGGTGCTCGTGCTGTGCGCCGCTGGGTACGGTATCGCGCTGGCGTGGATCGGCGTGCGGGTCGCCGGCGGCGTGGCCGAGCAGAAGCTGCCCGACCTCTACCAGATCGCCGTCCGTAGCGAGCTCTAGCCAGATGCGGGGTCCTGATCGGGTAACGAACCACCCCGCTGCGCCTTGTTCCGGGCTGAGGAATAGCCGAGCAGAGCGGCGAGCCCGAGCGCGCTGCGGGGAGCGTAGGGGACGCGCCACATCCCGCCGTGGGCGGCCGCGTGCGCCTCGTCTTGCCAGGGATGTGCCTGCTCCGGGCCGCCGCCAGTGTGCAAGTCATGGACGAGCAATGCCGCCATGAGCGTCTTGGTGGTAGCGGGTTCGAAGACCTCGAGGCCGAACCGGGGCGCGCCTGCGTACGCCGCGGCCAGCACCCGGTTTTTGGTGACCGACCGGGTACGAGTCGGCGGGGCGACGTTCATGGATACGGCCGCGCGGCCGTCACGGGCGACGGTGGCACGCCAGCGCTGCACACGCTTGGCGAGGGCATAGTTGGGGCCCTGTTGAGGCACCAGGCCGTCGCAGATGCCGGGATTGGCACCCGGCGGATAGGCGGGGCGGAGCAGCCGCCCGCCGGACAGAGTCCGCAGCGGCCAGCCGCCGAGCTTGGCCGCGCGGGACCGGGCCGCGAAGGCGCGGACGGACTGGGCCACCGCGTCGGCCGGGACGGCGAACACGTCGGTGGGCGTCGCCAGGAACGCGAGCGCGACGTCGCGGCGCCCGGCCCGCAGGCGCTCGGTCAGCGCGTCGACGGCGCTGGCGAGGCGGACATTGGCCGCGCCGTCGGCGTAGACGTAGTTGCCGAGTACCAGCGGGCCGTCAACGCCGGCCAGCCAGTCGGCGACGGCCGGGACGTCACTGGCCAGGTCGACACCCGCACGCTGCGTCAGTTCCTCGCCGTCCTGAGGGGTCACCGCGTCTTCGCCCGGCTTGTCGTGAGCTACCGGGACGAGCAGCGTGCCGCCACTGCGCCGCGCCGTTTCCAGGACCCGCTCCCAGATGGCCGGGCGGGGCAGGTCCACCCCGATCACCCGGGCGCCCCAGCTCAGCAGTACGGGCAGCGGACCCACTTCGGCGCCCGCCCCGAGCGCCACGACCGTGCGGCCGGGCAGGGCCAGCCAGTCGGGGTTCGCGGCAACGGTCTGAACGGCAGCCGCGCATGACGGCTCGATGACACCCGCGGTGACCCACGCCTCCAGCCTGCGCAGCAGGGCGCTGCCGCACACCCGCTCACCCCGGTAGGGCAGCGACAACTCCCTTTCCGCGGCCCCGGTACCTGCCACCGTGACCGCGGTCAGCACGCACCGCGCAGGCGTCGTGAGCAGCGTCTCCAGCCCGGTCTCTGAGCCGTCGCGGCCCACGACGCGCATCTGCCTGTGCAGTGACGCCAGCCCGTCACGGGCCACCGAAACCGCAGCCTGCTTCGATGTCAGCCCCGCTTCGATCAGCCTGCGGAAATGCGTTAGGTAGCCCGCGCGCCAGTTGGTTTCCCGACGAGCATCGAGCGCGCCGGCCGGGTCGACTCGGGCCAGGGCATCAGCGACCACGGCCTGGCCCAGTGCTGAGGTGCTCCTGTGGCCGCCCTCCGAGGCAGGAAAGGCAACTCCGGCGGCCTCGTCGCCGCTCATCTCGCTCATGCGATCGTCACCAGACCATCATGGCGCGAGAATTATGATCCGGGCGATGTCGAAGATGGCCCGGTCGCTCCGACCTGGTGATGAGAGCGCGTCGACGGGGCGCACGGAATACCGAGGGAGACACCGGTGAAGTACTTGATGCGCCGGGGACGCGCTGACCGTGCCGACGCTGTCGCAGGAGGCGATCCGGCTCACCCGCTGGCTGCACCGGCTGCTGCCCGACGACGGCGAGGTGGCCGGCTTGCTGGCCCTGATGCTGCTGACCGACGCGCGGCAGCCGACTACCTCGACGCGGCCCGGCGCGCCACTAGCCTGCCCGAACGCCGCTACCTGGCCCTTCAGGCCGCACGGCTGACCTATGACGGCACCGCTTGACCTGGCCGGATAACGAATCAGCGGGCGCGTTCGGCAACGGGGGCTAGGGTCCGGAGCAGGTGGCTGAACCCGCGGGGAGCCCGCGCCTGGCGTCGGCCGGAGGTCTGGACGGTGATGTCGCTGGCCTGCACGACCGGGCAACCCGCCTCGGTCGCGGCGGCGAGCAGGGCGTGGTCCTCGGCCGTCCGCAGCGGCCTGAATCCGCCGGCCGCGAGGTAGGCCGACGCCCGGATGCCGAGGTTGGCGCCGTGCACATGCCGGTGCGGCCCGGCCCCGAACTCGTACAGGGCATCAAATGCGGCCGGCACGTGCGGCGGATGCTCGGCCCAGTCGGCGACTTCGACCGTCCCGAGAACGACATCCCAGCCCCGGGCGGCGTAACTGAGCTGGCGCCGCAGCCAGCCGGGCGGCACGACGGTGTCGGCGTCGGTGGTGGCCAGCCAGATCGCGGCCGGATCGCGGCCCGCTGTCAGCCGGAGCAGTTCGGTCATGCCCGCCGCCCGGGCCGCGCCGACGTTCCGGGCGCGGACGCTGATCACGCTGACTCCGCAGGCCTGCGCGGCGGCGACCGTCTGATCAGTGCAGGTATCGGCGACCGCGAGAACCTGTGCGGGGATGCCGGCGGTGTTGACGGCCCGCCGCAGCGCCGACAAGCAGGCAGGCAGCAGCGTTTCCTCATTGTGCGCCGGCACCACGACACCCACCGCCTCGATGATGGCCGCCCGCCTCATACCAGTCCTGTCGCCTGAGCCACCGATAGCGGCGTCCCGTCGGTGCGGAGATAGACCTCGGCCAGGAAGTCGGGCTCGGTGTGCCGGACGAGGCGGCCCAGCCCTGGCTCGGCCGCGAGCATGCGATGGACGTCGTCGCCGGACCGGGGATAGTCGGTCACGGGGTGCCGCCAGTGCACGGCGAGCAACGTGCCCTCCGGCTCGAGGGCGGCGACCGCGTTCTCCAGGATCTGCTCGAGGTCGTGGTTCCCGAAGTAGTACAAGATCTCCGAGAGCACGATGAGGTCGAAGCGGCCGGACGGCCACTGCCGGGGGATATCGCGCTGCTCGACCTGGACGTGCGGCAGTTCCCCGGTGCGCCGGGCCGCTGCGCGGACCGCGGCCTCGGCGACGTCGCACGCCAGGAGCCCATCGCAGCGCCGGGCGAGCATCTTGGTGAGCACGCCGACGGAGCAGCCGAGCTCGAACGCCCTGCGGTACCGGGCGGCCGGGAGCATGGCCAGGCTGATCGCGTATTTACGTCGTTCGTACCAGCGGTCCTCGAAGCCCCAGGGATCGGCTGCGGTCTGGTACATGGCATCGAAGTAGCCCGCCGGCAGGGTCTCCGGGGCGGTCATCGCAGGAGCACCTCGTGCGCTCGGGTGAAGTGCGCCACGATGCCCGGCGGAAGCACCGGCCCGGCGCCCTCACGGTCGGTGAGCTGGCTGGCGAACGCGCTGATGGCCGATCGCTTCCTGGCCTCGATCTCGGCCGGCAGCGGAACCTGGCAGGCCCGCGGCCAGGGCACCCGCCGGTCGCCGGGTTTCGCCCAGTGCCACATCCAGATCGGGTAGCTCAGCACTTGCTGGCCCGCCCACCGGGCCGCCCGGCGCGCCGCGCGGCCCGCAGCCTCGTGGTCGGCGTGGGCGTCCGCTTCCCAGGGCGCGAGGCAGACCATGAAGCCGGCGCACAGCTCGCGCAGGCGCGCGGATAGCTCGCCCTCGCAGGCGGCCAGGCCGGTGTCGGGGAACCGCAGCCTTATCACGTCAATGCCGAGTACACCCAGCACGGCAAGCGCGTCCGCCGACTCCGCGGTCCGCGTCCGCCCGATGGTCTCGGTGTCGGCGCCGGGGTGTGATGCCTCACCGTCGGTGACCGCGATCAGGCGCAGTCGCGCGCCCCCGGCGGCCAGCACGGCCATCGTGCCGCCGACACCGAGTACCTCATCGTCCGGGTGGGCGGCGATGACCACCACGCTGGGCCAGGCCTGCGGGCTGGCGGCCGACAGCTGCCACAGCTC
>Ga0209040_10004838_pt1 | contig 10128 bp, 10 predicted proteins | sample BogFormECP12_OM3_FD_188240 | JGI IMG/M metagenome (GOLD analysis project Ga0209040, IMG submission 188240) | Bog forest soil microbial communities from Calvert Island, British Columbia, Canada - ECP12_OM3 (SPAdes) (version 2) | ecosystem: Environmental > Aquatic > Freshwater > Wetlands > Bog ... | reverse complement strand
TCCACCTTCGCCGCCTCCGCCAACCAAACGAATCGGCAAAATATCAGAGCCTTACACTCGGCGAATCCGCAAAATGCGCTTGTGACTCAGTAGAACTAGAGACCGAGTATACATAATTTTTAAACAGCGCTTCACGGTTCCGCAGATTGATTTCCGCGTTGGCTCTGGCGATAGCGATGCCCTCGAACGCCTGATCCAGAATGCCGACGATCCGCCGCTGCTCAGCGAGCGGCGGGCAGCAAATGTGGAAAGCCTTCGCCTCTGGAAAATAAATCGTTTGATGAACCGCGCCGCTGGAAAATCGGAGTAGCCCCTCACCCTCGGCGATGAACAGGTATTTCAGAAACTCCGGCTCAAGCTCTTTCGAGCAAATCCAGTTCACGAAGTCCTGGCTGGTCGCCATCGGCGAGCCCATCACGACGACATAGCCAACGGAGGCAGTGCGCGACAGGCAGACCGTTCTCACCGGGAGAACTCTAGCGGAAGAATTATTGATCCCGTCCTCTGTCACCTTCTCGATCGTGTCCTGTACGGTTTCCCCGTGAAAGGATTTGGCGTCGGAAATTGAAATCCACGGGATGTTTCCACCCCAATAGCTCGGAACCCTCCGGCTCGGCGTGTGACCCGATTCCATCCGGGCCAAAGCTGTCAGCGGCGACCATTTCCATCCTTTTGGCGGTGCCGCTTCGGGCATTCCGACCGCCAAAGCGAGGCGGGGTGGAATGCGCCGGGTCGTCGCCTCCCGGCCGCCCGTGCGGGTGGCCGCTCGTTCCGCGTAATTCATACCAGCGCCCTGATTCCCGCCAGCACCTCCGCGCTCTCCGCGTCCAGCGCCGCAATCTCGTCCAAAATCTCCAGCGGCGAGCGATGCGGCGCCGCCTCGCCGCCGTTCGGGTTCTTCACCGAGAGGTCGAAGGTCACCGGGTCGAGCGCCTTCGCGTCCACTGTCCAGCTTTTCGGCGAATCCGCGCGCGTCGCCTGGAGCTTCACGAACTCGGCGAGGTCGCCGTCGTTGAGCGGATTGGTCTTGCCGAGCGTGCGGCCGGGATCGCATTGGTAGAACCAGATTCTTTGCGTCGGCGCGCCCTTCTCGAAGAACAGCACCACCGTCTTGACCCCCGCGCCCTGGAACGTGCCGCCAGGCATGTCGAGCACCGTGTGCAAGTCGCAGCTCTTCAGGAGTTCGCGCCGCAGGCTCACGCTGGCGTTGTCGCCGTTCGACAAAAACGTGTTCTTGATGACGATTCCGGCGCGCCCGCCTGCCTTCAGCGACTTGATGAAATGCTGCAGGAACAGGAACGCCGTCTCGCCGGTGCGGATGTCGAAGTTCTGCTGCACCTCCGGCCGTTCTTTGCCCCCGAACGGCGGATTGGCGAGGATGACGTGATAGCGGTCCTTCTCCTGGATGTCGTTGATGTTCTCGGCGAGCGTGTTGGTATGGAGGATGTTGGGCGCGTCGATCCCGTGCAGGATCATGTTCATGATCCCGATCACGTAAGCCAGGCTCTTCTTCTCCTTGTCGAAGAAGGTTTTGGTTTGCAGCGTGTTGAGATCGGCGGTCGTCAGCTTGCGGTGGGCGCGGATGTAATCGAAGGATTCGCATAAAAAACCGGCCGAGCCGCAGGCGCCGTCGTAGATGCGCTCGCCGACCTTGGGCTTGATCACCTTGATCATCGCGCGGATGAGCGGGCGGGGCGTGTAGTACTCGCCGCCGTTCCGCCCTGCGTTGCCCATCCGGCGGATTTTCTCTTCGTAGAGCTGCGACAGCTCGTGCTTTTCGGCCTGCGAGCGGAAGCGCAACTCATCGATGAGGTCGAGCGAGTCGCGCAACGAATAGCCGCTGCGGAATTTGTTGGCGATCTCGCCGAAAATCTCGCCGATCTTGTACTCGATCGTGTCGGGGTGCTCGGCCGAGGCCTTGAAGCCGGCGAGATAGGGCCAGAGCTTCTGGTTGACGAAATCGACGAGGTCCGGCCCGGTCAGCGTCTTCTTGTGGTCGAGGTCTCCGGATTGGGTTTTCGGCGCGGCCCAGGCCGACCAGCGGAATTGCGGGTCGAGAATGAATCTGGCGGGCCGGCCTTCGAGTTCCGCGGTCAGCGCCCGCTCGTGTTCGAGGTCGTCGAGGTATTTGAGGAAGAGCAGCCACGAGGTCTGCTCGGTATAGTCGAGCTCGGTCGTGCAGCCGGCCTCTTTCCATAAGACATCGTCGATGTTCTTGAACGTCTGCTCGAACATGTCTGGATCGTTTCCCCAACCGAATCAGAACCAAGCCTAGCAGCAACCTGGCTCTTGGGAGAAGCGTGGCGCCGGCGCGGGCCCGGCGTTGCGAGACTGCATCTGAATCGGATCGACATTGCCTTGACAAGAGGCGGCGGACTGTTCTATCTTTGTTCTCAAGACCTGTCACGACGGCCTCTTTGAAGGAAGAGGCCGGGAGTTGCGATTTTTTGCGTCGCCGCCACTAAGTGCTTGATAACTCTCAATTCGAGGCTGCCTAAAGGAAATCAAGGGAACCGAAAAGGAAGCGTTTTTGCTCTCAGTGGAAACGTTTGGACGCTTAAAGGAAGGTTGCCGGCGCTGAATGGGAGTTTCCAGTTGGTCGGAAACATCTCGCCGCTCGGGGCCGGCGCTTCATAACGCGCCGCCTGCGACGGCCGTCAGGCCGTGATGCGCTCATCCGCCGGAGAGGGCTCGCGCAACACATAGCCGCGGCCCCAGACTGTCTCGATGTAATTGCGGCCGTTCGACGCCATCGCGAGCTTCTTGCGCAATTTGCAAATGAAGACGTCGATGATCTTGAGCTCCGGCTCGTCCATGCCGCCGTAGAGGTGGTTCAAGAACATCTCTTTGGTGAGCGTCGTGCCTTTGCGCAGGGAGAGCAATTCCAGCATCTGGTATTCCTTGCCCGTCAGATGCACGCGGGCGCTGTCGATCTCCACCGTCTTCTGATCGAGATTGACGACGAGGTCGCCGGTGATGATGACCGACTGGGCGTGGCCCTTCGAACGGCGCACGATGGCGTGGATGCGGGCGACGAGCTCGTCCTTGTGGAAGGGCTTGGTGAGATAGTCGTCGGCGCCGTGGCCGAGGCCTTTAACCTTGTCCTCGATGCCGGCCATGCCGGAGAGGATGAGGATCGGCGTCTTGATCTTGGTGACGCGCAGCGTGCGCAAGACCTCATAGCCGGACATATCGGGCAGATTGAGGTCGAGCAGGATGATGTCGTAGTCGTAAAGCTTGCCGAGGTCGATCCCCTCTTCGCCAAGGTCAGTCACGTAAACGTTGAAGTTCTCCGACTTCAACATCAGCTCGATGCTCTGCGCGGTCGCGGCATCGTCCTCGATCAGTAGCACCCGCATTTCAGGCTCCCCGCCTCGATCCTTGCTTCCGTGACCGCGCTTTCCGCGCCGTCACGCCCTGCCCAGCCTGCGCGACGCATTCAACTGATTCGATTTGAGAGTGGCGGGCAATGGTTAACAAAACCTGATTTCATCGCGCAAGCCCCTTTCACTCTCGCCGCTCGTTATCAACAAAACGCTGAAAGTTTTGATGAAAACACCCCCTAAACTTTTAACGTTCCGCATTAACCGAGCCGCGCAGCGACTCCGTCGCCTAAAGATTTCGCCGCGGCCTGAACTGGCCGCGCGCAGCGGGACCGTTTTTGGCGGCGGCTAAATTGGAAGACCGTCTGCTGGTTATCCTTTATCAAGCCGCCAAAGGATCTGTCTGCTGCTGATTTTGATCGGCATGTGGGCGTGTGGTCAACGCGTCAGCGTTGTCCACATGTCCATAGGCCCCGAGCGGCGCGCCGTCGCGCCAGACGGCCATCGGGGCGCGATCGCCGAGCGCCTGATGAAGGCGGCGCTCGTTGTAGAAGGCGATCCAATCGCCGATGCCGACCCTCGCCTCGCGGGCGTCGGCGTAGCCCTTCAGATCGATGTCCTCGTATTTGAGCGAGCGCCAAACGCGCGCGATGAAGACGTTGTCCATCCAGCGACCGCGCCCGTCCATCGAGATGCGAACGCCGGCCGCGATCCGCGCGCCGGTGAAGGCTTGCGCCGGTGAACGGGCTGCTCTGGTCGGTGTTGAAGATCTCCGGTTTGCCGCGCCGGGCCCGCGCCCTCCTCCAGCGTCGCCACGCGAGACGCGAAGCGTCCATGGCGTTCGACAGCCGCCAGGAACAGAACCGCTCGGCTCGCCCAGTCGATGACGGCGGCCAGATAGAGAAAGCCGCGACCGATCGGAATATCGGCGATGTCGGCCGCCCAGACCTGATTTGGCCGCTCGATCGTCAGGTCGCGCAGCAGGTAGGGATAGACCTTGTGGGCGCGGGATTGGTCGTCCTCGGCTTAAGGCCCGAGCGCCGCGATCCCCATCAACCGCATCAGCCGCCGCACGCGTTTGCGGTCGATCGGAAAACCCTCCTCCGTCAGCGTCCGCGCGATGCGCCGCGCCCCGAAGAACGGTCGCACGGTGAACAGCGCGTCGATGCGCCTCATCGGCTCGAGGTCGTTGGTCCCCGGGCTTGACCCGGGGATGGCCTGACGCGGCTTGCGATAGACGCCCGAGCGCGCCCATGCCGATAAATCGGGATGATCGCGATCGAGCTTGGCGCGACGGTTCGACGCGCTCATTTGCCGAACCTCTTGGCGAACAAGCTTGTCCCCGACCTGATCGGGGATCAGTCTCGATCGTCAGCTGGCCGATCCTCGGATCAAGTCCGAGGACAAGCCTTGGCGTGAAGCTTTTCGATCGCGCGCGCCGACGCCGCCTCGGCGTCCAGCCCGACCTTTGGATCAAATGCCCGTGCGGCACGGTCCAAGAGATGCTTCTTCCACCCGTGGATCTGGTTCGGATGAACCTGATGGCGCTGCGCCAGGCAGGTTGCAGTCGCATGCTCCCGCAGCGCCTCGAGCGCAATCTTCGCCGTCAGCGCCGCGCCAATCTTCCGTCTCCTCTTCGTCATCTTCCGCTCCCTCCTGTCCCACTCGGAGCAGACTTCTTCCAACTCAGCGACTGCCCCAAAATCCGGGGCCACTTCATCCTCAACTGACAGGATCGTAGATCTGGGCTCCTTCGGTCCGGTCGGCACATCGCAAACCGAGGTCCGCGCTTTCCACTTGGCGATCGTGTTCGGGTTCACGCCGTAGCGCTTGGCTAGCCCTCTCAGGCTCTCTTGACTATGCTGTATCGCTCGACGGACCGCCTCTGTCGTCGTGGCGCTCCCGTGTAGAACCTGGCCCATAGCGCATCCTTCGAATCGCTCGACAAGAATGCACCAGCAAAATCCGGGACGAAACAGCTTAAGCAGCCTCGTCTCGCCGATGTTCGGACCGCTCAAGCCCGAATTCGTGTCGACGAGAATGTCGGCGGCGTACCGAATGAACGTCCCGGCATAGTCTCGTCAAACATCATACATCACTGCTTGTCGAAATCCCTGCGTTGGGACGGGCAGCCTCGTCTCGCCGGCCGAGAACGAACGGGTCTCGGCGTCCTTGCGAACCCGTCTCCGCCAGAGCCATTGCAACATTCCGCGGAAAAGGTCTTTGACCGGCGGAGACCACGCGACGCAAGAGCCGCGGCTGACTCAGAATTCGAGTCCCCGCGGGGCAATTTCCGCTCTCATGGCGGGCATGTACCGGAAGTAACGAGCGAATTCAGAGAGACCGAAAATCCGCAGATTCGAGGAATTTGAGTGGTGGAGCCAGACGGAATCGAACCGACGACCTCTTCAATGCCATTTAACAGATCAACCTGTCTCACGTCATTCAGCCATGTCGCATGTGGTTCCGCAAGTGTCTTGAAAGTTAGGTGTTTTTGCGTATGTTCTGTTTCAGGTGATCCCATCGTGTCTCGCTGTTGCTCAACGATTTTGGAACCTAAGTGGAACCTAGGAAGAGCCGTCATTGCCCAAACGCATTCCGCCGCTTAACGCCAAGCAACTCGAAAAATGGCGACCTGATCCAGATCGGACGTTGGAAAAGATCGACGGCGCGGTCGCTGGTCTCCGCGTCCGTCTCGCACCAAGTGGCGAGATGTCTTGGTCGCTCAGCACACGCATCGAGGGGACGCGGCGGCGAGTAGGGTTAGGTAAGGGGCTGAAACTCGCAGAGGCGCGTAGGAGGGCGGAGGAAGCGCGCACGCGCATCGCCACTGGCGAAGACCCCGCCGAAGCGCGAAGGGCGTTGAGATCGCGCCGGAAGGCCGCCGCACAGGGGTTTGGTACGCTCGGGTCAGTCGTCGCAGCTTACTACGAATCCGGGCCGGGGGCGGCATTGCGGTCAGGCAAGGCGGCGCGAGCGCTGGTGGAGCGCGTCTTCGCCGACCATCTGTCGCGTCCGGCTGTAGATGTCCGCTCGGGCGAATTGCAAGTGGCGATCGACGCATGGCGCTCAAAGTCGTCGGCGATGCGCGTAGCCGCATGTTTCCGGCCGCTGGTTCGTTGGGCTTGCAAACGCGGACTGATGACGAAAGGCGATGCGCTTGAGGCACCAACGCAAGGCTCACCAAGACAGCGTGTTTTGTGTCGCGAAGAGGTCCGACAACTCTTGCAGGCGTTGGGCTGGCGGGCGCACGACGCTGCTACTCGATTCATGCTGCTGACCGGCGCGCGGCGCGAAGAAGTCTGCGGCGCAGTGTGGGGCGAAATCAAAGATGGCGTCTGGATCATTCCCGGAGAACGTAGAAAGGACACACGGCCCAACGCGCGTCGAGCCAAAGACGATCATGTCATCCCCCTGTCGCGGCAGGCGTCGGCGCTGTTGCACCAGCTAGGGCCAGGAGAGTCCGACGCGCTGATATTCACCGGAGAGCCGGGGGCACGGTTGTCAAACTGGCCGCGATGGTCGGCGCAGATGGAACGGCGGCTCGGGTTTGACGTGTCGCCACGCGCCCTACGACGGACGTCCGCGACGTTTGCGGGGGACCTCGGGCAACCGCCGCATGTCGTCTCGGCACTCCTCGGTCATCGCAGCATCGGCGGCGGCCTTCATGCGCGCTACAACCAATCTCGATACCGGGCAGAAGTCGGCGTTGCGCTGCAACGGGTAGCCGATTTGCTGAATGCGCTTTCGGCAGGCGAGGACAACATTGTCTCGATTCGAAGAGCACACAATCGAGCAGAGCACTGAATCGAAACTGCGTACACCATGGCGACGCCACGCACCGGCCGCCCCAGAGGCCGCCCGCTTAAGCCGAAGGCGGATTCGCCCGTAAAGGATCGAGGCCGTCCAGCCGAGCCTCTGGCGACTCATCCGTTCAAATTTGAAATCGCGGTATTCTGGGCGACCAAGATTTGTTTGACCCTCGGCGAGAGAGGTACGGCGAACGGGCTGATCGCCGCAGCGTTTGGCGAGCGCGCGCCGTTCGATCTCGATCCACCCGATCCCAAACATCCAAATTTGGTGAAGCAACTTGTGCCGCTATCCCGTCAGCAATTTCGCAAGAATGCCGATCGTCTCAGAAAATTGGCGTCGCGATATCCCAAGACGGATTCCGACGCCATTTGGCTTTTAGCTGTGTCTCAGGCGATCGTCATCGCCTACGTCCTCGGCCCTCGTTTGAAGCAACCGGCTAAGCAAACAGCGTTGGACCACGCCGCCGCCGTCGGCGAGGAAAGCTGGGCGAAACAGACGCTCTTGCCATGGATCGATAGCCTTCCGACGCCAGCGGAGACGGAGGCGGACCAGAGCGCAGATCTCGACCGGATCACCCGAATTATCGCCGATTTTTTTGTCCCAGCCTGTGCGATAACGCTTGTTGCAACGACCTGAAACGGCGCTAATCAAGTTGGTCTCTGAAATTTTAAGAGACCGATCCGATGGACACCGCCGAAAAACCTAGACACAAGCTCAACGATACTTCGCTGCCGCGTAACAAGATCGGCTGGCGAGTCAGCCAATGGGCCGCTGAGACCGGCACCAGCAGAGCGACGGTTTATAGACGACTGGCTGACGGAAGCTTGAGGTCGCGCAAGTATGGCGGCCTCACGTTGATCCTCGGATTCGCTGGCGACGAGCCGGCCGATTGATGCGCCGTCATGGATCAACGAACGAAGAACCCAGTTTTGGCGATGCCGGGCCCGAAGGCTGATTCCGTCTGATAAGCCTAGCATGAACGACCCCATCGACTTCGCCATGATCAACCGAGCGGCTCTGGCGGCCTTCCCCGCGGTCTTGGCGCGCGTCCTTCCTGGCGGGAGGCGCGTCGGCGCCGAGATCGTCGCGCTCAACCCTCGCCGCGCTGACCGCAATTTCGGTTCGTTCAAAATCAACCGGTACAACGGCAAATGGGCGGACTTTGCGACGGGCGACAAGGGCGGCGATCCGATTTCGCTTGTCGCCTATCTCGCCGACGTTTCCCAAGTCGAGGCGGCCCGACTGCTGGCGCGAATGCTCGGCCTCGAAACCGGGGGCCGGCGATGAATCTCCACGAGAAATTCTCGCCTCTGATGCCGGAGGAAATTGCGGCCGCGCTAGCGATCACAAAGCAAGTACGCGACAATTGCGAGATTGTCGCACCGGTTCCGCTCGATGCGCCGCTGCTCGGCGTCAAGTTCAATGGCCGCAAGCCGGACGAGGTTTCCTGGTTTGTCAACGAAAAGGGCGAGCACCTATTCGCTGAGTGCCGGTGGAACCTCGAAGGCGGCGCCAAGGAGGTCAGACCCGCCTGCTTTACGGATCATGGGTGGAAGCTCGTTGCTTATCGAGCGCCGCGACCGATCTACAACCTCGACAAGCTTGCCGCTTCGCCAGACCGCCCTGTGTGGCTGTTCGAGGGGCCGCGCAAGGCAGACGGAGCCGGAGCGTGCTTTCCGAGCGCCGTAACGACCGCCAACGCTGGCGGTGCGAACGCCATCAAGCACACTGATCTCTCGCCTCTGCGCGGACGCAACGTGACCCTCTGGCGCGACAGCGACATCGCCGGTGCCAAATGGCTAGAGCAGATCATCGTAGCGCTTCGCGCCAACGGCGTGGCGTCGATTCGCGCACTGAATATAGCGATTCTACCGGCGGAGATGATCGAGCGCATCCCCGAGGCCAAGCGCGGCAAGTTTGATGTCGTCGATCTGATCGAGGCTGGCACGGAGCCAGGGGCCATTACGGCGGCCGCTGAAGCCGCTTGCGAGCCGGTGGCTATGTCCGTGGCGGAAACTGCGCGGACGCCGGCCGGCGGCCTCCTCTCGGATGTCGAGATCGATGCCGAGATTGAGCGCCTGTCGAAACTCTCGTCGGTCGCATACGAGCATCAGCGGGTCGCGGTTGCCCGGCGCATTGGTGTGCGCGCAACCGTTCTCGACATGCTGGTGAGAGGCAAGCGTCAGCCGGAGACCGCTAACGGACAAGGTCAGCCGTTGGACCTGCCGACGCCCGAACTTTGGCCCGACCGGGTCGACGGCGCAGCTTTGCTGTCCGAGATGACCGTCGCGATCCGCAAATACGTCGTTATGGAAGCCGGATGCCCGGAGGCCGTGGCGCTATGGACGCTCCACGCTCACGCGCTCGATGCCTTCCAGATCTCGCCGCGGCTTGCGGTTACCTCGCCGGAAAAGCGTTGCGGCAAGACGACCGCTCTCGATGTGGTCTATTCCTTGGCGCCTCGCCCGCTATCGACTTCAAACACTTCCGCCGCGGCGATCTTTCGCACCATCGAGGCGGCGCAGCCGACGCTGCTGATCGACGAAGCCGACACTTTCCTCACCAACAACGAAGAAATCCGGGGGGTGCTGAATAGTGGTCATCGCCGGTCCGCGGCTTACGTGCTGCGCTTGGTCGGCGACAATCATGAGCCACGGCAGTTCTCGACATGGGCGGCCGTCGCAATAGCCTTGATCGGCAACTTGCCCGAGACGCTGCAGGACCGCTCGATCCTCATTCGAATGCGCCGACGGCTTTCGTCCGAGTCTATCGCTCAATTCAGGGCGGATCGGACCGACGATCTCAAAGTCCTCGCCAGAAAGGCCGCGCGGTGGGCCAACGACAATCTCGAAACGCTTCGCGCGATGGACCCGGATGTGCCGCCGACGATCACCAATCGCGACGCCGACAATTGGGGGCCCCTTTTTGCCATCGCGGACGCCGCTGGCGGCGAATGGCCGGCGCTCGCGCGCGCAATCGCTGAGACGATGAC
>Ga0209040_10004837_pt1 | contig 10128 bp, 10 predicted proteins | sample BogFormECP12_OM3_FD_188240 | JGI IMG/M metagenome (GOLD analysis project Ga0209040, IMG submission 188240) | Bog forest soil microbial communities from Calvert Island, British Columbia, Canada - ECP12_OM3 (SPAdes) (version 2) | ecosystem: Environmental > Aquatic > Freshwater > Wetlands > Bog ... | reverse complement strand
TGTGACGCAGCCGCACAACATCGCTACCAAGCTTGGCGGTAGCTTGAGCGACGGCGTTCGCTAGCTGCTCCTGATTGACAAAACCGGTGGCGTACGGCATATCACTATTATCCTCCTGTACCCAAACCCCCGCCTCCTGCGTCTATCTGTCAAATTGAGACGCGCAGCTCTTTTTCTCTTGGCAGCAAGTGTGCTCTTGCCGGGCCAGGGCCTTCCCCTGCCCCACCGCACCAGAAAGCCGGCCGATAGCAACGACAAGTTGACCTTCTCCTTCGCCGGTGTCATCCGCAAGATCGACGACAAGTCTTTGGATCTTGAAGCCGTGGACACGCGCTTCATCAACTTTCTGATTAGCCCGGACTCCAAGCTCCCCACGGGTTTGAAGGAAGGCGACCCCGTTAGAGTAGACGCCACGCAAGACGACAAAGGGCTCTATCACGCGGTGGGCGGCAAGGTGGACACGGAGATCCTAAAACAGATGCCCAGGGAGAGCCCGTCACCGCACCTCAACGAACCGTCCGAGCCGGGCGCTCCTTCTGCTGCAGCCGCCGAACCGCCCGAACGGCCGGCCACTGAGGTGGTGAGGGACACTCCCCGCTACGATACGGGAGACGACGGTCCTCCCAAGCTCAAGCACGGCAAGGCTACCCAGCGCGCTTCCCGCGATGACGTTGACGCTGCCGTCCCGACCACCCTTGATGCCAAGGCCGCGGCCAGAAATGCCGCCATGGAACCGCCGCCGGCCGCCGCCGGGAGCGTTCCCACCATGTCCGGGCCAGGCGCCGATTTGATCGAACGCGCCCGCGACGCAGCGGCCAATTTTCTCAACAACCTTCCCAACTACGTATGCACTCAGGTGACCACGCGCTACCAGAGTGAAACCAAAGTCCCCAACTGGCAGGCGTTGGACAACATCAGCGCGGAACTGGTATACGAGAACGGCAAAGAGAGCTATCGTAATCTCCAGATCAACAACAAGCCCACCAAGAAATCGCCGGAAGAGAGTGGAGCATGGTCCTCCGGCGAATTCGGCACCGTCCTCGAAGACCTTTTCTCACCGGCTACGGCCGCCGATTTCCACTTCGTCCGCGACACCACCACCAACCGGATGAAGTCCGGTAACTACGATTTCACGGTGGACCGCCCGCATTCCCACTGGAAAATCGCTGTGCAAAGCCAATTCCTTCTGCCGGCCTATCAGGGCTCGGTGTGGATTGAGAAATCGACCGCGCGGGTGCTCCGAATTGAAATGCAGGCTACAGAGATTCCGAAACAGTTTCCCGAGGATGTGGTGGAAACAACCGTGGATTACGACTACGTCTCTCTCGGCACGGAGAAATACCTGCTGCCGGTACACGCTGAACTGCTCAGTTGCGAGCGCGGCAGCTATCGCTGCCAACGGAATACCATCGACTTCCGCACCTACCACAAGTTCACCGGCGAATCGACCATCAAGTTCAACCAGTAATCCATTGGATGTAAAATAAGGTTTCGCAGCCGATCATGAGCTGCGAAAGTTCTTCCGTACATCGAATCAGAACAGGGGAACCACAATGGCTGTGACTGGCGCGGGACTCGAAGGCGTTGTCGCTACTGAGTCCTCAATTTGCTTTATTGACGGCGATCTCGGGATCTTGAGCTATCAGGGCTATGACATTCAGATCCTGGCCGAGAACGCCATTTTTGAGGAAGTGATCTGGCTGCTGTGGCACGGACAACTGCCCACGACCGGAGAGTTGGCCGGGCTGAAGGCCGACCTGGTCAAGTATCGGCCCATCCCGAAAGAAGTGGCCACGTTTCTTGGGTCGGTGAGCAAGAACGCTCCGATGGACGTCCTGCGGACCGCCGTTTCCATGCTGAGCCTGTACGACCCGCAAGCCAAGGATATGGCGCCCGAAGCCAACGTCGAGAAGGCCAAGAAACTGATGGCCCAGACGTCGACCATTGTCACCACTTTCAATCGCCTGCGCATGGGCAAGTCGGTAGTGGAAGGCGATCCTCAGCTTGGCTTCGCGGCTAACTTTCTTTACTGCCTGACCGGCAAAGCGCCGGACGCGGTGATGGAGAAGACCTTTGATATCGCCCTTACGCTGCACGCCGATCACGAACTCAATGCCTCCACCTTCGCGGCCCGCGTAACGGCTGCGACGCTTTCCGATATTTATTCCTCGGTGACATCCGCCATCGGCGCGCTCAAAGGGCCGCTACACGGCGGCGCGAACGAAGACGTCATCAAGATGCTGCTCGAAGCCGGCAGTGAGAGCGCCGCGCTAGAGCACATCAAGTACCGCCTGGCGAACAAGATCAAGATCCCAGGTTTCGGTCACCGCGTGTACAAGACGCTCGATCCCCGCGCCACTCACCTGCGCGATATGTCCAAAGACCTGGGCATAAGCACGGGACACGCCGACCTGTACTACACGTCCAAGAAAATCGAAGAAACTATCAAGGAGATGAAGAATCTGAATGCCAATGTCGACTTCTACTCGGCATCCACATATTATTCTCTCGGCATTCCCATTGATCTGTTCACGCCCATCTTCGCCGTGAGCCGCATGTCCGGGTGGACCGCGCATATCCTGGAGCAGTACAAGAACAATCGACTGATTCGCCCGCGCGCCGACTACACCGGAAAGCCGGTCGGCCAGCAATGGGTGCCGATCGAGAAGCGCTAGTAAATGCACGATCTTTCGTTCTTCCGGGCGAACCTGGACTCTATCTCCCAGCGCCTGGCCGCCCGCGGCTTTCAATTGGATATACAGCAGTTTCGCGAATTGGACCGGCTGCGCCGGGCCGCGCTCACCGAATCGGAACAAATGCAGGCGCAGGCCAACCAAAGTAGCTTGGCCATCGGAAAACTCAAACAACAAAAGGCCGACACCGAAGCTCTGCAGGCCGAGGTTCGGTCTCTCAAAGAGCAAATTGCCGCGCGGGCCAAGAGGGTGGACGAATTGGACGACCAGTTTCGTCTGCAGTTGAAGAGCATTCCCAACCTCCCGCATGAATCCGTGCCGCCTGGCCGCAGCTCTGAGGAGAACGTCGAGATTCACCGTTGGGGCGAGCCGCGCAAGTTTGACTTCGAACCCAAGGTGCACTGGGACCTAGGTCCGGCGCTGAATATTCTCGACCTGGAGCGGGCCGCTAAGATCACCGGCGCCCGCTTCGCTGTCTATCGCGGATTAGGAGCGCGGCTGGAGCGTGCACTCGCTAGCTTCTTCTTGCAGGTTCACACCGAGCATCACGGGTACACCGAAGTTCTGCCTCCTTGTTTGGTTAACTCCGCGAGCCTTTTCGGCACCGGTCAGCTTCCCAAGTTTCAGCAGGATTTGTTCAAGCTGGAAGGCCACGATCTGTGGCTGTCACCCACGGCGGAAGTGCAGGTGACCAATTTATACCGGGATGAGACGCTCGATCTGGAGAAGCTACCCATCAAGCTGTGCGCTTACACGCCGTGTTTTCGCAGCGAAGCCGGGTCGTACGGGCGCGATGTGCGCGGTATCATCCGGCAACATCAGTTCCAGAAAGTGGAATTAGTGAAATTCGCTCGCCCGGACCGGAGTTACGACGATCTGGAAACACTGACCTCCGACGCAGAAGATATTCTCAAGCGATTGGGCCTGCCGTTCCGGCGGGTACTGCTGTGCGCGGGCGATACCGGCTTCTCCGCCGCCAAGACTTTCGATCTCGAAGTGTGGCTGCCCGGCCAGAACGATTATAAAGAAATCAGTTCCTGCTCCAATTTCGAAGCCTTTCAAGCCCGGCGCGCCAACATTCGTTGCAAGTCTGGCAAAGGCAAGGCTGAGCACCTCCACACGTTGAATGGCAGCGGCCTGGCGGTTGGCCGCACCTGGGTGGCGATCGTCGAAAACTATCAGCAGGCCGACGGCAGCGTCACCGTACCCGAAGCGCTGCGGCCGTACATGGGAACCGACGTCATCCGCCCCGAGTAATGCCGGCGTGTCTCTCGACGAGCTTTACCGCCGGCGCGCTTCCCGCGCTTGGAATCACCGCCTGCTGCGGCTGCTGGAGCCTCCGGCCCCATTCATCCTGAATCCAGCCGAGCCCAAGGATTTTCCCCTGGGCCGCTGGAATCTCTATATCGGCGGCGCCGGCCGTCAAGTGCCTGGCTATATTAACCTCGATTTATTTTGTGTTCCGGGTGTAAATGTCGCCGCCGACGCCGAATATCTCCCATTTCCGCCGGGCATTTTTCAGCGAGTGGAATGCGACGCGGTGCTGGAGCACGTCCGTAATCCGGAAAAAGTCATGGATGAAATTCGCCGGGTCCTGGCGCCGGGTGGTTACGTACATTTGGTGACGCCGTTCTGCCATCCCTTTCATGAGTACCCGAAGGACTTTCGCCGCTTCACGCTCGACGGGCTGAAAGAAATTGCCGGCCCTCTGGAAGTGGTTGCCGAGGGATGGCGCACCGGTCCCACCGCAACTGTGCTGGTCATCGGAATTGAATATGTGAAGCTGCTTCTGCCGTTTCGTGCGTGGCGCATGATTGCGCACGGGGTGTGTGGCTGGCTGCTCTTCCCGTTCCGGTATCTCGATCTGCTGTTCTTCCGTTCGCGCGAGGTTCGGCGAATTGGGAATCACTGCTATCTTTGGTTGCGAAAGCCCAACCCGGTACGTGAGTGATCACCCTTCGAACAGCCCAATCTGCTGCTCCTCTTTTTCCGGCTTGGCCTTTCGCGGTTGCCGCAATGGCGTGCCCACCACTCCCATCACCAGGAGCGAAGTCAGCGCCTCCTTCGGCACAAAAACACGCTGGTTTTGAAACGACGGATCGGGCGGAATCACTGAAAATCCGGCGCTTTCCAGCGCCAACAGATTGTTGGCAAGAATGCCGTCCATGGCCTCTCCATCGCGAAACGTCATGCGCACCCAGAGTCCCGCCATCTTGGGCCGCGTCGTAAACATCCGCAGTTCCCGGCGCGGTTCCCCTTGCCCCCAATCGCGCACAAAGCAGACCAGCTTGACCTCGGAATAGGGAACCACCTGTGCACTTCCGCTAGCCGTAAGGAGTTCGATGCCGGTAGAGCTCAAATAGCTTTGCGGATTCACGAAGCCCGAGAGCGTTTCGCGATCGAAGCGCGACACCAACACTTTCTTACTGGTTGAGCTGGCAGGCATCTAAAACAATTTTGGGCTTATTGTAGCATCCGATGGTTGTGGCAGCGTTAAGGAGCTGAGTATCGCCCAATCAGTGGCGCGCGGTATTCGAGTATGAAAGTGTTATTTGTTGAAGTACAACGTGACGTCCACCTTCAACTTGGCATCGTCCACTTTATTTTCAAATCTGGTGTTCTTGAGATTCTCAAACACGCCGTCTTCCTTGATGCGGTCGAGAAAGCGCTTCGGGTAGTCGGGGTTGAACGGCTTGCCTTCCAACAGGCCCCACATCTTGCGTATGGGCGGTTCGGTCTCGATGTCCAAGCCGACAATCGACAGCTCGCCCATGCTGTACTGCGGACCGGGATCAAACTCGAAAGTGAAATCGACGGTCTTCGTTTCATCGCGCATTTTGCGCTTCAATTCCGATTTGATTTGCAAGTAGCCCAAGCGGCGCAGGGCCTTCTCAATATTGGCCTGAGCGGTCTTTGCGACCTCCATATTGACCGGCTCGCCTTCAGTCAGTTTGGCGATTTTGGCCAATTGAGCACGCGACATGCTACTGGCGCCCTCATAATCGATCTTGCCGATTTTGTAGACTGCGCCCTGATCGATATCCACAGTCACCACCAGCCCTTTGACGTCGGTCGCGGGCGTGGTGGTGATCTTCGGAAACTTCACGGCCAGACACCCGCGCACCTCATAAAGGGGACGAATATTGCTGTCTAGCAGAATCCGAAACTGACGCTCTGTGTAAATCGATCCCACCGCGATGCTATAAAACGCTTTCACCAATTGCGTTGCAGGGATGTCGCCGGTGTTGGTGAACTTGACTTGCGCCACTGAAGGCCGGGGAGTCACCGGACGAACCAGGATCTCCAGATCGGGAGGGTGGTTCTCCGAGACCACGCGGGCGACCACCTTGTCGTGGAAGTCATGCCCGGCCAGAAATTCATTAATCCACGCCATATAGCGTTCCAGAATCTGCTTGGTGCTCGCAATACTTGGTCCAAAGAACGGATCTTTCTGTTTGAGAAAAGCTGTTAACTGATCGTCCGCGACGGGCAGATCTTCAAAACGGAGCGGCAGGAACGCCTGGACCTCGCTGACCTCGATGACGCCATCGTAGCCTTTTGCATCTTTGGCCGGCGCAAAGCTGCAGCCGACATTTTCGAACACCCCCGAAGCCACCAGGCGGTCGCGAGCGGCATCGAAATCCGCCTTGGAGACAGGCTGCCCGATCTTGAGGCCGCTGACGGAAATAATTTGCGCGGCGGTGTAATGGTGGTTGCCCTCGACCGTGATCCGTTCCAGTGGATATGGCCGGTCGGTCTGCGCGCTCGCGCTGAGTGCGACCAGCGCCGCCAACGCCATCTTCATTGCAGTTCGACCGATACAAACATCAGCCGCGAGGATCGCTGAATCTGGAGCACTACATCGTCGCCGCTTTTGAACTGTTCGAGCTTCCGCCTGAGCGCCGGTATACTCGTCACCGGGCTTCCGTTCACCGCAAAAATGACGTCGCCCTGGGTCAGTCCCGTTCCGTTGGTGAAATCGCTCACCGACCCTGCGGCGACCACAATGCCATAGGGCTGGCGCAGCTCCGGCAACATTTCCGCCAGCTTCTTGTCGATAGCGACTCCCAGGATTCCGAGCCGCGTCACCAGGTTGTCCTCGGGATTCACCATGTCCGCGAAGCGCTCGGGATCCTCGCGGTCCTCAGTGACTGGAACATCCACTTTGAGAGTCTCCGAACCGCGTTGGACATCGAGCGAAACCGTGGAGCCCTTGGGATAACGATACACGTTGACCTCTAACTGCCGGGCGTTGTCGATGCGCTTGCCATTCAGATGAAGAACGATATCGCCGATTTGCAAGCCCGCCTTGTCGGCTGGGCCATCCGGCTCGACATCCGCAACGATTACTCCGAAGTCGCGTGCCAGGCTCAGGCCCGACGCCATCACCGGCGTGATGGTCTGCGCGTAGACGCCAATCCGTCCTCGATGAACATGGCCCTCCTTACGAATCTGATCGTAGACGTTCTTGACCACGTTGGAGGGAACCGCAAATCCCAACCCTTCGCTGCCGCCCGACTGAGTAAAGATGAAGGTGTTAATACCGACCATCCGGCCATCGGCGTCAATCAGCGGACCGCCGCTGTTTCCGGGATTGATGGGAGCGTCAGTCTGGATGTAGATCATGCTGGAATCCGGCCTGATCTGGCGCGAGGTGGAACTCACCACACCCATGCTGACGGAGCCTTCCAGACCCAGCGGATTGCCGAAGGCCATCACCAGTTCGCCCTGCTTCAAGTCGTCGGAGTTTCCAAGAACGAGGTGCGGCAGGTTGGCGCGATCAATGTGGATCACCGCCAAGTCGCTCTCTTTGTCATGACCGATGAGCTGCGCGTCCACCAGCCGGCCTTCCGCGGCGCTTTGCCGCCGGCCTGCCAGCTCCGTCTCCGCGGCGGGCAGCCGCACCTGAATACGCCGCGCGCCACGCACCACATGCGAGTTCGTGATAATGTAGCCGTCCGGCGAAAGAATCACGCCCGACCCAGTGCTGTGCTGCTTGTTCAACAGCGCCGCGGCGTTGGCGGAGCCATCCGCGTCTTCCACGGCGGCATAGCCGGTTGAGAAGATTTGCACAACAGAAGTCCGCACGCGCCGGGAGAGCTGCTGCAGGGATTCACTTAAATCGCGAAGGGTCGGGGTAGTCTCAGGGTTTTTCGGTGTGGGCGTCAACCCTTGCGGATACGCGCAGGCCGCGGCAACCAAAGCTGTGAGGAAAACTCGATACTTCATCCTCCTTACATCTTCTCTCACCAAGAGCGCCGAGAGGTTGATAATGAACCTATACTGTGGATCAAAACGCACGCCGGATCTTGGTAGTGGCATTCATCATTGCGACCGCTGCCGTGACGGGAGTGGTGTTGTTTGCCTACTCTTCGAAGAACTCGGTCAGTTATGGCCAGCAGTGTTCAGGCGCATTCTGCTGGGGTTACCGCCTGGACCAGGCCCGCTTTGTGGCAAGAACCAGCTTGACCATCTGGAGTTCCTCGGGGTTGAAGTTGGAGTACAGTTTGCCGCCGGGCGTGATCGTGCCCGTGGATCAGGATCGCTGGCTGGGCAATGGCCGGGCGATCTATCTGAACTTCCGGATTCAGCGGGCCGCCAATTCCAAGGAGCCCGGCGACCACGTTCGCATCGTTTACGATTTCCAACGCGGAACGATGCACGTGGCTTCACCGCTTACGCTGTGGCGCAACGGCGATCCGCGCAGCCCCGACGCCAGACCTAATTGGCTAACGGACGATCAGTTCGATGGCGTGCTGATTCAGATTGATCCGACAATGTAGCGGGAACGAAGCCGCCTCAGCCAGCCAGCGGATCCCAAACTTTCCGCAATTCCAGCACGAAGCCTTCCACCGGGCCTTCGCCGGCAATCGAATCGACACCAGTCAGCGATTCGGGCTTACGATCCGGCCGATACACCTCGACGGTGCGGGAGTCCGGATCGATCATCCATCCAAGAAGTGCGCCGTTCGCCAAATACTCCTTCATCTTCGCGCGCAGCACCGGGAGCCGGTCCGAATGCGAGCGTAGTTCAATCACGAATGCGGGACACAATTGCCAGTAACCTTCGAGGCTTGCTTCCGGGAGTTTGCGGATTTCCTCCTTCGGCGTCCATGACGCATCGGGCGACCGCCTCGCGCCGTTGGGAAGCACGTAACCAGTGGAGGAGTCGTTCGCAATCCCCCTGGCATCCCGCTGAGCCCAGTTTCCGAGCTGCCTGCAGATCTCCAGATTCCTGGCGCCGGCCTTGGAAAAATTTGGCGGCATAACGATGATTTCGCCGGTGGCGGCCGCTTCAAAAAATAGATCGGGATGCTCGGCGCAGAAATCGGCGAACTGCCGGTCGGTCATCGGAGGCGCGGTGAGCGTGGCGGGCAGGAAAGCTAGGTCGATGGTGAACCCCATGCTTTTGTCCCTATCGCATTCGGCGTCATTCCTCACGGAGTAGCAACAGTCCGCTCGCGGCCAACAACGTCATCGAACTTTTGAAACGTGGCTTCGAACTCCGATTTGAGAATGGGATTGGGAGCCGTGAGGCCGTCGACAACCTGCTTGGCCCAGGTGAAGTAATCTCTTCTCCGTTGGTAGTCCCAATCGGCGGGCGGGCTGCTGAGAATGGCTCGCAGATTCGAAATCTTGTCGGCAATTTTGATGGTTTGCGCTCTCGCGGACTTCTTCGGCGCGTTCTCGACCTGAAGGCGCTTCCGCTCTTGTTTGGGCAGGGATTTGTCATCCGTCACCTCGGCCACCAGGTTCGCCACGTCGGAGCCGAAGCGCACGGCCAGTTCGTCTTTGGTGGTGCCGGTATCTTCGATGGTGTCGTGCAGCAATGCAGCCATCAACAGATTTGTGTCCGGTTCCGCGAGAGCGGCCGCGATCAAACCGGCAACTTCGATTAGATGGTTGACATAAGGTTCCCCGGCTGCGCCTTTGCGCTTCTGGCGAGCGTGCTTTTCGGCCGCGAAAAGAGCTGCGTCTAGCACCTGCGATACGGTCTTCAAGTTGGATTCACTCATGGTGTTCGCCCTCTCAAAGGATGGCACAGGCGGGAGCCGGATTCGTCTTGGTCTCCGCTTCCTGGAAAGATGTGTTTGCTTCACCCCGAGTCTACCGATCGCCGTGCCTGCAGACCCACGCGAAATTGACCCTAACCGAGGGCACGAGCCGCACAAATTTCGAGGCGCTGGTTCGGGGCAATCAAAGTTGTGGGATTAGGCGGAAGGCGCGGCGCTATTTTCTTCCGCGAGGATCGACTAGCCGCTAAGATGATAGTTCCATGGCGATCGATTGGTTTCCGCTCTGGCTGAGCTTGCGGGTGGCGGCTTTGTCCACAGTGCTTGCGCTGGCGATAGGTCTCTGGCTGGCGTGGCTGCTGGCGAACGTGCAATTTAGAGGTAAAGAAGTGCTGGATGCCGCGGTCACATCGCTGATCGCG
>Ga0209040_10004836_pt1 | contig 10129 bp, 11 predicted proteins | sample BogFormECP12_OM3_FD_188240 | JGI IMG/M metagenome (GOLD analysis project Ga0209040, IMG submission 188240) | Bog forest soil microbial communities from Calvert Island, British Columbia, Canada - ECP12_OM3 (SPAdes) (version 2) | ecosystem: Environmental > Aquatic > Freshwater > Wetlands > Bog ... | reverse complement strand
CTTTCAAAAAAGGCGCTCGCCCTATTAAAGCGGTGAGTCTAAGGCTGAGCTCCCGCAGAGAGCCTGCCAGCGGATCGGCGAGATCAGCCGGGACCTGGAAACTCATGAGCGTGCGAGGACAGATCTGCATCCCATCGATGGGACGCAGACGAAAACCGAGACCCTCGCCGAAGCGGGCATTTCCACGAGCACGGCGAACCGCTACGAGGAGCTGGCCGGACAAGCTCATTCTGCGAACTCCGCCAGTTCGTCCAGAGGCAATGGAAGATCAGAACTTGGTCGTACGGAGAGCCAACCAAGAGCGGCCAGATTGCGGATATGGCTGGCGACCTCTGATTGGTCGAGTGGCGGTCTTCGTCGTTTCTTCCATTCCATGACCTCACCCAAAACGTCCATCTCCAAAGGGCTGTCTAGGCCGCGGCGGATGAGATCAGCATGCGCAAAGAGGATCGTTGCTACAAGTTCGGCCTCTTTGGTGGCAACGCGCATAAACAGGTCGGTGGTCTTTCGGATAGCAGGCTCAAACTTTTTGAGCTCTGCAGCATACGCCCTCCGGGAGTCCTGGAAGGTGGCTCCCGTGCGAACCTCAATCATTTTGCCAAGACGCTTTTCTTCTAGGAGGCCGTTGTTCATCAAACGACCAATAACTGGCTTGAATTCCTCCGAATAGGGCCCATAACTGCTCCTTCGAAAGTGCAAGCCCGTGTCGACTCCCAAGTCCGTGAGAACGTAGGCTATTTTTTGAGACGTCGTGCGACCCACCGGCGGGTGGTAGGGTTGTGCTTGAAGTCGACCAATGGTGTCTACGATTGCGACCCACCCGGGCTGAATGAACTGCGGCTCAGGGGTTGCCGGCACTAGATCCCCGGCCTCACCCAGGCGACCCAAAAATGAAGGTTGCAGTTCGTTATGCGGTGTCCCGTGCGGTGCGTACAACTCAACGGGAATATCTAGTTTCTGCAGATATCGATAAAGCGTTGGACCGACGACGCGCCATTCGAGTTGGCCATTACCGCAGCCTAGTGGCGGAACAGCCAAGGAGGTGACACCCCACTTTTCGTAGTGGGCGAGTAGAAACTCGAGTCCATTGACGACGTCATGAATGTTGGTGACCTGCCGCCAATGATGCTTGGTCGGGAAATTGATAATCCAAGGTTCAATCAGTCTTTTGAACAAATAGGGGTGACCCAGACGGACTTGGCCTTCACGACACCGACGTTCGTAGTCCTCGAACATTTCAGGGAATCGCTTCTTGAACTCGAGGGCGACGCCTTTGCCCATAATGCCCACGCAATTAACAGTGTTCACCCAGGTCTGGGCTCCTGATTCAAAGAGGTCTCCGAGCAGGACGTGAACCATGTTTATCTAGAGAAAAATATCGCTGTTGAGGGCACAAGGCAGCTGCGGAGCTGCCCTTTGAAGTTTTGAAAGTGAAACTTGTCCGTTGACGTACGCAGCGAAAATAAATCTGGGCTCGATCCTGTGCGGAATGAGGAGCTCCGCGGCGACCACAGAGCCTAGACGCCATTCTCTAAATTGTTCGCCAGGACATACCCAGGATCGCACAAAAACCTCGTCGTAAGAGAGCTTCTTTAGTCCGGCCGGCGACTGCATAAAGAGAACGTATTTTGATGACGCATTCTGGTCTGCAATCACCGCTCCAGGCAAATCAAGAACGTCGGGGAGCACACGCAGGACGCAAATTTCGGAGTGCTGCGGCCGTTTCTTGACCATCATTTTATTGCGCCCATTGAAGAACAGATTCGCGTAGTCGTGCAAGGCAAGGCCGCCCGGTACCTTCTTTTTGGCACGCAGGGCCTGGATATCCTGCATGGAGATGTCGAGGTGCGCAAGGCGCGCGGCTCGATTGTGCGAAACAATGCCATGCTGGAGGATTGAACCCACATTGGCTATCGGTGCGATGAAATGGAACTCCGGAACTTGGCTACGCTCCATGAACTCATGAGAAAGAGTAGTCAGTCGAGGACTGGAGAAGCAATTCTAAAACGTACTTTAACCTTATTTTAACACACTTTACCCTATTTTAAGCCCGTTTAGGCTTCCAGCGAGCTGATCAGGCTGCGCAGCTCGACGACTTCCAGAGGGCACTCGGGCCAGTCGTGTTCCCAGCAAACAACGACGTCACACCCGGCGGCCTCGTGACCGTGTTGGGCAAAGTTGCTGCTGCGGAATTCGAACTCGATTCGAACGCGCTGCCATCGCTGGGTTTTTCGGTCGACGCAGCGTTTAGCTTCGCAATCGGGGTAGCCGGCCTGGACCGATTCGACAATGAATCCCAGTTCATAGGCCACCATGCCAAACAAAAACACGACACCCTGCTCGTTGATCGGGGCGTGCCGAAGGCCCCGGAAGTCAATTGGCTGACCGAACTCAGGCCCGCTACCTTTGGCCCAAACTGTTTTTGAAAGCGTGGGAGTCGCCGAGGCCGCAGGTGGCGTAGGGATCTCGTGCTTAAATCTTGCCTGTAGCTCGACAAGCAATGCTGATTCAGGTTCATGAGCCTCCAGGTAATCACGCAGCCGCTTGAGCGTTCCCTGCAGGCCTGCGAAGCGTCTCGTGACGGCCGAGCGCGAGACGTTGGCCTTTGATTCAAAAATACTCCAGGTCGGAATCCCTCCAGCTTCTTTGGCCACCCTCAGGTACTCCGCCAGGAGTTGGTCATCGTTTAGGACATCGTGGTCGTTGGGATGGCGTCCTATCCCCGCGAGTTCCCGGATCTTGGTCCAACCACCTTCTGGGAAGAGGCGCCAGATGTGGTGCTCACCAATCCTCGTGAGCCGGATGAAATCAGATTTGCTAAGAGTTCCCTCGAAATCCTTTGCCGCCGTTCTTGCGGCTTCGATGATCGAGTCTCGAATGATTTTGGCCATTTGCAGGCGACTCACACTCTCGTCCTCACTGCGGATCGACCCAGAACTTGGCGCCGTCCTCCGGGTTCTCAAAGGCTGGTTTGCGATCCAGGTAATCTGAGGCAAGCACATTGAGCCAGTGAGCTTCAATTCTGATATCTGCATACGCCGGCAGACCCATATGGGAGCGCAGCATGGCCAATTGATGATCTCCAATTTTGGTCCGGATCGCCTCGTCCACACGGCGATCTTGGACCTGCCTGGGTTAGGCGGGTATTTTTCTACAAATTTGAGGTATTCCGCACGCGGTATGCCCACCACCAACCGCCCGATCACGTTGTAGCGTTCGGTCGGGGCCGTTCGCCCCTCAATTCTGAAGGTCCTCAGTTCCGGCGGTTGGGTCGCGTCAGATTCGTTGCTCATGCAAAGTCTGGGAAGAGACTAGCATGTTAGCAAAGTGACATAAACTATAATAAACGATACTAAACCATACAAGTGTACCGAACGCGTTTGAAGGCCCTGAGAGCCACAGCTTCCAGGGAATGGTCTCTCATTCAAAGCACCTGGGCCAGATCCGGATAACGCGCCAAAAGGTCCGTCCGTTGGGCCGGCGTAAGACGCGGCGGCGGCCCTCCTGGGATCTCTAGTCCCCGCCGCGATCATAAACCCAAGCTGGAAATTTTCGAGGTTGCGCAGCCCGTAGGGTACTCTCGCGCCCTGAGCTGCTTTTCCAGACGCCCGGTTTGAATGCGTCGGGCTCTCTCGATCCAGGATTGGGAGGGGCACTGCACTGCATTAGTTACGGCTTCCACGCGGCTCCCTTGCGTGTCAGCAGTTATGCTCAGAACAGAGACCGGGCAGATAGATGATAGCGGACACCCTTAAGTTGCTTCTGTAAGTCGTTGATTATCAATGGTCGTTTCGGGCGTAACTGCTGACGGTGAGGGCTCTTTTTCCCGACCCCTTCGCTGGCTGGCAGCGTTGGAGACTTTTCGATGCCGATCCCGGCACTGGGCGCAGTACCGTTGCTTAGGCCCTATCTGGGTCCCGCAATCAGGACATTTCCGACGCCGAGGCGCCAGCCCAGGGATCCCGCTATGAGCCCGCAAATACTGATCGGCACCTTCTTCAAATTGACGCGCCTCTCCGGGATATTTCTTCTGCCACTCCTGGTTAGCGCCGATCGGCAGCACCGCCGTTTCAAAATAACTGCACCGTTCACGGCTAGACAAAAGACACCGGCTTCCCTCGGCCCGGAACCGGAACAGCTCTCCTTTTGGCCCGAAGTCAATACCCGAACAGATCCCTTCCTGGTAGTTGGCACAGTGGTTTTTGGCGATCCAGATCGGGGTCCCGCTCATTTGCCCACCTCCGTTCCCGCAGCTCTCGCGCCGCTCGTTTCGTACCGATCCAATGCTCGCCGGACCGCTACGGCGCTGAAAAATACCCGACGCCGCAACCGGATATGCGGAATCACCCCATCCCTATGCAACTCATTGAACCAGCGTAAGCTCGGACGACTCTCCGCATGGGGCCACAGCGCCGAAAGGCATTCAGCCGCGGTCAAAAGACTCAATTCCGAGGGCGCGGCTTGAGCAGTGTTTTTCTTCACCCAACATCTATACCAAATCCGCTAGCAGCCACTTTTATCCCATTTCTACTACAGCAAACGCTAGCAAATGCTAACAAACTATAGCCAAAAACACCCCGCTCCACTCCTCAACGTTGAAAATCACTGTCAAGTCCATTTTGTTCAAAGATAGCACCTCGATAGCACCTAACCCTCTCCCATCCCGCCTGGCAACTCTTCGACCTCTCTCTCCGCCGCCGCTTTCGCTAGCGCCGCCTTCTTCGCCTGCGTCATCCGCCTCAACTGTTCGGGCGTCGTCCGTATAAGCGTCAGATTGATCGCCGCCGTTTTCATCCCCTCCATCTCCTTCGCCGTCGGCTCCCCACTCCACCGATGCACCTTCTCCGCCACCGCCGCCAGGCTCGACAGCAGCCGCCCCTTCATCACCGCTCCCATCTCTTCGCTCCCTTCTAGTTCCTCTAACAATTTCTCCACCTGCTCCGCCATCTTCACCCGCGTCCGGATGCTCGTCCCCCTCAGCCGACTCCCTATTTGGTCCAGCGCCAACTCGATCTCCTGCGCCTTGCCTTCCCATCGCTCTTTCGAGAGTTCCTCACGGCTCTCCCTCACTTCCCACTTCTCCTTGCTCGCTTTATTCCGAATCGTCTGCTCCACTACCCCGTAAAGCGCTGCTAGCGTCTTCACACTCATCCCTTCCACCAGTCCAGATCTTATTCGGGTCCAATCCACTCGCGCTCTCGCAGGCATTTGTGACCACTTATAATTTCTCTCTACTCTTTCGCCAATCTCCTTCTTTGCGCTACTTTAGAGCACAGCGTAACGAGCACACGTAAAAGTTAGCAAGGCGCTAGCCGCGAAGCAGCTTGCAGACTGCATTGGCGGTTCGTCGATCGACGGGCAGTACTTGGAGTTCGAGCACTGTTAACCCTGCGGCTGGGCTGTATGCGCGGCTCAACGTGCAAAGGATTCCCTCGAGTTTGGTAGCATTTCGGTTGGTGTCCAAAATCGGTTTTAGTCGCTCGAGTTGAGAAGAATCTAAGGGGATGCGAATAACCTGGCGCTCAGTTGGTTTGGTTGAGTTAGGAAGCGTGCTGGCCGTTTCCATTTGCGGCCGCGGCGATTCGTTCGCGCTCGGCTTTTCTTTTTCCTTGCCAATTGCCGCGCCTGTCTTCGAGTAGCGGCGTTTTGAATTCGTTGATCTCCGGGACGATGCGGGTTGCGCCACTCGAGGTCCTGTGAATGGAGGCGGCGCTAATTCCATCCCGGATGATGAGACTGGCGGCGACGCTGCAGACGTGCTGGTTCCAGAAGTATGCGTCATCGCCGGCGGCGTTACATGCTTGAACAAATCGATCGACATCTTTTGCATCGGCGGCCGCTAGCGCGCGGAACCAAAGTCGTTGCGGATAGTAGGGCAGTGGCTCGTCCTTCTCGGCCAAGCGCCGGAGCTCGGCAATAAGATCCTTGCAAAAGCGTCGGCCGTTAAATGGGCCGCAGACGTGGGGTTGACCGTCGCATTGCACGGCAAGGATGCTAGCACGGCTAGCGACTTTGTTTCAATTCGAGGATGGGCGTTTTTGATCACGTTCATTTTTGTTTTGGCGCTTTCGGGTCTGAACCGCCGTCTTTTCGTTTCGCCAGCGGTCCAACTTGACGAGAAATTCCTGGCGCGTGGCTGCTGCGATTGCCTGAAATTCTTCCGGCGTGCAGCTGGTGCCCAGCGACACGTCGACCTGGCGAACGGAATCGGCGGGATCCGCGGGAGCTCGGTCGGTGGGATCCGCTGGCGGTCGGGCGCAGTCGGTATCGGCGAAGCGCTGGGCGAGCGCGTTGACGGCCTGGGCATTCATTGGGCGCATCACGCGATGGGCATCTGCTCGGCTAGCCCGACGTAACGCTCCGGGAATTCCTCGACGCGTCGCTCGACGTCCCAGCGCAGCTGCTCGAGCAATTGCCTGGCGGCGTCCCTGCCCAGGATCGACTCGGTATGACCGCCGTTGGCGACGTGAGGGCCGGCGGACGGGACGCATTGGTTGCTGGCAAACATCCCGGCGGTGAGGTTGACCAGGTGCGCGAGTTCTTCCCGCGGTTCAAGTCGGAGTTGGAATTGTTGGGTGTTCATAGGTTTGAGGTTTTGTTTTAGCAGTGATGTTAACGAACTAACGTGAAATATGGTTTGGCGGCGTTTAGTTGGTTAATTGCGATCCGCCATCTGGCGATAGCCTAAGGCCAGAAGTGTGCTGTTCTGGTTGACCCGTTCTTCCCAAGCCGCAAGATCGATCGGGGTTATGCATAGCGGATCATTTGACGCCGGTATCAGCGTCATGCAATGGCAACCGCGGTACAGGATACCGTCAACGTCGGCTTCCCATATCCGAGTGTCGCAGCCCGGACAGATGTTGTCGGTTTCAGAGTAGCGGGTCGCCTGAGCACGAATCCGAGCAACCAGCGCCAGGCGGTGTGTTTCCCGTTGGTGGTAATCGGGCTCGGTATTCCAATCTGGCCGTTTAGTTTTGGGCGGACGGTTTGGCATAGTTGGTTTTTTGGGTTGGGTTGCGTTCTTTTTTCCCGGAAATCTTCCGGGCCGGAAAAACCATCGGAAAGAGGGCCGATGAAGGAAAGAGGGTAAGTCGGGGAATTGTTTGTTTCGCGGACCGAAAGAAGAAGATGAGAAGTTTGGCGCGCAGCGTCTTATAAAGACTAAGACGCTGCTGCACAACTTCTCACTTGCTTCTCTTCTATACGGTTTTGCGGCTTGCGCCAAAGAAGTTTGGTAGAAGTTTGGCAGTCTATAAAAGCGGCTCATTTCTCTAGGTAAAATCGCTGTTTTATGAGAGAAGTTTGACAAGTTCGGCATTAAGCTGCTGCCAAACTTCTAACGACTCCCGCAAAGCCCCGTCCTCGGTTTGGGTTTAAAATGGTGATTTCTAAGACTTTTCCGGCAATAATCAGTTCAACCAAAGCGCCCCTGGCCAGTTTTTCTCCTACTCCGCAAGCGGCCTGAATTTTCTTGATTACCGTGGCTTTGAGTTCGGCATCGACCGGCGGCACTTGTTCAATGGCTTTATCGAGGTCGATACTTTTGAGCTTGCTGCTCACCGCGGTTGCTTGAGCGATCTGTTGAGCGGTTGCATCTTCCCAACGCAGGATCCCAATCATGCTCGACCAAGCAAAAAAACGATCGAAAGCGCCTTCCCACTCATCACCGATGCGACTGCCGCGCTTGGCCGCGATGAAGCGGAAAACCTTCAAATCTTCGGTTTCGGGTTTGATCGCTAGAATTGCTCTAGCCCAATTGGTGATGCCCGCACACCCGGCTCCGTGATACATCCAGTCCCAAATCTTGTACTTGTCGGTATTCTGAAAATTGGTCTTTGCCGTGTGATGAATCAGGATGGCGGCAATCGTAAACTCCGTGAGGATTGGGTTGAGCCACTGATTCAGAAACTGCGCACACGCGGCGGTATCTTTCACGTCGTCGCCCAGGTAAACACTGTAGGGATTAATGATCACCAGATCGAAAGGATGTCCGTCGTCTTTGGCCCTTTGCAATCGCTCGCGGAGGGCTTCGATAAACTTGAGTCCAACCAGGTCATTGCAGCGGATAAGCTCACTGTTTCGCTCAACTTTCTCTTTCTGCTCTTCCGTTAGCCCTAGATGGTTCATCATCTGCGCCATTTCCGTGCAATCGCCTTCATCGTCCTCGCTTTGCACGATTAATATTCGTAAGGCCTTGTGGGGCTTAATTCCGAAAGCGACACAGCCGCAGCACCAAAGAATGGCGAGCTGGATTGACAGCGTTGATTTGCCCAGACCGGAGGGAGCAACAATAAACATCCCGCCTCCGCGGCAAAGGTAGCGGTCTCCGAGTAAAGTTTTTTCGTGGTCGATTGGATGCTTTGCATACCAGGCGAGCGAATATCCCGGAGCAAATTTTCCAGGCTTGTCGCCGTTGCTTTGCCGCGGTTCAGGGTGACTGACGAGCTCGGCGTTCTTTATCGCTTCCAGCAGGTCGTTCGCGGTCGCGCCGGCCAGGGTCCACTCGTTCAGATCCTTGAACTGCTCGGACACCCTGGCGATTTTCACCATGGCCTGGTGGTGGTCCGAAAGCACCTCGAGTGCGTCTGCTAGCCATTTCTTGCCGGCGTCATCATTCTGCGGCCATAAGAAAATCTCCTTAACAGTGTTCGGGATTTTGGATAGTAACTTTGCGTTTTGAGCGCCTCGGGTACAGAGGATTGCTTCACCCGACTGGGTGATCCCCAATTTGTCGTCTAGCGAGAGAACATCCCACTGTGATTCACCGCAATGGACTTGCCGAACGCTCTTCCAATCCCCCGAGATGCCATATGGTGCGACGGTTGTTCCTTTTGGAAAATACCTCCAGCTGTCTTCAATCCGATAGTGTATCCCGACAACCTTGCCTTTTTTACGAACGGGCGTTGCCCAGTGCCCATGGTGGTTTCCGACGTCGCAGTTATCGACTAGCCGCCGAGCGTAGTTACGGCTGAGGCCGCGCCATTTTTCCAGCTCACCAATCTTAAACCGTGCCGCATCAACACAATCCTGCCAGCTATCGAACTCGGGCGGATCCGGTTTTGCTTCTGGCTTTGGCGCCTCGGGCTTTTTCTGGTCCGGGTCGCGTTCTAGCCGGTCTGCGAGCCCGGCTAATTCGATGAACGGCCTGTAAGCGGTCTTGGAACTGAGCTTGGTCGCACTCTGGTAAAAGTCGTAGCTATCCCAGCTCTCGCCGGTCCCGTGATCCTTGCATCTGGTACCCTTTTCGAAGATCGAGAATGACGGATTGTTGTCATCGTCACGGAAAGGCGACTTAACGCAGCAGTTTTCGGACACTTCACCCGGGAAGTTAAAGTGACGCCAGAGCAGCGGAATAGAGAGTCGTTGTTTAGCTTCCTGAAGCAACGTATGGAGTTCATCTCTGTTCATGGGGGACTTTTCTTTTCGTGAAATAACGGGTGCACTTCATTTGCAAATGGCGTTGTCCGTTCTGGGCCCACAGGTCCTCGTTCATGCTTGGCCCTCCTGGTGACGTTCGCCGAAGTGCTGCCAGACTTGCGCCGCGGCCGCAGGAACCACAACGGTTAAGGTCCTGAGCAAATAAATTTCGCCGAGCTCCGCCTCCGCGCCGAAGATCGGCAATGACTCGACGCGCTCAAAAATTCCGCTAGCAGTCGCGAGATCGGCTAGCGACAAGTGCGATAGTTTCCAGCTCGATTGATTACGGCATCCGCCGGCGCGTTTGATCTTTTGCTCGAGCGCTCGGACTACCGCGAGCCGGCGGTTGAAGACAATGAAAGCGCCCAGGAGCAAGCCGGCAAAGTAGGTCACCATTACGCGATCGGAGCCGAGCAGCGCTTTTCGCAGAATCGGGTGCCAGCCGCGATTTAGGGTGAGCAGGATCGCGCGTTCACATCCTTGGCCCTGCGTACAGATGGCCGCGCCAATGCCCCATTTCTGCTTCGGGAATTCCTCAAGTTTAAGCAGGATTTCGACGCTGACATTGACGAGTTTGGCAACATTGCTAGCGACCGCGGCGGTTTTGCTAGCGGTTGGCAGCAACGATTTGAAAGTCCGGTGAACTCACCGGTTTGAAAATCGGATATGTCGGAGGTGGATTTTCTTCAAAGCTTCAAGCAAGAACTCTTCT
>Ga0209040_10004833_pt1 | contig 10133 bp, 8 predicted proteins | sample BogFormECP12_OM3_FD_188240 | JGI IMG/M metagenome (GOLD analysis project Ga0209040, IMG submission 188240) | Bog forest soil microbial communities from Calvert Island, British Columbia, Canada - ECP12_OM3 (SPAdes) (version 2) | ecosystem: Environmental > Aquatic > Freshwater > Wetlands > Bog ... | reverse complement strand
GGTCGCCGGAGCGGCGTTGGTGGGAAGCCTTTTGACGGGCTTCAGCGCCAGCGCTCCTCAGGCCGGCGCGGCGGGCACGATCAACATCGGGTTCATCTGTAGCTGTACCGGGCCGCTGGCCTCCAGCGTCGCCATCACCAAGCCGGCGTTCCAAACCTGGCAGAAGTGGGTCAACGCCAACGGTGGGATCGACGGCCAGCACGTCAACGTGATCTACGAGGACGACGCGTCGATCGATCCGCGGCGATTGCTGCTCGCGCTTCTGCGGCGGGCAACGGCCGCGGGTGCGACCGTCGTCGACCGCTGTCCGGCCACTGCGATTGCCCCGACGCGCGCCGGCTTCGAAGTGCGGACCGCGCGCGGCGTCATCGCAGCGAAGAAGGTGCTGCTCGCGACCAATGGGTACTCCGGTCCGCTGTCGCCGTGGCATCGGCGCCGCGTGATTCCGATCGGCAGCTACCAAATCGCGACGGAACGCCTCGGCGTCGAGCGCGTGCGAGCGCTGATTCCGCAGGGCCGCCATGTCAGCGATACGCGGCGCGTCGTAGTCTATTACCGGCCGTCGCCCGACGGCGAACGACTCGTGTTCGGCGGACGGGCCTCGCTCGGCGAGACCGATCCCTTGGTCTGCGTGCCGCGGCTGAGGAGGATGATGAGGCAGGTGTTCCCGCAACTCGAGTCCGTCGGCATCTCGCATGCCTGGGTCGGATGGGTCGCGTACACGTTCGACACCTTGCCGCATCTCGGGCGACACGAGGGACTCTATTACTGCATGGGGTATTGCGGCCAAGGAGTCGCGCTCGCGCCGTATTTCGGTATGCGCATCGGCCAGCAGATCGCGGATCTGCCGAATGGGGCGACTGCGCTCGACGGGCTGCCGTTTCCGACGCGGCCGTACTACTTCGGTCGGCCCTGGTTCCTCGCACCGTCGGTATTCTTCTACCGACTGCTCGATTCGATCGGGATCTAGCGCAAGGGCAGCGAAAAGGTCCGCAAGGGCAGCGAAAGGGTCAGCCGAAGCGATAGGCGGAGATCGCCTTGCCCCAAATCGTGCCGCTGAAACTATGTCGGCCCGCGTCGCCCGCCGCCGCACCGACCGCGACCATCAAGGGCAGCAAGTGCTCCTCGCGCGGATGGCAGACGCGCGCGAACGGCGCGAGACTCCATTGCGAAAGCCGCGTTTCGCGCGCAGCAGCCGGAATTTCGCAGACCGTTTGCGTGAGCCATCGGTCGAACTGCGCCGCGGGCTCATGCACGGATGGCGAGCCAAGCGCCGATAGGTTGTGAAAGCTCAATCCACTGCCGATCACGAGCACGTTCTCGTCGCGCAATACGGCCAAGGCGCGCCCAATCGCCATATGCCGCGCAGGGTCGAGTCCGGCCTGCAGCGAGAGTTGCAGGATCGGGATATCGGCATTGGGGAAGCTGACTTTGAGAGGTATGAAAATTCCATGGTCGTAGCCGCGCTTCAGCTCCTCGTCGCTCTCGATGCCGGCGCTGCTGAGCAAGGAGCGCACGCGCGCGGCGAGGCTCGGCTGCCCGGGTGCCGGGTAGGTCAGTTTGTAGGTGTGCGGCGGGAACCCGTAATAATCGAACAGCAACCCCGGCTTTGCGGCGGCGAGTACCGTCGGAAGCGGCGCCTCCCAATGCGCCGAAACGACCAGCAGCGCGTCGGGGCGCTTTGGGAGCTCGGAGGGCAGCGATTGCAAGTAGGCTTGCAGGGCCAACCAGCGCGTCGGATCTTCGGGCGGCGGATCCATGAAAAAGCATGGGCCGCCGCCATGGGGAAGAAAAACGCTTGGCTGTCGCATCGGAGCGATTTTAGCCCCGAAACGCTACACTCGTCGCATGAATAGCGAAGCGCTGGAACAGATTCAGACCAAGATCGCGTTCCTGGAACGCGCGAACGCCGAGTTGAGCGACGTGGTATTCAGGCAGCACCGGGAAATTCAGGCGCTCGAGTCGCGCGTGCGGGCGATTTCGGATCGCTTGAATGCGGCGCTTGCACAGGAGGACGGCCGGCCGCCGGCAGAGGAGCGTCCTCCGCACTACTAGCGTTGCAGCCGCCGGCTCACGTGATCGAGCAGCGCGCGTCCCTCGGGTTGCAAAAACCACTCGCAATGCCCCAGCAGAAATCCGCGATAGGCAAGATCCGCATTCTCGGGCGAATGCGTGATGCCATGAAAGTAGTCGATTTCGGTCAGCGCAAAACCGAGATGCACGATCGGCAGGATAGCCGGCAGTGCCGCGCGCTCGATGGCGGTCAAGCACCGCGCGTCGAGGTAGCCGTCGAGCAAGGCCGAGACCAGCGGCAAATCCGCGGCGCCCGGCAAGCCTTCGTGAATTTCGAGCCAGGGAATCGTATTGCGCTCGATCGCGGTCGCGAGGTCATACACTGCGGTCGTGCGGTCGCTCAGCCCGAAATCCAGCACCGATTGCACGCTTGCCGCGGCGCTCGAGTCCGACCACAGCAGATTCGAGGCGTGCCAATCATTGTGCGTCCACAGCGGTTCGAGCTGCGGCGCGAGCGCGAGATACGCCTCGTGAAACGGCGCGATCGCGTTTGCGAGGTCGGATTGCCAATGGTATGGCTGCAGATACTCGCTCAGCGCGGGCCGTTGCGCGAGCGTTGCGCGCAGCTGCGCGGGCGGATCGGCCGCGCGGATCAGCGCGTCGTTCGACACCAGCAAATCCGTGGCGCGCGCCGGGGCCGCGTAGTCCCTGGCGGCCCCGTGCAACTCGCCGAGTGCTCGACCCGCGGCGACGGCATGGCTGCGGCTCGTAAACGGCGACCAGGAGACCGCATCGCGGTACAAATCCATGCCCGCGCCGAGTTCGTGCGTCTCGTAGGTCCAACCACCGTAAGTGATCGCGGACTCGCCGCTCGGCGCTTCGATCACACGGCTCACGGGTGCGCCGTGCGCACGCAAATGTGCGATGAAGTCGTGCTCCTCGCGCAGCTGCGCCGCCGTGCGCACGCTTTGATGGTGTCGTTTGACGAATAGGCGTTGCCCGGGCAGGTCGACGATCGCCGCGGCGGACAGCGGTCGCGGGCTATGCCACAGCAGGCGCGCGTGCGAGTGGGCGATCCCGGTCTGTATGAGCACGTCGCGGACTTCATCGAGAGTCAGCGCCGGCCAATCGGCCGGCGCCGGGCCCGAGCGCATCGAATGGACGGCGGCGACGGTCACGCGAGTCCGCCTTGCACGGCTGCGGCCGCCTGCCAGCGGCGCAGCCCCAGCACCGCGAGCAGCACGAACGCGGCGTACAGAACCGCCGTCAGGTACAGGTGTTTGACGACATAGACGCCGACGTAGAGGACGTCGACGACGATCCACAGCCACCAATTCTCGATATTGCGGCGCGCAGCCCAAATACTCGCGACCAGACTGCCCGAGAGCAGCATCGAGTCGATCCACGGCAGCGAGGCGTCGGTGTGGGCGTGCAGCAAGTAGCCCAGCGTGAGCGCAGCCGCGCATCCGATTCCGATGCTGACCGCGACTTCGACGCGGCTGACTCGGGTGACCAGGAGTTCGCCGCTGTCGCTGCGCCCGCGCAGCCACTGACGCAGTCCGTAAAGCAGCGTCGCGGCGAAGATCACTTGCAATGCCATGTCGGCATAGAGTTTGACCTGGTAGAAGATCACGCCATAGAGCGCGACGGATAGTAGAGAAAACGGGAAATTCCACAAGCTGCGCGCCGTCGTCAGCCAAACGCCGAGCACCGATACGATGAAAGCAAGGAACTCGAGCAATGACATTGGCCGAGCATCATATGCGAAAGGGCGCGCTCGCGCCTTGCGCAAGCGCCGGCTCGACGCGCCCCTGAGGGCGCGGCCCGATCAGAATGCCGATTCCTCGAGCGCCATCATCGAGGCCTTGCCCGCCTTGATTGCCGTGAGCAGCGCGCCGGCCTGGGGCAGGATCCTCTCGATATAGAAGCTCGCGGTCGTGCGCTTCGCCCGATAAAACGCCGCGTCCTCGCCGGCCGTCGGCAGTTTGTCCGCTGCGACTTTCGCCATGCGCACCCACATGAAGCCGAGCGCAACGATCCCGAACAAGCGCAGATAGTCGCTGGCCGCCGCGGCCGCTTCCTCCGGATCGCCCTGCGATTTTTGGGCAATGAACGCGGTCGCGAGCTGCAGGGCGCCGAACGCCTTGGCATAGCCCTGCACGAGGGGCCCCACCTCAACGTCCGTGGCGTGTGCTTCGATGAATTCGGAGACGGGGTGGAAGAAGCGGCGCAGCGAGCGGCCCATGTTGGCGGGCAGTTTGCGTCCGACCAGATCGAGCGCCTGGACGCCGTTGGTGCCTTCGTAGATCATCGTGATGCGCGCGTCGCGCACCAGCTGTTCCATGCCGTTGTCGACGACGTAGCCGTGCCCGCCATAGGTTTGCAACGCGAGATTCGTCGATTCGAAACCGAGATCGGTGAACAAGGCCTTGACGATCGGCGTCATCAACGCGATGAAATCCTGCGCTTCTGCGCGCTCCGCGTGGTCGGTCGCGCGTTCCGCGCGATCGAGCGCGTTTGCGACCCAGACGCCCAGCGCGCGGCATCCCTCGTTGTTGGCGCGCATCGTCATGAGCGAGCGGCGCACGTCGGGATGCACGATGATCGGATCGGCCGGCTTCTCGGGATGCTTCGCTCCGGCAACCGACCGGCCCTGAATCCGTTCCTTGGTGTAGGCGACCGCGTTCTGGTAGGCCGCCTCGCCGACGCCGAGACCTTGCGTGCCGCAGGACAGGCGCTCGCTGTTCATCATGACGAACATCGCTCGCATTCCCTTGTTCATCTCCCCGACGAGCCAGCCCTTGGCCTCATCGAACGCGAGCTGGCAGGTCGCCGAAGCCCGAATGCCCATTTTGTGCTCGATTCCGGTACAGAGCACGCCGTTGCGCGCACCCACAGATCCGTCCGCCTCAGGCAGAAATTTCGGTACGGCAAACAGGCTGATGCCCTTGATGCCGGAAGGTGCATCGGGCAGCCGCGCGAGTACCAGGTGAACGATGTTCTCGGTCAGATCATGCTCGCCCGATGAAATGAAGATCTTCGAGCCCGTGATCCGGTAGCTGCCGTCGGACTGCGGAACGGCCTTGGTGCGCAACATGCCGAGGTCCGTGCCGCAATGCGCTTCGGTCAGGCACATCGTGCCGCCCCAGGTGCCGTCGACGAGCTTCGGCAGATAAAGATCCTTGAGCGCGTCCGAGCCGTGGCTGCGCAGCGCCATGTAGGCGCCGTGCGACAGTCCGGGATACAATCCGAACGAGAGATTGCAGCCGCAGATGATCTCCTCGATGAGTTTGCTCACGCTCTCGGGCAGCCCTTGGCCGCCGTAAGCCGGGTCGCAATTGAGCGCGGTCCAGCCGCCCGCGATGAACTGTTGGTAGGCGTCCTTGAAGCCTTCGGGCGTGTGCACGACGCCGTTCTCGAGCCGGCAGCCTTGCGCGTCGCCGCTCGCATTGAGCGGCAACAGTACGGCGGTCATGATTTTCGCCGCCTCCTCGAGGATCGTGTCGAGCAGATCCGGCGTCATCTCTTCCAATCCGGGCAGATGATTGAGGCTCGAGCTGTCGTGCAACTCATGCAGCACGAAGCGCATGTCGCGAAGCGGGGCGGTATAGTTCTGCATTCTCTTAAGTCTCCGGATCCTAATTGCGCAGCGGTTTGCCGGTCACGAGCATGTGTTCGATGCGCGCGAGGGTGCCCGGCGTTTTCATGAGGCGCATGAACGCGGCGCGCTCCAGATCGAGCACTTGATCCTCGCTCACGACGTCGACGAGGTCGGCCGGCCCCCCCGAGAGCACGCCGGCGAGTTCGCCGGACACGACAAGATCGTGGTTGGTCGCGATGCCGCGCCGGTGAAAGCCTTCGGCCGCCACTTGGAATGCGACTTTGCCGGCGGCGCCCGGCAGCTTCAGTTCAACCGGCTTCGGCGGGGCATAGTTCACGGCGAGGCGCAGCGCGCACGCCTTGGCATCCGCGAGCAGCCGATATCGATTCATCGTGATGCCGTCGCTCGCGCGCAGGAACAGCAGTTCCTTCGCCTCGGCGGCGGATTTCGAGACCGTCGCGGTGCTCACGGTTTCGAATACCTTGGACGGCGCGGGCATCGGGCCGCGCGGCAGCAAGCCGCTGCCCGACCAGCGCGACAGCATTTCCTTGCAGCCGCCCCAACCGGGCAGGAGGCCCACGCCGCACTCAACGAGGCCGATGTAGCTTTCGGCGTGCGCTTGCACGGCATCGCTGTGCAGAAGGATTTCGCAACCGCCGCCGAGCGCCATGCCTGCGGGCGCGCTGACGACCGGAAACGGCGCGTATTTCATCGCCTTGTAGACTTGCTGGCCGCCCGCAATGAGCTTTTCGATCTCGCTCCAGGCGGCGATGTTGGCGGCGAATATTGCGAGACCCAGGTTGGCGCCGACCGAGAAATTCTGGCCCTCGTTGTAGATCACGAGCGCCTTGTATTTCTGCTGCACGAGCGCAATCGTCTTGCCGAGCAAGGCCATGATCTGATCGTCGAGCGAATTGCTCTTGCTCGTGAACTCGAAGCACAGAACGCCATCGCCGATGTCCCAGACCGCGCCCGAGGCGTTTTTGAGCACGGGTTTACCCACGCGTTTGACGTCCTCGAGCATCAGCACGCCGTCGGGCCGCGTGAGCGCGTGATAGGCGCCGTCGGCGCCGAGATACTGCCGGCGTCCGTCGGCGATGCGGTAGAAGGTCTTGCCCTTCGCCGCCTCGAGCAGCGTTGGTACTGGCAGGCCGTCCTCTGCGAGCTTGTCCGCGAACCATTCCGCGCCGAGCTTATCAACGAGCTCGAACGGGCCCCATTGCCAGTTGTAGCCGAGCCGCATCGCCTCGTCGATCGCGTCGATGTCGTCGGCCGCCTCGGGCACGAGCGTCGCCGCATACGACAGTGTCTGCGCAAGCACGCGCCACGCATATCGGCCGATCTTGCTCGTCGACGAGAACAGTGCGCGCAGATTCTTCGCCGCGCCCGCGAGTTCCGGAAGTTCCGGCTTCTGTTCCGGGCGGTAGGCGCCGCTCGCAAGATCGATCGCCTCCTTGATTTTGCCGCCGCCGCTGCGATTGAGCCGGTAGAACCCGCCCTTGCCTTTGCGGCCGGTATAGCCTTCCGCGATCATCTTCTTGATCAGGGGAAGATCGCGATTGGCGCCGTGAAACGCATCGCTCGCGGGCAGCGCTTTCGCGAGGCTGCCATTGATGTGGGGCATGAGATCGAGACCGACGAGGTCGATGAGCCCGAACACGCCGGTCTTGGGGACGCCGACGGGTTTGCCGATCACGGCGTCGGCCTCCTCGACGGTAAGTCCCGCGTCGATCGCTTCGACGACGCCCACCTGCAGCCAGTAGATCCCGAGCCGGTTCGCGATGAAGCCCGGGCTGTCCTTGCAGCGCACGATGCTCTTCCCGAGCATGAAATCCGCGCACTTGGCCACTCGCGCCGCGAGCGGGGCATCGGTCTCGGGGCCGGTCACGATTTCCAGCAGCCGCATGTAGCGCGGCGGATTGAAGAAGTGCGTGATCAGAAAATCGCGTTTGAACGCCGCGCTTTGCCCGTCGGTCAATTGCGCGAGCGGAATCGTCGAGGTGTTGGACGAGACCGCCGTGCCGGGTTTGCGGACCGAATCGAGTTTGCGATAGAGCGCCTGCTTGATGTCGAGACGCTCGATCACGGCTTCGACGATCCAGTCGCTGTCGGCCACTTTGGCGAGATCGTCCTCGATATTGCCGGCCGTCACGAGTTTTGCGGCACGCGCCGACATGAACGGCGCCGGATCGGTCTTGAGCATTTTGGCGATCGCGCCTTCGGCGAGCGCATTGCGGTTCGCGGCGCCGCTCGGAACCACATCGAGCAGCAGCACGGGCACGCCCGCATTCGCGAATTGCGCGGCGATGCCGGCGCCCATGACGCCGGCGCCGATGACGGTTGCTTTGCGGATCGGTTCCATGGTCATGGCGCTCCCGTTAAATCCGTTCGAGAATCGTGGCGATGCCCTGGCCGCCGCCGATGCATTGGGTCGCGAGCGCATAGCGGCCCCCCTCGCGTTGCAAGAGGCTCGCGGCCTTGCCGACGATGCGAGCCCCGGTCGCGCCGAGCGGATGGCCAAGCGCGATCGCGCCACCGTCGATGTTCAGAGTCGCATCGCGGATGCCGAGATCGCGCGCGCAGGCGAGCGACTGGCTCGAGAAGGCCTCGTTGAGCTCGACGACGTCGATCGCCGCGATCTCGAGATTCGCGCGCTGCAGGGCTTTGCGCGTTGCCGCGACCGGACCGATGCCCATGATCTCGGGCGCGCAGCCGGCAACCGCAACGCTCACGATGCGCGCGAGGGGCTTGATGCCGTGTTTGCTCGCGTAATCCTCACTGCAGACCAGGACCGCCGAGCCGCCGTCGGTCAACGGCGAGGAGGTGCCCGCAGTCACGGTGCCGGACTCCGAAAAGGCGGGTTTCAGTTGTGCGAGCCCCGCGGCGGTCGTATCCGGCCGCGGGCAGCCGTCGGCATCGACCGAGCCGCTTTTGGTAGTGATGCTCACGAGCTCCGCGGCAAGACGTCCCGCCTGGATCGCGAGTGCTGCGCGCTGCTGGCTGCGCACCGCGAACGCTTCCTGCTCGGTGCGGCTGATCTGCCATTTTGCGGCGACGTTTTCCGCGGTGTCCCCCATGCCAATGTAGGCGGCCGGCAGCTTGGCCTGCAGCGCGGGATTGAGCAGCGGATTGAAGCCGAGCATCGGCACGCGCGACATGCTTTCGATGCCGGCGGCGATGAAAAGCTCGCCGGCCCCGAGTTGAATCGCGCCGGCCGCGATGTGGACCGCCTGCATCGAGGAGCCGCAGAAGCGGTTCACGGTCATGCCGGCAACCGATTGCGGCAGCCCCGCGAGCATGGCGATCAGCCGGCCGACATTGAGTCCCTGCTCGCCTTCGGGAAAGGCGCAGCCGACGATCAGATCTTCGATGTCGTTCGGATCGACGCCGCTGCGCGCGACGAGCGCGGCGACCACCTGTGCGGCGATGTCGTCCGGGCGCACGCGGGCGAGAGCGCCCTTGCCGGCCGGCGTGAACGGGGAGCGGACGTAGCCCGCGATGACGACATTCTTCATGGCTTCACTCCAAGGTTGATCAGCGCGGCATTGGCCTGCGCTTCCACTTCGCGCAGTTCGGCAAGCGTTTGTTCCAACGCGATGCGTTGGTCTTCCAAACGAACGATTCGGTTATGGACCGAGTTCAGCAACAAGCGCAGCTGCTTGGCCTGCGTCGGATCGACGTCGTAGAGATCGAGGTATTCCTTGATCTCCTTGAGCGTGAATCCGAGGCGCTTGCCTCGCAGGATCAGCATCATGCGGCTGCGATCGCGTAGCGTATAGATTCGATTGTTTCCGGCCCGGCATGGCGAGATCAAACCCTTGTCCTCGTACAGACGGATCGTGCGCGCACTCACGCCGAGATCCTTGCCCAGCTCGGTCACGCTGAACAAATTTTCCGGCGGTCCGGCGACCGAAATTTCCGTAATCGCCAAGAGGTTAACCTATACGTTAAGATACTAACCTATACGATAATGATTTCTGCGCCCATTGCAAGTCCCTGGAGGCCGGTTCGCGCGCTGTCGCGATTTTCCATAAGTCCTCTATCGGCGGCAGTTGTGGCGTTTGAAGTTCTAAAGTGATTTGATGCGCAGCAGCTAAGGGACCGGAGAGACCACGCTGTGAACATTCTGTCGAGTTCGGCTGCCTACTTTCACCGAAATCAGCGGCAACGCTTCGAATTGCCCGGTCCTGCCCCGCTGCGCTGGACCGGCGTGCTGCTCGCCATCGTTTGGACCTACCTCGTCGTGCTGACGGCCTGGCTCCTTTGGCGGCTGTGGATCGGGCGGCCTGCCAATGCCGATCCCGAAATCGTCACGATGCTTCCGCAGGTCGCCTGCCTCGTGCTGATGTGGCGAAGGCTTCAGGCGCCGGCCGTCGACCGGACTCGCTGGCTCGGTTGGGCCTTTCTATCAGCGGCGGTCGTGTTCGATATCGTGGCCGATACCTGCTGGAGCTACGTGGCCCAGCAGCCGGGCGAGCAGTTCGGATCCTCGGCCGACGCTCTCTACATGATTAACTAT
>Ga0209040_10004832_pt1 | contig 10133 bp, 8 predicted proteins | sample BogFormECP12_OM3_FD_188240 | JGI IMG/M metagenome (GOLD analysis project Ga0209040, IMG submission 188240) | Bog forest soil microbial communities from Calvert Island, British Columbia, Canada - ECP12_OM3 (SPAdes) (version 2) | ecosystem: Environmental > Aquatic > Freshwater > Wetlands > Bog ... | reverse complement strand
TGCTGGCGATCTCCATTGCCCGCTTGCTGGACAGCGGATTGCGGGCCACGTTCTGGCCGGCGGTCCAGACCTGAGACAAGAAGTACTCGTCACCGTAGTTGTGGAACACCAGGCGGCTGGTCTCCGACGGCGACTTGGCGTAGTTCGGCAGTGTGTTGACGGTGGCCGAGTGCTTGCCATCGGCGCTGACGATGCGGATGGAGCGCTCCGGGGTGACGGTGAGAACGAGGCATTCGCCGGCGGGCATGGAGTGGTCTTCGACGCTGAAGGCGAAGGGGATGTTGACCTTCATGAGGCGCTGGCTCTCGGTTTGGGCGAAGAGGGTGGCGGCGGTGAACAACAGCCAAATCGTGATCAGGGTGCGTGCGCTTTTCATTGGAGTTTCTCCTTTTCTGATGGCCGGTGATTCCGGCTGACAGTTCGCACTTTCGCCCCATTCGCGATCCCACACAATGGACTGGCTCTGACTTGGCTCTGGCTTGCCAATGTTCTGCTAAGTTGCTGAAACAAAAGAGATCGATCGCGCTTTAGGTAGATCAGGAGGACTTGCTCGGGTTTGTGTCGGTTCTGTCTGCGCGACAATTCCCTTTCTGCGAACGATCAATCGGCCTTCCATGGCGAACTGGGAGGAACGAAGTCGATTAACTGCTGTGAAATCCCCATGTCACAAGTTACCGGTCCAATTTGTGGGCTGATAGACCACCGCTCCGGCAGTAAAATCCTAATTACGAGAAGTGAGTTTGGCCGCAAGGGCCGGATAGCGGCGTCTCGGCAGCGGCGCTACATTTGCAACATGCAGTCCGAAACACAGTGGCGACAGGTGATGGAGCGGGACGCCCGGCAGGACGGCAGGTTCGTCTTTGCCGTACGCACGACTGGCATTTACTGCCGGCCGTCGTGCCCGAGCCGGCGTCCGCGGCGCGATTCGGTGGAATTTTTCCCCGATCCCACGCAAGCTGAGCGGGCGGGCTATCGGGCCTGCCTGCGGTGCAAACCCACGGAAATCTCTGCTCAGGCGCGGGCGGTGACACGCGCGCGCCAAGTTCTAGACGAGGCCGGAGGTGTTGTGACGCTGGCGGAGCTGAGCAGGCGCGTCGGGGTCAGTCCGTTTCATCTGCAGCGGCTGTTCAAGCGAGCTACCGGGCTGAGCCCGCGCGAGTACCAGTCGGCGCGGCGCATGCAGCGGGTCAAACGAGGATTGCGCAAAGGAGATGATGTGACCACTGCACTTTATGACGCGGGTTTCGGCTCGTCCAGCCGGCTTTACGAAAAGGCCCATCAACAACTTGGCATGACTCCCGGAACTTACCGGCGTGGCGGCGCGGGAATGGCCATTCAATTCGCGATCGTGCCGTCGTCCCTGGGGCGACTGCTGGTGGCCGCGACTGCGCGCGGACTGTGCGCGGTGCGGTTCGGGGAGAGCGCGAGTGAGTTGGAGCGCGAATTGCGCGAAGAGTTTTCCTCCGCGCAGATTCATCGCGATGACGCCGCCCTGCAACGGTATATGCAACCCTTGCTGGCGAGCTTGCGAGGGGCGAGTGTCACGATGGACTTGCCGCTGGATGTTCGCGCCACCGTGTTCCAGAAGAAAGTGTGGGATGCGTTGCGCGAGATTCCAGCAGGCGAAACCCGCAGCTATACAGAAGTGGCTCGCACCATTGGCAGTCCCAAGGCGGTTCGCGCGGTGGCCACGGCTTGCGCCAGTAATCCGGTAGCGCTCGCGGTGCCCTGCCATCGCGTGGTGCGCAGCGATGGTGAGCTGGCGGGATACCGTTGGGGGATAGAGCGCAAGAAAAAGCTGCTTCAGCAGGAGCGCCGCGAGACGTAAGCGAGTGAGTTTACCTCAGCGGCTAAAGCCGGCGTTGAAAGTGGAGGCGTGATTGCACCGCTGAAGCGGCGCTCCACCCCAAACACGAAGCGAAAGCGCAACCGTCCGGAGGTCTTTGAGCGAGTGGATTTTCCCGTAATGGAAAGCCCGCTCGCGTTTCCTTTCGCATCCTCAAGCTGGTCATTTATACTCGGCTGTTTCCCCGGAGATGCGCGGAGTCGCGCAGTGACTGACGCTGCCCGTCCGGCATGACCGGAGTCAATTGCCCGGTTGAAGGAGCTTGGGTTGAAAATTCTGGTTTGCATGAAGCAAGTCCCGCAGAAGGACGCTCCGCTCAAACTGAACGAGAGCGGGACATGGATTCGCGAGGACGCTTCCTATGAAGTGAACGAGCCCGACGCCTACGCGCTCGAAGAAGCGCTACGCCAGAAGGAGAAGCACGGGGGTGAGGTGGTGGTCATTACCAGCGGCCCTGCCCGCGCCCAACAGGTACTGCGCGAGGCGCTGGCCAAAGGTGCCGACCGCGCCATCCACCTGGAGGGCGACAGCTTTGTCGGGCTCGACGCGTTTAACACCGCGAAGGCATTTGCGGAAGCAATCAAGGGCGAAAGCTTCGACCTGGTTTTCACCGGGCTGCAGTCGGATGACTACGGCTTCGCGCAAACCGGCGTCGTGCTTGCCGAACTCCTGGGTTGGTCGCATGCCACCATCATCATGCAGATCGAAAAGAACGACAGTGGGATCAGGGTCAAACGCGAGCTGGAGGCGGGATACTTTCAGTTCGTCGATATGCCACTTCCGGCGGTGCTTACGATTCAGTCCGGCATTAATAAGCTGCGCTATGCCACGCTGATTGGCATCAAGCAGGCGAAGAACAAGCCAATGAAGAAGGTCACGTTTGATGAGGTGAAGGCGGCCCTCGGAGACAACCTGCAGAAAATCGAGAAGCTGTACGTTCCGCAGAAGACCAAGAAGACGGAAGTGATCGAGGGTCCGCCGGCAGAAGTGGCAAAGAAGCTGGTGGACAAGTTGCGGAACGAACTTCACGTGTTGTAGCAAAGTGCGGCCATAGTGATTCGGACCGGGTTTCTGGTATCTCGCAAGCAGGAGGCGGCGATGCCATCACAAGAAGAAAGCCGCGAGAGCGGAAGAGCCTATATGGTCGTGGGTTGGATTCTGGTGCTCTTTGCATTATTAGTGATCTCTTTTGAGCCAGCGGCGTTCAGACTCGGACAGACGCGGTTTGGCGTGATAGCCCTCGCGCTGGTTGTGGTTGGGCTGCTGCTGAACATGTACGGCTATCAGTTAAAGCGGCGCAGTTCCTGAGCGCAGCAGCGGCAAAGAGACGCCGCCGACGTCGAGACGATTAACTCGCGCCGGGCATAGCGAGGGAGTAATGCGCGCTTGAGGCCCGGCGCAGGAACGGATGGAAATGGCAGACACTATTCTGGTTGTGGTAGAGCAGCGCGAAGGCAAGCTTAACCGCGTTTCGTGGGAAACGGTTACTGGAGCGCAGGCCCTCGCCTCTGAAACTGGCTGGGCATTGGAAGCCGCAGTGGCAGGAAACGACGTCGGCGCTGTGGCTAACGAAGTCGCAGCGAAGAAGGTCGCCAAGGTATATGACATCGAGTCGTTGAAGCTCGAACCGTATACTCCCCACGGATTTGTGGCGGCGATGAAGGGGTTCATCGAAGAAAAGCAGCCCAAGCTGGTGTTGATGCCGCATACCTACCAGGTGCGCGACTTCGCCCCAAAGCTGGCCACGGCGCTCAATCGCTCGCTGATCAGCGACGCGATTGGCTACAAGTACGAGGGCGGCAAGCTGCTGTTTACGAGGCAGATGTTCCAGGGCAAGTTCGTCGCCGATGTTTCGTTCACTGGTGACGCTCCCTATTTTGCGACGTTCCAGGCGGGGGCGTATCGCGGCGACAAGGTGGAAGAGGGCGGCGCGCCCGCTCCGGTCGAGACGGTGAACGTTGCGATTGCCGACGACATTATTCGCAACAAACCGGAGACTCCTTTCAAGGAGGCAAAACAGGCCGTCGATCTTACCCAGGCCGAAATCATTGTCTCGGTAGGCCGCGGCATCAAGGAGCAGAAGAACATTGAGCTGGCGCAACAGCTAGCGGCTGCTCTGGGTGGCGAGATCGCGGCATCGCGTCCGATCTGCGATTCAGGGTGGCTGCCTATGGACCGCCAGGTAGGTTCGTCGGGCCAAACCGTGGCCCCCAAGCTGTATCTCGCCCTGGGCATCAGCGGCGCGATTCAACACGTGGTCGGGATGAAGGGATCACGCAGCATCATCGCCATCAATAAGGACTCCGAAGCGCCGATTTTCGAGATCGCCGACATCGCAGTGGTGGGCAATCTGTTCGACATCGTGCCGCCCCTGATCGAGGAAGTGAAGAAGGCTAAGGGCGCATGATCGTATTTCGTAAACCGCTCCCCAACATCGAGCGTCCGGCGATGGAAGCGGATGTGGTCATCGTCGGTGGAGGCCCCGCCGGCATGGCGTGCGCCCTGCGCCTGGCGCAGTTGATTGATGAGCACAACGCAAAGCATCCCGACGCTCCGCTTTCCAAGGACAATATCTACGTGCTGGAGAAAGCTCGCGAAGTGGGAGCACACTGCCTATCGGGCGCCCTGCTCGATCCGCGGTCCATGCTCGAGCTGTTGCCGGATTTCGAGAACGAAGCTCCGCTGGAAGCTGCAGTGGTGGAAGAAGCGGTCTATTACCTCACACGGAACGGAAAATTTAAGCTTCCCATCGTTCCGCCTCCACTACGCGATCACGGCAATTACGTGATCTCGATCAACCGCTTCGTAAAGTGGCTGGGAAGCAAGGTGGAAGCAGCGGGCATCACCGTCTTCACGGGCTTTGCGGGATCGGAACTACTGTTCGAAAAGGGGCGGGTGCTTGGTGTACGCACTGACGACAAGGGTATCGACAAGAATGGCCAGCAGAAATCGAACTTCGAGCCCGGTTACGATCTCAAGGCCAAAGTTGTAATCCTGGCTGAAGGCAGCCGCGGGTCGCTGACGAAGCAGTTGATCGGCCGCTTTCAGTTGGACCACGAACGCAATCCGCAGACGTACGGTGTCGGAGTGAAGGAACTGTGGGAGTTGCCGGCTGGCCGTATCGCCGCGGGTGAAGTGATTTACACCATGGGATACCCGCTCACGTTTCACGAGTACGGCGGAGCCTGGATTTACGGTTCGCACAACAACCTGGTGTCCCTGGGTTTTGTCACGGGCCTGGATTATCCAGATCCTCGCATCGATCCGCAGCGCGTCCTACAAGAATTCAAGAAGCATCCCTTCATTGCAAAACTGCTGGAAGGCGGCAAGATGGTTCGCTACGGCGCGAAATCGCTGCCCTACGGAGGCTGGTGGTGCATCCCTCCGGTCGCCGGCGACGGATGGATGATTCTCGGCGACTCGGCGGGCTTTCTGAATTCGCAGCGGCTCAAGGGAATTCACCTCGCCATCAAGAGCGGTATGCTGGCAGCCGAAACTGCCTACGACACCATGGTGAGAGACGACTTCTCGCTCGACGTACTGGGGAAGTTTCAGGAGCGTGTGGAAAAGAGCTGGATCAAGGAAGAGCTGTGGCCAGTCCGGAATTTCCACCAGGGCTTCGACAAAGGATTTCTATCTGGCATGTTTCACGCCGGAGTTCAGCAGGTCACGGGCGGGCGTGGATTACGCGCGCATTACAGCAACCACGCCGGACATCTGCGCATGAAGCAGTTGTCGCAACTGCCGGCCGACGGCGGAGCGGAAGCGCACCTCATCAATGCAGCCAAAGGTGACGGCAAACTCACCTTCGACAAGCTGACTGACGTGTATTACTCCGGCACCAAGCATGAGGAGGACCAGCCCGCGCATCTGGTCATTCAGGACACCGATATCTGCAACGAACGCTGTGTACGCGAATACGGCAACCCCTGCAAGAATTTCTGCCCCGCCAGCATGTATGAAATGGTGGAGGCGACAGACACTCCCAGCGGTGTGCAGATTCATCTGAACGCTTCCAACTGCGTGCACTGCAAGACCTGCGACATCATGGATCCCTACGAGATCATCACCTGGGTCCCGCCTGAGGGGGGCGGGGGTCCGAACTATGAGGGCATGTAGCAAGCGGCACAGGCGAACGCAGCGTCGCTCTTGACAGCTCTTCCGGGTCGTGGGGCGGTAATGTTTCCACGGTGGCACTTGCGTGCCTGTCGTGCGATGACTTCCACAACCACCCATCAGAAAACTCTTCCAACAAATTCTTTACGCTACGTAAACATGCCTTTAAAAGCGAAGCTCAGTTTCTAGCCAAAGAAGGAACACTTGCCTCGCGTCCCAGCCAACCAGAAGGGGGACGTTTTTTCTGTGCGCTGCGAAAGGCAATGCTTGCATCTATAATTGCGGATACTGTTTCCGACCTCCGCAGCCTACAGGGATACTCATGGCTGCGGCGGCGGTGCCTCGCGTGAGTGAGGCCGAGGGTGTGGAGGGAAACGTCCACGCCTCCCGTGCTTGGAAAGGAAACGAACGGCCGCGCGACCAGCCTTTGCGCGACGGTGCTGCTTCCCCTCCACGCACATCTTAAGAATAGTTTCGAGGTCTGAGCGAGATTCCGGCACACGGTTCGCTGGATTTCCTCTGTTCCTCGGTGTTTCTGTGGTGAATGCAATCCGAAATGATGCTAACCGACAAACACGGGCGTGACATACACGATCTGCGAATTTCCATCACCGACCGCTGCAATTACAAGTGCGTATATTGCCGATCGGGCAACGATGGTCCCGCGTTTCCGGAGATGCCGATTGCCGACTACCTGCGAATGGTGCGGGTGTTCGTCGGGCTGGGGATCACCAAGGTCCGGCTGACCGGCGGGGAACCTCTATTGCGCCGTGGGCTGGTCGAGATGGTGCAAGAACTTGGCCGCATGAAGACTATTAACGGCAGCCCGCTCGATATCGCCCTTACGACCAACGGACACCTGCTAGCCGACCTCGCGCAGCCGCTGGCCGATGCTGGGCTTTCACGCGTGACGGTGTCGATGGATGCCGTCGATGAAGAGCGTTTCGCGCGCATCACGAGGGTGCCCAACGCCCACAAACGAGTGCTGGCAGGTGTTCGCGCGGCACAGCGAGCGGGGCTGAACCCGGTGAAAGTGAACTGCGTCCTGCTGCGGGGATTTAATGACGACCAGATCGCCGCCTTCGGCCGCTTCGCGCGGGTAGAGGGCGTTGTCGTTCGCTTCATCGAGTTCATGCCGCTGGAAGAGGACCGCGTCTGGTCGCCAGAGATCGTTGTCACTCTCGACGAAATCCTGAGCCGCATGGCTGAATTCATGCCGCTGCGCGAGATCGAGCACCAGCCCAGTGAAACCGCCCGCCGCTACTGGTTTGAAGACGGCGTAGGCGAGATCGGGATCATCGCACCGGTTTCGCATCCCTTTTGCGGACACTGCAGCCGCATCCGGGTGACTTCGGACGGCAAGATCCGCACCTGCCTGTTCTCGGTGCGCGAGCACGACCTCGCTGGACCCATGGCAAGTGGTGCCAGCGATGAGGATATGGCCGAGTTTATCATGCAGGCGGTGGACCAGAAGGAAGCGCGCCACCACATCGGTGAGGCCGGGTTCATTCCGGCGTCGAGAACGATGGTACACATCGGCGGGTGACGCTCGGAAGCCGGGCGGCGAACGGCGGCGAACCCTCCGACTTGCAGAAACTTGAACACAGCGTGAAAATAGAGTCCAGGTGCCTGGTCGGGCGTTTGGTAAAGAAAATTGTCTGCGTCTGGGAGACGCGGTTCTCATTTTTGTAACAAACGCCGAAGCCCCAGCATCTATTGAGTTGTAAGAGAAGCGTCAACTTGCAGCTTCAACATCCCCGTAGGTCGGGCCCGCCGTGGCGGGTAGTGGATCTACTGGAGCAGCAGGCAGCTTTCAACATCCCCGTTCCGGGGCGTGGTTTTCGATCTAGAGGACTTCGCGGCCGGAACTGAAGGCAGAGACATTAACGTGGCAACAGCACCGATTAGGGAAGCGGCATCCTGCTCGCTGGAAAACTATCTCGTACTCCCCGACTACTCCATGGACGAACGGATTCGGGAGGCGAAAGACATTCTGGGGCGCGAATGTGTCGTCCTGGGTCACCACTATCAGCGCGATGAAGTCGTGCGCTTTGCCGACTACCGGGGGGATTCTTACCGGCTGTCGCAGGTGGCGGCACAGGCCGCCGGTCGCTACATCGTGTTCTGCGGTGTGCACTTCATGGCGGAAAGCGCCGACATTCTGGCCCACGACGGCCAGTCGGTCGTGCTCCCTGACCTCAATGCCGGATGCTCAATGGCCGACATGGCGGAGATCGGGCAGGTGGAAGATGCGTGGGAGCAATTCGTCAATCTCGGGATGACCGACGACCAAGGCCGCGGCATCACGCCGCTGACCTATATGAACTCGACCGCCGCCATTAAGGCGTTCTGTGGCGAGCGCGGCGGTATGGTCTGCACGTCGTCCAACGCCAAAGGCGCGTTTGACTGGGCACTGCGCCGCAATGAAAAGATTTTCTTCCTGCCCGATCAGCACCTCGGCCGCAACACCGGATTCGCGCGCGGTATTCCCCTCGACGAAATGGTGGCGTGGGACCCGTACCAGTTGCAGGGAGGCCTCTCCGCCGACCGCTTGCGCAAGGCGAAGGTCATTCTGTGGAAGGGCCATTGCTCGGTACACCAGCGTTTCCTGCCCGAACACGTCGAAAAGGTGCGGGCTACCTATCCCGGCATGCAGGTGATGGTGCATCCCGAGTGCCGCTGGGAGGTTTGCCAGAAGGCCGACGGCATCGGCTCGACTGATTATCTAATTCGGCAGGTGGAATGCGCACCGGCAGGAAGCGCGTTTGCCATCGGTACAGAAATTCATCTGGTCAATCGGCTGGCCAAGGAGAACCCGGATAAGCACGTCATTACATTGGACGATTCCGGCTGCCTTTGTACTACCATGTATCGCATCTCGCCGCAGCACCTGTGCTGGGCGCTGGAAAACCTGGTGGAGGGCAGAGTGGTCAACCCGATCAGGGTGAAAGCCGATGTAAAAACCTGGGCGCGCGTGGCTCTTGATAGAATGTTAGAAATCCAGTGATTATTCGCACTCGCCAACGCAGGCGTCCCAGGGAGAAGTATCAGCGGCGCGTTCCGCGCTATTGGTCGGACTTGCGCGTTTACCATCGCCGGATGGTTGACCGCCGCAAGGCCGCCAGTCACGCAGAAACCGGTCAGGTAGCTATCGATATGCCACGCACGTTTACGTTCTCAGAAGCTGAGACCTTGCTTCCCGTTCTCGAATCGCTGTTGCGCTCGGCCATGCAGGCGAAGGCGCTGATCGAGGAGGTTGATGCCGAACTCGAAGCGCTGAAGAGCCGGATTTTCATCAACGGCGGTACCTTCGTGAACATCCTCGCGGTCACTAAACGCAAGGACGAGCGCGAGAAGGCCATTCAGCGCGCCAAGGACGCGGTTGCTGAAATCGATGCGGCCGGCGTGCAAGTTAAAGACCTGGACATCGGGCTGCTCGACTTTCCCTGCGTCCTAGGCGACGAGATCATTCTTCTATGCTGGAAGCTTGGCGAGCAGGGAATCGCGCACTGGCACAGCACGAGCGAGGGTTTCGCCGGGCGCAAGCCCATCGACGACCGCATCATCCGGGGCCAGAAGAAGACCAACTGACGCCCTGCCATGATCCAGCTTTCCTCTGCCGGAAAACGGTTCGGCCCTAAACTCCTGTTCGACAACCTTAATTGGCTCATCACCCCACACGATCGCGTGGGACTAGTCGGTGCGAACGGCACCGGCAAATCCACGCTGCTGAAAGTGCTCGGCGGCATCGAGTCGCTTGACTACGGCGCCATCACTTCAGACAAGAACACTACCTTCGGCTATTTGCCGCAGGATGGCCTGCGTCTCGAGGGCCGCACGGTTTTCGATGAGTGCATGTCGGTCTTCAGCGACCTTCAGGCTATGGAAACGGAGATGGAGGAACTCGCCCACAAGATGGGCGAACTCGATCCGGCGTCGAGCGAATATCACCAGGTGACCGAGCGCTACAACACTATCTCCAGTCACTTTCGCGTACATGATGGCTACGCGCTCGATTCGCAGGTCGGTACGGTGCTGGATGGCCTCGGCTTTCGCAAAGAAGACTGGACGCGCTACACCGAGGAGTTCTCCGGCGGCTGGCAGATGCGCATCGCGCTGGCCAAATTGTTGCTGTCGAAGCCGAACCTGCTGCTGCTCGACGAGCCGACAA
>Ga0209040_10004831_pt1 | contig 10133 bp, 6 predicted proteins | sample BogFormECP12_OM3_FD_188240 | JGI IMG/M metagenome (GOLD analysis project Ga0209040, IMG submission 188240) | Bog forest soil microbial communities from Calvert Island, British Columbia, Canada - ECP12_OM3 (SPAdes) (version 2) | ecosystem: Environmental > Aquatic > Freshwater > Wetlands > Bog ... | reverse complement strand
ATCTGCGCGTGCACTTTGGTCTGGGGACGGCCGACAAACTCGACGCTGTGCAAGTGCGCTGGCCCAGTGGACTGGTTGAACGATTCGACAATTTAGCTGTGGACACGATCCACACACTGAAAGAGGGGTCGGGCACCGCCACCTCAGCGGTTTCCAAAAAGCCTTGATCCGGGAGGGACTCAGTTCCACAGGATAAAATGATGTTACTTAGGATGGCTTTTCGAAGGCGCTTCAGCTAATGGTTCCTGAACCTGCAGAATCTGATCTCCACGTACATCTTTCAGCGTTTGATGAATCCCGCTCGGCCAACGGATTTCGATGGTTTGAGCCAGAGTCTCGGACCCGAAGCCGAAGTGCACACGTTTGTCGCTCGAAGAGAGATAACTGCCCGCCGTCGAAACGGTTGCCCATTGGGGGCCCTTGGCAGTAACCACCTTTACTTCCGCACCGATCGCATCCCGATTGCTTTTGTGCCCGATGAGTTCCAAAGTTAGCCAATGGTTCTGGTTTTGCGTTGCATTGTGTAAAACATGCAGCGTGCCGTCGTTGGTGGTTACCACCGCGTCCAATCGCCCGTCATTATCAATGTCGCCGACGGCCAACCCTCGCCCAACCCATGCTTTTTGAAACACCTCTCCAGCTTGCGAGGAAACATCCACGAAACCCTTTCCAGTGTTTCTGGCGAGCACCATTGGTTCCTTGTAACGAAGGTCTGGAAAAGTAAGTTGAATCGTATCCAAGTCGTGTCCCTGGGTGATGAGGAGATCCTTCCAACCATCGTTGTCGTAATCCAGGAATCGCACGCCCCAACCGGAATGCTTCATGCTCATGAGGCCGAGTCCGGAGGGATAGCTGTCGTAGTTGAAAGTGCCGTCGCCATTGTTTCGATAGAGCGCGTAAATTTGGCTGGCCAGGTCGGTGACGACCAAGTCGGGCAATCCGTCGTTGTTGTAGTCCGCAAAGTCCACGCCCATTCCGGCGTATGTGTGACCTTCGCTGTCCACGGCTACGCCCGATTGCAGGGCAACTTCTTCGAACGTGCCATCCCCTCTATTGTGGTAAAGAAATTCGGGCATGGAGTCGTTGGCGAAAAACAGATCGATGCGGCCGTCGCGGTCATAGTCGGCTAGAGCGATGCCTAATCCCTTGCCTGGCATCGCAAGGCCCGATTTTTGCGCGATTTCCGTGAAGTGGCCTTTTCCATCGTTGTGATAGACCAATGGCGAAATTGCATGAAACGAATCCGGATGGCAGTATGAGCGATAGCCCTCTCTCCGCTCACCACAGTAGATGTCGTCAAAGTCCCATTTGAGGTAGCGCAGTACGACCAGATCAAGCAACCCGTCACCATCGAGATCAACCCACGCCGCGCTCGTCGACCAACCGCTGCCTGCGACGCCGGCCTGCTCCGTTACGTCAGTAAATGTTCCGTTGCCGTTGTTGTGATACAACTTGTTTCCGCCATACGCAGTAACAAATAAGTCTTCATACCCGTCGTTGTCATAATCTCCGACGGCCACTCCCATCCCATAACCCACGCCTTGGAGTCCCGCTTTTTCGGTTACGTCCTCAAATGTGCCATCGATTTTTTGGTGGTAAAGGCGATTCCAATATATAGGCCCGGTCTTCTCCGGAATCGTACCCTTCGGCGTGGGGTCGCTGAGCGGAGCAGCATTGACAACGAAAATGTCCAGGCGTCCATCGTTGTCATAATCAAACAACGCCACGCCAGACCCCATCGTCTCAATCAAATATTTCTTGGAGGTGTGCGACGCGATGTACTCGAAATTGATATTCACGCTGGAAGTTACATCGGCGAACTTTGCCCCGTCTGAGAGCGAAGCGGGGTCTTGAGCCGGACTCACCTTGCTGACAGACGGTTTCGGCACTTCCTGGGCGATGCCACGGGGAACCAGCAGGCCGGCAAAAATTACAAAAAACGCGAGTCCAGTTGGTAAGTGGTCGGTCCTTTTTACTGTCTTCGGAAGTCTTTTCATTTGCCATCAGAACATCCAGCGAGTCCGTCTCCGCTCGAATCGAGAATTAACTGCTGAAGATGTTTCTTTCCAGGAATGCGTTGCGGAATTTCCCATGGGGATCGTATTTCTTGCTCAATTGAATGAAGTCGGGCAATCGCTTGTACCTGGATTTCAGTTCTGCCGGAGATATCGCAAACAGTTTTCCCCAGTGCGGCCGAGCTTCAAATGCCGCCAACTCTTTTTCAATCACAGGCAAGAGCTTACTGACCGCGGGCCAGTCCTGCTTCCAGGTAAAGTGAATGGTCACACTTGGCTGTTCGTAGCAAGGACTCATCCATAAGTTGTCCGCGGCGATGGTCCGAATTTCGGTGATCAATAAGTGCGGGCTGACCTGATCTCGCAATCGTTCAATCGCCAGGATGGCTTCAACCGCATGCTTGCGTGGCACAAAGTATTCCGATTGCAATTCTTTCCCGGCGCTGGGCGTGAAGCCCATACGAAAATGAGGCAGCCGCTCATACCAGGGGCCAGGCACTCCCATTTGCTCAGTGCAATTCTCGGCGGAAAGTTCAGAGATGGGGTGCAAATTTCTGGTAGCAAGTTTCGCCCCGAAAAATTCGGGCGTTGCCTGGAAGACTTGCCCGGCCTCCTCGCGACTCTTGAGCCAAACCTCTCTGATGAGACCATTCTGCCAGTCGGTAAACAAGCTGACACTGTAAGCGCTCGATTCAATGGCGTCAAAATGGTCTTTCATTTCACTGAGCGGCAGATTCTCATATACGTACTGCCGCATCATGTAAGTTGGCTGAATATCGAGGGTGAGCTTAGTGATGACACCGATCGCACCAAGCCCAACAACAGCTCCCTGAAAAGCCTCGCCGTCATTTTGCCGAGATAGCTTAACTACCTCGCCGCCCGCTGTCACAATCTCAAGCGCGGACACCGCCGTCGCGAGATTCCCATTCTTTTCACCCGAACCGTGCGTTGCGGTGCTGCACGCTCCGGCTACGGATATATGGGGCAAGGAGGCCAGATTGTGCAGCGCAAGCCCCTTGCTGTGCAGGTAAGGACATAATTGACCGTATGTCATACCTGCATTGAGCGTGACGCTTCGTGCTTCCGGATTCAGAGCAACCACCTCGTCCATTGACTTCAAGGACAAGAAGCCATGCGTGCTGTCGGCAATGTTGTTGAAGCAGTGGCGGGTTCCCAGCACCTTGAATTGTTTTTGTTTCTTGACGTAACTGGTTATCTGTTCAAGAGAGTTGGCGGGGTACAAGCTGTCGGTGCTGTACTCGAGATTCCCCGCCCAGTTCGTTAGCTTTTTCTTTGCCGCCCAGCTCAGGAGAGGCGAAAGAATGGGACTCGCCGCCGCAGCGGCCATGAGCCTGATAAATGCCCTCTTATTCACGGATGTAGTCCAATCAGTATCGACGTCATTCGCGGGAAATCTCTCTACAGAGATTCGAAAACCGTGGCAATTGTACACTAGTCGACGCGTGCCGAGGCATCTGCGTGGTTCATGGCCCAAGAGTTGATGGTCATAGGAAGGGGATCCGGTCGACTTAATGAAAGAATTGAGCCTTGGAAGGCCATTCTCCCGGGGTCGGGGGTGTCTAGATCCGGATCCCCCGTAGGTTGCAGTTGACCGGAGCATAGAGCGGCTGAGCCCTGCTGGGAATTGTCAAAAGTAACAACTCTCCAGGCGGGAATCTGAACTGCGCCGAGTAGGTGACAGGGGATAAAGACCGAGAACAATCGGATTTAACCGCCGTCGCTTCAGCTGAAACGGATCCAGCTGACCATGGGATTGCTGGCTGAGGGGGTCGGGCCGCGTACCCGCTGCGAATCCTGCATCTAATACTTTTGCACTATTCCCCCATCACCGCTGTTCTCGTATAGTCCTGCGAATTTCAGCTGTTCGCCTTGCACTCTGGCGACAAGGGGTCTGCTCATGGCCGTTCAAGCTCCCGCTTTCAACCTCGAGGCGTCCGTCGTCAGCACCAATACTTGGCGCAGTCGCACCCTCGCCATTCTTCTCATGGTCGCCATCGCCGGCATTTTCTGGGTGGATTCACGTTACCCAGCACTGGTCAAGCGCTATCACGCTGGCACGCAGGTCAAGGCCGCTGGCGCTCTTACTTTTGGCACCGTTTATCAAGTGGACCGCACCATGCCTCTCGCAACTCGCGTCTGGCGCACTACCGTCAATTGGCTCGACGCCAACCGTATCGGCATGACCTTCTCCTTCCTATTTGGTCCTGCCGCGCTTACATTTCTCTCGATGGTCCGTCGTCGCCGCAGCGGGTCTCGCTATCTAAATACGTTGTTCGGCGCAGCCGTTGGCGTACCTTTAGCTGTATGCACCAACTGTGTCGCTCCTATCGCGCGTGGATTTTACGCCTCTGGCATGAGCACGGAATCCGTGCTCGCCGCTATGTTTGCTTCTCCCGCCCTCAACGTCGTTGTCCTTGCTATGACGTTCACGCTCTTTCCGTTACCGGTCGCGCTGCTCAAGCTCGCCACGGTTCTCTTTTTAATTTTCGTCTTTGCGCCAGCCGTGGCGTCGCGTCAACTAGATTCTGCACCCGCCGTCATCTGCTCCGTCGAAATCCCTGTCTCGGAGACTTGGACCCAAGCGCTCGTTTCCACTTCTCGCACTTGCGCTAAGAGCTTTTGGTACGTTTTCCGAGTCGCTTTTCCGCTGATGATACTTGCGGCCGTTCTTGGCGCGCTCGCTATCGAACTTCTTCCCGCCCAAGCGCTCATCGGGCAAGCCACTATCGGCGGCATCATTCTCGTCGCCCTGGTAGGAGCATTCCTTCCGGTTCCGATGGCATTTGACGTGGCCATCTCCTACATTGCGATGACTAAAGGTGTCCCTCTTCCTTACGTCGTGACGATTCTTTGCACCCTCGGCATCATCAGTGTCTTTTCATTCTCCGTCGTGGCCAAGACCATTTCCTGGAGAGTAGCCGCTGCAGCGTACGGGACCGTGGTGGCCCTTGGCACTTTCGCCGGCCTTCTCACACAGACCTTCAGCTGATTTCTGGTGGCCTCTAACTTTCGCACTGGCATTCAATAAGCGAAACAGCCGGACGTTGGGTGTTACTGACACCATCTGTTATATTTTCGTGCCGCGTCCCGCCCAATAGGGATCTCGGAGAACACGTTTGAGTGTTTTACCAGCGTGACTGCGGGGGAATTCCTCCATGATCACTACGGCGTGGACACGTTGATGTTTGGCATCCACGCGCTCATTGATCCAATCTCGAAGGGCTTCCGCAGCGACAGCGCCCGGTTGGTGCAGAATGACACTGGCCAATGGTGTCTCACCCCACCTTTCATGCGGAATGCCAAATACTGCGACTTCTCGAACCGCTGGATGCTGGGCAACAATTTCTTCAATGTCTTTTGGAAATACGTTCGTGCCGCCGCTGACGATCATGTCCTTCTTTCTGTCTACCAGATACAAGAATCCATCTTCATCGACGTACCCCAGGTCGCCCGTATACAGCCAGCCGTCGACAATCGCCTTGGCAGTCAAATCAGGTCGCTTGTAATAACCGGGCATCAGCGCTGGTCCACGTCCGGCAATTTCCCCGACCTCCCCCGGAGCAGCATCTTTCCCTTGCTCATTTAGGATCCGCATATCAAAAAAGGGCTGCGGCGGGCCGACAGAGTTTGGCTTGGAGGGGTAGTGATTCTTGTCGAGGACGGTAATGAATCCCTCCGTCAGCCCGTAGAGTTCATAGAACCTGCCAGGGAGGCGGGAGTTCAGTTTTTGCTTGTGTTCCAGGTGTAATGGAGCGCCGACGGTACAAATCATTTGGAGGGATTCCAAGGCGGTGGGCGAGAAGTGTGGAGAACTTAGCAGAGCGACAATCTGCGACGGGACCATCATGACGTGCGTTACTCGCTCACGCTCGACGGTTTCGACGAATGCTCGCGGATCGAAACTTTTCTGCAACACATATGTGGCGCCCAGATACATCGATGGCATGAGCGTGACGAAGGCGCCGTTGAAAACAATTGAGCCGGAATGGAGCACCACGCTTTCGGGGCTCATGCGGAAAGTCGAAGCAAACAGAGTGCAGTAGATTGCACGGATGAAGTGCGTATGTACGATGCCCTTGGGAGTCCCGGTCGTGCCGCTACTGTAGATGATGTTGTATGGATCGCTATCCAGGATTTCGATCTGAGGAGGCTCGGCCTCACTGGCGAGACCTGTCAGCTCATCGTAGTTTTGAAATCCCGGGACATGCGTTGGACCCGTAAGTATGCAGCGTTCATCGGAGACATTTCCTAGAGCCCGTTTGATCGATGCCAGCGGGTCTGCAAAATCGGGGCTGGCGATGATGGTTCCTGTATCGGAATCCTGAATGAGTGCGGCTAAGGCTTTCTCACGCAGGAGAGGACTCAAGGGCACGACCACGGCCCCGATCTTTGCAACAGCCCAGTAGGTTTCAAGTAAGTTCAGACAATTGGGCAGGATTGTTGCGACTTTGTCGCCTTTATTTACACCCAGATTAGAAAGTGCGTTCGCAAGTCGGTTGACTCGGGCGTTGAATTCGCGAAAACTCAACCGGCACTCTTCAAAGACCACAGCTGTGTGATCCGTACGATACCGGGCATGTCTTGGAAGAAGCGAACCAATGTTCATGCGCTTCTCTCGCTGGGTCCTGGTTGCAGCAAGTTTGGCGAGATCAAGGAAGGTGCGACACTTGTGCCGGCTTCGCAGAAAAAACGCCAGATTTCCGTGCTGGCATTGGGACCCTTGGGGTCACCGTATTTGCTTGGTTTGGGGGAGCCCGACCAAGCGTGACCGAGCCCCTGGACGATCCACTTTTCCATCAGTAAGCGTGCATCGGCTTCCAGATAAAGATGCCTTTTGTAGCGATAACCGCCGGGCACTTCACCATCGATGATTTTCTCCGTCAGGGCAAACTCGGATTCGGAATGTTCCGACGCGAGACACGCATTGGTCTTGCTCCACTGGGTGATGGTCTGCTCGGCGTTGATTAGACTCACGCGGGCATCGGCGGTGCCGTGAAACACGATTACAGGCATACGCCGCCGCAGTTTACACGCGAGGCCATTACGCATTGCCTCAAGGGCAAGTTGCCCTTGCTGAACGGGATCCGGGCCGCCTTTCTCCATCGCGGTGAGCCCTTCAGAAACACTTGTGGCGGCTTTGAATTCTGCGCCAGCAAACACAGCAGCGGCTGCGAAAAGATCCGGATAAGTGGCTGCAAGAATCGAGGCCATCGCTCCACCGGCGGAAACGCCTACAACATAAACGCGATCTAGATCCACGTTGTGAGCGGAACAAACTTGGGTAACAACCGCTGCGAGAATCGAGGGTTCACCGGCATCCCGCGCCTGGTGCTTGGGATGAAACCAATTCCAGCACTTCATTAAATTGGCCAGACGCGACTGTTCGGGATACACAACCAGGAACCGATTTGCTTCCGCGACCTCGTTCATCCCGGAGATCTCTGCCATATCTGCGGCGTCGTGAGTGCAACCGTGGAGCACCAGAACGAGCGGCCACGCTTTGTCCTTTTCAAGCGTTCGGGGCATCCACAGTTTGAAATTGCGTGTGCCCCCCGCACCGCGAGCGACTCCCGTTATCCATCCCGCTTCTGCCATGGCGGCAAATTCCTTCCGCTGGATATGCCCCTGGAGCTTAGCTTATGTCGCTAGCCCGAACTTAGCCGGGTGGCCAGTTCGTAGATGAAGTCGGCGATCCGCGCAGCCCCGTGCTCACCTAACGCGACAGTGTAATGGGTTGTGCCAGCAAGCTTATGATCTTCGAGGTGTGGAACGTAGGCACGGATCTGGTCGGCAAGCGCATCCGGAAAGAGGGGCGGCTGATCGGGTGTAAATCCGAGGCCGGCCCGGATTAGCAGTGTAGGTACGCGAATGGATTTCAGTCGGTCAATGATCGCGTCACGCTCAAAGGCCGCCCCCAGATCAGCTCTCACTCCCACCTCTGAGGCTTTCGGCTGGACGGGCGAATCGCCAGCGACTTCGTAGTCCAGAAAAGCTTGGACCCAAGGATTCCAGTCATCAGGAGGGAAATGCGGCTGAGTTCGCCAGAATTCTCGATAGGCCTGGCGCGAGGGGTAGGTTTGGCGCAACTGCGCAAGACGCTGCTCGAGCGCGGCTGCGGGTCCCTTCCCGGGAGAACTTGCAGCGGGAGCATCGGGGACAAAACCCCCATCGATCAGAACGAGACCGGCTACGAGTTGAGGCTCTTGTGCTGCGAGTGCCGTCGCCACGAAAGCACCCATAGAGTGGCCGACGATGATGCTCGGGCCGAGCCCCATGGCGCGCATCGCGACAGCCACGTCACGTGCGTGTTGGACCATGCCGTACGGTCCCTGGGGTTTGTCGGAATCGCCACGGCCTCTCAGATCAAGTGCAAACAGCGCGCACCGCCCCGCGAGGCGTTCGGCAATGCCTATGAAATTCAGGTGTGAAGCAGTCAGGCCATGCAGGGCAACTACTGGAGAACCGCGACCAGGCCAATAACCGAATGCGAGTTCGACCCCATCGCCGGGCAGACGGCCGTGGGCTGGGCGAGTGACCCTAATGGAGGCCTGCGGCAAAATCCTCTCAGAAGCCATTGCAACCTTTCTTCTCGGCAGACTTCGCGATTCACACTTTGAGTCCGGCGCCCCCGCTCATCACCGTTTAAGTCCTTATAGTCAATGCCCTTCGCACCATCAGCTTAGGGTCGGTCTTAAGAGTAGCCGAAGAGGCCGGGCCGTCAAGATTGCTGGCTCGGCAGTCGGAAGCAAGAATACGCACACTAGTTCGCTTTGGCGTTTACGTATGTCCGGCTGCGGCGGCACTCCCCCTAGAAATTAAACTTCAGCGCGAACTGAATCACTCGAGGCCCAGTGGTTGTCGATACAATATGTCCATTGTTGGCCGATGCGAGTGTGTTGACGGGGTTCGCAAAGCTCACCATGTTGAAAGCATTGAAGAACTCCGAGCGGAATTCAAGCTTTGTGCGTTCAGTGATCGGGAAGTATTTGATGATGGAGATATCCACGTTCCGTTGATTGGGCCCGCGCAAGATGTTGCGCCCCGTATCGCCGAAGCCTCCCGCGGCGGTGGCTGGGGCTGGTATAAAACAGGCCGTGTTGAAGTATTTGCCCAGCCGCGATTCCACGCTTCCGCTCACGTCTGGATTGCACCCTGCCACGGCGTCGGCTCGGGCTTGCACGAAGGCATTGTCGTTGGTCAGAACCGAAAATGGGACGCCGCTCTGCAGTGTAAAGACGCTAGCGAGTTCCCAGCCGTTTGCGGCCTGCTTGGCGAAGCGCGATTCACCCTTGTAGAACTCCGGCAAGTCGTAGATGCCACTGAAAACGAAGCGATGACGGCGATCGAAATCGGAGCTCGCGTGATTGTTCAGAATTGTCTCGTTGCCGGGTACAACAGAAATGTCGCTGGTTCCCGTGACGTCACCGGAATAGTCGTCCAGTGAATGTGAGTAGGTGTAGGAGGCCAGGAATTGCAAACCGTTCGAGAACCGTTTTGTCAATCCCATCTGCAGGGAGTTGTAACTTGAGTTCGCGGAACTTTGCAGGACATGAACTCCGAACCCCTGCACGGCGAGGCTGGACAGCCCGGGATAATAAGCGCCAACAGGGATCCCGCTTACCTGAACGACTGCCTGATTTAAATCCCTGAGCTGATATAGCTTACGGCCAATGGATCCCACATAGCTCACGTCGAGCATCCAGTTATGGGCAAATTCGTTCTGAATGCCCAAACTGAACTGCTGAATATACGGCGTGCGGAAATCGTGGATGTCCGGATAGATGCCATTGGCAGAAACCACCGCGGCACCAGTTGGATTCAGAAATGTTGGTGCTTGGGTCATAATCGCAGGCGGGCCTCCAAAGGGGAAAGCGGGACTATTGAATGTCAGCGGGTAACTGCTGGGCTGCGGCACGTTCACGAACGGGGTGGCAATGGGCGTAAAGAATGCCTGCGCCAAGGTGTAATAGGGGAAGTTCAGGACCTGATTATTGAGCAGCCGAGAATTTGCCCTGTCATAGTAAACGCCATAGCCGCCGCGCACGACCAGACGTTTTGTGTTCGAGAATGGCTGCCAGGCAAAGCCGACCCGCGGCG
>Ga0209040_10004830_pt1 | contig 10133 bp, 6 predicted proteins | sample BogFormECP12_OM3_FD_188240 | JGI IMG/M metagenome (GOLD analysis project Ga0209040, IMG submission 188240) | Bog forest soil microbial communities from Calvert Island, British Columbia, Canada - ECP12_OM3 (SPAdes) (version 2) | ecosystem: Environmental > Aquatic > Freshwater > Wetlands > Bog ... | reverse complement strand
ACCACCACCGCAGGATCATTACCGCTCTCAGCCGACTCGACGCGGCGATACCCGCGCCATCTCGGCTACTTGTTTCACAATGCGGCTGGCACCGTCACCTGTTTGTACTCGGCCGGTGTCGTGGCGGTCGCAACTGCCGCACCGCACTCGTTACAGAACTTCGAGTTCGGCGGCAGCTCAGTACCGCACGACCCGCACACCACGGCTGCCGCCGTCATCTCACGCGGCCAGCCCACTTTCGTTCCACGTCACTATCGTGTCACCGCTGGTGAGACAACGTAGGTCATATCGCGTCGGCACGGGTACTTATTCGTCCAGGTATCTGGTATCCGGGTGTTGGTGGTGGTGTCGGGTCGGCGCCGGCTGTACCGGCCGCCGCGACCACCATGGCCGCCACCGCCGCGGCGGAGAGAACGATGTTGCGGTTGGTGTTCATTTGCTCTGCCTCCTACTCATTGGTGTGGTGGATGAGAGACATCTCACGAAGTTAAAAGTCAAGCCGCGAGTGTGTGAGGAGGTGGAAACGCCCGGTGTTCGTCGTAGGGCTGGCCGGTTTGCAGGCAGTGGTGAAGTTGGCCGAGGAATTTGTTGAACAGGTGTCGTTGGGCTTGGCGGTTCCAGTCTCCGCCGGCGCGGCGGGCATCGAAATGGCGGCGGGCGCCGGGCGAGGCGCGCAACGATGCCAGTGCCCAGATCGGGCCGACTGCGGCGAGGCGTCGGTTTTTGATATGCCGATGCAGCACAATGGTTTTCTTGCCGCTGGCGCGGGTAATCGGGGCGGATCCGGCGAAGGCTTTCAACCCGCGGGCATCGGCGAAGCGGGCGCGGTCGTCGCCGATCTCGGCCAGTACCCGGGCACCGGTCAGCTGCCCCAGGCCGGGGAAGCTGGTGATGATCTTGGCGTCCGGGTGTTGCTCAAAATGGGCGATCGCCGCCTCGGCCAGCTCGTCGGCGGCCGCGCAGGCGGCCTCGAACTGGCGCAGCAGCGCCATCAGCTGAATGCCCATGGCGTTTTCCACCACGGGCGGCTGGTGCAGGTAGGCGTCGGTCAAGATGGCGCGCAGCCGCTCGACGTCGCGGTCGAGGTCGCGGCGGCGGCCGGCTTTGATCAGCAGCCGGCGCAGCCGCGCCGGAGTCAGCTTGGCCGCCTCGGCGGGGGTGGGTGCGGCGGCCAGGATGGTGCGGGCATCGCGGCGGGCAAGCCCGCCGCTGGGCAGCTCGGCGAAAGCAATGATCGCGGCGGGATAGAAGTCCTTGAGCAGGTCGCGGATCTGGTTGCCGATCTGCTGGCGCGCCCACACCGCGTCTTGTTGGGCACGCGCGAGCACCCGGATGGCTTGGGCCAGCTCGGTGTCGGCGGGCAGCGGGCGGTGCGCATCGGGGTCGGTGCGGATGATGTTGGCCAGCAGCACCGCATCGGTGGCATCGGACTTGGCGCCCGACACCGCATACCGCGACCGGTAGCGCGAGGCCGCCAGCGGGTTGATCGGATAGATCACCCGGCCGGTGGCGCGCAGCGCGGCCACCCACAACCCGCGATCGGTTTCGATGGCCACCGGGATCGGATGCTTGGGGCCGTCGCCGACTTCGGCCAACAATGTCAACAACTGCGCAAAGCCGGCCGCGTCGTTGCCGACCCGCCCGCGCGCCACCACACGACCGTCGGTGTCGACCACAGCGACGTCGTGATGCGCCGTGGCCCAGTCGATTCCGCAGTACAGATCCAAATTCTCACTCCTTCGATCACTCAACCGGTCCCGAGCCTCGATGGGGTCACGCGGCGCCCTAATCGCAGGACTCGACGGTCCGTCATCTCACTAGCCGTCCGTGACTCCAGCACACCACAGGACCTCGTTCTATCGAAGAGCTCAAAGCTCGGGAACATCCCAGTGGGAGGTCGACCCTGCGGCGGGCTCGAGCAACGGCATCCCACCACCGAAAACCGTGATCTGCCGTCAGGCGCGCCGCTCTCTCACAAGGCGTCACGCGCCAGGAGACACCAGGCATCACCCGACGGCAGACCACACAGGAATCGCCCTGGTCGACACGACCAGTAACCAACCCCTACTAAACGATTAGGAGAAGCAAGGCAGGTCGGCACGTCCGAAAGGCCACAGATAAGGCACAGAGCTTCCTTTGCAGATCTAGCTACATGGCCTGACCTGCTCAAACATCTGCTCCCCCGCCTGGACTCGAACCAGGAACCTATCGGTTAACAGCCGAACGCTCTGCCAATTGAGCTACAGGGGACTGCTGGTGTCCGCGTGCACGCTGGCGCGGATCGCTGGACGACTCTAGCGTACTTGCGTGCTGACGCCCAGCAGACTGATCGCCCGCCGAGGGGCGCCTGCCCGCGAGCATGGGGCAGGATGGACCCATCGCACCAACGTCTGGAGGGACCGCTTTGATCCGGTATGTCGTCGTCCTGGGACTCGGCTACGTGTTGGGCGCGAAGGCCGGGCGGCGTCGCTACGAACAGATCGTCGGCACCTACCGCGCCCTGACCAGCAGTCCCGCCGCCAAATCGGTGATCGAGGGAGGACGACGCAAGATCGCGAATCGGGTCTCGCCTGATACGCGAATGGTGACGTTGACCGAGATCGACGACGAGACCGCTGTTGTCGAGCCGCAAAGACCGCGCAGGGCGCCCTGACCGCAAGCTGCTCAAGCGGTGAGGCCGTCGCCGCTAACCTGCTGCAGCAGGCTGCCGCGATAGGCCTCCAGCGCGACCAGGTCGCCAAACAGGGCGTGGTACTCGTCACCCTGCTCCACCGGAGACATGCGCTGCAGTTTCGACTTGACCTCCGCGATCTGCCGACCGACCCACACCTCCTGCAGGCGAGCCAGCACCCCGGAGATGTAACGCGGCAGCTTGTCGTCGTCGTCGACCCGCATGCTCTCGACGCCAAGCTCGCTGATCAGCGCGGCCGCAGCCGGCGACGGGGCTTTTTGGCGCACCGCATCGAGCCACTCCGCCCCGCCGATGCCAGTCCCGGTACCACCGGCCGCCTCGACCGCCGTGCACACCGCGGCGTAGCCGGGGTGTGTGAAGCTTTCCACGGTCAGCGCGTCGAACACCGGCCCGGCCAGCGCAGGGTATTGCAACGCTGACTTGAGCGCCTCGCGCTGCGGCCACAGCGTGGGGTCGCGGGGGTCGGGACGAAGGGCGGTGAATTCCGGCGCGCCGGCGTCGGCCTGGGCTGCGGCGGCACGACGGGGCTTGGCACGGCTCTGGCTGGTGGGGTTCTTCGCCTCCTCACGCACCCGGCCGACCACCTGCGCCACATCCGACCAGCCGACCCAGCCCGCCAGCTGGCGCCCGTACTCGTCACGCAGCGTCGGATCTTTGATCTGGGCGACCATCGGTACGCATCGGCGCAGTGCGGCCACCCTGCCCTCGGCGCTGTCCAAGTCCACCTCGCTCAGCGCAGCACGAATCGCGAACTCGAACAATGGAGTTCGCCGCGCCACCAGATCCCGCAGCGCACCGTCGCCGGACGCCAGCCGCAGATCACAGGGGTCCATACCGTCGGCGGCGACCGCGACGAAGGACTGGCCCGCCAGATGCTGCTCGCCGCCGAACGCCTTGAGCGCCGCTGCCCGGCCCGCCTCGTCGCCGTCGAACACGTAGATGAGTTCACCGCGAAAGAAGTTGTCGTCCATCATTAATCGGCGCAGCATCGCCAGGTGCTCGTCACCGAACGCGGTGCCGCAGGAGGCGACCGCCGTCGTCACCCCGGCCAAGTGCATCGCCATCACGTCGGTGTAGCCCTCGACGACGACGGCCTGATGCCCCTTGGCGATGTCGCGCTTGGCCAGGTCGATACCGAACAGCACCGACGACTTCTTGTACAGCAACGTCTCCGGCGTGTTGACGTACTTGGCTTCCATCGGATCGTCGTCGAAGAGCCGCCGCGCCCCGAACCCGATCACCTCTCCGGCCGATGACCGGATCGGCCACAACAATCTGCGGTGAAACCGGTCGATCGGGCTGCGGCGACCTTCCCGCGACAGTCCTGCGGTCTCGAGCTCCTTGAACTCAAAACCCTTGCGCAGCAGATGCTTTGTCAGCGAATCCCATCCTGACGGCGCGAATCCGCAGCCGAAGTGACGGGCCGCGTCGCCGTCGAAATTGCGCTCGGTCAGGTACTTGCGCGCCGGTTGTGCCTCCGGGGACTCCAGCGCCGCCGCATAGAACGCCTGCGCCTCGGCATTGGCGGCGATGAGCCGGCTGCGACTGCCCCTGTCACGCTGCACACTGGTGGCAGCGCCGGTGTAGCTGATCGTGTATCCGATCCGGTCGGCCAGCACCTCGACGGCCTCGACGAAGCTGACGTGTTCGATCTTCTGGACGAACGCGTACACGTCACCGCCCTCACCACAGCCGAAGCAATGGAAGTGACCGTGATTGGGCCGCACGTGAAACGACGGCGACTTCTCGTCGTGAAAGGGGCAGAGGCCCTTCAGGGAATCCGCGCCCGCGCGACGCAACTGAACGTAGTCGCCGACGACCTCGTCGATGCGGACTCGTTCGCGGATGGCGGCGATATCGCGATCGGAGATACGGCCTGCCATCGGCTCAGTGTAGAGCCGCCCCGCGACGACGCTCCGAAGATGAACTGTATCGGCGCTAACCGGTGCCGATAACGCCGCACGCGATGCGCTTCTCGGCGTCTGGACCGTACTCCCCGCCGTGCAACATGAGGGCTGTCTTGTTGCCCGCCAACAGGTCGTCCCTGGTAAACGCGTCGGTGGTGGTCACCAGGTAGGCGGCGCCATCGTTGCGGACCTCCAGCGTCGACAGGTCACCGCTGGGGGGTTCCCCGGTGTGCCCCGGCGCCTGGTAATGCATGCCGGCCGACATGAAGTCGCCGGGCGCACCACCCATCGGATCAGGCGAGTTCGGCTCGCATTTGCCCATCTCGTGGATGTGCAGGCCGTGGAGTCCCGGCGTCAGGATGCCGTTCGCGGTCGTCTTCACCGTGACAGTGGCATAGCCGTTGGCGAAGTCGAAGGTGGCAGTGGCCACCGACCTACCGTCAGCGGTGTGCAGTTCAGCGCTGAGTGTTTGGGCACCCGTTGAAGCGCTCGTCGAGGCCGGTGCGGTGCTGGACGACTGATGGGAGCTGCAGCCGCTGAACGCGACGACAGCTGAGGACAACGTAGCGACAACAACAACAATGGTGGGCTTGGACATAGCCCGGAGCGTAGTCGGGTGACGATGCGGGCCGTAAGGCCCGAGGAGGAGCCCGACCGGCGAATCTAGTCCGGTCCACCGCGCGGCAACCATCGTCAACGGCTCAGGCCTGAGTGGTCTCGATGCGTTCCAGCCGGCCCTCGGTGAACGAAGCGATCTGGTCGACAATGACCCGCAGCCGCTCAGCGTCGTCGGCGGCGGTGTTGAACCCGGGCACGAACACCGGGTCGAGGGTTCGGGGCGCTCCGGCCAGCAGCCAATGCGCCACCCGATGGATTCGTTCCCGTTGCGAGCGCTGACGTTCCTGATGACGCGGATCGGACATGATGAACTGCAGAGCCAGGGTCTTGAGCAGCGCAACCTCGGCGCGCACCACCTCCGGAACCTGCAAGTCGGTTTGATAGCGGGCGAGCCGTCCAGGGCCTGCGGTCGCCCGAGTGGCCGCGATCGCCGCCGAGGCGAACCGGCCCACCAGCTCGCTGGTCAGCCGCTTGAGCGCGACCGAGGCCGCGAGCGTGGCGTCGTACTTGCCGACGGCGGCAACCACCGGTAGCCCGGAAAGCCGATGCGCGGCCGCGACCAGGTCGTCGGCGCGCACCCGGGCGAAGTCGCGTTCCCCCAGCTTGGCCAGCGCGGCGGCTTCGTCATCGTCGGCAAGCACCCGTAAGTCGATCCGGCCGGCAACGACACCGTCTTCAACGTCGTGCACCGAATAGGCGACATCGTCGGCCCAGTCCATCACCTGGGCCTCCAGGCAGGCCCGATCCGCAGGCGCACGCTCGCGCACCCAGGCGGCGGCGTCGGCGTCGAAGCCGTAAAAGCCGAACTTGCGTCGATCCCGCCCCCGCGTCCAGGGATATTTGGTGACGGCATCCAAACCTGCCCGGGTCAGGTTCAGTCCGACGCTATGTCCTTGCTGATCAAGGACTTTGGGCTCCAAGCTGGTCAGGATCCGAAAGTTCTGCGCATTGCCCTCAAACCCGCCATGAGCCGCCGCGAACTCATCCAGCGCCTGCTCGCCGTTGTGCCCATACGGCGGATGCCCGATGTCGTGGGCCAAACCGGCCATGTCAACAAGGTCGGGATCGCAGCCCAACCCGATCGCCATCCCCCGCCCGATCTGCGCGACCTCGAGCGAATGGGTCAGTCGGGTGCGCGGGGTATCGCTTTCTCTCGGCCCGACCACCTGAGTCTTGTCGGCAAGGCGGCGCAGCGCGGCACTGTGCAGCACCCTGGCACGATCCCGGGCGAAGTCGCTGCGGTGCTGGCCCTCAGTGCCCGGCAACCCCGCGGTCTTCGGCGCTTCGGGAACCACCCGCTGGCGGTCGAAATCGACGTAGAGGTCTTCCTGAATCATCGACGAACAGTCTGCCAGTCCCTCCCGCTAGCGCCGCGGAGCGGATTAGATTGTGGGGCATGAGCACAGTCCGCTCGTTCGCCGTATTGATGGCCACTCTGATCACCGCACTACTGGTGGCACCGTCCGCCGCTGCGCAGCCGCCCTTACGGCTGTCCGACTCCATCACCGACGAGGCCGGGGCGTTAAGCGGCTCGGGTCGCATCGCGGTCCAGGCCGCCGCCAGCAAGCTCTACGACGACCGCCACATCCAGCTGTGGGTGGTTTTCGTCGACAACTTTTCCGGGCAACCAGCCGTGAGCTGGGCGAAGAACACCCGGTCCGAGAGCGACTTAGGCGACTTCGATGCGCTGCTCGCCGTCGCCACCGTCGACCGTTCCTACGCGTTCCTGGTGCCCACTAGGGTGCAGGCCCTCAGCCCAAGCCAGGTCGACGACCTGAGGCGAAACCAGATCGAACCTGCGCTCCGCCGCGGCGACTGGAGCGGTGCTGCGATCGCGGCGGCCAGTGGACTCGACCGCGGGCAGGCGTCAACCAACCGGAACGCGCTGCTGATCGCGGTTGGCGTGATCGCGATCATCGTGGTGGGTTTGCTTGTGGCCGAGGGTTACCGGCGCCGTCGGCGTCGCGCGGCCGAACGGGCTGCCGCGCGCCGGGTCGACGCCACCGACCCGGATGCACTGGCGGCGCTGTCGCTGGGTGCGCTCGATGACCTCTCGCGATGGAAGGTCGTCGACGTCGATAACGCAGTTCGCACCAGCGCCAACGAGCTGGCGCTGACCACCGAGGAGTTCGGCGACCAGCGAACCGAGCCGTTCACCGGTGCCGTGAACAACGCCAAAGCCGCTCTGGCACAGGCGTTCACCGTACGCCAACAGCTGGACGACTCGATTCCCGAGACACGGGCGCAGCGGCGTGAGCTGTTGACGCAGGTGATCGTCTCCGCGGCGAAGGCTGATCGTGAGCTGGAGTCGCAGCGGGAGGCCTTCGAAGAAATGCGTGACCTGGTGGTCAACGCACCATCACGCCTCGACGGCCTGACTCAGCAGATGGTCGAGCTCACGGCGCGCATCGCCCCCGCCGAACAGCGGATGACGGAGCTGCACAACGAATTCGATCCTGATGCGCTGACTTCGGTGGCCACCAACGTCGTCGCCGCCAAAGACCGTGTGGCCTTCGCCGACAAAAACCTTAGCCACGCGCGTGATCTGGCGGCTAAGCCGGTCAGCGGCGAGCAAAGCGGCCTGGTCGACGCCGTGCAGGCTGCTGAGTCGGCGCTCGGGCAAGCCCGTGCGTTGCTCGACGCGGTGGACAGCGCCGCCAACGACATTCGCCACGCTGTCGCCACCCTGCCGTCGCTGATCTCCAACGTCCAGGCCGGCATCGAGCACGCCGACACGCAGTTGCAGAGCGCGCAGCAAAACAAAGCGGCGCACATTCGCGAACTGGCCGCCGCCCGGGATGCAGCGAATAAAGCCCTCGACGCTGCCCGTGCGAGCGGTTCGGCCGATCCGCTCGGCGCGTTCGCCCAATTGACCAAGGCCGACGCCGACTTGAATGGGCTACTCGCCACCGTCGCCGAAGAGCAGGCAACCGCCGAGCACCTCAACCGTACTTTCGAACAAGCTTTGTTCACGGCGCAATCGCGGGTCCACGGGGTGTCCGAATATATCGACACCCGCCGCGGCAGCATCGGGCCCGAGGCGCGGACCCGTCTCGCCGAGGCGAGCCGGCAGCTGCAAGCCGCCCTTGATAAACGCTCGACCGACATAAGCGAAGCGATTACACGCGCCAATACCGCAGCGACACTGGCCGCTCAGGCTCAGTCTCTGGCCGACGACGATGTCCGATCCGCCCAGCTCGCCTACACCGGACGCTACGGGGGTAACAACATGGGCGCGATGATGGGCGGGATCATCATCGGCGACATGCTCGGTGGCGGAGGTTTCGGCGGAGGAGGTTTCGGCGGCGGCTGGGGCCCGACATCGTTCGGCGGTTCGTCCGGCTCCGACGGCGGCTTCATGGGCGGCGGCGGGCGGTTCTGACGCTGCAAAATTGCACGAGCAAGGGAAAGGCGCGGCAGCCCACCACGCCCTAGTGTGCTGCCGCGCCATGTCCAGCGGGTCGGTCAGATCGTCCGCCTGGCTAGATAGTATTGGCCACGTGAGCAATAGTCGATAACGATGACGAAAATTATTTCTCACGCTTGCTTCCGCAACAATCCCGTTCGCAGGACTGCCGCACCGGCGCAGGAGCAGGCTTAGCGTTTAGCAGGCCCGGAGCCGCGATCCCAGATAATCGGCCACTGCGTCGATCGCCACCCGATCTTGAGTCATGGCGTCACGCTCGCGGATGGTCACTGCGTGGTCCTCGAGCGAGTCGAAATCCAGCGTCACGCAATATGGAGTGCCGATCTCGTCCTGGCGCCGGTAACGTCGCCCGATCGCGCCGGCGTCGTCGAATTCGACGTTCCAGTATTTGCGCAACTCGGCGGCCAGATCGCGGGCCTTGGGGCTGAGATCGGTGTGCCGGGACAGCGGCAGCACGGCGGCTTTGACCGGCGCCAGCCGGGGATCCAGCCGCAAAACCGTGCGCCTGTCCATCCCGCCCTTGGCGTTGGGCGCTTCGTCCTCGTGGTAGGCGTCGATCAAAAAGGCCATGAACGACCGCGTCAGCCCAGCCGCCGGTTCGATCACGTAGGGCACATACCGGATATCGCTGACCTGGTCGTAGAAGGATAGGTCGACGCCGGAATGCTTTGCGTGCGTGGATAAGTCGAAGTCGGTCCGGTTTGCCACACCCTCCAGTTCGCCCCACGGATTGCCGGCGAAGCCGAACTTGTACTCGATGTCGACCGTGCGGTCGGAGTAATGCGACAACTTGTCCTTGGGATGCTCGTAGAGCCGCAGATTCTCCGGATCGATGCCGAGGTCGACGTACCAGTGCAGCCTGGTGTCGATCCAATACTGGTGCCACTCCGGGGCGGTCGCGGGCTCGACGAAGAACTCCATCTCCATCTGCTCGAACTCGCGGGTGCGGAAGATGAAGTTGCCCGGCGTGATCTCGTTGCGGAAGCTCTTGCCGATCTGGCCGATGCCGAATGGCGGCCTGCGGCGTGCGGTCGTCACCACGTTGGCGAAGTTGACGAAAATCCCCTGCGCGGTTTCCGGTCGCAGATAGTGCAGGCCCTCCTCGGTCTCGATCGGACCGAGATAGGTCTTGAGCATCATGTTGAACTCGCGTGGCTCGGTCCACCGGCCGGGCTCACCGGTTTCCGGATCGCGGATGTCGGCAAGACCGTTGGGCGGCGGATGGCCGTGCTTGGCTTCGTAGGCCTCGATGAGGTGATCGGCGCGGTAACGCTTGTGCGTGATCAGCGACTCCACCAACGGATCGTGAAAGACCTCGACGTGCCCGGAGGCGACCCATACCTCACGCGGCAAGATGATCGACGAGTCCAGGCCGACGACGTCGTCGCGGCCGGTGACCACCGCGCGCCACCACTGCCGTTTGATGTTCTCCTTGAGCTCCACCCCCAACGGCCCGTAGTCCCATGCCGATTTGGTGCCGCCGTAGATC
>Ga0209040_10004829_pt1 | contig 10136 bp, 9 predicted proteins | sample BogFormECP12_OM3_FD_188240 | JGI IMG/M metagenome (GOLD analysis project Ga0209040, IMG submission 188240) | Bog forest soil microbial communities from Calvert Island, British Columbia, Canada - ECP12_OM3 (SPAdes) (version 2) | ecosystem: Environmental > Aquatic > Freshwater > Wetlands > Bog ... | reverse complement strand
ACCGCCTGCGACGGCGAGGCCAACTCGGTAGCTGTGTGTAAGTAGGCCGCGCCCGCCACCGCATTCACGTCGGCCAGCAGGTGCCAGGGACGGTCGGGAGGATTAGCCCAGCCATCGTACTGGCGGTACACCACCGCCGTGTTGTACTGGCTGTCAGGGGCATCCGCGATGGTATACCCGATGCCCGGGACGGTAATGCCGGCGTGGAGGTAGGTGTCGGCCAGGCCGCGCTCAGGGTTGGCGAACTCGACGAATGTCACCTGGCTTGGTGCCGGCGCGTTGGGGGCAGTGGCCAAATAGGCTTCCTCGTGGTCGATGACGATCGTGCCCTCCGACAAGCCTGTCACCACCACCGGCTGGCCGCTGGCCACCGCGTTGAGGATGTCGGTGTTCACCATCTGCTGACCGATGACGAAGGACTGGTTGGCAGTGGGGGCCCTAAGGCCGCTGAGCAAACCAGCAGTGGCCGGGTAGTTGACCACCTCTGGCGTGGTGCCCGGGAACCAATTCTCACCAATCGCAGCGTTAATCGCCGCATATTGCTGCGGTGTCTCACTTCCGGTGAGCAGCCCCGGAGCAGCACCGGGCATGGTGATGCGCGTCCCACCGGATGAGGCCGGGGCCCGAGCGGGCAAGCTTCGCGGCAGCCGCTGCCACGGCATCAATTGCCCTTCGGCCGCCGAGGCCGTGGCGTGGTAACCCACCATCGCGGCCACATCCTGGGCCCACATCTGCTCGTATTCGGCCTCGGTCGCCGCGATGGCCGAAGCGTTCTGCCCGAACAGGTTCGACCCCGCCAGCGACACCAATTGCGCGCGATTGGTCGCGACCGCCGCCGGATGCACCGTCTCGGCAAATACCGCCTCGAACGCCTCGGCCATCACCCGGGCTTGGGTGGCCGCCTCCTCGGCCCGGGTTGCCGCGGCCCCCAGCCACGCGACATAGCTAGCGGCCGTGTCCGCCATCGCCGCCGACGCCGGACCCTGCCACCATTCGCCCGACAAATCCGTGGTCACCGACGTGAATGAGGCCGCTGCTGAGCGCAGCTCGGCGGCCAACCCATCCCAGCCCGTCACCGCCGCCAAGATCGAACTCGACCCCACACCGGCGTGCAGCCGCAGCGAATTGACCTCGGGCGGCAATACCAGAAAATCCATCGCAGCGCCCCTTTCTTGCGGGCCCTCGACGGAATCTGCGAACGATGGCCTGGCGCCTAGCAAACACTTACACCCTTTTTCCGATTTCCGTCGAGGTATCGCCGACGCCCGGTGAAAATTTCCCATCGGCCGCCGCCGCTTGTGATGTCTGTCGAGCGGTCGTGGCGGAGAGAAGCGACTGACTCATCTGCGACGGCCCTTAGCACACAAGCACATTGGCGTTACCGTCCGGTGGCTGGAAGAACGCGGCCTGCGGTCATGCCGCCGGTAACGGGTCCGCGAGGTCGAGTGCGATGTCAACGAGCATGTCCTCCTGGCCGCCGACCATGCCGCGTCGACCGGCCTCTTCGAGCAGGGTGCGGACGTCGACGTCGAAGCGGGCGGCGGCGGCTTCGGCGTGGCGCAAGAAGCTCGAGTACACGCCCGCGTAGCCGAGGGTCAGTGTCTCGCGATCGACCCGCACTGGCCGGTCTTGCAGCGGTCGGACGAGGTCGTCGGCGGCGTCCTGCAGTCCGTGCAGGTCACATCCGTGGTCCCAGCCGAGCCGGGTGGCTGCGGCAATGAACACCTCCAGCGGCGCGTTGCCGGCGCCGGCGCCCATGCCGGCCAGTGAGGCGTCGACGCGGTGTGCGCCACGTTCGACCGCGACAATGGAGTTGGCCACGCCCAACGACAGGTTGTGGTGGGCGTGAATGCCGATTTCGGTTGTGGGCAAAAGTGTTTGGCGCAGCGCGTCGACCCGGTCGGCGACGTCGCGCATTGTCATGGCTCCGCCCGAGTCGACGACGTAGACGCAGGTGGCACCGTAGCCCTCCATGAGCTTGGCCTGTGCGGCCAGGTTGGCCGCAGTGGTCAGGTGGCTCATCATCAGGAAGCCGACGGTGTCCATGCCGAGGTCGCGCGCAGCGGCGATGTAGTGGGCCGAGATGTCCGCTTCGGTGCAGTGGGTGGCGACGCGGACGACGGTGACGCCCGCGCGGTGCGCCTCCTTGAGGTTGTGCACACTGCCGACGCCGGGCAGCAAAAGCGTTGCGACGTTCGCGCTCCGGACGGCTGCGGCGACGGCCTCGATCCATTCGAGGTCGGTGTGTGCGCCGAACCCGTACACACAGCTGGAACCGGACAGCCCGTCGCCGTGCGCCACTTCGATCGAATCGACTCCCGCCGCGTCGAGGGCGAGCGCGATCGCGGTCACCTGCTCGATGCTGTACTGGTGGCGCACCGCATGCATGCCGTCACGCAAGGTGACGTCGCTGACGTAGATGTGCTGGGTCATGTTGCGGCTCCGGCGGTTTCGGTGACGTGCATGGCCTGGAGAGCTAAGCGTTCGGCGGTGGCCTTGGCGGCAGAGGTCATGATGTCGAGGTTTCCGGCGTAGGCGGGCAGGTAGTGCGCCGCGCCGGTGACTTCCAGCAGCACCGTGACGCGGGTGCCGATGAACTTGCCGGTCTCGGGGATGTGGAGCGGGCGGTCGGGGTCGAACACCTCGAACTGCACGTCCTGCTTCAGGCGATAGCCCGGCACGTAGGCGGCGACCTGGTCGACCATCTCGACGATGGCTGCCTCGATCGAGCGGTGTTCCGGATCGCCCTCAACGAGGCAGTACACCGTGTTGCGCATGAGCACCGGGGGGTCGGCCGGGTTGAGGATCATCACGGCCTTGCCGCGTTGTGCGCCGCCGACGACCTGCAAGGCCGTCGCGGTGGTTTCGATGAATTCGTCGATGTTGGCACGTGTTCCCGGTCCCGCTGATTTCGAGGAGATCGATGAGACGATCTCGGCGTAGGAAACGATTCCGGTTTTGCCGACGGCGGCGACGATCGGGACCGTGGCCTGACCGCCGCAGGTGACCATGTTGAGGTTGGGCGCGGCGAGGTGGTCGTCGAGGTTGACCACCGGCACGCAGAACGGCCCGATCGAGGCGGGCGTTAGGTCGAGCATCCGTATTCCGGTGTCGCGCAATGCCGCCCAGTTGGCGCGATGTGCGCCGGCGGAGGTGGCGTCGAAGGCCAGCTTGATGTCGGCGAAGTCCGGCATCCCCAGCAGGCCCTCGACTCCGTCTGCGATGGTGGGCACGCCCCTTCGCCGTGCGCGGGCCAGCCCGTCGGAGTCGGGGTCGATGCCGACCATGGCACCAACCGTGAGTGGGCCGTCACTGTCCAGGATTTTGATCATCAGGTCGGTGCCGATGTTGCCGGAGCCGATGATGGCCACCGGCCACCGCTGTGTGGAAGTCATGGCATGTCCTTCTCGGAGACCATGCGCTCAGCGGTGTGGTAAACGGCGGTGAAGTGCATCTCGAACAGTGCCGGTAGGTCAACGGAGTCGCCGCCGATCTCCTTGGCGACGAACGCCCCGTCAGCGCCGGCGAGCGCATAGGTGGCCAATTGGTGGACCTGTGCGTCGGTCAGGTCGGGTGTGATCTCGCGGATGGCGGCGCGGATCATGTCGAACGCCCGGGCCCGGACGGCGATGAACATGGCACGGGCTCGCGGCTCAACGGGACGTCGCTCCAATCCGAGCATCAAGCCGAGTCGGAGGAAGTCGGGGGAGTCCAGCAGTGCCTTGGCGACCTGCAGGGCCAACCCGACGAGGCGCTCGCGCGGGGTGCCTTCGTCGGGCATCTGCCATGCCGAAAGCCATTGGGCGAAGCTGCGTTCGATGACAGCGGCGATCAGGTCGTCCTTGTCCTTGAAGTGCCAGTAGATCGAACTGGCCGGCAGGCCGCACTTGGTGCTGACCAGTCCGATGCTGGTGCCCTCGTAGCCGCGCTCGCTGGCGATCTCGGTGGCCGCATCGAGGATGCGGGTCCGGGAGGCTTCGCCGTCGACCCGGCGTCGTCTCTTTGGTTCCTGCGGTTTTGCGTCGCGCACGGGGACTCCTTGCAATCAATGTCTTGACTCTGTAGTGATCGCTACACTACCGTAGTGATCACTACAGAATCAAGGCCGACACGAAGGCGAGGCAGCAGTGACCGAGGATTCGACCTACGACGTGGCGGTGATCGGTTACGGCCCGACGGGCGCCACCGCCGCCAATCTGCTTTGCCGCCTGGGCCTGAACGTCGTCGTCATCGAGCGCGACCCCGACGTGTACGGGCGGGCGAGGGCCATTTCCACCGACGAGGAGGTCATGCGGATCTGGCAGTCCGTCGGCCTGGCCGACCGGCTGCAGCAGGACATGTTGCCCGACCGGCCGTTGGCCTGGGTGGATGCCGACGGGGTGCCGTTCATCGAGACCATCATGACGCCCCGCGGCTGCGGGCATCCGGCGCAGCAGTTCCTGTACCAACCCGCGGTCGACCACGTGCTGCGCGAGGGTGTCGCGCGTTTCGGCAACGTCGAACTGCTGCTCGAACACGAATGTCTGCGCGCAGTCAATAACGACTCATGTGTCGAACTGATGCTGGCCGATCTGCGCACCGACACCTTCAAGCGCCTTCGCGCCTCGTACGTGATCGCCGCCGATGGCGGCTCCTCGCCGACCCGCGGCCTCCTGGGCGTCGGATACACCGGGCGCACCTACACCGAACGTTGGGTCGTCATCGACACCGAGGTGATCCGCGAGTGGGACGGCCACGACCGGCTGCGGTTCCACTGCAACCCCAAGCGCCCGACCGTGGACTGCCCCACACCGTTGGGGCATCACCGCTGGGAGTACCCGGCACGCGCCGGCGAGGACGAGAAGAAACTCGTCACCGACGAGGCCGTGTGGGAGGTTCTGCGCGAACAAGGCATCACCGAAGATCAGGTGAAAATCCTGCGCGCCGTCATCTACAGCCACCACGTCCGTGTTGCCGACCGGTGGCGGGTCGGCCGGATCTTCCTGGCCGGCGACGCCGCGCACGCGATGCCGCCCTGGATCGGCCAAGGGATGTCAGCCGGTGTGCGGGACGCGGCCAACCTGTGCTGGAAGCTGGCCGCCGTGCTGCGCGGGCAGGCACCCGATGCGCTGTTGGACAGCTACCAGACCGAACGGAAGCCACACGTCACCGAGGTCACCCGCCGGGCAGTGCGCACCGGGCGGCTCATCACCGAACGTCGAAAGTCGTTGGCGTGGGTACGAAATCACGGGTTGCGCAACTTGACCCGGCTGCCTGGTGTCCTCGCGATTGCGGAGAAGCTGATCTGGATTCCCGATGCTCATTACCCCGATGGGTTCTTCGCAACCGATGCGCATGCCGCTGTGGGTTGGCAACTGCCACAGCCATGGGTCACCGACGCAAGCGGAGAAAGGTTGCGCCTGGATGACGTCGTCGCCGGGCGTTGGGCGGTACTGCATTTCGGCGCAGCGCCTGCCGGCGCCGACCGCTGGGAGCGGCTGGGTGCAATTTCGGTTTCTGTCGCCGGTCGCGGGAGTCAGCCATTGGCAGGAGCGATCCGTGACGACGACGGAACGCTGACCTGTTGGCTGCGTCGCAAGAAGGCCGACGCGGTCGTGCTGCGCCCCGACGGATTCATCTACGCGGCCGCCGCGTCAGGGCGCCCACTACCGGCACCGCCGGCGGGTCTTACCGAACTCTCTCTCACCACCCCGATTCGCAAGGGAGCCTTCGCATGATCACAGCTGAACTCGCCGAGCGCACCGTCAAGGTCGACGGCAAACCGATCTTCGTCTCCGAAACCGGGACCGGGCCGCCGGTCGTCATGCTGCACGGCGGCGGCCCCGGTGCGTCGGGTGTGTCGAACTACTCGCGCAACATCGACGCCCTGGCAGCTCACTTCCGGGTCATCGTGCCCGACATGCCCGGTTATGGCAGGTCGGTCAAGGGCGTCGATCAGGACGATCCGTTCGGGTATCTGGCCGATATGATCCGCGGTCTACTCGACGAACTCGGCGTTGGTACAGCCCACGTCGTCGCCAACTCGTACGGCGGCGCGGCGGCACTGCGGCTCGCGCTCGACACCCCGCACCGGGTCGACAAGCTGGTCTTGATGGGTCCCGGCGGGATCGGCACCACCAGGAGCGTTCCCACGGCCGGGTTGAAGAGCCTGCTGTCCTACTACGGCGGAAGCGGCCCCAGCCGCGACAAGCTCGCCGCGTTCATCCGCACGTATCTGGTGTACGACGGCGCCGCGGTGCCCGAGGATCTCATCGACCTGCGCTACCGGGCATCCATCGACCCGGAGGTGATCGCCGATCCGCCGCTGCGCCGCCCGTCCGGACCGATGGCCCTGCGCACCCTGTGGCGGATGGATCTCACTCGCGACCGCCGGCTGAGGGCACTCATGACGCCGACGCTCGTTCTGTGGGGCCGCGACGACAAGGTCAACCGCCCCGCCGGCGGCCCGATGCTGATCAACCTGCTGCCGAACGCGGAGTTGGTGATGACCTCGCACACCGGGCATTGGATGCAGTGGGAACGCGCCGAGTTGTTCAATCGGTTGGTGATCGATTTCCTGGGGAGCGGGCTATGAGGCCGTCGATATTTGGCAAAGTCCACTTGGGCTATGTGGTGATCGAAACGCAGAAGTTCAGCGAATGGCGGCAATTCGGTCGCGACGCCATCGGCATGCACCTCGACGACATGTCGGCAGACACCATGCGGTTCCGCCTCGACGACAACGAGTGCCGGTTCCTGCTGCAGCGTGGCCCCGCCGAGGACGCCACCACGCTCGGCTGGCACCTGGACGACCACGACACGTTCGACGCGATCCTCGCTCGGGTGCGGCAGCACGGCGTGCCCGTCATCGAAGGCACCGACGGGGAAGCGGCTCTTCGCGGCGTGGAGCGGCTGGTCCGATTCCCCGGACCCAATGGCCTCACCCAGGAGGTCTTCACCCGCGCCCGGGCCAGCGTGACGCCGTTGGAGATGGCGGCGCGCGGCGGATTCGTCACGGGCGCAGCGGGTATGGGCCATGTCGCTGTCACCACGACACGGCCTCAACAGGTGCGTGGCTATTACAGCACCGTGTTCGACGCGCGACTGTCCGACTACATCGACGAGACGATCAGCGGCGTCAAGTTCAAGATCCGGTTCCTGCGGGTGAACGAGCGCCATCACTCCGTGGCGATCGCTGCGGTCAACCGGATGCCGCTGAACCCGATCCGCACCCGTGTCCAGCATCTCAACATCCAGGTCGCCGACCTCGACGACATGGTCTCTGCCTATCAACGGGTCAGGGAACTCGGCTTTCGCATGGCGCTGGGCGTCGGCCAGCACACCAACGACAAGGAACTCTCCTTCTACGCCGTCACGCCTTCGGGATTCGAGTGGGAAGTCGGCTGGAATCCGATCGTGGTCGACGAAACAACCTGGGAACCAACCACTTACCAGGGAATCAGCATCTGGGGCCACACCCGGGAGGGGCAGACCATCGTCGACAAATTCACCCAATTCAAATCCGGTGCCGCCTCGTTGCTACGCGACGAGGACGTCGTCCCCGCGCTCGCCGGTGCGGGCATTCCGGATAGTTGATCACCCACCCCCAAAAAGGAGTAGTGGCGCAATGCTACGAATCGACACCCACCACCACGCCGTCCCCGCCGACTACCTAAATCTCCTGCGCAAGGCGGGAATCGACGCGGCCGGTGGACGCGCCGTACCGGACTGGAGCCCGGAGGGATCGCTGGAAGTCATGTCCGAAGTCGGTATCGGTACGGCGATCCTGTCGGTGTCCGCGCCCGGCACCACCTTCCTACCGAACCCGGCCGACGCTTCCGCGCTGGCCCGAGACCTCAACGATCAACTGGCCAGTGTCGTTGCCGCTCAACCCGATCGGTTCGGGTTCTTCGCCACGATCCCGACGCCGCACGTCGACGAATCCGCCACCGAGGTGGTGAGAGCCCTCGACGAACTGGACGCCGACGGCGTTGTGCTGCTGGCGAACGCGGCGGGCGTCTACCTCGGCCAGGACGGCCAGAACGAGCTATTCGCGGCGCTGGACGCGCGTTCGGCCGTGGTGTTCATCCATCCCGCCGAGCTGCCCGGTCCCACCGTCGACGGCGTCGTACCCTTCGCGGCCGACTTCCTGCTCGACACCACCCGGGCGGCGTATCTACTTGTCCGCAACGAGATTCGCCGCAAGTACCCCAACATCCGGTTCATCCTCAGCCACGCGGGCGGATTCGTGCCGTAGGCCTCGCATCGATTGGCGATGGCCATTGTAGGCGACACCGGCCGCAGCCCGCTCGACATCCTGGATGACTTCGCCGGCTTCTACTTCGACACCGCGTTGTCCTCGAGCACCGCGGCCCTGCCGAGTCTGCTCGCTTTCGCCAAACCCGGACACATCACCTTCGGCTCCGACTCGCCCTTCGCTCCGCTCGCGGTCGCGAAGCTGTTCACAGCCGGCCTGGAAACCTACCCCGGACTCGGCGCGGAGGCCCGCGGGGCGATCGATCGCACCAATGCGCTGGCTTTATTTCCGCGCCTCGGCACGGCGCCGCCGCCAGATGCCGGCTCGGCACTCGATCAGGCGCGCCACGCGGTAAGCAGAGTGGTCATGCGCGGTGTCGCGCGACTACTCAACGACTAGTCGGCGAGCAGTTGAAGCCAGGAGAGAATCCGCTCGGCCAGTTCTGGTCCGCTGTCCTCCTGGATGAAGTGGCTGGCATCGAGGCGCGCGTGCGGCTGGCCTGCCGCGCCCGGGATGTGCTTGATCAGGGGACGGTCCGCTTTTCCCAGGAGCGGGTCGCGATGCCCGAAGATGGCGAGGCAGGGTTTCTCCCACCTGCCCAGGGCGTCCCAAGCGGCCCGGTTGGCCGGAACCGCCGGATCGTCGGGTGAGATGGGTACCAATTGCGGGAATGCGCGGGCCCCCGCCTGGTACGTCTTGTCGGGGAAGGGTGCGTCGTAGCCGGCCCGGACCTTGGCCCGAACCCTGCGGACGGTGCCCGCGGCCACCAGGCGGCCCGCGGGCAGCACGGGGGAGTAGCGGGCAAAGGCCCGCCACAGGTGAAAGGCGGGAGGGGTGGGCCGTTGCGCCGTGGGAAGAAAACCGTTCGCCACCACCAGCCGCCCGATCCGGGCATCCTGCTCGGCGGCGATGCGCAGACCAATCAGCGAGCCCCAGTCCTGCACGAACAACGTGACATCCTTGAGCTTGAGCCGTTCAAACCACGACGTCACCCACTCGACGTGCCGCAGGTAGGTGTAATCCTCGATCCGACTGGGCTTGTCGGAGCGGCCAAAACCGATCAGGTCGGGCGCGAGCACGCGGTTTCCGCCCTCAGCGAGCGGCGGAATCATCTTGCGGTACAGGTAGCTCCAGGTGGGCTCGCCGTGCAGCAACACGATCGGTGGGCCGTCGAGCGGACCTTCGTCGAGGTAGTGCATTCGCAGCGGCTGGGTGTCGCGTGCCGCCACGTCAACGTAATTCGCTTCGAACGGGTAGTCTTCCAAGTTCTCGAACCGTGAGTCTGGAGTTCTCAGGACATCCATGATCAGCTCCTTTGGTGGACCTGCCATTCGCGGCGTCCCGGCTAGCCTCTCTCGGCGACGCCGCTTCGTCCAGTGCGAGATGTCGGCGAAAGTGGAACCCTGCCGCAATCAACGGGGGCCAGGCCACTAAAATCCCAGTTCATGGCCATCCGGCACGCCGTTCTCATCATTGCCGACATCGGCGGATATACGCACTACATGAATTGGAACCGGATGCACCTGGCTCATGCGCAGCTGACGGTGGCGGCGCTGCTGGAGTCGGTCATCGACGCCGGCAAAGGCCTGAAGCTGGCGAAGCTGGAGGGCGACGCCGCGTTCTTCTGGGCGCCGGGCGGCGACGCCAAAGTGCTGGTGTGGGACCGGCTGTCGGGGATGCGCCGGTCGTTCCTCGCGCAGCGGGAGAGGATGAAAAAGGCCAATCTCTGCGACTGCGCGAGCTGCGCACAGCTAGACAGCCTGTCGCTCAAGTTCGTCGCCCACGAGGGCGAGGTGGCGGAGCAACGGGTTAAGCGCAACGTCGAGCTCGCCGGCGTCGATGTCATCCTGGTGCACCGCATGCTGAAAAACGAGGTACCGGTATTGGAATACGTGCTGAT
>Ga0209040_10004828_pt1 | contig 10139 bp, 13 predicted proteins | sample BogFormECP12_OM3_FD_188240 | JGI IMG/M metagenome (GOLD analysis project Ga0209040, IMG submission 188240) | Bog forest soil microbial communities from Calvert Island, British Columbia, Canada - ECP12_OM3 (SPAdes) (version 2) | ecosystem: Environmental > Aquatic > Freshwater > Wetlands > Bog ... | reverse complement strand
AGAAATCGTCTACAAGAATGGCTCATGGGCAAATATGGGTAAGGGCGCAAAAGTGCGTATCAGAGGACGCGGATTTGTGGTCGAGTCGATCGAATTCAGGTGATGGGCCGCGTGCCCTAGTCTAGACCCAATTACAGCTTACAAAGAGATCCGCTGAACCTGTGATAGATCGCTGTCGAATCGCCCGACCCCCCGACTTTTTGACGCTCTCCGACTTCCGTGAATGGGATGGAAGCCAGAAAGCCACCTACCAGTATTTCCGAAAACCAGACTTTCGTCACATCCATTATTCTGTAATCTCCATAGAAAAGTAATAATGCACGTCATCCGCACTCATTTAGGTCTTGGGGACAACATCGTTCAGGTTCCGCTCGCTATTAAAAAGAGCATAGATCTCAAATCTGAGATCGCCTTCCCTTGTTACGAGCATTACGCCCCGTCGGTTAGATCTTTCTTTATTAACCATCCTCAAATTACGGTCTACACCATCCCCTTTATTAAGGGCCACAATCATGGCGCTTGCTCTGATGAGCTTTACGACGAAGCGGAAAAAAGAGCGGGGATTCGTGGCTGTCCGCAGATCCGGTTAGGCGTGTACGCCGGAAAGGGTATACCTAATATTTGGTGGAAGTTTTTCTACGATGAGGCTGGTTATCCGTATTCGGTTCGTTGGGAGTATTGCCCGATCAAGAAGGCTGCTGAGAGCATTCCGCAACTCACGCCGATGTTTCCCGATCCGTCTCGAAAAATCTTTATTCACGACGACCCCTCTCGCAATCTTGTCGTCTACCGATTAGTAGATCGGCGCAGAGCGTTCGTAGTCCCTCCGAAGTTTGAGCATTCCATCCTCGAGTATCGGAACTATCTCGTGGCGGCCGACGAAATCCACGTTTTGGAGAGTTGTTTTTACTGGATTGTTAATGCTTTATGTCTCGAAAGAGAAGGGCTATACGTCCACGCCTATTTGCGTTGGGAATACGGCGATTATCGCTACGAGTCGAAGCAAAACTGGCGGTACATATTCTAATATGCGGTTTGCCATCATCAGCGTCCTAGACGAAAACGTCCTCGATAAGAAATTCGAAGGCTTGCGCGACGTCGGTGTACCGAATAAGCAGAGGTATTGCGACAAGCATGGCTATGAGTTCCGGCTATACGGAAACTTAGCCCCGGACCGCTGCATACACTGGAGCAAGTATTTCGGAGCGTTAGATGCGATGAAGACTTGCGAATGGATATTCGTGATGCACATGGATAACGTGATTGTCAACACAAATATTAAGCTGGAAAACTTAATGGAGAGGGATCACGATTTTTACGTCTGTAACGACAACCACGGGTTGAACGACGGGCAATTTTTAGTTAAGTCTAGCGATTGGGCGCGCACCTTCTTAAGGGAGTGATGCCAACGATAACGGACGCGATCGACGCGGGGCGCAGAATCACTCGTCAGAGATTGCAGAAGATGTGCCCTCCCGCTTCGCGGGGCGCAGCCCGCAAGCCGTCGACAAAACTGGGGCCGAAGAAAATTTCAGTAGCTAGATTGCCCGTTACAGGGAGCGACGTCTTTGGTCGAGAGGAAGATGTCGCTTTCCTGGATGATGCATGGGCAGAACGGGATGTAAATGTCGTTTCGATCGTTGCATGGGCCGGTGTCGGCAAGTCGACACTCGTCAACCATTGGCTCCGTCGAATGGCTGCCGAACAGTATCGCTCTGCACAACTCGTTTTTGGCTGGTCTTTCTATAGGCAGGGGACAAGTGGAGGTTCTTCGTCCGCAGATGAATTTCTCGATGCAGCGCTAACCTGGTTCGGTGATCCCAATCCTCGGATTGGAAGAGCGTGGGAGAAGGGTGAAAGATTGGCCAAGCTCATTGCGCATTGTCGAACCTTATTGGTGCTGGATGGCCTGGAGCCGCTTCAAAATCCGCCTGGTCCACAAGAAGGACGGCTACGTGAGCCGTCCCTCCAGGCGCTTCTGCGCGAGCTCTCTGCCTTCAATACGGGGCTTTGCGTGATTACTACGCGTCTCCTCGTTGCTGATATTGCAGATCATGAACGCACCTCAGCCCTGCGTCGTGACCTGGAACATCTGTCCAGTGATGCTGGTGCGAAGCTGCTGCGAGCCTTGGGCGTTAAAGGGGGACGAAGCGGAGCTGCGAAGTGCCAGCGAAGAGTTCAGTGGCCATTGTCTCGCTCTGACGCTTTTAGGTAGTTACCTAACCGATGCCTATAATGGAGACATTCGTTGTCGCAAAGAAGTGTCAGAACGTCTTGCTCACGATGTGCGACTGGGCGTCCATGCCCGAAAAGTGATGGAATCTTACCAAACCTGGTTTGCCGAGGGTCCTGAGCTTTCAGTTCTGCGCATGTTAGGTCTATTTGATCGACCCGTTGATGAAAAGGTGCTCGGAACCTTATTGAAACCGCCTGCTATTTTGGGCCTTACAGAATTACTAACGGATTTGAGTCCGACCGAGTGGCGAACTATTCTTGCCAGATTAAGAAGAGCAAGACTGCTCGCTGGGGAAGATCCACAGAATCGTGGGCATCTGGATACGCATCCCCTTGTTCGTGAGTACTACGGCGAACAGCTACGGAGTCAACGAACGGATGCGTGGCAGGAATGCAACAGGCGGCTTTTTTACTATTATCGAACAGTTGCGCCCCAGCTGCCAGATAGTTTCAGAGAAATGGAGCCACTTTTCTTAGCAGTCATCTGCGGGTGCAAGGCCGGTCTGTTTCACGAAGCGCTGCAAGAAGTTTACATTCCGCGGATTCAGCGGGGAAATGCCTTCTTTGCGTCTAACATCCTCGGAGCCAGGGGAGCATTACTCCTGGTTTTGGTTCATTTCTTCAAACACGGACGCTGGGGATCACCGGCGGAAAAGGGCGCCGTGGGTCAGAGTCTCACTGCAGAAGATCAGCTTTTCATTCTGATGCAGGCTGGGCTATACCTATCAGCCACACGAGGTGGAGCACCGGAGGCGCGAATTTGCTACGAGCGCGCGGAGTCCCTGTCTCATTCGCTTAATCGTCCTCTGCTCCTGTATTCGGCACTCATGGGTCAGTGGCGCGCCGACTTGCAGCGGTTCCGCGGTGTGTTTCTCGCGACTATTGGTGCTGACGAGATCGAAATTGAGACTTCGTTCTCTGCAGCCATCAGAATGGCGAATGAGCAGAAGTCGATTTCACTAGCGAAACGGGCGGAGGCGACCTACACAGAATACCGCCGCCAAAAAGCGAGTCCGTCAGGAGAACGTGGATTCCGACCGCCTTTTTGTTGACTCCAAAAGTGACAGTCACAAAGTGGTAGGCGTGACCAGGGGCGCAAAATAGCGCCCCAAAAATCACACAAAATAATTTCCCAAGTCACATCACACGCCTTCCTCCCGGGGCAGCTGGATTACCCGTCATAACCTGCGTTCCGAGCGCCTAAAGAGGGGAGGGTGGAACAGGGAGAGTAGTCCATTTGTTGCGTAAATCCTTGAAAGGCAAATACTTTTATCATGATCTTCCCAAGACTTGAGGCAAGGTGACGACTGTGAGAAACTCGGGAGGAGTTGATCCTTTAATCATGAGCAGGTTGACTGAAATCCAGAAAGCGATTGAAGAGCTGGCCCCCGAGGAAAAAGAGGAACTTCGCGAGTGGCTCGACGAACATGATACTGAACTGGAAAGGGAGTGGGCCAAGGTTGCCGAGGAACGACTCCGTGGGATTAAAGCTGGCGAACGGAAGACTATCGATGCCTTTGAAGTGTTTGCGGAGGCACGTCGTATAGCAGAGCGATGAGGGTGCGTTTCGATGAAGACGCACGGCGAGAGTATCTCGATGCGATGGTGTTTTATTCCGAAAGCGGCGAGAAGATTGGAGTGAAGTTTGCGGATGCTGTCGAATTGGCGATTGCAAAAATTGGTTCTGAGCCGCATCGATTTCGGGAGATTGAAGCGGGCGTTCGACTCTGTCGGGTGACAAGATTCCCTTACTCGATTCTTTACAACGTAGCCCAAGAAGAAATTCTCGTCCTAGCGGTCAAACATGACCGGAGAAGTCCCGATTATTGGCGGTACCGGCTAGACCGTTGATGGAAATCGGTAAAAAAAAACTCGACGTCTGGTATCAGCCAGCTACCTGCTTCTGTGGAATTCCGACACCTGCGCCGGGCGAGTAGGGTGGAGGAGGGTAGAGTGGGGGACCGGCAACCTAAACTTCTTGGTCGCCAGCCATTTCAGTTAGGAGGCGTTGGTTGATGGAGCTAGGGAGGTTTACGCGATCACTTTTTTTGGGACGATGTCGCTGCGCTCAAACAAGATCGAAGTTCTGAACGTGGCCGGCCCTCGAGAATCGAAGAGGCCCGGCGTCTAAGCTAAGGAAACTGGCCCGGGCCTGGAAAGACGACCTCGACACCTTACCGATTCTCAAGCAGCGGGCCACCATCCAAATTCGGATGATCATAACTGGCCGATCACCAGGCTTTCCCTTGCGGCGTCCATCACCGCCGCGATCACCCGAGTCAAACCGTTGATATCGAGGATTCGCTCGGCTTACATAAGCAAACGACCCAGAAGGAAGAAGTTACCACCAGTTATGCGGACGATCGCTGCTACAGTCTCAGCATCCGGTTCGGCTGTATTAGGCGCCGAAAGCGCTTTTCCGAAGCGGTCGCGACTCAATTGTTGGCTTTTGCCATTTTGTAGCTTGCTCGCCTTTGTGGGCGGGATTACCCCCGCTTGGCCGGAAGGCCGCGATTTGTCTCTGCCGGCTAAGCCGCTTCGGGCCCACGCGTTTGGCCGAATCAGCCCCAAGGTGATCATGCGTCCAACCGTAAGCGGTTCGACTGGAGTTCAGGCTCTTCCTGATCTAACCATTGCCGGGCCTTATCCCTGGAAATATAACATCACTACCACCGTTTTCTGGATCGGGGAGCAAGCGAGCCCGCAGCACCCGATCTCTAATGAAAAAAGCGCCTGGGATCCCGATTGGGTATCGCGCTACGGCGGCCTCGACAATCCTGACACCACCAGCCGGCGCAATTTCATCCCGACCGACTTTGTGCCTGGCATTAATCCATTTTATGTCGCGCTACCGTACAACGACGTTGACGATCGCCACACCAAACCGGAAGCGGCGTTCGTGATCCCGTGGTTTAAGATTTCATTTGTTCGTGATGGGGAATCGGTTTGCAAAGGACGGTGGCTCGCGATCCGGCATGCAAAGCGAGTGTGCTACGCTCAATGGGAGGACGTTGGCCCTTTCTCTACGGACCACTGGCAGTACGTTTTCGGGCCTGAACGCCCCCGATTCAACGTCAATCAGGGTGCGGGTTTGGACGTTTCGCCTGCGGTTCGTGAATACCTTGGCCTAAGTAGCGTTGATCATTGCGATTGGAAGTTTTTGGATTTTGCCAACGTGCCCTTTGGGCCCTGGTCGTTGTACGGCGAGGGTAACCCGTTTGTTCGGTTGGGACGGAAGAAGGCTAGCTCACCGCCCTGAATGGGATGTCCGAGCACTTCTTTCTGGGCGCCGCTGCGACGAGATCGCCGACACCATTCCTCGAAACCCGTACGGTCTCTCAGACGAACCTCAACTTATTTGAGGTGTCTTTTCAATTCCTCTGCGGCTTGGTGCAAGGCGGTGCGAACCGCCGGAACCCGCCGAGATAATTCACAAATTCGTAGCCGTGGATCATGCCGTCATAGCGCACCAGCGTGACCTCCACCCCGGCTGCGTCGAGTTTACGCGCATATGCCACTCCTTCGTCCCGCAGCACGCGGAGACCTCAACGAAATCGTTGCGTATATCGCTCAAGATAATCCTTTAGCCGCAGAGAGGCTCGGCGATGAATTGGCCGCTGTTCGGTGCGACGCCGTCGAAACGTTCGACGGCTGGTTCATGGCTCCTACTTAATCGTCTACCGGATCTCTGAATCGAATCGCGTAATTGAGATTCTTCGGTTCTGGCACGGCGCCAGAGGGGTGACGAGATTGCGTTAGCGGGCCGGGTAAAAGCGCACCAGCGAATAGGGTGGGGAAGGGGAGAGTAGGGGATCGGCAGCCTGAACTTCGTGGTCCGCAGCTATTTTAGATGAGAACCCGTTGGCTGATGTTATTGGGTCACGCCAGAGGAGAAGCCGCGATCAGGGCGAAAGGGCGGGCGCCCATTCATTGAGTGCATCCTGGCGGGATTTCCGCTGGACGATGGTTTTAACAGGCCGAATAACCGCGGTACGACCTGGCCAGAATGGAGCCGACCAGGCCCCGTTCATAATCCCCACCGACACTCGAACATCATTCCTGGTTTTTTAGAAACTACAGACTGCGCCGGCAGCTTGTCGCATTCCGGGGAGTGCTGCGCTGAGCATATCCTCGAGTGCCAGCGGATGAATGCGAAAATGATTTCCGAGTTGTCTTAGCATCTCGACGTCGCCCAAGCCGCCTATATTTATCCAGCTAACCTTGTCGTTCTCCAGGCAGGGAAAAAGCTTCTCGATTCGTTCAACTTCTTTTTCCAGAATCGTGTGAGCATCATATTCGATCAGCGATACTTTCAAGCTTATGCCTTCCTTGTCGGGAGGCGTCACCAGAGTTGCCCGTGCCGTCCCCGGTTTGTGATATCGTACTTTGTTCATTTGTTGGTGTACCGTCTCGCGTAGAGCGGTGATGTCGCCAGAGGTCAGTTGGCTGTCTTTCAACGCGCGAGTCCCGCAACCGCCGTACGCCAAAGCAATCAAACAGGTTCAGCCGGCGAGGATCGCGTGCATAATAGGCTGGCCACTCGCGGAATTTTTGGGCTAATCTTGGGAGAGCGTCGTTCAGTTTTCCTACTCCTGCGCAGAAATTCAAGATACTGTTCCTCTGCACTTGGAATGCGAGTAGAGGCATCTTTGCGGAGTACTTCATGAAGGACATCGGCTCGGAGCGCTTTGAGACATTCAGCGCTGGTGTGACGCCGATGGGTCAGGTGTCTCCCATTACTCTGAGAATTTTACAAGACAAGTTTCGGATCGATGCGTCTGGAGCAAGAAGCAAGTCCTGGGAAGAGTGAACCAGGAGTTTCGGATCATTCCGCAATCGTTCTCATGCTTCAGAGTTAGCAAGTTTGCCTTGGCGGTCGAGCTCTGGGACGAGGTATCTTCGAATCCCGACGAAATCCCCGTCACTGAGGAGCAGTTGAACGAACTCGACCAGGGCGTTTTGAAGATTATCGCCAAGATCCAGATAAAGTCGTCACCTGGGAAGATGCGAAGGCAAGGATCCTTTCCGGTCGGCGTTAATGGAGGTTGTCCTTCTTCTCTGCAGAACGGGATCTTCAAGAGGCGTACAACTGGGTTGAAGAGCACCGTCGAGTCCCTCCCTGAATTAAATAAATCCTGACGCGGCTCTGCTTGGTCGTTTTTACCTACCGCGTCGTATTCCCTCAGATATTTGGTTGCGGCTCCGCCGCGTTAGGTTAGGAGCGATGCAGGCCTAAGTTGAAGCCATTTTTTCCTTCAGGACCTTCCAGCCTTCGGCCCAGTCGCACAAGCCGAACATCGCCTGCCAACTCTCCTGCTTCAGGTAATTCCCAAGCAGTTCTGCCACCGTAGCTTGAGCTTTCGGGCAGCCACTTTTTGCCTTCATATGCAACATCTTTGCATATTTTTCTCTTTCTCCTCCCCTGTTGCTCTTTGTCGCGGCGTGAATTTTCGACCTTAAGCTTTCGAGGGTACCAACCACCGGTATGGCGCCCAGGATGCGTCTGTTCTTCTTTTTTTCCTTCTGGGCAATCGTATAGCCCAGGACATCGTCGCAAAGCGCCATTTGGACGTCGCCATTGTTAACGCAATGGCAAGGATAGGCGTTATTATTTCGAATCTCACCCAGCTGTTCCACGTGGCGAGACGTCCAGACCAGAGCCGGGGCCTCGAAAAGCGCACCCGCAACGTTAAAGGTAAAATGATTGACGGCGCTCGCGACGACGGTCTTTGCACCCGTCTTAGCGTAACTGGCAATCAGGAATTTCAGCCATTTCTCTCTATTTTCTGCCCAGGCTTGTTGAGCTGAATCGACATCAACAAGGACGAAATGTTGTTCTGCCATAATGTAAAAGCTACCTTTCTCAAAATTTGTTTTTGTTTGATTAGTTATTATCGTTTATCAGCTTTTGGTTAAAGCTACGCGCAGACTAACATCGGTCCGGGACGGACAAAATGCTCCGGAGGAACCCTTCTCAATGGCTCGAAAGGGCTAGTGCGCAAAATCACGCGTGAAAGGAAGCCTCGCCTGCAATAAATTTGCGGGGGAGCGGAGCAGCAGAATCAACCATGCCTCTGCGGGGTATATTCTGTTGCTGAAGCCTGTATCCATCATAAACCGTGCCAGATTCTCCTCGACAGATTCGCAAACTGCTGACACGCTGTTTCTGGGAGGGGGCGATACACAAGTCCATATGCTCTTTCTGCTATGTCCTCGGGGAAATGTATACGGATTCTGATCGCTGACGACCATCCGATCGTTCGCGAAGGTCTTGTAACGATCCTGGGTCTCGAAAACGACCTTGAAGTGGTTGGTCGGGCTCGTGACGGAGAGGAGGCTTGTGCACTTTATGACCGCCTTTCTCCGGACATTCTTCTTTTGGACCTGCGAATGCCGAGAAAAGATGGTCTTCAGGTCGTGCTCGAATTGATGTCGCGAAGGCCGCGACCAAGGATCATCATGCTGACTCAATCCGCGAAAGAAGAGGATCTTCGGCAAACCCTTTCTGCGGGAGCCAAAGGATATCTGCCAAAGGGCGCGGAACCCGAACAGCTCTGCGAGACCATTCGCGAGGTTTTCTCAGGGAAGGCCTCTCTACCTCGCGAACTCGCCTCCAAACTAGCGGATTCGATGGCACAACCCAAGCTTTCCGAGCGGGAGCTTGAGATTCTGAAGCTCATGGCCCGGGGTAAGAGCAACAAAGAGGTCGGAAAGATGCTCTATATCAGTGAGTACACAGTGAAAAACCACGTGAAGTCTATCTTGAAAAAGCTGAATGCAATTGGTCGAACGGAAGCCATTGCAATCGCGTCCGGGCGGGGGATCGTCAACATCGATTAGCCCGAAAATGATGCGCGGAAGATGGAGGACCCATAGATACCTTCGAGACTTTGTCTCAAAAAGGCGTTTCTGCCGACATGATGCAAAAAAAGAGGGGGCGGAAGAAGTTCCGGGAATCGGTGGGCGCAAGTAGGGAAGAGCTGAACAGGCTGAACCGAATCCTTCAGACTCTTTGCCAATGCAACCACGCGCTCGTTCACGCAATCGCTGAAACCGAGCTCTATCAGTCTGTTTGCCAGATTCTCGTGGAAGTGGGTGGACTCCGCCTGGCCTGGGTTGGCCATTGCGAACAAGACGTGTCGAAGACAGTCAGGCCGGTGGCGATAGCCGGATACCGACCCGATTACGTTCAGAATGCAAAAATCTCCTGGAGTGAAGAAAACGAAAGAGGGAGGGGTCCGACCGGTATCGCCCTGCGAACCGGTAAACCGTGCTGGGTTAAAGGCGCCAAAGTCGATCCGATTCTCGCTCCGTGGCGTACGGAAGCCAATGCGCGCGGTTACGCATCCTGCGTTGCTCTTCCGTTGATCGCCAACGGGAAAAGACTCGGGTGTCTCAGTCTCTACGCCGGTCAGCGGAATGCATTCAACGAGAGCACCATCGACCAGTATAGGGCTTACTCCCCCCTGATGCCGCTTCTGCGGCATCATTTAGCCCGCTTTTGGGCACGGCGCTTTGCCATCACCACAAAACCAATCTCTCCGTTGCGCCAACCATCACGTGATGCAAAAAGCGGGCTACTTGTAGCGAACTGAGAACATAAATCGCCTGGCCCGCAAACATCGCTCATTCCGGACCACATTAGCTGAGAACGAAGGGTCGCTCAAACCACATTGCGTGAGAATGGGCCCACATTATTTGGGAATAGCCCGATTACATCCGCTCGGGACCACATTAACGATAACGACGATCGTGGGCCTTTGCGGGAATCAGGGTTCTCGTAGTCGGCTCAATTATGCGTGCTTTGAAAAGACGTCACGGTTTCACGGTTTACCTTGAGAACTCATAATGAATGGCCCGGCAAGATTGACCGCTTTGGCTAATCCACCGCGCCCTTTGATGGC
>Ga0209040_10004826_pt1 | contig 10140 bp, 11 predicted proteins | sample BogFormECP12_OM3_FD_188240 | JGI IMG/M metagenome (GOLD analysis project Ga0209040, IMG submission 188240) | Bog forest soil microbial communities from Calvert Island, British Columbia, Canada - ECP12_OM3 (SPAdes) (version 2) | ecosystem: Environmental > Aquatic > Freshwater > Wetlands > Bog ... | reverse complement strand
GCGATCTGCAACGATTTTCGCGAGTGATCCGCGTCAACCTGATCGGTACGTTCAATACCGCTCGCCTGGCGGCATGGGTGATGGTGAAGAACGAGCCCAATGACGAAGGCGAGCGCGGTGTGATCGTCAATACCGCCTCAGTTGCCGCATACGACGGCCAAATCGGCCAGGCGGCGTACTCTGCGTCCAAGGGTGGTATTGCCGGAATGACGCTACCTTTGGCGCGCGATCTGGCTCGGGACGGCGTGCGCGTGATGACCATCGCCCCCGGCTTGTTCGACACGCCGCTGCTTGCCGCTCTGCCGGACAACGTCAAGCATGCTCTCGGCGCCATGGTCCCGTTCCCGTCACGACTCGGACGGCCGGATGAATACGCGCAGTTGGCGCAGCAAATCATTGAGAATCCCATGCTCAATGGGGAAGTGATCCGGTTGGATGGGGCGATCCGTATGGCGCCGCGGTAACGGTGAGCCGGCCCGTAACCCCGAACGTTTGAGTGAGGGGATGGCGAGGTAACAAAATGAGTCTGGGACGAATGCTGATCTTTCTCGGCTTGGCCCTGCTGCTGGCCGGAGTGGTGATCCTAATCGGAGAACGCTTGCCGATTCGATTGGGACGGCTTCCCGGCGACATCGTCATCCGCGACAAGCATTCGGTGTTCTACTTCCCGGTAGTGACTTGTTTGCTTGTGAGCGCGCTGCTCTCGCTGGTGTTCTGGTTGTTCGGAAAGCGGTGAGTTTAGCGTAGAACGCCCATGCGGTCCAGCGGCCAGTAAACAAAAACCGCTTTGCCGTAAATGTACCGGCGCGGCACCATTCCCCAGGATCGGCTGTCATTGGAGGAGCTCCTATGATCGCCCAAAACGAAGTATTCGTTTTGGGGAACAACTGTGAGCGGCATCGAGACCTGGTCGCGATATTCCGGTGGTACGTAACTTTCATCGAGCGGAACGCCGTTGACAATGACCGTGCCCTGGGCGATTTCCACCTTATCTCCAGGTACGCCGATCACGCGCTTGACATAGGATTTGCTCGGGTCCCCCGGATACCAGAAAACCACCATGTCTCCAACCCCGATGTCGCCAAAATGCAACCGGTAAACAAACTTGTTGATGAAGATACGTTCCTGGTCGTCGAGGGCCGGCATCATGCTGGTGCCTTCCACCTTGACCGGCTGGTAGAGAAAAAGGATCACGATAATGGCGATCAGGACGGACAGAAACAGATCCCGAGCCCAAGCCAGCAAGGCGCCTAACGTTGAGCGCTGAACGGCTTGGGCCGTTGTTGGAGGCGCCTGAACCTGTTGTTCCATGTCGAGAAGAAACGACCTCTTATTTTGGCACCACGGCTGTGGTAGAGGCAAGCCGCGCGACATAAAGGCCGCGCAAGTTAGAGGCCGCGCGTCCGGGGCATGGGTCGAGCGGGAGAGGAGTTCCACAAACCGACTGAGCGCATCGGACGCGCGGCTTTTTGCTGCTGACTCTACTTATGTAGACGCTTTGACTTCTCGGATGGTTGCGCGGGTAAGGGCCAACGCAAATGTGGGGATCCAGCGTGTTGCGTTACGAGCGGCGGATCAAACGCCGGCTGGCAAACGCGCCTGCAATCGCTAGTCCCATCATCAGGATGGTAGCGGGTTCCGGGGTTGCCAAAAGGTCGACCGCCGTCAGAGATGTGCCGAATACCGCATCTTGATAGTCGCCCATGCCCTCATAGCCGCTATTGCCGACACCGTCCTCCAACGCGATAACGCCGGTATCGGTTCCGTCCGTAAAGATGCCAAAGTGCTGTTTGTTGGACCCGCCCACGCTATCGCTGCCTAGCAAATTGGCAAAGGACTGGCCCGTGTTGGGCTGCGTGAAAGTGTTGAACTGAGATTCAGTGTAGTAGGTAGCCAGATACCCGCTGCCGTAGTTCACCACTGCGTAGAAGCCATAGTTGGTACCCAGGGGAATGTTATCGAGATTGTAGCCCCCGGGCAGGCTTGTGTTCTGGCTTAGGTTGCTGAAAATCGCGGTTTGGTCAGTCGGGTCGCCCTCAACATACCAGCCGAGCTGAATGATATTGGCCGTGTAGATCAAGTCCGGTGAGAGTATGTCGGAGCTTCCGTCGCGGTTGAAATAGAAGCTGGAGACGGGCATGCTTCCGTCGGCATAGTAGCCCAATGTGGAGGGATTCAAGTTGGGAGTCGGCGCGCCGTTGAAAGTTCCGGCTGGGCAAGAACCCACAGTCGAAGCTAACGGGCCGCAAGTGCCAGTCAGAAAATTGCCTACGTTCAATTGAGAATTTTGACGAAGAGGACTGTTGAGGTTATTGGGATCGGTAAGACCGTCCACCGAATGGTTCGCCCAGAATGCTACCGAACCGTTCTGGCCAGTAGTCGGATCGTTGAGGGCCGCTAAACTCGGGAAGTCATCATACGTGCCTGTCGAAATAGTCACCGTATCGGCGGACACACAGGCGATCGAAAGTGCGCACAGAAGAGGGACCCGCAGCGTGTTCCTCATACCAAATTGTCCTTTCAGATTACAGCAAGTTTAGTGTAACATCTCTCCTCGATTTTTTCCTTAGTATTTTCGCCTTAGAATTCCAGGACCGCCTAGGACTTTGGGACTAAGTATTCAAGCATCCCAGATCTTCATCTTAACATCAATGCAATCTGAGAGTTAGCTTAGCGGGACGGAGGAACAATTCGAATTCCCAGTTCGCGCAATTGCCGCTCTGGCACTGTAGATGGTGCGTCGCACATTAAATCGGTGCCCCGGGCCGTTTTCGGAAACGGTATCACCTCTCGAATAGAAGTCTCGCCAGCCAGAATCATAACCAAACGGTCTAGTCCGAGGGCGATACCCCCATGTGGGGGGGCTCCGTATTCAAGTGCTTCCAGGAGAAAGCCAAAGCGGCGCTTCGCTTCTTCGTCCGTAAACCCTAGAGCCGAAAATACCTTAGCCTGAATATCGCGCCTGTGGATACGGATCGACCCGGAGCCCAGTTCTATGCCATTTAAGACAATGTCGTAGGATTTCGCCCGGCAATTTGCGGGGTCGGTAGTTAGTTTATGTAAGTCATCGTCATGAACGGAAGTAAATGGATGATGGGCCGCGTTCCAGCGTTTTTCGTCCTCATCCCACTCGAACATCGGGAAATCGACCACCCAGAGAAATCTGAAGTCGGCCGGGTTAAGCAGCTTGTGCCGGTCGTTATATTTCATCCCTGCGTGCAAGCGAAACTGACCGCAAGCCTGAAGAAATGTCTCTTCCGGACGGGCCCCTTTCAATTCTCCGGGCCAGCCCGCGAGCATCAGCAAATCGTTCTCCCCGGCGCCGGTTGCTTGGCGAGCCTGCTCGGCAATGGCCGGTTCCAGCTTCTTGAGGTCGTCGTAGATCCGCAGGCCGCGCTCGGCGCCAGCCGCCTTCAGCTCGTCGCGTTCCTTGCGGCTCAGCGGGCCGGTAGCGGGTACGTGAATCGCGACCGGCGGAAACGTTAGTCCAAGAGACGGAAACTCGCCTTCGAGCATATGGAAGGGAGGCAGGCGCAAGTCGGGTTTATCGCTGCCGTAAGAGCGCATGGCCTGAGCGTAGGTCAGCCGCGGAAAAGCGGAGTTGGCCTTGACCCCCGCGGCCTCGCAGACGCGCTGCACCAGCGGCTCAACGATTTCATAGATCGTCTCCTGCTGCGGAAAAGACATCTCGATATCGATCTGGGTGAACTCAGGCTGGCGGTCGGCCCGCAAATCCTCGTCGCGAAAGCAGCGCACGATTTGGAAATATTTCTCGTAGCCGCCGATCATCAGCAGTTGTTTGAAGATCTGCGGCGATTGGGGCAGCGCATAGAAATTGCCGGGCTGAACGCGGCTCGGCACCAGGTAGTCGCGCGCGCCTTCCGGCGTGGAGCGCGTCATAAACGGCGTTTCGATCTCCAGAAAACCTTGCTGGTACAGAAACTCCCGTACCGCAAAGCTGATCTTGGACCGCAGCATGATGTTGCGTTGCATCTGCGGGCGGCGCAGATCGACATAGCGGTATTTGAGCCGGGCGTCTTCCTTCACATCCACCGCTTCTTCCATGGGGAAGGGAGGAGTGCGGGATTCGTTCAGGATCCAAAGCTTGCTCGCCACCAGCTCGACCTCGCCCGTGGGCAGGTTGGGATTGATGGTTTCCGGAGTCCGCCGCTCCACCTCGCCTTCCACGGCGATCACCCACTCCGCGCCCAGCATCTCCGCGCGCTTGTGGATCTCGGAGCCTTCATCGGCGCGAAACACGATCTGGCTAGAGCCCTCGCGATCGCGCAGGTTCAGGAAAATCAAACCGCCGTGATCGCGCCGGCGATGCACCCAGCCCATCAAGACGGCCCGGCTGCCCGCGTCCGAGGCGCGCAACGCTCCGCAGGAATGCGTGCGCCGTAATTCACCCAAAAAATCCAGCTTTACAGTGTCCATGACTAATCTCAACAGTGAACTTGTATCTACTTCTCTCAGCGCGCATTCGCTCCCTAGCCCGGCATAGCCGGAACCAAACAGGGCGAGGACCTCGTTATCTTCCCCCCAACTCGCTGCTGCGCCCACAAGCTATAATCACAGCTGCACAGGCTAAAAGCCTGTGCCACCTAGTGTTAGCACGGCAAACGTGGCACAGGCTTTAGCCTGTGTTGATTGACGTTCTGCCAATTTCGGCAACAGCCTAACTACGTAGGTACTAACGGTCGCGGCCATTGGCAAGTACTTCGCATGATGATGCGCGGTTTCTACCATCTATCTCAACAGTCTCGGCAGTTCATCGCGGCCAACAGCCCGCTGGTCGCCGGACTGCATGTTCTTGAGCAGGTACTTGCCGGAGGCCAGCTCATTGTCGCCGACCAGGACGGCAAACCGCGCGCCTAATTTGTTGGCTAGCTCGAGCGAGCGTTTCAGCTTTGCCGCCGGTCCCAGTTCCAGGCTGAATCCAGCGCGCCGCAATTCGGATGCGAGGCCAACACAGTGGCGCTCGGCTTCGCCGCCCATGGGCGCGACATAGGCGTCGAGCGCGGGTGCCAATGCTTCCGGATGCTCCTGCTCCACGCTCATGACCAGGCGATCTTCGCCGATCGAAAAACCAATCCCGGGCGCAGGCACCCGCGACCCGAGCGCTTCCGCCAATCCGTCATACCGGCCGCCGCCCAGCAAGGAGTTCTGCGCCCCCAGCGCGCCGTGAACCACCTCAAACGTCGTCCGCATGTAATAATCCAGCCCGCGGACCAATCGCGGGACAATCTCGAACTCGATGCCTCGGTCTTTGAGAGACGCGCACAGCGAATCGAAATGCGCCCGGCAGTCCGCGCAGAGATGGTCCTGAATCGATGGCAGTGCGTCGATCAGCGGCTGGTCTTCCGGAACCTTGCAATCGAGAACGCGCAGCGGATTGGTGTCCGCGCGGCGCTGGCAATCGCTGCAAAGTTGACCCGCTACGTCCTTGAGCTTCTCCTTCAGCAATGCGACATATTGCGGCCGGCAGTTGTGATCGCCAACAGAGTTCAGGTACAGCTTGTAACCGCTCAGCCCGGTTTTTTTCAATACTTCCAGAACCATCTCGATGACCTCGGCGTCAACCAAGGGCGATTCGGAACCAATGGCCTCCGCGCCGATTTGGAAAAATTGGCGATACCGGCCCTTTTGCGGCCGCTCCCGCCGGAACATGGGACCGACGTAATACAGCTTTTGCAGACCGGGGCGCTGATCGAGCCGGTTCTCGATATACGACCGCATCACCGAAGCCGTGGCTTCCGGCCGTAGCGTCAGGGAACTGCCGTCGCGGTCTTCAAAGGTGTACATTTCCTTGCTGACGATGTCGGTCTCCTCGCCAACGCCTCGTGCAAATAGCGCCGTTTCTTCGAGAATGGGCGTACGGATCTCTTGATAGTTATAGCGCCGGAACACTTCGCGCGCGGCCGCCTCCACGCGGTTCCAAACCGCGCTCGATGGGGGAAGAATATCCCGCGTGCCTTTTACCGCTTTGATCATTTCGTGCTTCGCCGTTTAGCGCTCGTCCCGGTAGATTTTGGCCATCTCGACATAGCGCGAAGCGTTATGATGAAAGCGCTCGCGCTCGTCCGGGGTCAGTTCCCGTTTGACTTTAGCTGGAATGCCCATCACCATGCTGCCGGGCGGAATTTGCATGCCTTCGGGCACGACGCTGCCCGCTGCGATGACCGAACCGCGGCCGATTTTTGCGCCATTGAGAATTACCGCGCCTATTCCGATCAAGGACTCATCTTCAATCGTGCAGCCATGCACCACCGCGCCATGTCCCACCGTAACCCGGTTGCCGATGACCAGCGGGAATGTTACCGGATCGCAGTGCAACACCGTGTTGTCCTGGATACTGGTCTCATCGCCAATGCGGATGGAGTTTACATCGCCCCGGATAGAAACATTCGGCCATACGCTGGACCGCTCTCCCACGGCTACATCGCCGATCACCTGGGCGCTGGGATCGATATAAGCGGATGCGGCAATTTGCGGAAGCACGCCGCGAAAAGGGCGAATCATGTTGATTCTTCAGGCTAACATGCAGCTTTGGATCGGCTGGGGACTGCTAGTTGGCCGGTCGGTGTTAGCGCCAGGCTGGTAACACTCACCGTGACTCACGAGCTGGTAAGCAGGGCTGCGCCAGCGCAAGCGATGTCCTGACGCTCGCCTAACCCCGAACGTCAGTGAGGGGATGGGCGCTTGAAGTCCACGGGAGAGTTCGCCCCACGGCTATTCCTTTTTCTTGCGCGGCCGCCGTTGTGGCCGATCCCCGGCCCGGTCCCCGGAATGACCCGAGGCCGCCGCCGATTTGCGCGGGGCCCGCTTCACCGGTTTCGGCTTCACGGGCGGCGGATTGGGTTCGAGCAGCGACGGTTGGCCTTCCACAATGGGCTGCTTCTCCTCGAACTCCTCATGCGCTTCCGGTAGAGGCGCTTCCGGCTCCGCCGGAGGATAGAATTCCGCGCCCAGATACACGATCAAGCCTCGCTCTTCATCCGGCTCTACACGCACCACCAGTTTGTCCTGGGCGTAGTTCAGGAATTCAGTGAACTCCTGGTAACCATATCGAGCGAGCGAGAAGTTCGGCGCCTCGGCCTGCATCCAGGCCGCCAGTTCGTCGGAGCCTGCGCCGTTTTCCAACTCCAACCGATGCGTTTCGAGCACGTCGCGCAATGCGGGCAGCGCTTCTTCCGGCTTGGGCTGAGTCCGTTCCGGTTGGGACGACGCCTTGCGTTCAATCACGTAACGGCCGCCCTGGCCGCTGACGTTGACGTAGTCCGCTTTTTTCAGCTTTTCAACGAAATCGGAGAAGCTGTTGGCGCCGTACGCCTTCTCCGTGAAAGCGGAATCCAGCTGCAGCATGGTGCTCTTCAACAAACCTAATTGAGGCTGCACCTCGCGCCGTTCCAATACTTGCAGCGCGCGCTCCACCAGTGGCATGGCTTGCACTAAATCGAGCGGCGCCGGCCGCTGCCGCTGTTGTTGTTGCTGCGCCCCCTGCTGCTGCGGCTTGCGGTCTCGGTCGCGTTCCCGCTCCCGGTCGCGATCGCGCCGGTCCATGCCGCGAGGCGGTTCCACTGCCACCACCGGTCCGCCGCTCGTGCTATCGAGCAACGACTCATAGCTCACGAATTCGTGACAATTCTGCTGCAGGATGGTGCTGGTAAACGCCTTGCCGCCCACCACGAATACGGTCTTGCCGTACTCCTTGAGCTTGTTCACCAGCGGAATAAAATCGCTGTCGCCGCTGACGATGGCGAAGGCGTTCACATGCGAATGCGTGAAGGCCATCTCCAGTGCGTCCAGGGCGAGATTAATATCGGCGCCGTTCTTGTCGCCGCGCGGCGACGGCAGACGCTGGACCATTTGGACCGCGTTTTCCGCCATCTGGCGCGTGGCGCCTTCTTGCCGGCCCCAGTTGGCGTAGGCAAATTTTGCTACGATGTCGCCGCGTTCCTTCAGCGCTTCAAGCGCGAAGGAGACATCGAATTCCCGGCGTAAAGTGGACTTCACGCCGATCTCGATGTTGTCATAATCGACGAACACGGCAATGTTCAGTTTCTCTTGCATTGTTTCTCTTTTACTGTTCGGCAGGCTTGGCCCGCCTGTTTTTTCAAGCAGTCTGTTCTACGTGCGACCGGATGAAATCTGCGATTTCTTCAAGCGACGCTCCGGGCTGGTAGACCGCGGCCACGCCCAGTTTCTTCAGTGCGGCGGCATCGTCGTCGGGAATGATTCCGCCGACAATCACCAGCACATCGTTCATGTTTTTCTCCCGCAGCAATTCCATCACTCGCGGGACAATGGCGTTGTGAGCGCCCGAAAGAATGGAGAGCCCGATTACCTGGACATCTTCCTGCAACGCGGCATTGACAATCATTTCGGGTGTCTGCCGCAAGCCGGTGTAGATCACTTCCATGCCCGCGTCGCGTAACGCCCGGGCGATTACTTTCGCCCCGCGGTCATGGCCGTCCAAGCCTGGCTTTGCCACCAGGACCCGGATCCGATTCTCCATATTAGGATTCTAGCCTAGTACATCTCATCAACGGGATGCTGCTACCGATAGTACCTCACCCGCCCGGGTGCCCTCTCACGCTTGATCTGGGTAGATGCTCTCGCGGCTCATCGCTTCAGCGGAGAGGACCGGCGTATCGGGGTTGTGACTATCCGCCCAAACTCGGAACTGACGCGCCCACTCCTTGGGATTTGTCTTTTGAACATGAGCGATTGAATGCGCATGGGAGTCTTGGTCAGCCAGCTCCAGTATCCATCGCTCCACGGTGAGGCCGCGAGCCTGCGCCCGCGCCAGATAGAGAGCGACGCGTTCGTCGGGGATTTGTATGGTTAGGTCCATATTTTCTCTGATCCTTCTCATTCCGCGTTGTCGTATGTAAGGCCTTCCTGAGATGCCCGGAAACTGGTCTTAGAATCGGGGACTTCGGCGCGAACCATGCCAAAAATGAAGAATTTCGACGAAGTTGGGGCCTTCGTTCACGCGGTAGTAAATGAGGATTGGGGTGTGCACGAGCTGCCGCACCTCCGGATGGCCAGCAACCGGGCTACCGATAAAGGGAAAGCTCTTGAGTAGATTGACGTGATTGAGAATCGCGTTGCCAAAACGTTCCGCGCTGCCGGGAAGGTTCGTCCAAGAGTACTCGAAGATTTCCTCGAAGTCAGCTAGGGCCGCTTCCGTGATTCGAATTTGGAAATCCACTTTGGAATCATGTTCTGGACTTCGTCGAGGGACACGGTCCTGCCTTCGTCGGCATCCTTGATGCCACGATCAATTGCGGCCACGGTCTCGGCGTCCACTGTTACTTCCTCGGTGACTGGCACTTGCAGTTTCAGATCAACCATACCCTTTATCATTCATTGTAACGGGGATGTCGCCTCTTCGGGAAATTGGTATTGCGCGCCGAGGCGGGTCCCGGAGGGCGCCCTCAGCTTTCAGACGCCGAAAGCCGATCTGGCACATACTTGTGGAAAGCCCATCGGCTCTCTGCGAAACACGAAGATCGCTGGAGCCCGCACGTCACGCGCAATTGCCGGCTGACGTTTCGGATCAGAGGCGGCGAGATAGGGGAACTTACCTATGAAGACGCGGATGCTGAACCCTGTTCATCCGGGACGGTTCTTGCGGACTGAGATCATTGACGCCCACAGCCTTTCGGTAACTGAAGCCGCGAAGATTCTTCACGTATCCCGCCCGACGCTTTCCAGCCTGTCGAATGCCAAAGCCGATCTTTCCGGTGACATGGCTTTGCGCTTCGAGAAGGCCTTCGGCGTCGACATGGAGACGCTCATGAGAATGCCATCATCCTTCGATATTGCGAGGACCCGCAGTCGCGAAAAACACATTCGTGTGCACCGTTATGACCCCGCGGAACGGCGACCCGAGGCGTGAACAGCGGTCGGCGAAGATCCTACCCCTCCCGATACTCCCCAAAAACCTTTCGCAACCGGTCCGAAATCTCCCCCACCGTGCCAAACGCCTCGCAGCACGCCATAATCCGCGGCAGCAAATTCTCCGATCCCCGGGCCGCAGCCTCCAACTCCGCGAGACGAGTTTCTACGACAACGTTATCCCGCCCTGCCCGCAATTCCCGCAGCCGCGCCACCTGTTGTTTCTCGATTTCC
>Ga0209040_10004825_pt1 | contig 10141 bp, 7 predicted proteins | sample BogFormECP12_OM3_FD_188240 | JGI IMG/M metagenome (GOLD analysis project Ga0209040, IMG submission 188240) | Bog forest soil microbial communities from Calvert Island, British Columbia, Canada - ECP12_OM3 (SPAdes) (version 2) | ecosystem: Environmental > Aquatic > Freshwater > Wetlands > Bog ... | reverse complement strand
CAGGGTGCGTTCGCGGCGAGACTTGCCTGCCCGGACGTGAATTTCACCCTTGATCCAATCGATGTCGTTCAGGTTCAACTGCCGTACCTCACCGGCTCGCATTCCGAGCCGGGCCATCATGAGGATGATGCAAGCGTCGCGCGAGCAGCCCGCCGTTGGAGTGCGGCAGATCTGAAGGACTCGCTCCAACTCCTCGGTTGAAATATGTTGTGGCAGGGAGGCGTGTCGCCACTCACGGACTACAGGAACGGCTCGGTGCAGGTTTGGAGGTACGACTCCTTCGGCGGCCAAGAAGTGCAACAGTGCTCGGATTGCAGTAATTACCACCCGACAACTACCCGTCTTGCGTTTGGCTGCTTCAGAACAAACAAAGTCGCGAATGTGCTGCGCATTAAGCGTGGTCCAGTCCGGCTCGCTCATTTGGCGCCATTGGATCAGTCGTCGCGCATAGCGGAGATAATTATGCCGGGATTCGGGGGATAGGCCATGAACTCGCATCAAATGATTATCGAAATGAGCTAACCACGCATCAGCCTTCGAAACCGGTAATGATCCGGAAAGGATGCCTTGATCACGAAGCACTGTGGCGATGAAAGGCACGCTTAACGCGGCTTTACATAGACGCCCGTGTCCATAATGGATGTCGGGCAATCGCGCATGCTGACGCACGTATCGCTCGATGTGACTTTGATTTGCTTCGACCAACGCGACACCCTGATCGTCGAGCCAGCGACACAGACTGTCCGCTCCACGAATATAGCGACGAATAGTATCCCGGGAAAACCGCCTTTGCTCCAGAGCACTCACGAAACGCGGCAGATACGGTCCAACTGAGCCAGATCGGTTCCCACTATCATTGGAACCAAAACGTACGCTAAGACATGTCGTAGGTGATCTTTTGATCATAGTATTGGCGCAGGATCGCGGTTTTCTGTTCCGGTGTGCGGTCCAGTTTGCCAAACAGCGGATCAAAGGGTCTCGGTTTTGGTGCTACGCGGCTGAATCCGCCCGCGGCGGAAAGAGGGCGTTCGAGTGCAGGATTTGGGATTGCTTTCATGCTCTTTGTTTAAGGGTGCTCCACATGTTGAATTGGGCGGCGGTGCGGACCCTTGTTCGCCACAGCCTTGGCGCTTTTCAAAGCTTGCACCCTTGCACTTTGGCTCTCGATCCTTTGTGGGAGCCACTTCGCGAGTTTTGACAACCCTTGCACTTTTAAAAAATCGCGAACCAAAGTGCAAGGGTTGCTAAAACCTTGGAATCCTTTGTGGAAGCCGTTTCGCGGGCAAAGTGCAAGGGTGCAAGCTTTGAAAAGGGGGTATTTGGCGCTTGTCACACCGAAAGCCTTTCATTTTGGGGAAGCACTAGATCCTCGCGAGGCGGATGAACTGCCGTGGAAAGACAACTTGCGGAACGCTTCAGCCAACATTCGGCGAGACTTTCTAAATACGCATTCCGTATTTTTATTTTAGGAGGTGTAAAATGAAAATTCGTTTTCTACTTGCCCTTGTAGGGTTGGCAATCGGCTTTGCTTTGCCAACCTTTGCGCAACAGAAAGAAGCGACGCCAAGTGAAAGCACTCCTGCGGCAACGCCTACGCCCACGCCAACATTAGGTGATGCCTACACCCAGGTTCTACCCGACCGACGCGTCACCTTCCGGCTCTTAGCGCCAAAGGCCAATGCAGTGGAAGTCGTTATTGGCATCAAGGACCAAATCTACGGACCGGGGGTCACGACCGCCGAGATGACGAAAGATGCGAACGGTCTCTGGACCGTCACGTTAGGCCCTTTAGAGCCGAATCTCTACGAGTATCGCTTCAGCCTCGACGGGGTCTCAATTACGGACCGGGGCAACGGCATGCCTAAACCACAGCGGGAGATCGAGACGAGCTTGCTGTTGGTTCCCGGTACGCCCCCGGATTTCTTGGATGTCCAAAACGGTGCGCATGGAACAATCCGCGATGAGACGTACTATTCGGCCACGCTCGGCAAGAACCGAAATGTCTTTGTGTACACCCCGCCGAACTACGAGCGTTCCCGCGCTTCCCTCCCGGTCCTTTACCTTTACCACGGCTTTGGGGATACGCGGTATGACTGGGTAACTGAAGGCAGGTTAGCACCGATCCTCGACAATTTGCTCGGTCAAGGAAAAGCCGTGCCCATGATTGTGGTGGTTCCGGAGGGGCACGCCCTGCCTTTTGAGACGATGCCGGTGACCCACCCGGGTGAGTTCTGGCCCAACCTCAATGACTACTGGGCGAAAAACCAGGCGACGGCAGACGAGGAGCTTTTCCACGATATCATTCCTTTTATCCAAGCGCACTATAACATCAGCGACGATTCTCGGGAACGAGCGATTGCTGGTTTTTCGATGGGAGGGCTTCAGTCAGTTGAGACCGGTATTGTACACCTTGGCTACTTTTCTTGGATAGGTGCCTTCAGCCCGGTCCCTCTGGGTTCGGCTACCAGCGATGAGTTCAAAAACGCGCTGAAGGACACGAATAAGATCAATGAAAATCTGTGCCTTTTCGAGATCGTCACCGGCGACAACGATTCCATGACTGGACCGGCGGTCCAGCAATTCGAGAATCAGCTACGTGCACTGAACATTCAACATGTCTACACCGTCGTGCCCGGAACCCATAGCTGGTTCGTCTGGCGGCCAGCGCTCGCTAATTTCCTGCAAAAAATCTTCAAAAAGTGAATCGATAGCCTTTAGGGCGAGGATCCGATGCTAACAACCATCTCCGAGGAAACAATGAAAACACGCTTACTAGTTGCCCTTGCAGGGCTGGCAATTGGCGTTGCTTTGCCGACCTTTGCCCAAAAGCCAAAATCGGTCGATCCACAAAACTGTCGGAAGAGCAATTAAGGGCCACGCAGTAACGATTTATGTTCGTGACGCGGATATCTGGAAGATCCGCATGGCCTATGTGAATAGTGCGATGCCTTGATGCGCTTACCGATGCGTTTAATCACCAGTCCCTCAACGCGTTCAAATCATGCATCCAACGATTGGATTTTGCCGTCGGCGGTACTATTCGTCTCGCTCGGCTTTACGTTCGGCCATTAGTTGTTTGTACTTGTCTCGATTCATAAATTAATAAATTCAGGGTCGAAGTATAGAAGCTGCTGTTTCCGGGTCGGGTGAATGGGATTCGGAAGCCGAAAGAATTGGCTGAGTTTGACGGCAGCGCCGGAGTCTACCCCGAACCTGCTCACGTCATGGGCTAAGTCTTCGATTTTGTATTGGTCGTAATCTTTACCCGATAACCATACGTGTAGACTCTTATTGCCGGAATGAACAATCGTAACGATTGGAAACTTCCATTCGAAGAAGTTGCGGATAACTCCGGCCTCCGGTCTGTGTCGCTGACAAAAGCGCAGAAAACCGTCCCAATCCATAAAGGCTTCGAACACTGGCAGAAAATGGGAACGCATCGCCGGTTGAACGTCACGCCGCGAATGGAGATTTTTGGCTTGCCAGCCAACGAAGGTTAGCAGAACCTGGTCGTTTAAACCTGAAGCAAGAGCCATTCTCTGTGAACCGCAGAGCATGGGCAAAGTACCAGACGTTGCATCTAGAATGAAGCCCATTCACACGCCCTCCGCCGGAGGCAGCAAGGTAAACGTCCTTGGCATTCCCAATGGTCATTCGCATACACGGTCGCGACACGGGCGGCGTGGTTAGCGCGGTCGAGTCGCACGACGTGCCGGGCGGCGGTCCGCCGCCGCACATCCATCACCGCGAAGACGAGACCTTCCAAATCCTCGAAGGCGAATACGAGTGGACTGTTGGCGGAAAGACGTTCATCGCGCAGAAGGGCGCGACGATTTTTGCGCCGCGTGGAATACCTCATACCTACCGCTACCTCGGCCAGACGCCCGGTCGTCTCAGGTGTGTCATCACGCCGGCGGGCTTCGAAGGGTTCTTCGAGGAAATCGGCGCACTGAGTCCGCCGCAGCAGCAGGATATTCCCCGCGTGCTTGAGATTGGAAAGAAATACGGAGTGGAGTTTCCGCCGCCTCCCGGCGCGTGATCTGTGTGGTTTTGCATCGGACTCAACGGCGGAAGCGTGCTGTGATCCGATTACCTCGAATCTCTATTATGCGGTGTGCGTTAGTAACCCTCTACAATTCCCTCGATTTTCACGAAAGCATCGCCATCAGTTACTGTGCACCCTCTCATAAGCCGGAATCTCACTTCCGGCGGCTCTATCGCTCTATCTCAAGCCCGAGGTCACCGTCAGGCGCACCACATCTCGCGCACCGTTTGGCGGGTGCGCGGGGTTTAACAGCTGTTGATTCAGTGCTTGAAAATTTCTTGCAGAAAATTAGAGAGCGCAGGCCGCCATACGAACATGCTATGGGTTCCGGGTAAGACGGTATAGACATGTTGGATGTTCAGGGCACGTAGCTGGCTCTCAAACTCGGCGGTTGCCGGTCCGTTCATACCATCGTTATCGCCGACGACGATCTCGAAAAGGCGCAGATTCTCATTGATCTTATTTGAGTCCTTCAGCGCGTTTTTGAACTCATCGCTGGTAGCCGAACCCAGAGGGCCCGGGCTGAAGGCACCTATCCAAGAAAAGTAGCCAAGGTGTACAATACCGGTCTCAATAGCCTGAAACGCTCCCATCGATAGCCCAGCAATCGCTCGTTCCCGAGAATCGTCGCTGATGTTATAGCGCGTTTGGATAAAAGGAATGATATCGTGGAAAAGCTCCTCGTCTGCCGTCGCCTGGTTTTTCGCCCAGTAGCCATTAAAGTTGGCCCAGAAATCGGGGCTGGTTTTCGGTATCGTTTCAAAAGGCAGGGCATGCGCGTCCGGTACCACCACAATCATCGGAACGGCTTTTCCTTGGGCAAGCAAATTGTCCAGGATTTGTGCTAACCTCCCTTCAGTTACCCACGAATAGCGCGTATGGTAAAAGCCATGGTAAAGGTAAAGGACAGGTAAGGGAGCGCGGGAACGGTCGTAGCCCGGCGGGGTATAGACCAAGACATTCCGGTTCTTGCCGAGCGTGGTCGAATAGTACGTCTCATCGCGGATTGTTCCATGCGCACCGGTTTGGTCGTCCAGGAAATCAGGGGGTGTACCGGGAATCAAAAGAAGGCTCGTATCGGCATGCCGCGTTGGGTTGGGCATGTCGTTGCCCGGGTCCGTAACCACGCACCCGTCAACGCTGAACCGGTACTGGTACAAATTCGGCTCGAAGGGGCCCAACGTGACGGTCCAAAGGCCGTTCGCATCCTTCGTCATCTGGGTAGTTGTGGTCCATTGAGGCTCGTAGATTGCGCTCTTCATTCCAATAACGACTTCCACCGCATTGGCCTTTGGCGCTAAGAGCCGGAAGGTGACGCGCCGGTCGGGTAGAACCTGGGTAAATTGGTCCCCGAGCGTGGGCGTAGGCGTTGCTGCAGGAGTACTTCCATTGGGCGTCGCTTCTTTCTGTTGGGCAAAGCTCGGCAAAACAAAGCCGCTTGCCAATCCTACAAGGATAAGTAGTAAGCGTATTTTCATTGTTTCCTCACGGGGGTCACAATAGGTTTGTCGCCCTGACGACCTACTGGGAGGAATTCCATATTTAAGGCGACTTGATTTTTGCCACAAACGAAGCCAATCGAGTGCAGCGAGATACTTTACCTCCTATCCAAAGACCTCCTTTCTCCTCTAAAATGACAATACACGCTGTGTCTTTAAAAAGCTTTGAAAATGTCTGGACCTATGTTGTCTAATGCTTTCTCGGAGTTGCAGAAAATATTAGTCCAATAGCCAGTGCTCACGTGCAGCACCCTGCCTACAAGGCGCTGTGTGCGCTGGGCAAGGCCTTCTCCAGGAGGTTCGGGCCGAATTAGAACGCCCGGTGTTAAACGGCGCTCCCCCATTATGCGGTTTGAATGCCTCCGAAGTACTCATCGATCGGAGGGAATCTCCAGGATCCGTGATAAAGTAGCCCGTAGCAGAAAGCTCGTCACAGAACATAATTTCTGTGACGAATTCTATAGGTAAATCGCCGCCCGCAAGGGTATAAACGACCAAATGAGGCCCAAAAACTCGTATCGGAAATAGGGCGGCGCAAAAATGAAACCCCCTGGCGCGCTCCTTAAAGAGTTCATTGTATCGCTGAGCGGCAAAGCCGGCAACACGGTGGACGCGTATCAACGGGAACTGAGGCATTTCTTGGATTGGATTTCGCAGCGTGCTGGCAACAGCGGCCCGTTCAACACGCAGCAGCAACTGACCAAGACTGCCCTTCAGACTTACTTGAGCCATTTGCAGTCTAAGGGCCACAGCATCAGCCATTGTGCGCGCGTCAAGTCGGCGGTGGGCGGTTTCGCGCGATGGCTTATTGAGGAGAAGCAACTGCTGCGACGCAATCCGGCCCGTGGAGTAGAGCTTCCACCCCAACCGCTCCTGGCACCACGAGAGCTAAGCCCCGACCAACGCTATGTGCTGCGCAGCCTGGTCGAACGCCAGGACGACCTCCGGGGAGAAGCGCTCTTTGCGCTGGGATACTGGTCCGGATGCCGGATCAGCGATGTCGCATGGCTCCGGATGGAGCATCTCCACATCGGACCGAAAGTTGGATGGGTGCATGTAGGTTACAAAGGCGGCAAAACGCGCAACATCGATCTGCTAAATGCCGTCCGGCGACCCCTGTACACTTACCTTCAACAAGGAGACCGAGATCAAGACAGTCCCTATGTATTCTGCTCGCAACGTGCCGCGCGATTCACCGAGGCTGGCATCCATCACTGGTTCCGATCGCTCAAAGCGCAAGCCAATAAAGAAGAATGGGGCCTAATCCACGATGTTACCTTCCATGATCTCCGGCACGACTTTGCACACCGGGCCCGTGCCGCCGGATGGACTATCGAGGAAGTAGCGTACTACTTGGGCCATGTAACCAAAAAGGGCACACCCGCAATTCAAACCACGGCGCGCTACACTCAGGTCAGCCGGGAGCGCGTGAAGGATAAGCTGCGCTTGATCTCAGGATGAGAGCACATGCCTGTAGATTTTTTGAGCGACGAACAGGCCAAACGATATGGCCGCTATACCGATGAGCCCACACGCGCGCAGTTGGCGCGGTATTTCTACCTGGATGATGCCGATCGCAGATTGATCTCGATCCGGCGCGGAGAACACAACCGCCTCGGTTTCGCGTTGCAATTGTGCACTGTGCGCTTCTTGGGCACATTTCTCAGCGATCCCACGGATGTTCCTCCTGGCGTTGTGAAACATCTTGCTGCGCAATTATCCGTTGCTGATACGTGCTGTCTGAAGCGTTATTTGGACCGGCCAGCCTCGCACCGTGAACATGCCGGTGAAATTCAGCGCCGTCTCGGATACCGCGACTTCAACGAACCATCCGAACGCTTCCGGTTACTGCGCTGGCTTTACACACGTGCATGGCTCAGCGCGGAAAGGCCTACAGTGTTGTTTGATTTGACTACGGCTCGGCTTATAGAGCGCAAGATTCTCTTGCCGGGAGTTACCATTCTGACACGGCTGATTGCTCGGGTGCGCGATCGAGCATCCTCAAGACTTTGGCGTGTTCTGGCAGCACTGCCTAGCGCGGAGCAGAAGGCCCGCTTGGAAACGCTCTTGGTAGTCGGAGATGGCGATCGCGTATCGTCGCTGGACCGGCTGCGTCGAGCCCCGACACGCATCAGTTCTCCGGCTATGGTGGATGCCTTGAAACGACTAACAGAGCTTCGGTCCTTCGGCATGAGCCACTTAGATATGACTCAGCTGCCGTCGGGACGTGTTAAGGCACTGGCCCGATATGCCGCAACAGCCTGGGCGGCGAGCATCGCGCGCATGCCATCGGAACGTCGCGTCGCCACCCTGGTCGCTTTCGCACATATGTTCGAGACCGTCGCTCAGGATGATGCAATTGACCTGCTCAATCAATTGATCACTAAATGCTTGGCTCGCGCGGAAAACAAGGGAGAGCAGGTGCGGCTACGTACCATTCAAGACCTCGATGCAGCGGCTATCCGCCTCAATGTGGTATGCAAAATCGTTCTGGATCCCATGTGCGAGGATGGCAAGCTCCGCTCGATCATTTTTGAGCGTGTAAACAGAGAACAACTCGAACAGGATTCAGCTACCGTTGAGACATTGACTCGGCCAGAAGACGACCACTACTACGAATTCTTGCTCGGCAATTACAGTACGATCCGGCGTTTTCTTCCCTTATTGTTGCGAACTGTCCAGTTTGAAGCGGCAAAAGCGGGTCAATCAGCTCTCAAGGCGATTGAATTTTTACGAGATATCGAAGGTCACTTCAAACCAGACATTTCCAAAGCGCCGCGCGAGGTGGTCAATCGAGCATGGCAGAAACTGGTGAATCAGCCGGACGGAACCTTGGATCGCCGATTTTACACATTTTGTGTGCTCGAAAGATTGCAGGATGGATTAGCCCGGCGCGACATCTTTGTGAGTCCCAGTGAACGCTGGTGTAATCCCCGCGCGAAGTTATTACACGGCGCGGGATGGGAGTCGCTTCGGCCGCAGGTTTGCCGAACTTTGGATCTTGCCCCTACCGCCGAGCCAGCGTTGGAGAAACTGAACGTCCAACTGAATGAAGCTTACCACCGCGTAGCTGCCAATCTGTCTATCAATCCGGATGTGCGCATAGAGCGGGTAAATAGTAAAGACAGACTCATCTTGACCGCGTTGGACAAACTTGATGAGCCACCCAGCCTGATCGCCTTACGCGACCAGGTTGACGCCCTTCTGCCCCGTATCGATTTGACGGATGCGATACTCGAAATCCACGGGTACACGCGATTTGCCGACGAGTTTACACATATTAATCAAAGCAACGCTCGCGTGGACGATCTGGCCCTGAGCATCTGCGCTGTACTGGCTGCCGAGGCCTGCAATATCGGCATTGAGCCCTTGGTCAATCCAGAAAATCCGGCCTTGACCTACGCAAGGCTGGCTTGGGTGCAGCAGAACTACATTCGGGCCGAAACCTTGACTCGTGGCAACGCGCGCCTTGTCGACGCCCAGGCCCGGATTCCGCTTGCGCAGGCGTTTGGTGGGGGCGAAGTCGCTTCTGCCGACGGACTACGATTCGTGGTGCCGGTACGCACACTCAACGCCGGACCAAACAGCAAGTATTTCCACAATGAACGTGGCGTGACATATTACAATTTCACCAGCAACCAGTTTTCAGGTTTTCATGGCATCGTCATTCCCGGTACGCTTCACGATTCTCCTTACGTTCTAGACGGTCTGATGGAAAACCAAACCTCGCTCGAACCCAAGCAGTTGATGACTGATACTGCCGGCTATTCCGACATCGTTTTCGCCCTGTTTTGGTTGTTGGGTTTTCAGTTCAGCCCACGCCTAGCTGATATCGGAGAGTCGAGATTCTGGCGCTTGGATCGTGCTGCTGATTATGGCGCTCTGAACGGTTTGGCTTCTCATCGGCTCAATCCGAAATTGATCACGCAGAACTGGGATGATTTCTTACGAGTGGCTGGTTCCATTAAGATGGGAAAAGTTAGCGCGTCTGAGCTGATCCGTGCCTTGGAGCGAGGAACCAAGCGTTCCCTGTTGGCGCGAGCCCTCGGCGAACTTGGACGCATTCCAAAAACTCTGCATCTGCTAACATTCATCGACGATCCGTGTTATCGCCGCGACATCCTCACGCAGTTAAATCGTGGCGAGGGCCGTCATCGGCTGTCACGCAAGTGCTTTCATGGCCAGCGCGGAGAACTCCGGCAGCGGTATCGGGAGGGGCAAGAAGATCAACTCGGCGCCTTGGGTCTGATAGTCAATGCGTTAGTTTTGTGGAACACCCGGTACATGGATGCGGCACTGAGCCACCTGCGTTCCCAAGGCACTGAGATCGAGCCTGAAGACGTAGCTCGATTGTCTCCGTTAGCAGACAAGCATTTCAACATGCTCGGACGCTATCACTTCACAGTTACCGATTCTGTCCTCAGGGGCGACCTCCGGCCCCTTCGCGATCCAAACGCCCCAGAGGAACTTCTCTGGGTAGCCGGACCTTAGCGTACGTTTTGGTTCCAATGATAGTGGAAGCCCAGATCGCAGACGAACAAGTACTTTCGCCTGCTCAAAATAACGTTCAATCATCCGAGACTTCTACCGTCGGGAT
>Ga0209040_10004824_pt1 | contig 10141 bp, 14 predicted proteins | sample BogFormECP12_OM3_FD_188240 | JGI IMG/M metagenome (GOLD analysis project Ga0209040, IMG submission 188240) | Bog forest soil microbial communities from Calvert Island, British Columbia, Canada - ECP12_OM3 (SPAdes) (version 2) | ecosystem: Environmental > Aquatic > Freshwater > Wetlands > Bog ... | reverse complement strand
GCAAGCGATCGGCTACTCGATCGAGCGCATCCGCCAGATGGCCAAGGGCCTGAAGGCCCTATTCGACTGGTCTTGCACTTAAAAACGGAAGAACCAGAAACTTCTTATGGAACCGCGCAAGCAGGCGCGCAAACGCTTGCTGCAGGCAGCTTAAGGGATTTCCGAGTGCCATTCGATTCGGACATTCATTTCAGATGCCTCAAGTAAGCGGCGACCATCTGGATATGCCGCGGCTCTGCGCCCACGTTCCAGGAGAAGGCGTCCCAGTTCCTCTCAAGGACGCGGACCCTGCTGGCATTCCAGTTGAGTTGGACGCCCGACTCCACCCGCTCGGCGAAGAACAGTCGAAAGTGGTAGCCGTCGCGCGGTGTCGGGCACAAGAGGGCGTCGGTAACAGAGGCGCTGCACCCATCCGGGAGCTTGAGGCCCCGGAGAAGCACATAGGCGCAGCCTCCCTCCTCGCATTCCTGGACGTCGGGGCAGAGCTGCTTCAGCTCGGCCACCTGGTCCTCGGGGAACGGCATCGTCGTCGCCTCCCTCAAGCGGACCCGCCGTCCTTGACGTGGGAGACGAACACCTCGCACCCGTGGATGTTGACGTGCCCCTCGTCAGGCAGGGGCTTCAGCTCGCACTTGATCAGCTCGTCTAGGTCGTCGGTGAGGGGGACGCCGCTGAGCCTCTTCAGGGTGGCCACCGCGTAGTGGCCCGGATGGACGAAGACCTCCTTGTTGTTGACGTGGACGCGGACCGTGGGGCAGTCGTGCTCGTGCCCGTGGCCGCCTGGTTCGTGACCGCCGTGCCCGTGCGTCTCGTGGCCCGCGCGGGCACCTTCGGCAATGGTGTCCATCACACTTCTTTCTGCCGCCAACAGGGCGACGCATACAGGAAAGGGGTTCTCATGCTGACAACATTTGAGCCACCAACTGATGCCGCAAGCTCTTGCCGACGGCCGTCAGTTGCTGCTCGTGTCTTGTCTACAGATAAGACCCTCGCCCGGCCCCAAATCGGCAACGCAAATTGCTCGATTTGGCGGAGCCAATTCGCGGCATGTTCACTGCTCAGCGTCGAGCAGTGCCTAGTTCGAGCCGCGAGTCGAACCTAGTCTGTTGCGAGAACAGACATGAGAGTCCGGCAGCGTGACTGAAGAACGTCATGTCCGTTTTTATCGACATGAATATCTTCGAACATGGGAACAAAGGTCGGACTCTGGGATCGGCGGAATTCGTCCACGACCGACCTGACACGCTCGATCTGCTCTCGATTGCCGTGGCGTCGAATCCAGTAACTCACGCAGGCGAGGAACTGCCAGCGCTGGCTTGACGTGTTGGTCAGGAGCCGTTTGTGGAGAATCAGCCAGTCCCGATCGAACCAGTCGTAATCCCGCTGGGTCGCCAGGGCCAGGGCACAAGACTCGATGAAGTCGGCCGGCATCGAATTGCACATGAACCCGTGGAGGACGTTACGCGTTCGAGGCTCCCGTAGCGCGTAGGTGACATCGAGATGTTTAACCACTGACGACCGTGGTGGGTCGCAGGAACTCTCCAGACAGGCTTGGGCGCCACGTTCGCCTTCGTCCAACGCCCGACGAAGCACCCGCTCCAGCTCTTCGGGAGAACGTTGCTTCGGAGGTCGTCCGGAGTTTTCGAGCTTCTTCCGGCAATAGTCGAGAACGACGTTCGCCCAAGGAGCCTGTTCACTGGGTCCAGGGGTTTCCAGCTCTCCGAGGGTCGTGTTAAGCCACTTGCGGCAATACCGACCTACCGATTCGGTAGGTGCCCCAAGCGGCAAGCGAAAGAGACTGCGAATCTCAACGCCCAGGGAACCCTTGAGAACCTCCCGTGACTCGTCGAACAGGCCGTCGATCGCATAGAACGCGGTGATCTCAAGATTGTGGGGTCGCCCGTCGGGCCTGAGCAGCGAAACAAGCGACTGCAAGGTCTTTCCTGAACGAATGGCCGCATCGACGATCAGCGCGCGAGGGTGCCTGGCCACCGCAGATCGCTGGGCGGACGTCAGTGGCCGGTAGTGAAGGTGTTTCTTGAGGCCGACTTTCACGATCGGCCAGCCGAATCTGTCCGCCAAGAGCTCCGCCCACGCCCCGGCGCGTTGGTGACGAACGGCCGGGAAAACAAGGCACCAAGGCCCACGTTCGACAAGGTCGGAAAGGCAAATCGCCGCACGTCTGGAGAGCTCAGCTCTTGCTTCGTCGTTGCTCAGCAAGCAGAGGAGATCCAAGGCCCAGGGGTACGAGACGCCTCCGATGCACGCGTCCTGTCGCAATGCCCCGGTCGCCTGGATGTAGCGAGCAATCGGCCTGAGTTCAATGAGTCGAGACTCTATCGTCGCACGAGCCTTGTCGAGATCCGAAACTTCCGAGGGCAGGTCTTGGCCGAGGCGGGCTCGCCCCGCCACTGGGTCGAAATACCTCTCCCTACCCGTGATGCTCTCGGCACAGAGATCACGCTTCTCCTTCTGTTCTGCCCAGAGGCCGACCAACGGTACATCGGAGACCTCACCGCTGGACTGATCGATGATCGCCACGCCAGTCAAGGCGCTGGGATCACCTTGCCGGCAAACGGTTACGAGCCGGTTGAGGAGGCCACCGGAATGTACAACGTCCAGAAACACCACGACAAAACGGCCGTTGAGCTCCTTGGGGTCGCACCACAACTTTGGGTTGAAGAAATCGTCAGCCATCACGACGTGAACGTCTTTCACGCCGGAGTTCGTCATCTTGATGGCCAATCGTTTGCCGCAACGGTGAACAGGATTGCCGAAACAGACAACCACCACCCCTTCCTTAGCTCATGATTCAACGCCTCGCGGACCTGCTTCCAGTGTGCCAGGGACTTGTCGAGCGTGCTTGCGCCGTCCTGCTCGCGTCCGAGATAGCAGAGCGTGCGCTTGCGCGTCCTGCCCTGAACGTCGCGGTAGCTCTCGATCAGCAGATAGCTTCGGGTGTTCCGGGACCGGCGGAGATAGATGAATGCCATGCCCCGACCGATAGCACGTAACTCAGTGTGCTGCAAGCATTACAGACACCACACTCGCCCACGTTCACGAGGTCCGAGCCGGACTCCGGGACAGACTCCCCGAAGGCTCTCTCGGGGCGTGGTGTCTGTAGACGAGGCGTTCGTGAGCCGATCCCGGTGAAAATGCTGGCGTTGGGCCGGAGGTGCTGGCAGTTACATACACCACACCGCTCTAGTCCACGAGTCTGGAGCGACTCCGGGACAGACTCCCCGAGGCTCGCTCAGGACGTGGTGTCTGTAGACGAGGCGTTCGTGAGCCGATCCAGGCACAGTCGCTGGGGTTGGTGCTGATTTCCTGACAGTTACAGACACCACAGCCCTTGTAGAACGTCCCACGCCCCCCCTCTGGGTCGAGAAGCGGCAGGGTCAAGAGAGGATCAGTGTCCTGAGCGCCTTCTGGACTCGCTTTCGATCCGACTCATATGATCGGCCAAGCCACTTGAGGATGAGGCGGTTGTCCAGCGTGAACAGCTTCATGCGGACGAAGGAATCCTGGGGCAAGCCAGCGGCGCTGGGCTCTTCAAGGGGGATATCGAGGGGCCACTGCGTCGGCTTGGCGGTTGTTATCGTTGCCAGGACGGTGGGGCCAGCCGGGATGTTGAAACGGCGGGCGTCGGAGAGCACCAAGGCGGGCCGCCGCTTCGACCGGTGCCAGTCGCTGAAGGGAAAGGGTACGACCTCGAAGGAACTGGGGCCCGATCGCTCGGAGGTCTTTGAAGGCATCGTCGTCCTCTGGGCTGTTCCACTCGCTCAAGGTCCGATCGAGCATGCGCAGGAAATTCGCATCCACAGGTTGCACCTTTTCAAGGACGACCTTTCCGTCGGTGATGGAGAAGGCGATGGAATCCCCCCGTCCGAGCTTCAAGATATCCCTGATGTCGCTCGGAATGGTTGCTTGATACTTGGATGTGACTCGGCTGTTAATCATCCATATAGTGTCATACCGTAATACGATAATCTCAAATCACGATCTTCTCGACCTCGTCGAGGGTGATCTGGTCGCTGGTGCGGTCGTAGAGCTTGGTGGTGCGCGGGCTGGAATGGGAAGCCATCGCTTGCGCTTTTTCCAGCGTTCCCTTGTTTTGAAGGTAGCAGGTGATCCCCGTCGCCCGGAAGCTGTGGCAGCCGGCCAGGGTCTTGATGCCGGCGGCCTTAAGCCGGCGGCGGATCATGCGCCAGACGTCGGCGTTCCGCAACGGGTTGCGGGTCAGCCCCGCGCCCTTCCCCGGCGCCGTGCGGAAGAGCGGGCCTTTGCGGTCGCCCTCGATGCCCGCGGCTTTCAGGTATTCGTCGAGATACTCCTCCAGGGTATGGTGAGCTGGCATCTCGTGCTGCTTGCCGCCCTTCTCGTGGAGGCGCAGCCAGGAGCGTTTTCCTTGAGAATAATAATCCTCGACCGTCATGGCAATCATGGCGCCAACCCGGGCGAACGTATAGACCATGGCGGCGATGATCGCCCGGTCGCGCAGGCCGGTCAAGTCCGGAACGCGGATGCCGTTTCCCTCTGCATCGAGGCCGATGACGCGGGAGGTCGGGATGCTGTCCAGGAGGACGCGGGTTTCGTCGGCGGTGAACACCGGCGTCTTGCCGGTCTTGACGACGTGCTTGGGGCCGCGCACCGCATGCGCCGGGTTGACGTCGATGACCTGGCCGGTGACCAGCCAGTCGAACAGCATGCGGATGGTGGCGAGCTGCTGCTTGACCGACGGCTTGGCGTAGTCCTGCTGGAGCTGCTCGATATAGGCGGCGACCCGGATCGGCTTGATCGCCTTGAGATTGCGGATGCCGCGGGCCTCGCACCAGCGCAGGAACGTGATGGCGTTGCGGAAATAGGCCCGTCGCGTGTGCGGGTTGCGGATGTTGACGGTGAAAATCTCGGCGAAGCGGGTGACGGCGTCTTCGCCGGCATCGGTGAGGATCGCCGGCAAGACGACTTCGTGGGCCGATAGATTTCCGTTGGCGGGATGAGCCGGGACGAGATCGGTGCTTGACTGTGATTCCTCGAGGGTTGAGATGTCAGGCGCCACCGGGCTCTCCATCATCATGAACTGGACGGCCATTTCTGCTTGTCGTGCAGGACACGGAGGATCTGCACGGCGTCGCTCGTCAAGCGGTAGACCACGAAGTAGGGCAGTCTGGGGATGACCAGTTCCCGCGTACCCGGAACCTCGCCGGGAGGACCCATCTCCGGGAAGCGGGCGAGGTTCTTGGCCGCGGCTTCGATGCACGCCACGGTTTTCTGGGCGGCGACAGGGTTGAATTCCCGGATGTGCTCGCGCACGCGATGAAGATCGACGAAGGCCGACTCAAGCCAGTCGATCTGCATCAAAGCTGCTCGCGCGCCATGCGGAAGAACGCTTCGACTTCCTCCGGCGAGGCGAACTTCCCGGCGTCAGCGTCTGTGACGGCTTTCTCGATTTGCTCGTTGTGCCAGCGCTTGACCTCGATGTAATTCTCGACCGCCTGGTTGATGAGGTGCGGCCGGTCGCGGTCCATGGTTCTGGCGAGCCCGTCGAGGAATTCGAGCTTGTCGTCGTCGATACGGAAGGTTACGGATTTGGTCATGGTATGCTCATAGCTTAGTTTCATGTTTGCAGCTTACCATGCCTCTGTTCTTCGCACAATAGATAACGTTATATATCCGTGCAACCTGAGTACTTCCCTCGTCGTGCATCGTATTTCCCACATCCCACCCTGAAATATAATCTCCTTTATCTTTCACGAATGCCACGAAGCGCAACTGCGCCAAATATCGTGTTAGATAATATAAATGTGTATATGTCTATACTAGTATATTGATATATCAATATAATCTACTATCACACTTTGATCTCTTGCAGAGCCTATGGCAGATGTCATTCATACGAAACTGGGCGCGGGGCGACGAGTCGCCATCCCGTCCGAACTCTGCCGCCGTTACGGAATCGAACCGGGCGATCCCGTCGTCCTGGAGCTGTCGGATTCCGGCATCGTCATGCGTCCCCTGGGCGCGGTGATCCGCGAAGTGCAGGCATACTTCGCGGATGTTGCCCCGCCGGGCGTCTCGCTGTCGGAGGAGCTGCTGCGCGACCGCCGCGAGGAAGCCGAACGGGAAGACCATGGCTGAGGCGGTTCTCAATACCTCGGCCTTGCTGACATTCCTCCGGAATGAGCCGGGAGCCGACAAAGTCGCAGCCGTGCTTACCCGGGCGTGCATCTCTGCCGTCAATCTGGCCGAGGCGATCGGCAAGATGGCCGAGCACGGGAAGCCGCTCGACCAAGTCGCCTATCAGATCGAGCGGCTGCGGATTGAAGTGATTCCCTTCGATGACGCCCAGGCCAAGATCGTGGCTTCGCTGTGGAAGGCGGCACAGGATGCGGGCGTTTCGTTTGGCGACCGGGCGTGCCTGGCCCTGGCGTTGCAAACATCTCTACCGGCCCTGTTCACCGAGCGCGAGTGGGACCTGATCGCTGAGCGCGAGTGGGTCAAGTGCGGCCTGGATGTCGAGATCGTGAAGATCCGATGAGCGAGTCGTCCGGTGAAATCGAGAAACGCGGCGGGACGCCGGACGTCCCGCATCTCATCCGCGCCGGCGGAGAGTGGGCTGTACTCGCTTATCGGGAATTCCTCGACAACCCGAACTGGAGCGCGGCCAAGCGAACGGTCTCCCGCAATGTGTTGGGGAGGTTCTGCGGCTGGGCTGAGGCCCGGGGCCTGACACTCGAATCGATCTCCGCCAGCGAGGTCAAAGCCTATTTTGCGGAGACGCCGGAGGAGCGGTACCTGGCGCCGGTGGGCGACCTGCTCCGCCGCCTGGCTGCCGCAGGCGTCGTCACCGGAAAACCAGTCCGCAGAAAGGCGATGCGCAAGAAGGCGACGGCTGTCCCCGAGATCATCCGCGCCGCCGGCGAGCGGGCCGTTGCCGCCTATCGGGAAATCCTCGACGATCCGAAATGGAGCGCGGGCACGCGCAGACTCTACGGCCGGCGTGCCAGGCGGTTCTTCCGTTGGGCCGAGGCCCGGGGCCTGACGCTGGAGACGATCGCTGGCGCAGACGCGGCGGCCTACGCCGCGGAAATCGCCGCGCGGCGCTCGCCGCAAGCGGCAAACCTGGCTCTGACTGCGGTGCGTGGACTGTTCCGTCACCTGGCTGGCTCAGGGGTGATTTCCGCCAATCCGTTCGAGACGCCCAGGCTCGGCTCCCGGGAAGTAAGCGGCGATGTCACCGGGAGCAGGCTCGAAGCGGAAGATCGAAGAGCTGCGGCGGGATGGCGTCTGCTCCCACGAGCTGGGCCAGAAAGTCGCCTGGGCCGAGGCCACGGAGCTGAACAAGGTGGCGGGGATCGTCTGGACGGCGCTGAGCGTCTCGCTCAAGGGGCCGGCGGTCCCGGGTGCGGATACGCTTGCGGCGATCGAGCGGGAGATCGATTACGGCGGGCTTCCTCCCCTGCAGCGGGAGATGCTGCTCGACGTGCGAGCGAAGGTCGACGCCGGGGCACTCTCCGGCCCGGAGGCGGACCCGGGCATGGACCCGGCATGGTCGGCCCTGAATTGGATCACCGGCATCGACAAGTTCGACCGGTGGCTGGAGCGATACAAGGCGGACGGCCTGTTCGACCTCCCCAGGAATACCCCCTGGGCGGAGGTGGCTGAGGATAGGAAGGTGAGCGCGATCGTCGGGCTGGCGCAGCAGAATGGTCCGCCCGGTGCGCACGCCCTGGCGGCGATCGAGCGCGAGGTCGGTTACGGCCGGCTCTCCCCGTGGCGGCGCGAGGCGCTGGAGGGGCTGCGCGTGCGGCTGGACTCGGGTGAGTTGGAGGGACGCCAGCCCCGCGATACCCATGACCGGGCCCATTACGCGCTGCGGCTAGCCGAGTTCGAGTCAACGGTCGAGGATTACAAGCATTTCGGCGGGCAGGACGATTGGGGGTCCATCACCGCTGGGCGGACTTCAGCGAGGAGCAGAAGCTCGATAAGATCGTGCGGGAAGCCGGCAGCCTGCACCTGTACTTCGAGCCCAGGAAGTACGAGATCATCGATCGCGAAGTGGACCTGGCGCGCGTGCCCGAAGGCCGCCGTCGGGGAATTGAAAGCAACCGGGAAAGGTTAAGGATCGGCCCGGAGGAATATGAGCGGCGCGAGCAAGCGAAATATGCACCGCCGAACGAAGCGGCGGCCGCGTTCAAGGAGCGGATCGAGGAGGGCCTGTGGAAGACGTGCTTCACGGATGGCGAGATGATTTTCGCCGACTGGTCGGACCTCACAGCCGAGGCCAAGCTCCACGAGCTTGCCAAGGTCATGGATTGGGAGCGCGTGCCCGAGTCGTATTTCCGCACGATGGTCGAGCGGGAGCTGAAGGTCGAGGAACGGCCGGCGCAGAAGCGAGAGGCTTTGGAAAAACCCAGCGATAACCGCCACGTCTTCGCCGCGGGGTTCGAGGACGGCATCGATGCGCCGCCCGGCCACAACGGAGACCAGGCCCGGCCTTCGCAGATGAGCGGCGAGATCCGGTGGGATGCCGAGCGGCGCGAGGCCAAAGCCCGGGAGCTGTTCGACACGGCCAACCGGGTCCAGTTCGCGGAATTCCTCGAGAAAAAAGCGCTCGATCCCGACATCGCGTTGCAGCCGGCGAGCCGGGTGCGTGAGGTCTACTTCCAGCAGGCGGAGAAGACGTGGGATTCCGTCCGGGAGGAATGCGAATTCCGCAGCGACGCGGAGATCCAGGAAACGCTGGAACTCTTCAAGGCGAAGGAGGCCCAGCTTGGCGATCGGGAGCCTAAGACACTCATGGACCGGCTCCAGGCGGGAGGGCTCTTTCGGAATGCCGGCGCGCCGGGTTCTGATCCAGGCGACGGTTCCCCGTCCGTCCGCGACACGACGCGCAACCTGGTCGAGGCCATCTGGCTCGATGTCTGGCCGCGCAGTGGGGCCATCGTGGATTTCGGGCTGGAGAGCCAGGAGCACTACGAGGCGCTGTACTACCCGGTCCGTGAGGGCGAAATCACGCCCGAACAATTGGACGTGGCCCTGGGGAAGGGCGAGAAACTGACGGCGCTGGCGCGCTCGGCGCGGAGCAACCCGCACAAGGAGATCAATTTTCGCACCGACTGGGATGACCTGCTGCCAGAGCCGGAGCCCGACCCGGGCGGCCAGGTAGGGACTCTCCCCTCGCCCAGCGCGATCGCGAACGGCGCGCGGAGCGGCGGTGAGCGGCCCTCTTCCCCTGGCGGGATCGCTGAGGGCCGGGATGGTCCGGAATCGCCGGCGCCGGATCGGGAGAATGATCGGGAGAATGGGCGGTAGCCGTCGCCTGACGATGCGGAGATCGGAATTTCGCCACGATCGGAGGGACAGACACCATGGCCGAAATCTATGATCTCAACGCTCACCGCGTAGCCGGTCCGGCGCGGGAAGCGTCGATCACTCGCAATCAGCAGATCCTGGCCGAGATCCGGGCCAGGTGGGCCGCGAGGACGCCCGAGGAGATCCTTGCGGCGGAGATCAACGGCACGGAGGAGGAATTGCAGGCAGTCCAGCGGCGATATGCCCGGCTGATCGAAGCCAAAGAACGTCTCCCCTCGCCCGCCAACATCGCGGACAGCCAGGACGGGCCGGAATCGCCGGAGCCAGGGCATGGGACGGAGGGAGGTCGCGGGCGGTAGATGTCATGGCATCGGACGGTATTGATTCGCCAGCCGCGATGCGCTATCTATCGTCTCCACAGATAATCCTATGGCGATATTCGACAATCAGCCGGAAGACCCGGCGATCCATCTCGAAGCGGTGCGACTGGCGAAGCGTCTGGTTGGCATCATCGAGCCCTGTCTGCCCGGCCCCGAGGCGACGCAGGAAGTGCTCCGGGAGTTCTATTCCGCCATCCGGTTCAGCCTCAAGGACTTTGAACAGAAGATTCGGCAGAACGGAAAAGCGCGTTGACCCTGTCATCCGCGGCAGGGATCGGGCGGCGCGGCATCAAAGTCAGTCATCAGACTCACACATCCAGGGAATGTACCATCACCGGGAAAGATTAAGGAAAGGTGCGTTGGACTATCTGCAATCTCATCCCTTTTGCAAAAAGGAGACTCTCGGGTCATGAGTCTGGGTCATCCGTCTTACCCACGGCCGAAAG
>Ga0209040_10004823_pt1 | contig 10142 bp, 7 predicted proteins | sample BogFormECP12_OM3_FD_188240 | JGI IMG/M metagenome (GOLD analysis project Ga0209040, IMG submission 188240) | Bog forest soil microbial communities from Calvert Island, British Columbia, Canada - ECP12_OM3 (SPAdes) (version 2) | ecosystem: Environmental > Aquatic > Freshwater > Wetlands > Bog ... | reverse complement strand
ATCGCCGGGGGGCGCCACGATGTCGTCTATGTCGCTACCGAATCCAATACGGTTTACGCCATCGATGCGTCGAGCGGCGGCCAACCTCTTGCTCAAACCCATCTCGGTCCCCCGGTTCCGTCGCCGCTAGGCTGCGTGAACAATGGACCAAATGTCGGGATCACCGGCACCCCCGTCATTGACGTCAAGGCGAACCGCTTGTTCGTTATCGCCTATGTTAATCTCACCCCGTCGAGTTCCAGTCCGACGCCGGGCTATCAGCTCCACGCCCTCAACCTTTCGACCTTGAAGGACGCGCTGCCTCCCGTCACGATCACTGCGTTTCATACCCTAGTGGATGGCTCAAGCTATACCTTCAGCGCCGCTTACCAACGGCAGCGTCCCGGCTTGCTCGAATTGAATGGGACCGTCTACGCCGGATTTGGAAGCTTTTGCGATTACGCCGGACAATTTTCTCGCGGCTGGGTCTTGGGGTGGGAGGCGAGTAATCTCAGGCCACTCCGCGCCAATCGGCTCAACGACACTCAGCCGAGCGACCCTAACGGCGGCCCGCCCGACGGCAGCTGGCAGATGTTTCTGTCCTCGGTCTGGATGTCGGGATACGGCATCGCCAGCGACGGAACCTATCTCTATTTCTCGACCGGAAATTCCGATTGCAACTGGATGCTGCCCGGCCCTCCATGTCCCCCCAGCACCACATGGACCCGCGCGAACCATATTCAGGAGAGCGTGGCCCAGCTCTCGACAAGCCTTGCTCTGCGCGGTGTTTTCACGCCGGGTCCCCCGTATGATACTTACACATTGGATTATAACGACTGGGATCTCGGATCCGGGGGGGGCAATGCTTTTCCCGACTGGCAACGCGAGCTATCCCTACCTCGCCATTGCGGCGGGTAAAGACGGAAGAGTGTTTTTGCTCAATCCCGCCCACTTGGGCGAGCCCCAAAAAACGTCGCCCCCGACAAGCGCGCCGCCGCCCCTGGACACCCATCAGATCGATGCTTGCTGGTGTGGACCGTCATTTTTCATCGGGCCGGACGGGGCAAAGCGGGTCGTAACCAGTCATGGCTCCACTTTGAGCACCTGGAAAGTGCAACTGTCGCCTTCGCCGACACTGACGGCGGAGGCGTCAGCGACGATCAGTTCCGGGCAAGACGCCGGGTTCTTCACGTCAGTTTCGTCCAACGGCGGCGCCGCCGGGAGCGCCATCATCTGGGCGGTGGGGCGACCGACCGGCGCGGGCGCAAATCCGACAGCAGTCACTCTTTTCGCCTTCGCGGCGATGCCTTCCAACGGGTCGCTGACGCAGCTCTTCTCAGCTCCGGCCGGCTCGTGGCCGAACACCGGAGGCAACGCCAATATTGTGCCGGTCGTCGCCAATGGAAAAGTCTACGTCGCTTCCGCTTATCTCGACCCGTTGGGGAACACGCGTGGACAACTCAGTATCTTCGGGCCGGGCGGGACCGGCTCGCCCCTTGCAAGCGCTTCGGCTGTGAGCCGGGCTGCGCTACCGACCGTGTCTCATACTATTTCTGGAACGCTGATTGCAGTTGACGGAGGAACCGTGGCCCTCCGGACACGCGCTGGCAACACCGCGACGATCGATGCGTCCGAGGCGCTGCAGAACGAAAGGGTCACGGGCCCATTGGTGGTGGGTTCCCCCTACACCGCTCAAGGAAAGACTTTCAACGCGAGCGGCGCGCTAGTCGCAACGGCGATCGCCCGCGCCAAGCCTTCCCCCGGGTTGTGGCCGCTTGATCGTTGAAGGTTCAAAGTAGCGGAGGCGCGCTGGCGGCCGCGGCAATGGACGTCTGGCGTTCTGCACCTGTCGCGCTCCTCAAGACTGCGGCGTAACCTTGGCCGAACCGCTGTGGATCAAACTCTCAATTTGGTCGGTATTGAATGCGGCGTTCCTGGCGTTGCGTGACTAAGGCATACAGTCGCGCACTGGGCGCGTGGCCGGATCGAATCGACTTTGAGAGTTACCTCTTAACCTAAGGGGAATGCTTCATGATTTGGCTTGCAGGAGATCGGTGAGGGGGAAAAAACAGCGGCTGAGAAATAAGCCTTGGCGTTCAGTCTTGTTCGTAGTATGTTCTTTTCATCGCAACGCCAAGCGAGAGAGCCGAGTGGTCGGCATGGACAAAGTGGTGGGCGTTGTGGCGCCTCGCGTTTTCGGCATGGCCGCCAGCGACGATTCAGAGAAGAAATTTTCGGGGGGCGATTCCTCACAAACCCTTGAAAAGCCTCAAAACGGGGAAGGAAAGGGAAAGAAAAGGTCCATAACAAGACCATTCCCGAATCGTTTCGGACCAGACTTGGAAGGATTCGGATGGTCACGGGAAGGGAGTTGTCCTAGTCCGGTAGCCAGCCTCCTCGTTGGCTGAAGGCGTGGCGCCGAAAGGCGCGACGGATGAGGCAATACCGGTCAGGATCAGTTTCGTCCTGCTTTCCTAGCGCGCCCGCACCCAGCCGCCGTCCTCGCCCTCCCGCCAGTAGCTGAGAGGGCAGCCGGCGTCTTTGAGCCGCTTCCACTCGCATCGCGCCTCCGCGATCGCATCGGCGTCACGCCCGTCAAACACGCGCAGAACCTCGTTGAAAGCGGTGTCCGATTCGCTCGTCTCGGCGCCCGACAACAGCACCAGCGTCGTGGCGGCGTTCGGATTTTCGACCCGCGCGGTTAGGAAGATGGGCTGCGACATCGGGTCGCCGTCGCCTGCGGCGCCGTGCGGCAGGAAGCTCGCGTCCTCGTAGGTCCACAGGCGGTCATTGAGGGTGGCGACCGCCTCGTCCGAGGACGCGCGCACGACGACCCGGCGACCCTCCTCGTAGGCGCGCTCCAGGATCCGCGGCAGCGATTGATCGACGCGCAGCCGCTCGAGATGATGGAAGCGGAAATCGCCCACGCCGCCCGCCCCGGCCTACTCGCCTTTCGGGCCGACGATCACGAAGGTCCGGTCGGTGTCGGTCGCCATCATGCCGAGACTCACGTTGCCGGGGACGTGCTCCTCGGTCTTGCCGGCGACGTAGACGTCACCCCTCTGACGCGACGCGCCCAGGTAGTCCCTCGCGTCGGCGGTCATGCTTTTCAGGACGTTGTGGCTCTTCGCCGCGTCCCAGCCCAGCGCGGCGCGCAAGGCGGCGACCTGGAAGCGCTCGAAATTCGTGTTCGTGCGCGCGTTGGCCGGTTCTCCGATGCGCGCTTCGAAGCGCAGGAAATCGTCGCCGCGGCAGCTCAAGGTGGCGTCCACGTCGACCCTGGTCGTCACGTCGAAAACGTTGGCGCCAGAACGGGTGCGCGACACGACGATGGCGCGCGAGAAGTCGACGCCCATGTCGCTCGCGCCGGCGCGCAACGCCGCGGTGAAAGCGTCGCAACCCGCGATCGCCCAGGAGGGCTCAGCGCTCGCTCCCCACGCGGCGAGGGCGAACGCCATGACCCTGGACCCCAGCCGCATCCCTGTCTCCCGGACTTTGCCTCTTCTCTCGTCTAGCCTTCATAAGAGTCGGCGATAAGACGGTTCAAAAGGCGAACTCCCCATCCCGTGCCCCAGGACGGATTGATGTCGGACGATGGCGAACCCATGGCGGTTCCCGCCACGTCCAGATGCGCCCACGGCGTATCCTTAACGAAACGTTGCAGGAACTGCGCGGCTGTGATCGAGCCGCCCTGACGGCCGCCGGTGTTCTTCATGTCGGCGAATTTCGAATCGATGAGCTTGTCATAAGCGGAGGCTAGAGGCAGGCGCCAGACTTTCTCGCCGGTCTCCTGACCCGCGGCGACCATCCGCTGCGCTAGCTCGTCGTTATTGGAGAAGAGACCCGCGTACTCCTGACCAAGTGCGACCACAATCGCGCCGGTCAGCGTCGCAAGGTCGATCATCGCGCGCGGGGCGAACGTCTGTTGGGCGTACCAGAGCGCGTCGGCGAGCACGAGGCGACCCTCCGCGTCGGTGTTGACGATCTCGATCGTCTGGCCCGACATCGAGGTGAGGATGTCGCCCGGCCGGATCGCGTCGCCGTCGGGCATGTTCTCGACGAGGCCGATCACGCCGACGACGTTGGCCTTGGCCTTCCGCGTCGCGAGCGCGTGCATAAGCCCGACGACGCAGGCTGCGCCGCCCATGTCGCCTTTCATCTCCTCCATGCCCGCCGACGGCTTGATGGAGATACCGCCCGAATCGAAGCACACGCCCTTGCCAACGACGGTGATTGGCTTGGACTTTTTTGCACGCCCGCCAGACCAGCGCATCGTCACCAACCGGCTGTCGCGCGAGGAGCCGCGGCCAACGCCGAGCAGCGCGTTCATGCCGAGCTTGGCCATCGCCTTCTCGTCGAGGACGCTGACCTCGACTCCGAGCTTCTCCAGCTCCTTGGCCCTATTGGCGAACTCCGCCGGGTACAGCACGTTTGGCGGCTCGTTGACGAGATCGCGCGCAAGTTCGACTCCCTCGGCGACCGCCAGTTTGTCCACCGCGGCGGCCAGGGCGGCCAGGGGATGGCTGGTTTCGATGACGAACTCCGGCGGCTCCGGAGTCTCCTCCTCCGGCGGCTCCTTCTTCCGGGTCTTGTACTTGTTGAAGCGGTAGCCGCGCAGGCGCAAGCCGAGCGCGAAATCGGCGGCCGCGGCGGCGTCCCAGGCGCCGGACGGCGGCTCGAACGCCGCCTCGACTTTCCGCGACCCGGTCACTTTCCCGAACGTGAAGCCGCCCAACATCACAAAATCGAGAGGCGCGTTGTCCTTGCCCGGAGCGACCCCCACGACGACGAGGCGCGAGGCGTTGAGATCGGCCGGAGCGAGAATGTCGAGCGCGGTCTTCCGAAGCCCGCGGAAATTGGACGACTTGGCGGCCGCGCCGATGAGGGGTTCGAGATCGCCGAACTCAGCGGTTACGGCGGGCGCCGGTTTCAGGTCGGCGCCGACGAACGCGACAAGCGCGCCGCCCTTGGGGCGCGATAGCGGGCCGAAGGTGATTTTGACGGCTCCGCTCATGCCTTTGTTCCTGTTGCCGGATTGCGACCCGAGTCGTGGTCCCCGGACACCAACGTCCGGCGCGGTCATATCGGTGGCTTTGCCGAGCGCGTCAACAAGTCGCCGCGATTGGTGAGCAGGAAGCCCCGGCCCTCGCGGACCACGCCGCCGTCGATTGCAAACGGCTGCCGGTTCCGGATAGGGCGCTCAAAAGGCGGGCGGCTGGGGCGGGCCCGGCGCCCGAAACTCGACGTTTGTTCTCAATGCGGACGCCATGACGCGGATCGAATGCTACCTGCTGCGGACGGCGACGACGGCCTTCCTTACCGGCCTTGTCGTGTTGATCGGCGTCATCTGGATCACGCAGGCCCTGCGCCAGATCGATCTTCTGACCAGCAAGGGCCAGACGATCCTCATTTTCCTCTTGATGACGACGCTCGCCCTGCCCTCTCTGATTGCGGTCATCGCCCCGGTCGCGCTCTTCGCGGGCGTCCTCTACACGCTCAACAAGCTGAACGGGGACAGCGAGCTTGTCGTGATTGCGGCCGCGGGCGTCTCGCCGGCGAGGCTGTTTCGGCCGCTCGCGCTTCTGTCCGGCCTCGTGTTTGCGCTCGTCGCCGCCGTCTATATCCAGCTTCTGCCCTGGAGCTTCGGGGCGATCGAGAACCTCACCGCCTTCATTCGCGCAGATTTTATTTCGAATTTCGCCGCCCCCGGCGCATTCTCGAGCCTCGAACAGGGCTTCGTCTTCCATTACCGCGAGCGCACCCCGGATGGGGCGTTGCGGGGCGTCTTCATGCAGGACCGGCGCGATGCGGCGCAGGTGGCCACCTATATCGCAGAGGCGGGAAAAACGATCGACAAGGATGGGGAGAGTTATCTGCAACTGACGAAAGGCGTCCTTCTGCGGCCTCACTCGACCGGCGATTCGGCGATGGTCAGCTTCGACCAATACACCATCGACCTGTCGCAGTTTTCACAGGCGATTAGCGGGATCAAGCGCCCGCGCGAGCGCACGACCGCGGAGCTCATGTCGCCGAGCGAAAAGGACCGGGCCGACCCGGCGCTCTTCGGACACATCCGGGGCGAGTTGCTCGACCGTCTCGCCAGCCCGCTTTACGCGCTGGTCGCCGGACTCGTCGCCTTTGCGGCGCTGGGGGAGGCGCGCACGACGCGCCAGGGCCGGGGGTTCGCGATCGGCGGGGCGATCTTCGTTTTCGCGGGCGCCCGCACGCTGGGTATCGCCGCCACAACTCTGTCCGTCGGCGTCCCGTCTGCGGCGATCTTCGTTTGGGCGGTTCCGGTCGTCGTGATTCTCGCCGCTGTCGTTGTGATCTTCCGCCGTCAGCTGTTGACCCCGGCGCCGAGGCCCACCCAGGCGAGCGCGGCATGATCGGGCGGACGCTGTCGATCTATCTCGCGGATCGTTTCGGGCGAACGGTGCTCGCGGCGTTCGCCTTCGTCTTCACGCTCATCTACGCGGTCGACCTTGTGGAAATGTTGCGGCGCTCCGGAGACGCGCCCAAGGCCACCGCGCCGCTCATGGCCGCTCTGTCCTTCCTTCGGACCCCGGCCTTCGCCGAGCAGGCGCTCCCGTTCGCGGTGCTGTTCGGCTCCATGATCGCCTTTCTGAACCTGTCGCGGAAGATGGAGCTTGTCGTCGCGCGCGCCGCGGGGGTGTCCGTCTGGCAAATCCTGACGCCGCCGCTGCTCGTCGTCCTCACGATCGGCGTCCTCTCGGTCGTCGCTTACAATCCGACCTCGACATGGATGAAGCAGCGGTCCGACGAGATCGAGAACAGCGTCTTCGGCGGCCGCTCCAACCCGTGGGGCGACTTGTGGATCCGCCAGAAGAGCGTCGACGGCCAGGCGATCGTACACGCGCGCGGCAACGAGGCGGACGGGACGCGCCTCACGGGCGTCGAGGTGTTCAACTTCGACGACAAAGGGACCTTTCTCGAACGAATTGACGCGGGGTCCGGAGAGTTGCGCAAGGGCTACTGGGAGCTGAAGGACGCGAAGATCGTGACCCCCGGGTTCGAGACCCTGCCCGTCCCGACCTATCTCCTGGCGACCAACCTCAACCGGGACGAGGTCGCCCGCGCCTTCGTCGCCCCCGATACGGTGTCGTTCTGGAGCCTGCCCGCGCTCGCGGACCAGACCGCGCGCGCCGGCCTCAACCCGGCCATCTATCGTCTGCGTTACCAGGAGCTCCTGGCGCGCCCGCTGACCCTCGCGGCGATGGTGCTCGTCGCCGCAAGCTTTTCGTTAAGATTCTTCCGAATGGGCGGCGTCGAGCTTATGGTTTCGGGTGGCGTCGCGATGGGCTTCGTGCTTTATGTCACGACGAAAGTGATCAACGATCTGGGCGAGGCGGGCTTCCTCAGCGCGCCCGTCGCAGGCTGGTCGCCTGGAATCGTTGGGTGTTTGTTTGGCGTTTACGTGTTGCTGCGGCAAGAGGATGGTTGATGGGCTCCGCCGTCAGCTCCTCCGTTGAACAAAGTCGGCGTGGAGGCTCCTATGCGCGCGTTTTGGCGCTGGCCCTCGCCGCGCTGACGGTCGCGTGCGTTTTGCGGCCGCCGCCCGCGTCCGCCGCGGCCCCCGCCGCGTCGACGGCCGCGACCGCGCCGGCGAGCCAAGCGGCGAAGCCGCAGAACAAGCTCGTCATCGACGCCGACGAGCTCGTTTACGACCGGGACAAGGACATCATCTCCGCTGTCGGATCGGTGCAGCTTTTCTATAAAGGCCGGATCCTGCAGGCCGACCGCGTCGTCTACAATCGGGCGACCAAGCGCGTGTACGCGGAAGGCCACGCCAAGATGACCGACGAGCACGGCGACGTCGTCTACGGCAGCCGGTTCGAGCTCAGCGACAATTTCCGCGACGGCTTCATCGAAAGCGTCCAGGTGCTGACGACCGACAAAACACGACTCACTTCGCCCCGCGTGGAGCGTGCGAATGGCGATGTGACGGTTTTGAGTAAGGGCGCCTACACGGCCTGCGAGCCCTGTAAGGACCATCCGGAAAAGCCGCCCTTCTGGCAGGTGCGCGCGGCCAAGATCATCGAAAACCAGCAGACCCACACGGTCTATTTCGAGGACGCGCACCTGCTCGTCTGGGGCGTCCCGGTCCTTTACTTGCCGTTCTTCTCCGCCCCGGACTCGACCGTCAACAAGCAGACGGGGTTCCTGGCGCCGCAGTTCGTCTCGGGCGCCAATCTTGGCTACGGCGTCAGCCTGCCCTACTTCATAAACCTTGCGCCCAGCTACGATCTCACCCTTACGCCGACCTACCTGTCCAAGCAGGGATTGCTCGGGGAGATCGAGTGGCGGCAGCGCCTCACGAACGGAATCTATGACATCCGGGCGGTTGGGATCGACGAGCAGCAGCCGAACCTTTTTTCGTCTTATCCCTACGGCGCGGGCGACCAGAGGATGAGGGGCTCGGTCGAGACGAAGGGCGACTTTTTCCTCAATCCAATGTGGCGATTCGGCTGGAACCTGACGGTCCTATCCGACAAGTTCTTCGCGAACGATTACAAACTGCAGGGCATCGATTTCAGCAACTATTACTTTCAAGACGTGGTGTCCACGATCTACCTGCGCGGGCAGTCCGACCTCAGCTTCTTCGACCTCAGCGGCTATCACTTCGAAGGCACGACGCCGAACGACGACAACCGCAGGCTGCCGGTCGCCGCGCCCGTCCTTGACTACAACCGCCTCTTCCTCCTGCCCGAGGATCGCACTTATGGCCTCGGCGGCGAAGCGACGATCGACGTCAATGTCGCCAACATCAACCGTAGCAACGCCTTCTTCCAGTCGACCGGCCTTGAGACCTTCGACAACGCCTACCATCTGTACGACGTTTGCGAGCGGGTGATAAACGGCCGGTATGTGAACACCTACTTCCCCGGCCCCTGCATGTTGCGCGGCATTGCGGGCGACTATGCCCGCGCCTCCGGCGAGCTGTCCTGGCAGCGCAGCTATATCGATCCCATCGGTGAGGTGTGGAAGCCGTTCGTTTTCGCGCGGCTCGACGGTCAAGGGACGGCCCTCGACGAGACGGGTTCCATCACCTACGCAAGCGCGATCGGCTACAGCACCGTCGCCAATTCGAGCCAAGCCGCGTTCTTCTCCGGCTCCGATCAGGGCGCCTTCGCCCGCGGCATGGCGGGCGTCGGAATCGAATACCGCTATCCGTTCGTCGCCAACTCGTCGTGGGGCACGCAGACGATCACGCCGATCGGGCAGTTCATCGCGCGTCCGAGCGAGGTCATCCCGAGCCTTCAGCCCAACGAAGACTCACAGACCATCGTTTTCGACGAAGCGAACCTGTTCGCCTGGAACAAGTTTCCGGGCTACGACCGGATCGAGGGCGGCACTCGGTTCAACTACGGGCTCCAATATACGGCGAACTTCGCCAATGGCGGCCACTTCAATGCCCTCGCCGGAGAGTCGATCCAGGTCGCCGGGCAGAATTCCTATATGCTCTATGATCCGACGAACGTCGGACTGGAATCGGGTCTCGACAAGACCTTCTCCAATTTCGTGGCGGGGGAAACGCTTCAGCCGTCCTCGGCGCCGGTTTTTCTGATCAGCAAGCAGCAATTCGACAGCTCGACCCTGCAACTGCGTCGATTTGACGCCATCGCCAAGGCGAACATCTGGGGTCTTTCGGCGAGCCTGGATTACGCGCTTTACGCCGCGCAGCCGGCTTTGGGGTGGGAATATCCTCGCGAGGGTCTCACCGGCAACGCAACCTACACGTTCCTCGATCGCTGGTCGGTCAACGGATCGCTCGTGCTCGATATGTCCCGGCACTATTATGACACTGCCTTTCAATCGACGTCGGTCTTCTACCCGGTCGGATACTCAATCGGCATGGGCTACAAGGACGAGTGCACGACCTTCACGATAAAATATTCGTCGTCCTTGAGCGCGCCCGCCGCCTATCCAACTTACGCGGGCGGCCCGGTCATCTACAATCCGACCGTGCGCAACCAGACGCTCTTGTTCCAGCTGACGCTGCGCACCCTCGGCGACGTCAAGGGCAACGTCGGCCTCTAAACCGCTAACGGCGTCTACTCATGCCGCAGGAAAGGGCCCCGTTGGCGCTGACGATGGGCGAGCCGGCGGGAATCGGCCCGGAGCTTGCGTTCGCGGTCTGGCGG
>Ga0209040_10004822_pt1 | contig 10142 bp, 8 predicted proteins | sample BogFormECP12_OM3_FD_188240 | JGI IMG/M metagenome (GOLD analysis project Ga0209040, IMG submission 188240) | Bog forest soil microbial communities from Calvert Island, British Columbia, Canada - ECP12_OM3 (SPAdes) (version 2) | ecosystem: Environmental > Aquatic > Freshwater > Wetlands > Bog ... | reverse complement strand
CACCCCACGGAATCGTCCTGCCGAACCGGAGGAACGCCAGCGCAAGGATAAACAATACGACAACAAACAACCCGACGAGTTTCAGGCGTTCGCGCGAACGGCAGCGCGCTTCCCATTCGGCCGGCGTCAGGCGAGTATCGGAATCGAACTTGCGGTTGGGCTGTTGGCCTTGCTCCACAACGTCATTCTACTCGTGGAGCTAATCCATATCGCCCTTTTGCGGGTTGTAGTAGAACCGGAAGCGCAACGCCAGGTAGGGCCCGTGGAACTCGTTGGGCAACGGCGCAAACGGATTGGATCCGGTGATTCCGCCCCAGGCCGCGCGGTCCAGCGCAACGTCGCCCGAAGGCGCGACGAGCTTCATACCGGCGATCTTTCCGTCCGGGAGGATCACAAACTCGATGGCGAGTTTGCCGCGTTTCATCAGCGGAGCCCGGGCCTCCTCCGGTATGAGGATGTACCAATTCCGGCGCACAGCGTCGAGCACGCGCGAGAGATAAGGGCCGAAATCCACGCCCTGGGTATCGCTCAGCACTTCCAAGTTTCCTAGAGTTCGAGCCGATCCGCCTGGCCCCACGCCGTAATCGCCGCCGCCTCCGTAGGAGCCGCCTCCGCGGCGGGCGGCGACCGCGTTAGCTGCCTGCGCGGTGAGTCCGCCGGGCGATTTCATCATGTCAGCAAAGTTGACGGGAGACTGGTTGTTGCCCTGAGAAGGCGCGGGCAGCTTGGGATTTGGCACCGGTTCGAGGCGCGCCATCTGCTGGTTCTGCGATTGGTTCGGCTGCTGCTCGCCCTGTTGCATCTGCGGCGACATCTGCGCCGTTTGTCCCGGCGGAGCCTGCAGTCCCGGCGGGCCCGCACGCTTCAGCTCTTCCAGGGTTTTCTTGTCCAGACTCGGATGGCGGCTCTCCGCGATGCGGTTTTTGTCTGACAGCACCTTCGCCTCCGGAGGAGGCTTGGGCACCTTCTGCGCGTCCGGTGGGAGATCGAGGTAAGTCAACTGCTGGTTGCGCATGATGTCCTGTGGCGACAGCAGCACGACACCTTTGATGCCGGGAAACATCTGCGGCGACATGAAAAGGAAAATCACCAGGGCCAAGTGCACGACCGCGGAAATCCAATACGCTTCGCGCATCCGCGCGCGTTCAATGTCGTCCTGCAGTTGGATCAGGATGTGGGGTGTGAGTTCTATGTCCTGGAGATCGCTGCTATTCCACAGCGCAAGCTGGCCGTCATCCTTCGAACTGGAAGGAAGCGGGGGCGGCGTGTCTGGCGGTATTAAGATGGAAGGCATCCGTCTGGATCAAGTACGCCTTGAGCTCAACCACTTAGACGCCCCTCGACCCTCCGGAAGCGCAATACTTCCCTGGTGATGGAGCAACCGTAGTAAACTCGGCAGTCTCCTGCAAGTTTCCTGCTACTATTTTCGCATATATCCAGTCCATAATGCGATTCAGTCTCTAGCGTCGGCGGGTTCCATAAAAGGTTCGATACACTGTTGGCGATGAAGGCTGTCATCGTCGGCACCGCGGGCCACATTGACCATGGCAAGAGCGCTTTGGTGCGCGCTCTTACCGGCATCGATCCCGATCGCCTGGAAGAGGAAAAACGGCGCGGCATCACCATCGACATCGGCTTCGCCAACCTTGACCTCGCTGGGCCGGCCGGAGAGCCCATCCGCGTGGGTTTCGTAGACGTTCCCGGCCACGAACGTTTCGTGCACAATATGCTGGCTGGAATCGGCGGCATTGATCTGGTCCTACTGGTGGTTGCGGCCGACGAATCTATTAAGCCTCAGACCCGCGAACACTTCGATATTTGTCGCATGCTCTCGCTGCAGCGCGGCATCACCGTGCTTACGAAAGCCGACCTGGTTGACGCAGAGACGCTCGAAGTCGTGACCCTGGAAGTGGCCGAGTACCTCAAAGGCTCGTTCCTCGATCCGGCGACTTCGCCCATTATCCCGGTGAGTTCTAAGACCGGCGCGGGACTCGACCGGCTGAAGGCCGAACTTGCCCGTCTTGCCGCGGAAGCCCCGGCGAAGGATTTCACCGCCGTCTTCCGCTTGCCCATCGATCGCGTCTTCACCATGAAAGGCTTCGGAACCGTAGTCACAGGAACGCTGATTTCGGGAACCATCCGCAAAGAGCAGGAGGTCGAAGCGCATCCAACGGGCAAGCGGCTGCGCGTGCGCGGCGTGCAGGTGCATGGAAAAGCTGCGAACGAAGCTATCGCCGGTCAGCGCACTGCCTTGAATCTTCCCGGCGTGGAAACCACGGAGCTGGCTCGCGGCATGATGCTGACGCCGCCGCACATGTTCGCGCCGGTCACCAGGTTGGGGGTGCAACTCGACCTTCTTCCTTCAGCCAAGCCGCTGCGGCAGTATGCGCGCGTGCATTTGCACGCGTTCACCGCGGAGACGATCGCGCAAGTGACGCTGCTCGACGCCAAACAGCTTCTGCCCGGCGAATCCGGCTTCGCGCGCCTGAAGCTCGATCGGCCGGTCGTGCTGTTTCCCAGCGACCGCTTCATAATCCGGCAATATTCTCCAGTGATCACGATGGGTGGCGGCCGCGTGCTCGACGTCGGCGAGCCGCCCTTGCGTCTCGAGCGCCGCGATCAGTTGCCGTTTCTTCAGGCGATCGCTAACGCCACTCCGCCGGAAGCCCTGCTGGCGCGCGTCAATCGCCGAGGGATTTTGGGACTTTCCGTCACCGATGCTGTCGCAGAAACCGGCTGGCTTCCTGCTCGCGTGCGGCAACTCGCGGCGGAGCTGAAACAGGCGTCGCTAATAACCATCTTCGGCGATGTCCTGATTACCAATCACTGGCTGGAGAGGGTTCGGGGAATTGTTCTCGACGCCGTCCTTTCCTTTCATGACAAGAATCCGCTGCTGCCCGGGATCAACAAGCAACAGATTCGCGAACGAATTTGGGGACCCGATGATGTGTTCGACGGGGTCATCGCCTCGCTCCTCCGCGAGAAGAAGCTGGAAGCCGATGGCGAGTTGCTGCGTCTTCCCGGCCGCGGCGTTGTCCTGCGCGATGAAGAGGCCGAGTCCAAGGCGCAGATCGAGCAGGCCTTCGCCCAAGCTGGCCTGAAGGTCCCGCTGCTCAAGGATGTTCTGGCGTCGTTGCCGGTGGACAAAGTACGGGCGCAGAAGATCGTGACGTTGCTGCTGCGCGATCGCGTGCTGGTGAAGCTATCGGACGACCTGGTCTTTCATCGCGACGCGCTGGACGCGCTGCGGCAGCACGTCGTCGCCAACAAGAGCAAGACGCCGAAACTCAGCGTACCCCAGTTCAAAGACCTCTTCGATGTCACGCGCAAGTACGCGATCCCGCTGCTCGAGTACCTAGACCGCGAGCGCGTGACGCGCCGCGTCGGCGACGAGCGAATCATCCTTTAGACAACACGCAGATGTCGTTACTTCGCGTGGGAGACGATCATCACGATCAGGAATATGACAGCAACCGTCAGCAGAATGATGCCGATCACCATGGGGGCCCGGTTCTTGTGCTCCGGCGGTGGCATCAGGATGTTAACAGCTCCGGGTTGCTTTGCTTCAGGCCGCTCGATTTCGGGGTGCTCTTCTTCGTACGGCTCTGCCTCGGGCTGCTCTACTTCGAATTGCTCAATTTCGAGCTGCTCAATTTCCGGTTGACTCGCTGCGGGACGCTCGAAGGTCCTTAAGTTCTGGATCGTCGGGGTTGCGGCGGGCTGCGCAGGAACATCACGTGCCGGAGGCGGCGGCACTTGTTCGCCAACCGTGGGCAACGGCGGGCCGGGCGCGGCGGCGGCAGCGAGACCTAGTTTTTCACGTGCCCATCGGATAATTCTTTCCTGGTCTCGGGCGTCGAATCCCTGCAACGCCTCGGCGACGATTCTTACGGCTTCAAGATCGTCAGTTGGCTTTGTCATTCACATTCTCCGAGATGCACGTTCAGGCCGAACCGTCTACACGCCCATCGTAGTCCGGACTTGCGCGTGATTTTCAACAGAGCGCAGCCGAAGGGTGGGATAGTACCATAATCTTCGCCCGCCTTAGCGCTGCGAAACGAAAACAAAATCCCCATCCAAGCAAAACCAGCTTGGAGGTTGCACCCTCAGAATGGTAGCCTGCTTTGCGGGAGTCATCGATGCTCCTGGTTACTACATTCTGGGTGAGAACAGCGCCTTGGTTTAGGAGGGATCAAGTTAGTGGCCAATGGCTGGGCACCGTGAAACAGAACAGCGTAGTCCGTTTGCCGCAGTGCGTCAAGACTTGCGGCGAGATTTCGTTTGTCGACCTTTTTTCTTGGCAGCGGTCTTCCGTGGCACACGCTTTGAAAGCATGGATTCCAACTCCCCGATGCGCCTTTTGAGTTCGTCCACATCGGCGGCTTGCGCCCTAAGTTCGGGCGGCGTTGGCGGCCCGTCCTGCTGCGCCGGACTTCCGGTTGACCCGTTAACGGAGTGGGAGCGTCCTGTCTCGGCCGCAGGCTGGGCCCAGCGCCCCTGCATCAACTCGAAAGGGTTCATAGGCGCCGGCAAAGCGCGGAGCGCATTCTGATACATGTCCATCATGGCCTTCATGTAGCGCAGGGTGTTCTCCTGGGTGGCCCTGCCAGAGGCCACAATCATCTGGCGCAATACATCGAGAGGAAAGACCGAATCGGGCGTCTTAGCGTCCTCCAAAACGATCTGCGCCAGGATCAGCCGGGTCAGGTCTTCGCTGGTCGCGGCATCCACAACCCGCACGTCGTAGCCCTCCCGCACCAACTGAGCGACCTGTTCCTGGTTGATGTACTGGCTGGTTAAAGTATTGTAAAGACGCCGGTTCTCGTACTTCTTGATGACCAGCGTCTGAGAAATATTTTTCTTCATTTTGCTCTTGACATGGCGCAGAAGAGGAGTATGATTAACTCATGTTGCAGCGCAGCATAAAGTGCAACATGACAATTTACGATGATCTCTAAAAGGAGCAGACCATGCCTAATACCTCCAAGTCAAGCAAGAAGGCAGCGCCAGCCGCTGCTGCAGCCGTGAAACCTGAATGCGTGGACGCCTTTACTCCACTCGTTCTTAACAGCGTTGAGCGGGTCGCCGACCTGCAAAAGAAGACCCTGGACATCGCCGCCGAACAGACCGCCGAATTCATCGGCGCCTGGAAGAAGGCGTTCAGCTACTTCCCGGTAACCCCGCCCGCGTTCATCTTCGATGTCGCCGGCCAGGCAGTCAAGACTGCGATCGAAACCCAGAAGAGCGCCATCGACCTGATGGTCGAGCAGACTCAGTCTACCGCCGATATCACCAAGATGCGCGCCGACGCGTACGCGAAGATCGTGGATGGCGTCACCAGCACCTTCCAGGAGTCGGTTGAGCGCTCGGTGGAAGCCCAGAAGAAAGTCCTGGAATTTGCCAGCGAGCAGAACAAGGCCGTCTTCGAGGGCGCCAAGCAACAGCTCGGTGGGGCCGCTGGACCGGCGACGGTGATTGTCGATTCGTTCCAGCGCGGAGCGGACGCTGTGCTCGAAGCGCAGAAGTCATTTCTGGACATCGCTTCCCAGCCGTTTGCCGCCGCAGACAAGAACTAACGTAGTTGAGTTCGAGATGAGTCAGTCGCGTAGGATGCCGCCCGGGTGTAAAAAAACACCGGGCGGAGTATCCTCGTGGCTGTCTCTTGGTGTATTGTCATGCTGAAAGGGGTGGCAAATGGGTGACGAACCAACCCAGGACGGCAAGCGCTTCGATTCCATGGAGCCTTGGCGCGGGATGCGCGACGTCTACATGGACGCCTGGGCCAAGACCATGGTAGATATGGTCAACACCGAGGCCTATGCGCAGGCCAGCGGCGCGATGCTTGACAGCTACCTCACCGTCTCCGCTCCATTTCGCGAAGCAATTGAGAAAGCGATGCTTAAAACGCTCGAGCATCTGGCCATGCCCAGCCGGGCCGATTTTATTTCGATTGCCGAGCGCATGACCAACATTGAGATGAAGCTGGACGACTTGGACGCCAAGCTGGACGCCATGTACGCTTTGCTGGCGAAGCCTGGTTCCGCGCCGCGCACGGAAGCGAGACAGGTGCCACAACCTGCCAAGAAGAAAGCCAAGGCCAAACCAACCAAGAGAGGGAAGAAGTAGGATGGCAGAAGCGAGGGTTATCACCGACCCATATACCGATGCAGCCAACCGGCTGAAGACGCTCACCAAGGTGATGACCACCAAAGCCGCTATCGCTCAGACCCCGAAGGAATTGGTCTGGACGCTCAACAAGGCCAAGCTTTATCGCTACATCCCTGTTCTTCCCAAAGAGAAGCGCCATCCTGTTCCGCTGTTGCTGGTTTTCGCGCTGATGAACCGGCCATACATTCTCGACCTTCGTCCCGGCCACAGCTTTGTCGAGTTCATGGTCAACCAGGGCTACGATCTCTACCTCCTCGATTGGGGAGCGCCCGGGCCGGAAGACAAGAACCTGAAGTTCGACGACTACGTGCTGGACTACATGCCGCGCGCGATTCGCAAGCTCAAAGCCATCTCCGGATCGGAGGAATTCAGTCTTCTGGGCTGGTGCATCGGCGCGATCCTCACGAGCATCTATGCGGCCCTGCGTGGCGACGAAGGTCTGCGCAACCTGATTCTACTGACCGCTCCGCTGGATTTTTCCAACAAGCAGGGACTGACCTTCGCGCGCTGGGTGGACGAGCGGTACTTCGACGTGGAAAAGATGCTGGCCACTTTCGGCAACATGCCGGGGGAGATGCTCGACTATGGTGCCAAGGCGCTCAAGCCGGTGGAAAACTATGTCGGCAACTATGTGAAGCTATGGGACAAACTGGACGATCCTCGCATGGTGGAAGCCTGGCAGGCGATGAATACCTGGGTAACCGACAACGTTCCCCTCGCCGGGGGAGCGTTCCGCCAGCTCGTCGTTGACCTTTACCGCAGCGACAAGTTAATGCGCGGAGAGCTGGTCATTCGGGGTGAACGCGTGGATCTGAGCCGCATTCACGCCAACCTATTGACCGTGATTGCCGGCGACGACCACATTACGCCACCGTGCCAGTCCGAGCCCATCATGTCGAAGGTCAGCAGCGCCGACAAGGAACTCTTCCATGTCAAAGGTGGCCACATCGGAATCATGGCGGGCAGCGGCGCCGCCAAGAATACCTGGCCGCACATTGACGGTTGGCTGGCACCGCGCTCACAATAGCTCATCAAGAGGGTAGAGCGGTGCGTGGCTTCGCGGGTTTACCTGTCTTAGCCCGATTTGATCTTGCATACCCCTGTCGTGCTGCGTACCGGTGTGTCGGGTGCCTTATCCCAACTTCACAACTTCCGGGTTGGGCTAATCGGCCGCCGTTTTTCCCGAAATAGGAATAACTTTACAACTAATTGTGTGGGAATCGGCTTATTCCCTTGACTTGCAGGCTCAACAGGAACAAGCTCCGTTACATCCGTGACACGACCCTCGTTGTGTCAGACTTCTGGGTGTATGTTCCTTGCACTCAGGGTCACTAATCCTGGTTGGTATTTTCCAGGTTCGAAACTTTCTGGCTGACTTGGCCGACTCACCAGATTTTCTTCTCATCGGCAATAACGCCGGCCACTGCGGCATTCTCGGCAAAACTTAAAGGCGTGGGTTGCAGATTGTGTACTGCACGGTTGGCTCCGAAGCTGATCGTGAATTTCGCTCGTGTTGGACATTGAGTCCATAGCGGCAGAGGTGGAACAAACCCTCAACGTTCGAAAGGAGAACGTCAATGACGAACGTAAGACAATCTCGAAATTTGATCTGCGGCCTAAGCTTAGGCGCGGCAACTGCTGCGCTGGCGATCGCGTCTATGCTGATCGTTGTCGCAGCCCAACCGGCGCAGGCGCAAACCTACACCGTAATTCACACCTTCACCGGCGGACAGGACGGAGGTACCCCTCGCTCCGGCTTGACGATTAAAGCAGGAAATCTCTACGGCACGGCATATAACGGCGGGGTCGGTTACGGCACGGTCTACCAGTTGAAACACAAGGGGGCTGGCTGGACCTTCACCCCCCTCTACACTTTTAAGGGGTTCGGTAATGGGGGCGACGGGGCTAATCCTGAAGCAAGAGTAATCTTCGGCCCGAACGGTACTCTCTACGGCACAACCAATCTGGGCGGCCTGGGCGTCGGTACGGTCTTCAATCTGAGGCCCGCAGCGAGAGCGTGCACAGCCGCACTCTGCCCCTGGACGGAAACCGTGCTTCATTCCTTCTATGGTAATCCTGATGGAGAGGGTCCGGGATATGGTGACCTCATTTTCGACAAGGCGGGTAACATCTATGGCACCACGAGCAACGGGGGTAATGGATCCAACGATGGTACCGTTTACGAGCTGACGCCCAAAGCTGGTGGCGGCTACACGGAGATGCCTATTTACAGCTTCTCAGGCAGTGACGGGGCATTTCCGCAGAACGGCGTGATCTTCGACAACGCCGGCAATCTCTATAGCACCACGATTAATGGCGGCTTGAGTATCTCGTACGGCACGGTTTTCGAGTTGACGAAATCAATAGGCTGGACAGAGAGTCTTCCCTACAGTTTTCAGGGCGGAAACGACGGAGGCTATCCCTACGCCGGGCTGATATTTGACCCGTCGGGCAACCTCTATGGCGCGACCAGTGATTTTGGTACGGGTGGCGGAGGTACGGTTTTCGAGCTGTCACCCTCGGGAGACAGTTGGACCTACAACGTGCTCTACAGCTTTGCCGGAACCGCAGACCACCAGTGTGGGCCCTGGGGCACCCTCGTCATGGACGGGGCGGGTAATCTCTACGGCACCACCTATTGCGATGGCGCGAATGGGTACGGTAACGTCTTCGAGCTGAGTCCGTTGAATGGCGGTTGGATCTACATGGACCTCTACGACTTTACGGGCGGCAACGACGGAGGAAATCCGGTCAGTAACGTGGTATTCGACGCCAGCGGTAATCTCTATGGCACCGCCTCCACTGGCGGCACTCACAACGTCGGTGTCGTCTGGGAGATTACTTTTCCGTAAAGCAGTTGCCAGTGATTGCAGAGTTGTGTGCTGCGCGATAGGCTGCGAAGCCCGTCGTGCACTTCGCTTGCGTTGGACATGAGTCCGTTGCGTCAGCGGTGGGACCAACCCTCAACGTTCGAAAGGAAAACGTTAATGGCAAACCCAAAGCAATTTCGAAACTTGATCTTCAACGTGAGCTTAGGCTCGGCACTTATCGCGCTGGCGATCGCGTTTCTGCTGATCGTCGTCGCAACCCAACCAGCGCAGGCGCAAACGTACGCCGTACTTCACAACTTCATCGGCGGACAGGACGGGGCACACCCTAAAGCCGGGGTGACGTTGAATAGGGGAGAAAACATCCACGGAGTAGCACATACCAGCGGCACCAGTCTCCCGAATTCATCTCGCGCAGGGATGTTCGACAATTCCCTCTGGATAGGGACTGACAACACTTCTAACCGCCCAGTTCTGAACACAGACCGCGCGGGCAATGAGCTTCGGCGCGTCAACAACACCGAAGCCAGTGGTATCGCCATCGACTTAGCAACAAATCTCATTTACTTTGGGACGGCACAACCGGGGCAAATCACGGGCAGGAATCTGAACGACCCCGGAACGATTCTCGTGACCCTCAACCCGGCTACGAGCTTTGCGGAAGATATGGCCTTCGATGGAGCGTTCCTGTGGCGGGCTGACTACTCTACTAGGGCGGTCGATAGAATCGATCCGAGCACTGGGAATATTGTTTTCTCGTTTAGCCCAGGGTTCACTCCTCTTGGGGTTGCCTGGGACGGGACCAACTTGTGGGTGAGCGAAATCGCCAATAACGGCTTGGTCGAACAATTCACCACAGGAGGCGTGCCTACCGGTAAGCAGTTCAATGCTCCGTTGGGTGGCAAACTAACAGGCGGTTTGGCTTTTGATACTAACGACAGCACGCTGTGGATCGGCACATTCGGGCAGGTCTTTCACTCTACAACGACCGGCGTTGCGCTTGGATCGTTCAACGTGCCGGTCGCTGACGGCCGCTTTGTAGACGGCCTGGAGTTCCAAGGTGCCTCTCCAGCTCCAACGTTCAAAGTACTTCACAACTTCACCGGCGGACAGGACGGGGGAAACCCTATTGCCGGCATGACCATT
>Ga0209040_10004821_pt1 | contig 10146 bp, 8 predicted proteins | sample BogFormECP12_OM3_FD_188240 | JGI IMG/M metagenome (GOLD analysis project Ga0209040, IMG submission 188240) | Bog forest soil microbial communities from Calvert Island, British Columbia, Canada - ECP12_OM3 (SPAdes) (version 2) | ecosystem: Environmental > Aquatic > Freshwater > Wetlands > Bog ... | reverse complement strand
CCAGCACGTGGGCGGTTAGCAGATTGTCAGCCACCGCCCAGGCGTCTGCCGCCGCTCCCTTGCGCCCCGGCGGGCAGGCCCCCTCGATCCACCCCATCAGGGCCACGATGTTCGGCTCGTTGACGGTCACCCAGTGCTCGCAGTGAACGGCCAGCTTGGGCACGACCCGGGTCGCGTGGGCCGCGAAGCGGTCCGGGGATCCCGGGGTCAGCCAGAACTCCTCGCCGAGGAACCACGGGTGGGTGAAGTGGTGCAGAGTGACGACCGGGGCCATGCCCCGCTCGGTGCACATGGCGAGGATCTCGACGTAGCGGTCGAGGGCAGCGGTGTCGAACTCGCCGTCCTCGGGCTCGAGGCGGGCCCATTCCACCGAGAGCCGAAAGGCATTGCAGCCGAGCCCGGCGGCGCGGTCCAGCGCCGGTTCGGGCTGGTGCCAGAAGTCGCAGGCGACACCTGAGGGCTCGACCCGGCCGCTGCGCTCCCAGGCGACCCAGTTGTTTGCCGGCTCCCCGGGGCCGTTGAACCCACCCTCGATCTGGAACCCGGCGGTCGCCACACCGATCAGGAAGCCCTCGGGCACGAGCGGGCTTCCCGACCGGTCAGGCATCTCGACAGCATTGCACCTCGGGCCGACCGACCCTCTGCTGAGCGCCGCGCCGCGCGGTCGACCGCCGCGCTAGCGTGCGCGCCGGGACGACCGACCGGACCCGATCGCGACCCGAGGACCGCACGATGGACCAAGCCAAGGAAGGGGAGCCGAGCGATGGCGGATGAACTCCTGCGAGAGCGTCGCGGCAACGTGGAGATCCTGACGATCAACCGGCCCGAGGCCCGGAACGCCATCAACGGCGCCGTGAGTCAGGCGATGTCGACCGCACTCGACGAGCTGACCGACGACGACGGTGTCGCCGTGGTCGTCCTCACCGGCGCCGGCGACAAGGCCTTCTCGGCCGGAATGGACCTCAAGGCGTTCGCCAGCGGGGAGGGTGCCTCCATCATCGGGGCGAGCGGCGGTTTCGCCGGGATCGCCAAGCGCGACTTTCCCAAGCCGCTGATCGCCGCGGTCAACGGGTCGGCGCTGGCCGGCGGGTGCGAGATCATGCTGTCGTGCGACCTGGTCGTTGCGGCCGACCACGCGACGTTCGGGATCCCCGAGGCCAAGCGCGGCCTCATCGCCGGGGCCGGGGCGCTGATCCGACTGCCCAAGCGGCTGCCGATGGCGGTCGCCCTGGAGCTCGCCCTGACCGGCGACCCCATCGACGCCGACCGAGCCCTGGCACTGGGTCTCGTGAACCGGGTGGTCCCGGCCGGACAGCTGCTCGGCGAGGCCCTCGGGATGGCCGAGCGGATCGCCGAGAACGCTCCCCTCGCCGTGCGCCACTCGAAGGCCGTCATCAAGCAGGCGGCGGAGGTCCCCGAGTCCGAGGGGTGGATGATCAACGACGCCTCGGTCGGGGTGGTCTTCTCCTCGGCCGACGCCATGGAAGGACCGGTCGCCTTCGCCGAGAAGCGCAAGCCGCACTGGCAGGGCAAGTAGGCGACCGGCGCGGACCGTGCTCGAGAACCAGGCGATCGGGGCCATCACGGGCCTGGCCCCCACTCTCACGGCCGTCCGGTTGTTCCTCCACGTGCTGGGGGCAACGGTGTGGGTCGGGGGCCAGATCGTGATGCTCGGGCTGGTGCCGACGGCCCGGACGATCGGGTCCGATGCCCCCCGCCGACTGGCCCAGGCGTTCGCCCGTCTCGCCTGGCCCGCCTACGCGCTCCTCGTCGTGACCGGGTTCTGGAACATCTCGACCTTCAGGTTCTCCGAGCAGACGACGGCCTGGAAGGTGGTCCTCGGGGTGAAGGTGGCGCTGGTGGCCCTGGCGGGGCTGGCCACCTTCCTGCACTCCCGGGCCGAATCCCGGGGGGCCCTGGCCGTGTGGGGCTCGGTCGCCGGGGTCAGCTCGGTGGCCGCCCTCTACATGGGGATCCTCCTGTCGGGGCCCTAAGCGGTCCGGCCCGGCGCCCGTCCCGGGCCTCGGTCGGCGCCGCGAGGACCCCCTGGCCCCGGGGGGGCGGTCCCCCATACGGGGCAAGGGTCTAACCTAGGGGCGGGTGGCCACACCTGGCGGCCCCGCAAGGAGTGCAGATGCTGGCAGAGATCTTCGGCGTCGACGGCATCATCGTGCTGGTCGTCGTCCTCGTCGTCCTGTTCGGGGGCGCAGCCATCCCGAAGCTCGCCCGGAACCTCGGATCGGCGAAGAACGAATTCGAGAAGGGGCTCAAGGAGCCGGCCGCGGACGGGACTCCCGGTGCCGACCCCGGCAAGAACGGGAGCGGCACGAAGGACGCCGCGGCCAAGGCCGTCGACGACACCGGCCCGGCAAACCCCAAGTAGCCTCGGGCCGCTGCGCATCGACACCCGCCCGCGACGCGGGCAGGTGAGCCCACGGCGAGGGCCCGAGACGCTCGTCTTCGGGTTGCCGACCCGCCCGCGCTGAAGAGGATCCCATGGCTCAGGACGTTCTCGAGCTGGCCGACCGGCTCTGGCGGGGCGAGCTCGGAACCGGTGACTACCACCCGGTCAGTCACACAGGGGGCCTGGCGGAGATCTGCGAGGGCGTGGTCTTCGTCCCGTCCTTCGCCAACGTCTCGGCCATCTCGACCGACGACGGCCTGGTCCTGGTGGACACCGGGAGCGCCCCCGTGGCCGCCATCATCAACGCCGAGATCCGCCGCTGGTCCTCCGACCGACTCCATACCGCGGTGTACTCGCACGGCCACATCGACCACGTCTTCGGGGTCCCGGTGTGGGAGGAGGAGTCGGCGACGCACGGCTGGCCGGGGCCCTCGGTGGTGGCCCACGAGGCGCTTCCGCACCGGTTCGATCGCTACGTCCTGACCGCCGGGTACAACCAGGTCGTTAACCGCCGCCAATTCGGCTTCCGGAATCTGGTCTGGCCGGTGGACTACCGATACCCGGACCGGACCTACGCGGACCATTTGGAGCTGGAGGTCGGTGGGACCCGGCTGGCCCTGCGCCACGAGAAGGGCGAGACGGACGACCACACGACGACATGGCTGGCCGACCGACGGGTGCTGTGCTGCGGTGACCTGTTCATCTGGGCCTCCCCCAACGCCGGCAACCCCCAGAAGGTCCAGCGCTATCCGAGGGAGTGGGCCGCTGCCCTGCACCGGATGATCGAGCTCAAGCCCGAGTACCTCCTGCCCGGACACGGCCTGCCGGTGATCGGCGCCGACCGGGTGCGCCAGGCCCTGGGCGACACGGCCGAGCTCCTCGAGACCCTGGTGGACCAGACCCTGGAGCTCATGAACGGCGGCGCCCGCCTCGACGAGGCGATCCGGACGGTCCGGGCGCCCCGGCACCTCGACGACCGGCCCTACCTCCGGCCCGTCTACGACGAGCCGGAGTTCATCGTGCGCAACGTGTGGCGCCTCTACGGCGGCTGGTGGGACGGCAACCCCGCCACCCTCAAGCCGGCCAGCGAGCGGGCGCTGGCCGAGGAGCTGGCCGGCCTGGCCGGCGGTCCGGGCGCCCTGGCCGACCGGGCCCTCGCGCTGCTGGACCAGGCGACGAGCGAGGCGTCCTCGGGTCCCGGGCCGACCCTGAGCGCCGAGGGCGCCGGTGACCCGGCGCTTCGGCTGGCCGGACACCTGGCCGAGCTCGCCTGGCTGGCCGCGCCGGCGGACCCCGGGGTCGAGCGGACCCGCCAGGTGGTCTGCGCCGCCCGGGCTGACCGGTCCACCTCGACGATGGCGCAGGGGGTCTTCCGGTGGGCGGCCGAGGAGTCCACCGGCGAGGTGCCCGACAGCGCCCGCAAGTAGCAGTCAGGCCCCCCCGGGTCGTCCCCCGCCCGGGACCGCGAAATCCCTGTTGGCACGGACGGCACCGCCCCTGCCAGGAACTTCGAATTCCGCGGCGCCGTTCGATAGTGTCACCGTCCGTGGAATCGCCGCCGACCGGCTCCTCGCCGGCCCGTCGCCCAACCAGGCCCCGGTCGCGGTGGTGGGCCGTTTCGGCAGCCGGGATCGTCGCCCTCGTCCTCTCCGGCTGCCAGCTCCCGAGCTTCGGGGCCTTCCCTGGCAAGACCGCCCAGGGCCAGGATGCCTTCAAGCTCTACCAGGGGTTCTTCATCGCCGGGATCGTGATCGGCGGCATCGTGTTGGTGCTGATCGTCTGGTCGGTGTTCCGCTACCGGCGGCGCTCCGAGAGCATGCCCAAGCAGACCCAGTACCACACCCTCTTCGAGATCGCCTACACGGTGATCCCGATCGTCGTGGTCCTGGTGATGTTCGGCTTCACCTTCGCCACCGAGAACAACATCACCGCCATCTCGGACCAGCCGCACGTGACGGTCGACGTGACCGCCTTCCAGTGGGGCTGGGAATTCCAGTATCCCCAGTTCTCGAACGTGAAGGTGATCGGGGTGGAGACCCAGACCCCCCAGATGGTCCTCCCCGCCGGCGTGAACGTCCGGATCTTCCTGCGGTCCGACGACGTGATCCACGGCTTCTACGTGCCCGAGTTCAACTACAGCATGTACGCCCAGCCCGGGCGCACCAACCAGTTCGAGATCAACATCCTGCACACCGGCACCTACCGGGGCCAGTGCACACAGTTCTGCGGCCTCTACCACTCGCTGATGTTCTTCAGTGTCAAGGCGGTGACCCCCGGCCAGTTCCAATCGTGGACCCAGCAGCAGGAACTGGCCCAGTCGTCATCGAACGCCTCGTCAAGCCCGGCCCGACAGAACCTCGGGAACCAGCAGCAGAGCCAGACCTCGTCGTCGGCGCTGGCGCCTTCCGCATCCACCAAGGCGAAGGGGGCCGTCGGTGACTGACGTCATCGCCCCGCCGCTGACGGGGGGTGCTCCGGAAGTCCCGGTCGACCACGGCGGCGGGGCGGAACACGGCCACGCCGAGCACGGTCCCACCGGCATCCTCAAGTGGCTGACCACCACCGACCACAAGATCATCGGGCTCAGCTACATGATCACGTCGCTGGTCATATTCTACCTCGCCGGGATCATGGCCCTGATCATGCGGGTCCAGCTCTGGGACCCCCACGGTTCCCTGGTCTCGCCGGGGGCCTTCAACGAGCTGTTCACGATGCACGGCAGCCTGATGCTCTACCTGTTCGCCGGGCCGTTCGCCTTCGGCGGCCTGGCCAACTACATCGTGCCGCTGCAGGTGGGCGCCCCCGACATGGCCTTCCCCCGCCTGAACGCCCTCAGCTACTGGCTCTACCTGACCGGGTCGACCACCATGCTGCTGGGATTCTTCGTGGCCGGCGGGGCGGCGCAATTCGGCTGGGTGGCGTACGCGCCGCTCTCTTCGGCCGTGAACTCGCCGGGGGCCGGGCCCGACGTGTGGATGATGGGCATCGCCCTCACCGGGTTCTCGGCCATCTTCACCGGGGTCAACCTCTGCGGCACGATCTTCTACCTGCGCGCACCGGGCATGACGATGTTCCGGATGCCGATCTTCACCTGGAACATGCTCGTCACCGGGATCCTGATCCTCATCGCCTTCCCGGTCCTCACCGCGGCGATCGTCATGCTCTTCGTCGACCGCCACTTCGGCACCCACATCTACGACGTGCTGGGCTGTCACCTGGTGTCGGGGAAACCGGCCCCCAACGCGTGCGGATCACCGCTCTTGTGGCAGAACCTCTTCTGGTTCTTCGGCCACCCCGAGGTGTACATCCTGGCCCTACCCTATTTCGGGATGGTGACCGAGATCCTCCCGGTCTTCTCGCGCAAGCCGATCTTCGGCTACAAGGGCATGGTCTTCGCCACCCTGTCCATCGCCGCGCTCTCCACCGGGGTTTGGGCCCACCACATGTTCACCACCGGCGCCGTGCTGCTGCCCTTCTTCTCGCTGCTGAGCCTCCTGATCGCCGTGCCCACCGGCATCAAGTTCTTCAATTGGATCGGGACGATGTGGCGGGGCCAGCTCCTCTTCCGGACGCCGATGATGTTCTCGCTCGGGTTCCTCTTCGCCTTCCTGATGGGCGGGGTCACCGGGGTCATGCTGGCGGCGCCACCGATCGACTTCTTCACCCACGACACCTACTTTGTGGTGGCCCACTTCCACCAGGTGCTCTTCGGGACCACTGTCTTCGCCGGCTTCGCCGGGCTGTACTACTGGTATCCCAAGATGTTCGGCCGGATGCTCCGGGAGAAGCTCGGCCACTGGCACTTCTGGCTGACCTTCATCGGCTTCTGGCTGACCTTCATGCCCCAGTACGTGGTCGGCCTGAAGGGCATGCCCCGCCGGGTCGTCTACTACCCCTCGGGACTGGGCTGGCAGATCTACAACCAGCTCTCGACCATCGGGGCGTTCATGATCGGGGCCGGCTTCTTCCTGCTGCTGATCAACTTCGTGGTCTCGTGGCGCAACCCGGTGCTGGCCGGCGACAACCCGTGGGACGGCCACGCCCTGGAGTGGTTCACCACCTCACCGCCGCCCCACCACAACTACACCCACCTCCCACCGATCCGCTCGGAGCGGCCGACGTGGGACTACAACCATCCCGACGCCCTGGCCCTCAAACACGGCCCCCACGCCGCGACGTTGAGCAACGGGCACAACGGGAGTGACGGGACCAAGGAGAAGGCGGGCGTATGAGGATCGAGGCGATCTTCCTGTTGGGTGTCGGGGTCTTCTTCGGCTGCGTCGGGATCGCTTACTGGTTCTTGAGCTACGAGCAGGGCGGCACCATGATGCTGATCGGGACCTGCTTCCTGGGCCTGCTCCCCGGCGCCTACTACTTCTACTGGTACCGCCGGATGATCGGCTACAAGTACTTCTTCTGGGGAAAGATGGAGAAGGCCCCCGGCGTTCGGCTAGAAGACCGCGACGACGCCTCGATCGCCGAGGGCGCCGGGGTGATCGACTCGTTCCCCGGCTCGAGCATCTGGCCCTTCATCCTGGGCATGGGGGCCTTCGGGCTGGTGCTGGGCCTGGTCTTCGGCATCTGGATCGCCCTCCCGGGGATCAGCCTCATCCTGGTCGCCCTGGTCGGCGTGACGGCCGAGAGCCGCCGCGGCGGCCACGTCTGAGCGCGCCGCACCCGTTACTTCCCGGTCCGGTGGGACCGCCGCCCGCCGCCCGCCGAACCGCCGCTGCATCGTTGCCGACGGCGACCGACGTCCGGTGGAATGTCGCCGGGGCCGGGGCGTTGTGATGAGCCAGTGAGCACCCGAGACACCGCCCGACCCGGGCCGGCCGGCCCCGGGCCGGCCGACCAGCCGTCCGGGGCCCCGGCCAGCCCCCGGACCCACGCCCGGCTCTCCAACGGGCTCGTGGCCGTCATGGCGGTGGCCACCGGCGCCGTCGTCGCCAACCTCTACTACGCCCAGCCCCTCCTCCATCAGATCGCCCGTACTTTCCACGTCGGGCCGGCCGCGGCCGCCGCCGTCATCACCTGTACCCAGGTGGGCTACGCGGCGGGACTCGTCCTGGTGGTGCCGCTCGGCGACCTGCATCCACGCCGGCGGCTCGTCGTGATCGTCTACTGCGTCGCCGCCCTCGCCCTTCTCTGCTGCGCCGTGGCCCCGAACCTCTGGTTCTTCGGGGTGGCGTCGGTCCTCACCGGCGGCGCCTCGGTGGCCGGGCAGATCATGGTCCCCTTCGCCGCCGACCTGGCGTCCGCCGAACGTCGGGGCCGGGTGGTGGCCCGGATCATGACGGGACTGCTGACCGGCATCCTGCTGGCCCGGACGGTGTCGGGCCTGGTGGCCGAGGTGGCCGGCTGGCGGGCGATCTACTGGATCTCGGCCGGGGCCATGCTCGCCTTCGCCGTCATCCTGCGCCGGGTCCTCCCCGACGAGCCGGACCGGCCGGGGGTCCCCTACTGGGACCTCGTGCGGTCATCGTTCCGGATGCTCCTCGACCAGCCGGTGCTGCGTCGGCGGGCCTGGCACGGGGCCTGCGCCTTCGCCGCCTTCAGCGTGCTGTGGACCTCGTTGGCCTTCTTGCTGTCCGGGCCGCCCTACGACTACTCGAACGCCGTCATCGGCCTCTTCGGACTGGCCGGGTTGGCCGGGGTGGCAGCCGCCAACCTGGCCGGCAAGCTTGCGGACTCGGCCAGGACGACGGCCACCACCGTCGTCTGCGGGGTGCTCCTCACCGCGTCGTTCGGCCTGCTGGCGCTCGGCAAGACCTCGCTGGCCGCCCTGCTGGCCGGCATCGTCGTGCTCGACATCGGCACCCAGGGGATGCAGATCACCAACCAGGCGATCATCTACGCCCTGGCGCCGGACGCCCGGAGCCGGATCAACAGCGCCTACATGTTCTGCTATTTCGTTGGGGGTGCCGTCGGCTCGGTGACCGCCGGCGTCGCCCTCGCTGCCTGGGGCTGGGACGGGGTCTGCCTGCTCGGCGTGGCGTTCGGCCTGGGGACCCTGGCGATGGCCGGCGTGGACCGGCTGCGCCCGGCCCGACCGGCTCGACCGGCTCGGGCCGGGGCGTCCACCGGGGCCTGACCCGCCCATTTCGGCCTCGGCCGGTGCCTTCGACGCGACGCCGCTCTGAATAACACTGGAAAACACTGAATAAGCCTGAAAGAGCGGGTGCTGGGTGTCTCCTGCGCTCGAAATCCCTTGGCGCGACAGGCACGGAGGGGGGCCGATCTCCCCTCGGATTCTGCGAGGTCGCGGGAAGCGCCGTCTGCGGACTTCGAAGTACGACTTTCACTCGAGTTGCATACGGTGCATACTCAATGCAGGCAGTGGGTCCGAGTCAGTGGATTCGGTGCCGAGTCCGTGCGCTCTTGGCACGGCATTGGAGGGGGTGTAGTCGATTTCCACAACTGGATCGACCCCGCGCCGACCGCAATTGGGAACACGATCGGCAGCGCGACATCGAGTCGGACCGCGTTTGCGGCCGATTGCCTCTTTCGGCGCGTCCCGTCACCGGCACCGGGGCGAAGCCGGGGTCGGGCTCATCGAGGTCGTGATCGCGATCAGCATCATGCTGCTCGTGTTGGTTCCGATCTCCTATCTCCTGGTGAACGTGATCTCCCAGACCGGCGATGCGGTGCAGAAGACAGCTGCCCTGTCGATCGCGGAACAGTGGATCGAAACGTTGAACTCCTCGGGCGCTCCTCCCAACGGGAACGGGACGCCCAACGTCGACACCTCAATCAGCGAGGGCACCCAGTACGAAGGCAACATCCCCTATGCCGTCTCCGCCTACTTCCAGTGGGCCGATCTGTCCCCCGGGCTCACCACCCCCGACCTGTGCCTCTCGACGGTCCTTCCCCAGGTTCTGGCACTGACCGTGACGGTCACTTGGGACGGGGGATCGGGGTCCATCACCGACTCCACCGTCTTGAACTTCCCACCACCGGCGCTCCCCACCGATGGCTTCATCGGCATCCAGCTCGAAGGGGATCCCGCAGGCAGCCCGCCGGGACTTCCGGCAGGCTCACCGCCGAACGACGCCGCTGGTCGGACCTGGGGCGAGCAGAACATGGTCAACGGCCGGATCGAGTCGGTGCCGGTGGTCATCACCCCGTCGGCCGGCTTACCCCAGACGCTGCATCCCGACGCCTTCGGCTGCGTGTTCACCCAGGAGCCGACAGGCAGCTACACGGTGAATGTGGGAACAGCCACCCTGACCACCCCGTTCGTGGCGGAGGGAAGCACCACGGCCACGACCGTGAACGCGAGCACTTCGGTCACCGTCAATCAGGTCTCCCTGCTCGGGCCCTACTTCTACGACGAGGGTGCGTACGTCAACGTGCAGTATCCGAACTCCACGGTTACCGACGACGGCGTCACCTGTCCGAACACCTCGCAGTTCCAATGCGTGGTGACCGGGCAGACACCTACGGGTGCAGCGACCGACGGATCGACCGGTTTGGAGGCGACGGCCAGCGTGCTGTCCGGGACGACGTGGGGGGCTTCGACGCCAATCAGTGGGATCAGTCGGATCGAGTCGACCGCGTGCGGGAGTCTCTGCATCGGGGTGGGCTACGGTCCCTCCGGCGCGGCGGCGGTTACCAACTCGACGAGCCCACCGGGCACCTGGTCGACGAGTGCGCTGCCGGCCGGGATCAGCGAGCTGACCCAGATCAAGTGCCCCCAGGCCGGGAACTGCCTGGCCATCGGCTGGGGCCCTTCGGGCCCGGCC
>Ga0209040_10004819_pt1 | contig 10147 bp, 7 predicted proteins | sample BogFormECP12_OM3_FD_188240 | JGI IMG/M metagenome (GOLD analysis project Ga0209040, IMG submission 188240) | Bog forest soil microbial communities from Calvert Island, British Columbia, Canada - ECP12_OM3 (SPAdes) (version 2) | ecosystem: Environmental > Aquatic > Freshwater > Wetlands > Bog ... | reverse complement strand
GTTCGGTGCTCGGCGGGTGGCTTCTGGGCGCGTCCGTGGCCGCGATCGGCCTGTTGCTGGCCGTCTGGATCGTCTCCTCGCTGGACAGTGGCTATGAACAGATCATCACCCTGCGCCCGCATATCCCGGTAATTTTTAGTTCCGGCTATACGCCAGACGCCGTGCCGTTCATCGCGGCCATCGGCAAAGGTGCGCTGGTGCTGCAAAAGCCGTACACATTGAAGAGTCTCAGCCAGATGATCCGCACCGCACTGGACGGCCCCGCCGCTGCAGCCAGCACTCCTGCGGCGGCGCCGGTGGCGATGAAAGACAAGTAATTCGCGCGCTCCGCCGGCGAGGCCGCTTCAAAGCCCCTGCAGAATATGCCCCATTTTGGATTTTTTCGTTTTCATGTAGGCGCGCGAAATTTTGGAAATGCGCGGCTGGCAGGGCACGCGTTCCACAACGCGAATCCCCGCGGCTTCCAGTTGGCGGACTTTTTCCGGATTGTTGGAGAGCAGGCGTATTTTTGTCGCGCCCAGTTGCTTTAGAATCTGCGCGGAAAATTCATAATCGCGCACGTCGGCGGCAAAGCCCAGTTTTTCGTTGGCTTCCACGGTGTCCATTCCGCCGTCTTGCAGCTCATAGGCGCGCAATTTATTCATCAGGCCGATGCCGCGCCCTTCCTGCGGCAGATACAGCAATATCCCGCTCGGCGCCTGGGCGATTTTCTTCAGGGAGAGTTCCAATTGCGCCCGGCAATCGCAGCGCAGGGAAGCCAGCACGTCGCCGGTCAGGCATTGCGAGTGAATGCGCACCAGCGGCGCACTCTTGCCGCGCAGGTTTCCGCGTACCAGCGCCACCGCCTCTTCCATCGGCCCGCGTCCCGCAAATCCGTGAATGGTGAAGCGCCCGAACCGGGAGGGCAGGGCCGCCTGGGCCACTTCTCTTAGTGCCGTTTTCGACGCGGCAGTTTTATGCAGCCCCTTGTGTCGGTGAAGTTTAGTTGCCATGGAGAACAAGCAGTATAGCAGGCACGGCGCAACGCGAAAATTACCCGCGGCGCACGCTCTTTACCTCTTCTAACTCCTTAACCTCCCGCGCTTCCGCACATCGCGGTAAACTCATGGAGCACAAAAATGGACGCCGCCACTTCCGTTCGCGATCTGCTCTTCACGCTGCTGCTTAAAGTGGGCGTTGCGGCCTCCATTGCCGCGCTGCTGGCACGCTGGAACACCTTCCGGCGCGTGCTGTTCACCGAAGAACGCGATCCGGACCAAAAATTGAAATTGATGTTGTTTATGACCCCGCCGTTGATTGTGGGCGTCACGCTCCGCTTGGTCGGCTACCAATACCGCTTCGCCGATCTCTCGCTGGAAGGTGCGTTTTTGATGGGTCTGCTTGGTGGACGCGTCGTTGGCCCCATCGGCGGCGCCATCATCACCATTCCTGCGCTCATTTTTCACGAATGGCTGGCCATGCCGGCAGCGGCTTTCGCTGGGTTACTCGGGGGCGTAATTCGGCAAGCTATCCCGAACAAAGAAGACCTCTGGAACTTTGGCCCGTTCACCTTTTTGAATATTCCGAAGGCCGTGGTACGGCTGCTGACCCGCGCCGAACTGTTCTGGGAAATGGCGCCGCTGATGGCTTGCGTAGGCTTGGAGCTCGGCCGCGTCGCGCTGGTGGCGGCGACCAAGCCCAAATGGCTTTTTGCCATCGACCCGCATTGGGACTGGTGGCTGGGCCTGACGGTGATCGCTACGCTGATGTCCGTGGCTGCGCCGCTAAAAATCTGGAACAACACGCGCATCGAAATGAACCTGGAACGCCATCAGCAACTGCTGCTGAAAGCGCGCATGGACGCGCTCTCCAGCCAGATCAATCCGCATTTTTTATTTAATACGCTGAATACCGTCTCGGCGCTGATTCGTTTTGATCCAGACACCGCGCGCGGCGTGGTCCTCAAGCTCAGCAATATTTTGCGCCGCTTGTTGCGTAAGCACGAGACCTTCGTGCCCTTGCGCGAGGAGCTCGAATTCATCGACAACTATCTGGACATCGAAGTGGCGCGCTTTGGGCGCGACAACCTGGACATTATCAAGCAGTTAGACGACGACACCCTGGAGACCTTCGTTCCCAGCATGCTGCTGCAACCCATCGTGGAAAATTGCCTGAAACACGGACTGGCACCCAAGCTCGAAGGCGGCAAAATCCAGCTGCGCACCACGCAGCGCGACGGGCGGTTGCACATCGAGATCGAAGACAACGGGGTGGGCATCACGGAAGAAAAAATGCCTCACGTGTACGTGGAGGGCATCGGCCTGAGCAACGTGCGCGAACGCCTGCGCGTGCTGTACGGCGCGGATTTTCATCTGGAAATCCAGAGCCGCCCGGGGGAGGGAACCATCATCCGCATCGACATCCCGGAAGTGGTAGCCACCATGCAGTCGGTCGGTTAAGTTGTGTTCGGTCAGAGATGTACGCCTGTGTGCGATTTACTTTGGCGTCGTTGCTGGTGAAGGCGCGGGCGTTGGTGTTGGCGCCACCGGCTTGTACGCTACGCGCGGCGGTGGTGCGTTGTTCTTGGCCACGGCCTTCTTGGGTTTCTTCTTCTCTCTGCCTCGTGCGTCGCGATTGCCCATGGAATTGCTCCTCGGTTAGAAGTGGCGCGGGTGGCCGCGTTGTAGCTGTTGAGACCGGCGCGCGGGGTGCGTGCGCGACTGGAATAGTTTTACGGCGAGACGGGTTGTTGTGTCAAATGCTGGGGAGGCGTGGGGTTGTTCGCGGTGGGTGAAGGGGAGCGCGAGGCCCACATCGAATTTCATATGATACTGAGCGGAAAGGGGGTTAAAGTCCTTTGCGCTCAGTATGATAGCAAGATGCTGATTCGCAACGAGTTATAGGGTAGATTTAGTAACTATGTAGTTACGGTCCTGGCCGGGCGTTCGTGGCTTGGACGGGGATAGGGCTGGGGATGGCGCGCATTTCATCTGTCCGTTACGCGGCGGTAATGTAGCAGCACTACATTGCGGGAGCGAGCTGCGCCCGCCCGGCGGCCCGCAAGTCATCCAACCATCGAGAAGCAGGTCGCCGTGCTGTGAAATAACGTAAGCGCGCCGCCGCGTTCGAATGCCGGCGGTGGCGCGATCCCAACTTTGAGAGAGAGTTCCATGAAACTTGCAGCGAGCATTGCACTTGCAGCTGGCGCATTGGTGTTGGCATTGCCCGCGGTCACGACCACGGCCGCAAACTCTGGGACAAATTCTGGGACAAACTCTGGGACAAGCTCTGGGACAAGCTCTGGGACAAGCTCTGGGACAAGCTCTCGCAACCCGGGCGCGCCGGGTTCGATTGATGTGGTCGCCGCCTACGGGGCTGACCCCACGTGCACGAGGGATTCGGGGCCAGCCATCAACGACGCCATCGCCGCGGTCACTGCACCTGGAACGACGCTCGTGTTTCGCGCGGGCTGCTACCTGATTCAGACTCCCATCGTCGATATCAACACCAAGGCTGGCGCCGCCGCCTCGGGCATCACCTATCAGGGACTCGGACGCGTCACCTTCCAGGCCGGCCCCCGCCTAGCCGGAAATATAATGCAGTTTGGGGATGAGGCTACCAGGATCGAGCGGCGTTATATTTCCAACATCGTATTCTCCTGCGGAGCTGCATTGTCGTGCGTCTCCGCGGGAGACGCCTCCGCGGCCGCAGCGGCCGTATCCTCATCCGCCCTATCCTCGTCCGCTCTATCCTCATCCTCCGGCGGGGTTGCCCACCCGGTCAGCCAAGCGGTGTCTAACGCCGCCGGAACCAGCACGAGTTGGCTGCTGGGGGGCAATACCGTAAGCAGCGTGCACAGCATTGGCACCGCTACGCCCTTTGACTTCCCCATCATGGTGGACGGCTCGGAGCGCGCCCGCTTTCTGACGGGGCTGGCCACGACCACGCTGGCCTTCAACATTCCGTCCGGATACATTTGGCCCAACGAGCCGGGGAATGGCAGCACCCCGAGCCCGGGCACGGTGGAAATCTGGAACAGCCCCACGGATACCTTTCCGTTCGACCAAATCGTCATCCACGACAGCAATGGCAATACGCGCCGTGGCGGGATTATGTTCGATTCCCATTGCGATGCTACCAACTTAACTACCTGCGTCCCGCTGCCTGGTACGCAGCAACAGGATGAATTTGAGATTGGCGTGGACCGCGCACCCGATGGCAACCACAATTTTTTCATCGTCAGTGAAGCCCCGGACCAACAAATCGGCTTCGTCCAGGGTCAGTATCAGACCGTTAGCCTCGGAACGGCTGCCGCGATCGGTGGGGTGAACAACCCGGATGGCGCGGGCATCGCCGGGGAGACCACCATCGTCCGCCTGAACACTAACGGACCCAATCCCGCGTGCGGCCTGGCCGGAGCCTGGGGCAACGGTGCGAGTTGCACGCTGGATTCCGACTCCACGGATACGGCTGGGATGATCATCATCAACACTGGCACGCAACCAGGCTCGACCGGTTACGTGGAGCTGGGCTTTTCGGGATCCTTCGGGCAGCACGGGTCGGTGGTCTGCACCAGTGATTTGGTGGCCATCAACGGCGTGTTTGCCCCGCACGGCGTCTCCAAGCAAATTTCCAATAATGGAAGCCATTTGGTGTACCAGTGGTTTATCGACAACAACTCGACGAGCTGGTCGCCCCTCAACGCATACGCTTATGGCCTGACGTATATCTGCATCGGAAAGTAGAGGTGTGTCCATGGAACGTGCTCTGAAAGTTATGCTGCTAGCCGTGCTGACGCTGCTCGCTGCTGTGGGGACAAATGCGACCGCGCCCACGACTTGGATCGATGTCGTGGATACTTACGGTGCCGATCCCACCTGCACCAAGGACGCCGGCCCGGCCATCAACAGCGCCATCGCCGGGGTCTCCGGCGCTGGGGGTGTGCTGTTTTTCCAAACTGGTTGCTACCTCATCCAAACGCAGATCCTCGACACGAACGCCATGGCTCCCTCCTTCTCCGCTCCCGGAATTACGTATCTAGGCTATGGACGCGTCACGTTTCTCGCGGGCGCGGGTCTCACCGGCAGCATCATGCAGTTCGGTGACGGAAACCATATCGTGCGGCACCGCAAAATCTCCAATATCGTTTTCGCCTGCGGCCCGGACAATCCACCGGGAAACGCGGCTGGATTCACTGTCGGACTGAAGCTCGATGGGCTGACTAATTCGGAGTTTGACGACGTGGAGATCAGGCGCTGCTCCAACTTCGGGCTGGAGACCTTCGGCGATAACCCCAACAACGATGTCAACTTCTTTGGTGGAGAGGTCATTGCTGGACCAGCAACGCCAATCGCCGGGTACCCAGGAAAGATCGTGAATTATGGCGTGCTTATCAGGCCAAATTCAGATGGCTGGAGTTTCCACGGGACGCTATTCGATGGCTCGCTGGATGGTTCAGCAGGGGTGGGGATCGAAGTCGATAGCTCGGGTTTTACCTGCGCCGGCTGCACGGTGCGGAATTGGGAAATTGGATTGGCGGCCGCGTTAATCTCTACGGTCAATGGTGTGGAGGTCTCCGGTGGAACCTACAGCGGCAATGCCGTTCAGATTCGAGCCGGTCTGGACTATGGCTCTGGAAGTCCGATTCGGGTCCACGGCCTGTCCATTCACGGTGCCAGCATCGAGTCTGACATTCAAAGCCCGGGCGCCCTCCAGTCGAACTTTTGCGTCGACCTTCAACAAGTGGATGGATTCGCCATTTCGGGAAATCATTTCAGACACTGCGAATTGGCCAGCGTGCGCGGACTAGCGGAATACCCTGTGTCTAACTTCCTCACTGGCGGTACTTACGGCGGAATCCTCGGCCCCAATGACATTGCGCAGAGCGGTCCCTATGATGTGCATGGCCACAACATCACTCTGCTCGGAGACCCTTGTAACGTTAGTGTCTCCCCAGCGTTTTGTAACTCGGGGGTAGACGTGGACGGACATTTGGCGCAGCTTGGCTCGGGAACTGTAGTGATAGCCGCGGACGCCACGTCCGTCACGATTCTAGACACGTTCGTGAATGCCGGCAGCAGGATTTTCGTTAGTGAGGACCTGACCCTCGGCCCGAAGTACGACGTGCCGGTCACCTGCAACACCGCGATGGGGCGTACTTATAGCGTGACGTCCAAGATCCCCGGAAAAAGCTTTACCATCACCGCCTCGGCGGCGCCCGTCGGGAGCCCAGCGTGCCTGGCCTTCCGCGTCGACAACTAACTAAGCCGCAGGGACGGCCTTTACTAGAATGTTTGGGCCGAAATTAAGGTGCCGCAGCGACAAAGCCCAGCAAACGCGCGAAGCGCCATAAAACGACCCGTACAGCAGATTGGCGTTACGGCTGGGATGCCGGACAGGGGGTACCGGGGTCGCTCCGCTCATCCGGAAGCCGGTCTCTTTTAACAGGTAAGAAAGGGAAGCAAGATTGTAATAAAAAACTTGGTTGGTGGCAAAAAGCGCCCGGGCCGAGCGGCTGAGAGTCCGCGCGATCGCCGAACTACTTCGCCAAATCTGCGTCTCGGCCAGCGGCACCTCGATCCACAGGGTGCCTGTGGGTTTCAGCGTCTTTCGGATGATGCCCAGATCCCGCTGCGGCTCGCGAAAGTAATAAAAGGCGTCTAGCACCGTCACCACGTCAAAAAAACTGGCAGGCAAATCCAGGGAAGCAAACATGCCCTGCCACATCGTTATGCCTTTTTTGGCTGCCGCCTCCGAAGCGAAGCGCGAAGCCTCCGCGCCATATTTCTCCCAGCGATCCGCTGACAAGAATTTGTCCAGAAAATAGCCGCCGGCGCAGCCCACATCCAGAATTTTCGCGCCCTGGGGCGACTGCCGGGAGATTGTGCTGGAAACGGCTTTGAGGACCGGGTCGCGGCTGCTGCCGAATTTTTCCAGGCGCTTCTCGTTGGTGATATGGCGCTCGACGAAGTCCTCGGTAAGCGCGTCCAGGCTCGGCAGGGGATCCACGAACGCCACACGGCACACGGGACAGCGCAGCAGCCGCTTTTCGGCTTCTTCCAGCTCGATTTTCATGCGGCCCCATGTCTTGCACAACGGGCAGCGCGCCGCAGATAGGCCCTGCGTGGCTGTTTGGTTGCGGTCGGCGATTCTTGCAGGGGTTGTGGTCACACGAGTACCTTTCCGGAGCGCGGTGATGGTGGCATCGGGCCGAGTCTGAAACTATGCCTGCCAAAAATGTACGCCCGGTTAACGGCTGTTAAACACAAGCCCTAACCCATATAAGCGTTCTAGCAAGCGAAGGGCGGCTCTTCGCGGTCCCTGCAGGAGTTCGACCGGCTACGTTGAGCTGGGCTTTTCCGGCTCATTCGGGCAGCACGGGTCGGTGATCTGCACCAGCGAGTTGGTGGCCATCAGAAAGAAAAACCCCCGTTCGGCCTGGGGGCAAACCGAACGGGGCGGGGTGGAGCGGTGCGCGGCCGCGCAGTGCGGCGGATGGTTAGTTGTTGTGGTTGAAGGAAAGCGGGAATTCGAAGATGGTGCCGTTGACGGGGACGTGCAGGACGAGCTGCTGGGCTTTTTTGTCGCGCTCGAACCACACGGCGCCGGCGGCTTTGGTACCGGGGGCGAGGGTGCCTTCGCGCAGCGCAGTGTTGTGAATCTGGCGGACGGCGGTGAGGTCCACGTCGTGCTTGGCGGCGTCGAGTTCCGCGGTCTGCGCTGGTACGAGATAGTTCGGCGTTTGGGTGCTGACGAAGGGCGTGGTGTAGGAGACGTTCACGGCCGACGCGGGGTTCGAGTATTGCGCGGAGGCGCCCGGGGTGGTGGCGCTGACGCTGGTCCACAACACCCCGTGAGAAACTGAGGCGGCCATGGTCTTGGGGTCCTGATAGGCCAGGGCGCGAACCGTGGGGGCGAATTCCTGCAAACCGAACTTGGCCGGATTGACGAAGACGGACTCGGGGCTGTCGTTGGCCACGGCGATGTTGGCGCGCAGCTTCCAGCCGGTGTCGGTCAGGGTGACCTGCACGGTTACGCCATTTACGGTGAGGGATTCCACCAGCGAGTCGTCGCTGAAGAATTGATCGCTGCCGGGGCCGCCGCTGGTCCAGCGGGCGATGTTGCCCACCACAGCGGCAGAGGTAACCGGCTTGGGGGCCGCAGGGGCAGGAATGGCGGTGAGGTACATGCGCGCGACGTAGCCGGTGTGGCCGTCGGCGGTGCGGACGTTGATGGTGTAGCCCTCGACGTCGGAGAGCACCGCGACTTCCGCGCCGCAGGGCAGCGTGCCGGTGATTTGCATGGGCAGGGCCTGCTCGGCGTCGGCGGTCATGGGCACGCTGGTAACTGCGCGGCAGCGGACCCATTCTTTGGCGGGTTGCGGAGCCGCGGAAGCCTGTTGCGCCAGGGCCGGGGTTGCGGGTACGAGAGCTAGTCCTGCGAGGGCCCCGAAAATCTTCAGTTTGGTGTTCATGGTTGCGAGCCTTCCCTCAGTGAAGTGCGTTAGCGAGTTTTAATTTCCGCCTACAGTTGCATTCTCGCGGTAGGATGTTCGACGGTCCATAGAGCATCGGTACCAGAGTACAGGTGCTGAATACGACACTTCGTACAGGGCGGAAGCGCAGTACAGGGGGAAGAGGATGCGGCGGAGAGTTTTGCTGGGCAGGACATTTGTGGCGGTGGCGTTTTTCTTGATGATGTTTGCGCGCACGGCGGCGGGACAATCGCCGACGGATTCGCAAAGCGCGGCGCAGGGTGCGGGCGCAGGCAGCGCCGCGGAGTTAGCGGAAACCAAGGCGCAACTGGAGGCGGCCACAACGAAACTAGGCGAGGCGCGCAAGACGTTGCAGGATTGGGCGAACTTGGCGCGCTACCGCGAGGCCAACGCGCGCCTGGTGGTACCGGCCAAGGGGGAAAAGCGCGTGGTGTTTATGGGCGATTCGATCACGGATGCGTGGGCGGATTCACGCTTTGGCGGATTCTTTCCCGGGAAGCCGTACGTGGACCGCGGGATCAGCGGGCAGACCACGCCGCAGATGCTGATTCGTTTTCGGCCGGATGTGATTGCGCTGGGGGCGAAGGCGGTGGTGATTTTGGCGGGGACGAATGATCTGGCCGGGAACACCGGGCCCATGGCGGTTGAGGAAATTGAAGGGAATTTGCAGTCCATGGCGGAGCTGGCGAAGGCGAATGGGATTCGCGTGGTGATGGCGTCGGTGTTGCCCGTGAGCGATTACGGACATAATGCGGAAGGGAAGCCGCTGAACAAGACGAACGGGCGGCCGCCGGCGAAAATTCTGGAGTTGAACGCCTGGATCAAGAAATACGTTACGGAGCACCACGAAGTCTACTTGGATTATTTTTCGGCCACTGTGGATGACGCTGGGTTTTTGAAGCGGGAGTTGAGCGAGGATGGCTTGCATCCGAACGCGGCGGGGTATGCGGTGATGGCGCCGCTGGCGGAAGCGGCGATTGCGAAGGCGCTGAAGAAATGAGCGGGGAAGGGCTCCGCTGGAATTTCGGCGTGCTTGCCCCCGCTGGAGACGCAACTCGAGACCATTGATGCAGCTCACGCAGACGGACGCATCGCTGTACGATCCATCGTTGTACAACTCTGATCTCGCTCCTATTCCTCCTGAAAAGCGCTCGTGGAGCACCTATAACTATGCGTCGCTGTGGGTGGCCATGAGCGTGTGCATTCCCACGTACATGCTGGCCTCGGGGCTGATTGCCGGGGGCATGGATTGGCTGCAGGCGGTGGGCACAATTTTTCTCGGCAACTTGATTGTGCTGATCCCCATGCTGCTGAATGCGCATGCTGGCGCAAAGTACGGGATTCCGTTTCCTGTGTTTGTGCGGGCTTCGTTTGGGGTGCGCGGAGCCAACGTGCCGGCGGTGCTGCGGGCGCTGGTGGCTTGCGGATGGTTTGGCATTCAATGCTGGATTGGCGGGGCGGCGATTTTCTCGATGCTGCGGATTGTGTGGCCGCGGGCGACTGGCGTGCATGGAATGGTGTGGATCTGTTTTCTGGCGTTCTGGGCCATCAATATGGCGGTGGTGTGGCGGGGGATCGAGACGATCAAGATTCTGCAAGGGATTGGCGCGCCGTTTATGCTCGGCGTGGGACTGTTGCTGCTATTTTGGATTACGCACAAAGCCGGCGGATTCG
>Ga0209040_10004818_pt1 | contig 10148 bp, 5 predicted proteins | sample BogFormECP12_OM3_FD_188240 | JGI IMG/M metagenome (GOLD analysis project Ga0209040, IMG submission 188240) | Bog forest soil microbial communities from Calvert Island, British Columbia, Canada - ECP12_OM3 (SPAdes) (version 2) | ecosystem: Environmental > Aquatic > Freshwater > Wetlands > Bog ... | reverse complement strand
CGGCGACGCCGGCGAGGCCGAGGCCGGGCGAAAATATGTCGAGCGCCGGGAGCGGCAGCCCGGCCGCCGTCGCGTGAAGGTCGAGCGTTGGTCCGGCGCGGCCGGAGACGGAAAGGCGGCCGGAGTCGACGCGAAGCGCGAAGTCCCGGATGTCGAGCGCGCCGTTTCCATAAGTGAGCGTCGCCGGACCCTCGAGCGCGAGGCGCCGCCCGGCGCCGTCCGCCGTGAGGCTCGCGAGATCGAGGCGGATCGGCTGCCCGCCGGAAAGCCGTCCACGCGCCTTCACCGCCAGCCCGCGCACCGAGCCCATGAAATCGAGATCGCTCGAATCGCCGTGGGCGGTCGCGGTCAGCTTGACGTCGGCCAGCGATTGTCCGCCGACCTCGGCGCGCGCCAGCCTGGCCTGTCCGGAGACGCCCCGGGCGGCCCAGAGATCGTCGATCGTCATGTCGACCTTGAGCCCTTCGAGCCGGGCGCCGCCGACGCTCATCTGGTCGCTCGTCGCGGCGATCGAAAGCGTCTGCTTACCCGCGGCGCTCGCCGCCTCCACCTTCGCCTGAACGGCGCCGCTCAGCTTCGTGAGGACGAGCGGCGACAGATCGTCGAGATTCGTCGCGCTGAAGCTCAGTCTTCCGTCGGCCCGTTGATCCGCGCCGATCGTCACGGCGCCGTCGAGATGGGCCGAGGCGAGGCCCAGGCCGAGATTGTCGAGGGCCCATCCGCCATCCGCCCGACGGGCGACACGCGCCGACCCCTCAAGCGGGTGGCCGTCGATGTCGCCAGACAGCGACGCCTTCGCTTCGAGGAGTTTTGTGACATGGTTCGCCTCGACCTCGAGCACGAGGCCGGAGGTTCTGCGATCGAGCAGCCGGCCTTCGCCGAGGGTCGCCTTGAGGCTTGCGCCGAGATCGTCGGGCGTCCCGGTCAACGCGGCGACAACCGCGGCCCGGCCGATGACGTGCGGATCGACAATCTGGACCTGGGGCAGGTCGATCCGGGCGTCGATGTCGACCTTATCGCTTGCGTAACTCCCGTTGAGCCGCGCGGATCCGTGCGCGCCCGTCGCCACGAGGTCGGTGAAGCCGAAGCCTCCGCCCGGCGTCGTTCGCGCTGCGCCGGCTAGCCTGAGATCGCCCCCAATGACTTTGTCGAGGAGCGGGCTATCAGTGACGAGCTTCGTCGCATGGGCGTCGAGCGTCGCATTCAGCGCGCCATAGCGCGGCGCTCCATCAAGGTCGGCCATGAGGCGCGCCTCGCCCTTGAGCACGGTCCCGGCGAGCGGCCCAAAGCGGCTGAGGTCACGCGACGTGACCTCCAATCTGCCGCGAACGACCTTCGGTGCGAGGAGGCCGGAATAACGCGCGTCGAGATCCAAGGCGGCGAGCTCGAGCGTATCGAAGGCGATGTCGCCACCGAGCGAAGCCGAGCCACGCAGTGAGAGCCTCACCTCGCTGCCGACCGCCCGGGCGAGCGCGGGGTCGGCGAGCGCAAGGCCGCTCACCGCCGTTTGGCCCTCGAAACCAATGCGCGTCGCTTCGTCGGTGAGCGGACCGTTGGGGGCCGCGTGAAACGTGGCGGCGGCATGGCCGAGCGATCCTTCCGCGACACGGATCTGTCCGGCGTCGAACGCGCAATCGATGGTCGGGCTCGCAATCGGTCCGGCGATCGAGGCGTTGAGGTCGAGCTTTCCAATCTGTGCGCCGGGAATAGCGCCGGCGTGGATCTTGATGCCGAGGACATTGTCCGCCGACCTGCCGCCCTCGATGTCGAGCCGGGCGTTGGCCGAGACGAGGTGCAGGCCCGGCGTGGCGGTGCTCGAATCGTCGTTGAAGTAAAGGTCGCCCTTGAGCGTCGTCTCACCGGCGAAGACCGGGCGGATGATCGGAGGCGTCATACCCTCGAGCCGGGACTTGAGGTCGAGGGTGAGCCGCCGCCCGGCGTCCTGCCGCGCGACAACGACCTCGCCTTTCGCCCAGACGTCCGGGCCGGCGGAGAAGTCGAGCTTCGCCGTGAAATTGTCGAGCGGGCCGGCGCCATTGAAGGCGAGCGTGGCTGGCGGCAGGCCGGGAAGATTGACGAGATGGGCGAAGAGGCCGCCGGCCGGCTCGTCGGAATTGACGCTGAGCGTGAGCTTGTCCGTCGCGGGCACATAGGTCATCAGCGCCTTGAACTCGCCCGGCGCGTCGAGCCGTCGTGAGGCCAGCGTGAGATCGAGCCCCTCGGATGGCGGCCCCAATGTCGCCTTGCCGGAGACGTTGAGGCGCGCCGCGACCCCGATGACCGGCTCGTCGAGCGACAGCTCCTTGATGGCGAACTGCTTGACGATCACCTTGACCGGCAGTTCGGGTAAGATCGACTTGGGCGTGGCGTTGTCCGGTGACGGCGGAGGCGCTTCGGACGGAAGCGGGCGCCGCAGAAACTGCATGTGCCCGATCGTGAGCTGGTCGACCTCTAGCCGACGATTCAAGAGCGCAAGCCGGCTCCAGATCAACCGCACCTTATCGATCTTCAGCCATGGCCCGGCGCGATCGGAGAGGACGATGTCGCTGATCGAGACGTCCGAGGAGAGCGCGCCGTCGACGGCGCCGATGGAGACGCTCGTGGTCGGCGAGGAGAGCGCCCGCGAGATGAGACTCGCCAACACGCCTTTGTCCGCCTCGTTGGCGCAGGCGGGCGCGCAAAAGACGATCAGCGCGGCGATCAGCGCCAGCGATGCGAGCCTGAGGAGAGAGGGCGCCATCAGAAAGCCTGCCCGATGCTGACATAGACCGCCACCGGTCCGCCGCCCTCGTGGCGTTGCAGAGGGAACGCGACGTCGAGACGGATCGGGCCGACCGCCGTATAATAGCGCAGCCCCAGACCTGCGGACGTGTACAGGGGCTGGCTGAAATCGGGGAAGCTCGACGCGAAGGCGTTTCCGGCATCGAAGAACGGGACAATTCCGATTGTGTCGTTCACCTTGACGCGCAATTCCGCCGAGGCCTCGAACAGACTGCGGCCGCCGATCACCGCGCCGAAGGGGCCGGTCGGCCCGAGGCTGTCGAACGCGTAGCCGCGCACCGAGCCGCCGCCACCGGCGTAAAAGCGCCAGTTGGCCGGAATCTCGTCCAGCGCCGGGCCGCCCATCGCGCCGAGCCCGATCCGGCCGGCCAACACGAAACGCTGGTCGGCGTCGAGCGCATAATAGGCGGAGGCGCGCGCTTTCGCCTGCAGGAGATCGAGGCTAGACCCAAGGAAGGTCGGGAAGCCCGCGGCGGAGACGGTGAAGCGAAACCCCCGCGTCGGATCGAGCTTGCTGTCAGTGTCATCATAGGTGACGGAGAGGGGCACGCCGACCAGCGTATAGTCGACCTTGCCGAGCACGTCCGTCGCCGAGCCCGCCTGGCCCTCGAGGCCCGCCTGGAACGAGAAATACTGGCTGAACCGGTGGCGCAAGGCGGCCGTTGCGTCGATGTCCTCGGCCTCGTAGCCGAAAAATCCCGCTCCCGCCGTGCTCACGCGTTCCGCCAGGGCGTCGATCAGAAGATCGTTGCGCGTGTCCCACAGGGCCGGCTTCAGGAAGCTCGCGGATAGGCGTCCGCCGAGATTGTGGATCGAGAAGTCCTGGGGGCTCTCCGACGTTATATACCACGGCGGCGCGGAGAAGACGTCCGCCTGCAGGCGTAGCTGCTCCGCGCCGCCGAACACATTGCGGTCCTCCCAATAGACCTGGCCGGTGGGGCCGTTCGTCGTCGAATATTGCACCGAGCCGCCGACGCCGTAGGGCAGGCGGTCCTCGACGTCGATCTGGTATGGGAGGCGGCCGTAAGCGTCGAGCGCCGTCCCTTCGGTGATGCGCACCCCGCCCACGGCCGGAATCTGGCGGATGCTGGCCTTCGCGTCCTCCAGCGCGCGCGGCGAATAGGGATCGCCCGGCTGGATATAGAGGAACGAGCGCACGATGCCGGGATCGAAGCTGCTCGGTCCGTTCATCGTCGCTTCGCCGAACGGCGCGATCGGACCGGGATCCGCGCTCACCGTCACGTCCATCACATGCGCGGCGTGATCGACGACCGGAACGATCGACTGGATCTTGGCAAGCGGCCGGCCCTGGCTGCGGAACCAGTCGACGATCCGCGCCTGCGCCGCGCGCAGATCGCTCGCGACCGCCGGGTCGCCCGCCTCGAGTCCGACGATCCGGGGCGGCAGCTCGTCTTGTGAGAACTCAACGCCGGCGGCGTTTTCGACGCGGATCGAACGCAGCCGGAACAGCGGGCCGGGATCGACCTTGATGGCGACGGGCGCGACAGCGCGGTTGCGATAGCTTTCCGCCGCGCGGGCGAACGCCGCGACGTCGCTCGAGGCGATGGTCAGGCTCGCCGCGCTGAGCGAGATCGTGACCGTCGCGTTGTAATAGCCCGCGCCCCACAGGGCGTCGATCACGGGCCCGAAGTCGCTCTCGGCGCGCCGGGCGAGCGCCTCACCGTCGGGCGGAGCGTCCTTGCGCAGCTTGTAGAGCGAGGAAGCGTCCATGACCGCGTTCCGGATGCCCCCGTCGCCCCCCGCCACGCCGATCGCCACGGAATAGGAGATGGCCGTCCGCGAGACCGGCGGCGCGGAATCCTCCGAGCCCCAGAGTCCAAAGAAGTCGAAAGCCTGAGCGCCGTCGCGGTCGCAGAACGCGACGGCGACAGCCGCCAACGCGACAACCAGACGCACACTCAGGCGATCGAGCAGGTTTCGGGAACTCCCGCCCATCGACTCGAACGCCTTTTTCCAGACCGATCCCGGCCATATCTGCCCGAAGGATCGTCCATGGGTCAGAGCAATTTCGCGCGCGTCAAAGTCAGACCCGAGAACGCTCATCTGAGTCAAGGCGCGCCCATTCCGTCCTGCTGATGAATGCTTTGGCCATAGGACGCCAAATCGACCCAAAATCGTGGGACTCCCGGTTCTCATCGCCGCTGATCAAGGAACCGTTCAAGCAGTTCACCGTTTCCGCCGCTGCGTCCGGATACAAACCGCTCAGCGTGCTGGTCGATAGGCGCGCTTTGATCGCGCTCGCCACCGCGACCGAATGCTTGACGGCGGGGGCTGCTGACGTTCGATACCGGGCACGACTCCTCGCGCGCTCGAGGGGCGCCGTAGGCTTGATTGCGCGCCATTTAGCTTTTTGCCCACGCCGTCGCGGAATGGCCGCTCTTTGCGCATTCCGGTCGTCCGCTGCGGCGTCACTCGCACAGCTGAAATCCGCTTATCGCTCGGTTCGCGAGCAAATTCGGTCTCCTCTACGCCGTTGGCGAGCTCGCGGTTGAGCATGGCGTCCTGCCCTGGACGGCTCGGTGGCCCGGGATCGCTCTCACCCGAGGCTACCGCAGCGCGCTTCTCGCGGCACAAGGCGAGGCGGCGCTGACAGCGAAAGCGCTAGCGCGTCTCATCTCCGCGCTGAAGGAACCGGACCGCCTCGTCGCAATCGGCGAAAAAGTTGGGCTCCGACCCAGCACAATTGAACGATCGCCACGTCAGGGTCACCTTGGAGCACAAGGGCGACCAGTTCGTCGGGGTTCTGGACAGCGCGCTATTGCAGCTGGCCGGGGGTAGGCAGATTCGCGACTCGATGATCAAGCTTCTCGAAGCCCGCGGTGCTTATGTAGACGGACAAGGTGATGCGCGGACTTCCCAAATTGGCCACCCCCTTCTCGTTAAAGGCGCGCTGGTCAATAAACCCAGGTTTTAGCAGTTCAAGGCGAAGGCGTTGGCCGCGTTGGAGGATTTGAACAGTCGTCGCAAAGCCGCGACCATTCAGCGAAGGTTGTATCGTTCCCTCAAAACGTCCGCCTGGGATAGCGTCAGCGGTCTTATCTTCTGGCCGCGCAACATCAGGAACAACTTAGCCGTTTCCTCGAGCTCCTCGGTCGCGTACTGGGCGTTCTCGAGCGTGGTGCCAGCGACGACGGGGCCATGATTGGCGAGCAGCACGGCATGGTGCTCGCCCGCAAGCGTCTCGACCGCCTTTGCGAGATTTTCGTCGCCAGGCGGGAAATAAGGCACAAGAGGCAGGCGCCCGACGCGCATCACGAAATAAGCTGTGAGCGGCGGCAGCGCGTCGCGGGGGTCAACGTCGGCGAGCAGACTCACCGCGACCGCGTGCGTCGAATGCAGATGCACGACCGCGCGCGCGTCGGACCGCTGGCTATACATGCAGAAGTGAAGGAGCGCTTCCTTGGTCGGCCGGTTGCCTGACACGAAGCGACCGTCGCTGTCGAACTTTGACAGAACGCCCGGATCGAGCCGGCCCAGCGAGGCGTTGGTCGGCGTCATCAACCAACCGCCGTCGGATAGACGCACGCTGATGTTTCCCGTGGACCCGAACGTAAAGCCTCGCGAGAACAGGGAACGGCCGACCTCACAGATCTCTTCGCGCGCGCTTGTCTCCTCGCCCATCGTCGCCTCCTCACCGCGTCATGGCCAGCGCGCGGGCGAAGAAGTCCCGTGCGCCGAAGTTGCCGGATTTCAGCGCCATCTGCAGCTCGCCCCCCGGGCGCCCGACGGTGCGCATCAGCGGCACGCCGGGTGCGATTTCCGGTCCCAATCGGAACGCGGCGACGCCGAGCCGGTCGACCACTGCGCCGGACGTCTCGCCTCCGGCCACGACGAGTCGCCGCACGCCGAGCTCAACGAGACCGACCGCGATCTCCGCGAGCGCGCGTTCGATGGCGTGGCCCGAGGTCTCGCGGCCGTAACGCGCCTGCAGAGCCGCGACTTGCTGAGGTTCCGCGCTGGACGCAATGGCGATCGGACCCACCGCGACGCAATCCCGCGCCCACGCGAGCGCGCTGGCGATCTCGCGACTATCCTCGATCAGGCCTTGGGGAGAAAGGCGCAGCGCCGGAATCTCAATCTCCGCCGCCGCGATCTGTTCGAGCGTCGCCCGCGAGCACGACCCGGCCAGGATTGCGGCAAGTCCGCCTACCGCTTCGAGCGGCGCGCCGCTTGATCGCTCGACGCCCCTACGCGCAACTGCGCGTGCAAGCCCGAGCCCGAGGCCGGAGGCGCCGACGGAGACGCGACCTCGCGCGGCCGCTTCGCCGATCGCCTCGAGTTCGCGCTCGAACACGGTATCGATGATCGCCGCGCCGAATCCTTGCGCCGTGAGTTCAGCGAGCCGGCGCGCAATCCCCTCGCTTCCCTGCGCGACGGTCGGCAGGTCGATGAGGCCGACCGGCGCTTTCGACTGGCGCTCGAGCACCCGCACGAGATTGGAATCGCGCATCGGATTGAGCGGATGGTCTTTCAACGGACTCTCGTGCAGAGGAACCGATCCGACGAAGAGATGCCCGAGATAGACGGTACGCCCTGTCTCGGGAAAGGCGGGCGTCACCAGGGCGCAACCGGCGCCCGCCCGCGCGCGGAACGCATCGGCGACAGGCCCGATGTTGCCGGCGTCGGTCGAGTCGAACGTGGAGCAAATCTTGTAGATCACATGGGGGGCCCCTCGCGCCGCGAGCCAGTCGTACGCGGCCGTCGCCGCCTCGACCGCCGTCGCGGCTTCGATCGAGCGGATCTTCAGCGCCACCACGATGGCGTCCACATCGTCCGCGGCAAAGCCGGGCCCGGGAACGCCGATGGTCTGAATGGTCGAGAGCCCGTTGCGGCTGAGCGTGTTCGCGAGGTCGGAAGCGCCCGTGTAGTCGTCGGCGACCGCGCCAAGCAGCAGCGGCATGGTCAGGCCCTCCTATAGGGCCGGTGCCAGCCAAGCCCTGCGAGAGTCCCGGCCCGCGGATTATATTCGCAGCCGACATAGCCGGCGTAGCCGAGGCGATCGAGCTCGCTGAACAGGTAGGAATAATTGAACTCCTCGCCGTCGGGCTCATGGCGTGAGGGGACGGAAGCGACCTGGACATGACCGACGATCCGCTGCAGGTCGCGGAACGCCATCGTCACGTCGCCATGCAGAATCTGTCGGTGGTAGACGTCGAACTGCAGCTTGACATTGCGCAGGCCAAAGCCGTCGATGAGGTCGCGCGCATAGCCGAAGTCGTTGAGGAAGTAGCCGGGCATGTTGCGCGCGTTGATCGGCTCCAGAAGGAGATCGACGCCGCGCTCGGCCAGGATCGGGGCCGCATGCGTTATCGCGCGCCGATAACTGGCCTTGGCCTCGGCGTCATTGCGCGAGGCGTTGCCGGCCATCATATGGACGCGCCCGACCCTGGTCGCCGCGACGTAGTCGAAAGCGCGCGCCAGCCCCGACTTGAACTCCTCGAAACGGCCCGGCAGCGCCGCCAGCCCGCGCTCGCCCTCCTCCCAACGGCCGGGCGGCAGGTTGAACAGCGCCTGGGTCAGACGATTGCGCTCGAGCTTCCTGGCTATCGCCTCAGGCGCATGATCATAGGGGAACAGAAACTCGACTGCTGCGAATCCGGCGTCAGCGGCCGCGTCAAAGCGATCGAGAAACGGGTGCTCGGTGAACATCATCGACAAGTTAGCTGCGAATTTGGGCACAGGGCGGGCCTTTCAGGATGAACGGCAGGGCCACGCATCGTCGCGATGCGTACGCGCATTCGACAGCGCGCGGCGTCCGCGCTCGTTCATGGGATGCGACCACCGAGCTCGTCCTCGATATGCGCTCGGATGATATCGTCGAACGACGTCTCGGCGCGGAAGCCGAGGTCGGTCGCGCGGCGGGCGTCGAAGTTGCGCGGCCAGCCGACGACGATCGACTCGATCTGCGGGTCGCGCTCGCGGCGAATGAGCGCCGCTGCCTTCGGTCCGGCGACGCGGGTCAGCGCCGCGATCTGATCCGCCACGGTCGCTGAAAGACCCGGCATGGTGAGGTTGCGGCGCGAGCCGAGCGCCGAGACATCCATCGTCGCCGCGCGATGGAGAAAGCCGACCGCCGAGCGTGGACTTGCATGCCAGTGCCGCACGTCTTCGGAGACCGGCAGCACCGCCTCCTGACCGATCAGCGGCTCGCGCAGGATGTTCGAAAAGAATCCGGAAGCCGCCTGGTTCGGCTTGCCCGGCCGGATGTTGATCGTCGGCAGGCGAATGCCGACGCCGTCGAGGAAGCCCTTCCGCGAATAGTCGGCGAGCAGCAGTTCGCCGATCGCCTTCTGCGTCCCGTAGCTCGTGAGCGGCGTCGTGAAGAACTCATCGCCGATCTTGTCCGGGAAGGGCGCGCCGAACGCGGCGATCGAAGATGCGAACACGATGCGCGGCTTGTAGCGGTCGCGCGCGTTCGCCGCCCGAATCGCGTCGAACAGCTGGCGTGTGGCATCAAGATTGATGTGATAGCCCTTGTCGAAATCAGCCTCGGCTTCGCCGGAGACGATCGCCGCGAGATGGAAGACGAGATCGGGCCGACCCGCGATCATCGCTTCGGCCTCGCCGGAGGCGGCGATATCGGCGGCGCGCGTACTGACCTTGCCGGAAAAGCCCACAGGAGCGGCGGGGGGGACCACGTCGACGAGCGTCAGCGCCTCGACCGCGCGGCTGCCGAGACCGCCCTGGACGATGCTTTCTGTGAGCTTCCGGCCAACCATCCCGGCGGCGCCAGTGATCAGAATATGCATGGGTCGATGGTTCCCGGTTGAAGCCTGAGTCAGGAGCGCAGCCGGGCGACGGCATGCGCGTCGAGTTCGATTTCGTCGCCCCCGAAAGGGCGCTCCAGATGGTCGAAAGCGTCGACGCCCTGCGTCGCGGCGACAAAACTCTCCGCATCCAGCCTCGCCAACCGACCCGACGTCGCCGCGCCCAGTTTCACCCTGCGCGGTTCTCCCGCCAGATTGCCGAGCCAGAGCTCGTTAGCGGCGGAAAAGCCCTGGATCTCGCGCGGCGCGGAAATGTCCAGCGCCCGCATTGGCGCGCCGCCGAGGCGGGCGAGGCCGCGCGCGACATGATAGACAGGAAACAGGCCACCGGCTTCATCGAACCAGGGCTGCGGAAAATCGGCCGGCGCATGCAGGAGGCCGAACGGCCCGACAGCGCCGCCGAGCGCGATCTGGCGCGCCCCTCCCCTGGCGAAATGCGAGAAATACGCGAGATTCCAGGCCGCGCCGAGCAGGCCCCTCTGCCGAGGATCGTTGCGGTTCATCGCCTGCCTTATGTTGCCCGAGTTGGGCATTGTTGTCTGGCCGTAGGGATTGTCGCGCATGCCGATCGCACTGGGG